>ENA-UOUL01002332-UOUL01002332.1-bioreactor-metagenome-genome-assembly--contig:-NODE-2332-length-22483-cov-3.177274_pt1 | contig 22483 bp, 14 predicted proteins | sample MGYA00249838_ERZ747220 | MGnify/ENA primary metagenome ERZ747220 (study PRJEB28778, sample SAMN05720191) | bioreactor metagenome | isolation source: Anaerobic biogas reactor | place: USA:Washington...
CGATGCGCTGGCGTTGGCCCCCACTGAAAGCGTGTGGAAAACGGCGCATGTACTCGGGCCGCATCCCCACCACCTTCAGCAATTCTGCCACGCGTTCGGTGCGCTCCTCCCGGTCAGTCATGCCGTTCACCAGAAGTGGTTCGCCGACGATATCCAGCAGCGTCATGCGGGGGTTTAGCGATGAGAACGGGTCCTGGAAGATCATCTGCATCTCGCTGCGCAGCGGCTTCAGTTCTGCGTCTGTGAGCGTGGCGACGTCGACCACTTTGCCGGCCTCAGTGTGGAAGAGAATCTGGCCGGCGGTGGGATGGACCGCGCGCAGGATGCATCGTGACGTCGTCGTCTTGCCGCAGCCGCTTTCGCCTACCAGGGAGAAGGTCTCGCCATGGCGGATGAAGAAGGATACATCATCCACGGCCCGCACCTGCCCGACGACATGCTGGAGGAAGCCCTTCCTGATGGGGAAGAACTTCTGCAGATTGTTGACCTCTAGTAGCCGGTTGGAATCATCGGTCGCTTTCAAGTTGGCCATACCTCAAAGTCGCGGGTGAAGCTGCACCCGGGGGCTGACAGGCCTCTGGTGCAGCCTCAGCCAGAATCGTCACGTTTCCGTTGGCTGCCCGTACAGGAAGCAGCTTGCCAGTTGGCCGTTACCCAGGTCAAGCAGCCCCGGTTCGCTGGCCTCGCATACCCCGCGGATGCGATCCGGACAGCGCGGGTGGAAGGGACAGCCTGTGGGCCGGTTGTAGGGATGTGGGATCGAGCCGGTGATGGTGTGTAGCTTGACACGCGGAGCCATGTCGATGCTTGGGATGGAGCGCAGCAGCGCGCGCGTGTATGGATGCTGCGGCCGGTGGAAAATACCATCCACTGCGCCGACCTCAACGACCCGCCCCAGGTACATTACCACCACGTGGTCGCACATTTCAGCTACAACGCCCAGGTTGTGCGTGATCAACATGATCGCCATGCCGCGCTCCTCCTGCAGGCTGCGCAGCAGGTCCAGGATTTGGGCTTGGGTGGTCACGTCAAGCGCAGTGGTCGGCTCGTCGGCGATCAGCAGCCGCGGGTCGCAGGAAAGTGCGACGGCGATCATGGCCCGCTGGCGCAGTCCGCCGGAGAGCTGGAATGCGTACTCGTCGATGCGACGCTCCGGCTTGGGGATGCCAACCTGGCGTAATGCCTCGATTGCGTGCCCGCGCGCCTCTGCTTTGGAGACGTTCATGTGCAGTTGGACGGCTTCGACGATCTGGTTGCCGACCGTGTGCACGGGGCTGAACGAGGTCATGGGCTCCTGGAATACAAGCCCGATGTCGCGGCCGCGCAGGCTTCGCATCTGGCGGCCGTCCGGATCCAGCTTGACCAGGTCAGTGGCGTGACCGCCGGAGTCGTACCAGAGAATTTCTCCGTTGACGATGCGGCCCGGCTCCTCGACGATGCGAAGAATGGAGCGTGCCGTGACGCTTTTGCCGCAGCCGGATTCTCCCACTATTCCCAAGGTTCGCCGCTCGGCGATCTCGAACGAAGCGCCATCGACAGCCTTGACGGTGCCCTCATCCTGAAAGAAGTAAGTCTTCAGGTCACGAACAGATAGAAGCGGTTTGTTGTTATCTGGCATGGTGCGCCATCCATGGCGAGGCATCATCCATACGGATCGGCCGCGTCGCGCAGTCCGTCACCGACGAAATTGAACGCCAGGACGGCCAAGATGACCGGAATGACCGGAAGCAGGAGCCAAGGTGAGATCGCCAGGGCCTGTATGTTTTGCGCCTGCTCCAACAACACGCCCCACGAGATGGCAGGCGGGCGCAGGCCCAGGCCCAGGAAGCTGAGGGAAGTCTCACTGATGATCATCGCCGGGATGGCCAGTGTAGTGGCCGCAATGATATGGCTGAGGAACGATGGGACCATATGGCGGAAGATGATGCGCATCTTGCCGCACCCCACCAGCTCGGCCGCCGTGATGAAGTCTTCTTCGCGGAGGGTGAGAAACCGGCCACGCACGACGCGGGCCAACTCGGTCCAGCCCAGCAACGAGATGATGAGCGTGATCGCCAGGTAGATCTGCTGCGTGGACCATGAGCGCGGGAGCGCGGCCGCCAGTCCCATCCAGAGTGGAATGGTCGGAATCGAGCGAAAGATCTCGATCACGCGTTGGATCACCGTGTCGATCGTCCCGCTGAAATAGCCGGAGATACCGCCGAGCAGCACTCCCAGAAACAGGCTGAGCGCCACTGCGGCGAGGCCAATCACCAGGGAGATCTGCGTTGCATACATCAGGCGCGACCATAGATCGCGACCGTTAACGTCCGTGCCGAGAAGGAAGAGCGACTCTTCGATCGGTGCGCCTTCCACCCCCAGCAAGTGGATATCGCCGGGGACTAAGCCCAGAAGCTTATAAGGAAATCCCCTAACAAAGAAGCGCAGCGGGATCTTCGTCTCCGGATCGTTGACGTATACGCGCTTAAAGGTCTTGGGATCGCGGGCTCCCTTGACGGCGTAGATATGCGGGCTCAGCTTGCCGTCATCGAGCCAGTAAACCTTTTGGGGCGGCATCAGGCCGCGTTGGGCCTCCGACAGCTCTGGGTCCACGTAGGCCAGCGCCGGTGCGAAGATGGCGACCAGGTAGAAGAGGATCAGGACGACGGCGCTGATCATGGCCAGGGTGTGCTTGCGGAAGCGCCACCACATCAACTGGCCGGCAGTCGCTACGGAAATGCGCTCCTCTGCCTCGGTCATCACCTCTTCGGGCGCTTCGATGGTTTGGGCAGCGATGGGCATAGATTCAGACATCAGCGGCGCTCCAGGCGGATGCGCGGATCAACCCACATCAGCAACAGATCGGAGATGAAGGTCCCGATCACCGTCATGACACCCAGCAGCAGCACGATGGTGCCGGCGAGAAACATGTCCTGCGCGACAAGAGCCTTCAACAGCAGGGGGCCAACGGTGGGCAGGCTGAGCACCAGCGAGATGATGATGCTGCCGGACACGATGTAAGGCAACAAGTAGCCGATGGTGCTGACGAACGGGTTCAGCGCAACGCGCACCGGGTATTTCATGATCACGCGCAGTTCGGACAAGCCGCGCGCCCGCGCTGTCATCACATAGGGTTTGCGGAGCTCATCCAGCAGGTTCGAGCGCATGATGCGGATCATCTGCGCCGTGCCCGACAGGCCCAGAACCACCGCGGGAATCGGCAGATGATTGAGCATGTCCTTCACCTTGATCCAGTTCCAGGGCGCGTCCGCAAGATCTGGTGAGAAGAGGCCGCCCACATTGGCGTCGAAATAGCGGAAGCCAACGTACAGAACGATCAGCGCCAGCATGAACCCTGGCACGGCCAGGCCGATGAAGCCGATGAATGTGAAGATGTAGTCGCCGATCGAATAGCGCCGCACGGCGGAGTAAATGCCGATGGGGAGGGCCAGCGCCCAGGTGAAGATGATGGCGGCCAGCGATACCACCACGGTGAGCATCAGGCGGTCGCCGATTACATCCTTGACCGGCCTGTTCCATTCCATCGCCATGCCGAAGTTGCCTTGGAGCATCTGCCCCATCCAGCGCACGAATTGCACGGTCATCGGCTTGTCCAGGCCATATTGCTCCCGCATCGCCTGGATGTCGCCTTCCGAGACGCTGGCGCCGCCAGCCGACATGGACGCGATGTAGGTGGTGCCAAAATCGCCGGGCGGCAGTTGGATGATCGCAAATGACAGGATACTGATGGCAAACAGTGTGACGACCGCTAAAGCCGCGCGGCGTACGATGTATGCGAGCATCGCACCTCCTCATTGCAGGGGCGACATAACCATCAAGACACGAAGTGACAAGGGACCACCAAGACACGAAGCCTTGCGAACTGCTCCCGAAGCCTTTCGTAGGCTTCGTGTCCTTGTATTTCTGTGGCAAGAGCCAGGGGATCAGGGATGGCTAGACAGGACTGACCTTACCTTTAGCTCTTGAAGTAGAACGTTGGCGGCAGGGAAGCGCCAGGCGTGCGCCCATGCTGTGCGTTGATCTGGCGCTCCGGGACGTTGCCCATGTTGTTCTTGACGACGCGCACGCCCATGAAGGCAGGCGACTGGCCGACCGTGCCGATGCTCCACTGCTGTTCGGTGATGATCTTCCAGAGATCCTGGCCGAGCTTGATCTGATCGGCTTCTTTGAGCGTCGGGTACGTCTTGAACATTTCGAAGGCCTTGAGCATCTCCGGATCATCCGGCGCCTCGCCCTGGGTTCCGCCAGAGGCGAACCACTTGGCGAAGGCCATACCCATGTGGCATTCAGCCGGGTCCACGGGCAGCGCGTGGCGCGGGAAGAGGAAGATCATCTCGGAGCCATCGTTGGCCCAGGTGATCATCTGGTGCTCGCTGTTGGCCGTGGTGCCGAACGCCTGGTTGCGCTCCATCTCCTTAACCTGCGCGTCGATGCCGATCTTTTTCCAATGCTGGGTGATCATTTCGCCGACCTGCGTATAGGGGACGAATTGCCCGCCGACGGTGATCATCTCCAGCCGCAGGCGCTCACCGTTGTCGGTGCGCACGCGGAAGCCGTCCGAATCCTTCTTGCTCAGGCCGATCTTGTCGAGGATTTGGTTGGCCTGGTCCGGGTCGTAGGTGCACCACAGCTTGCGGTACTCCGGGCCGGGGCTGTAGAGAGTGGACTCGGCCGGAGCGTTGGAGCCGGCGGTGCCCACACCCAGCCAGAAGGTCTCGTTAAGCTGGTCGCGATCGATGCCCAGCGACAGCGCATGGCGGAAATCTTTGTTCCGGATCCACTTCGCGATCTCAGCATCACCCTTGTAGGCGTTGCCCATGTGCAGGTTTACATCCGCACCGTTCAGGGCCGGGTCGAGGTGGATGGTGTAGTCGCCCTTCTCCTGGTTTTCCAGCAGCACCGGCAGGTTGGCCAGGCCGACGTGGCGTTCCTGGATGTCATACTCGCCTGCGACCGCGCGCAGGTTCAACACCTGCAGGTTTTCGGCGAGAGTCATGGTGACCTTGTCGATATAGGGGAGTTGGTTGCCTTCGGTGTCCACGGCCCAGAAGTACGGGTTGCGCTCCATGACCCAGGTCGGTGTGTTGATGGGACCGGTGGTCGTCCAAGGGGTCATGACCGGTACTTCAGGATTGAGACACCAACTGTAGCGATTCTTGAAATAAGCCTTCCAGTCATCGAAGCCGGCGGCCTTCGCCTTGGTGTTCAGCTCGTCGACGGAGGAGTATTTCGGCAGATACTGTTTCAGATAGTGGCCAGGCGCATAGCCGCCGCCGTAAGTGCCGAACGCACCGCGCGTGGCAAAGCCGGCGCCGATGGCCGTGCTGCCGGCCAGCGTATACGGGAAGTAGTAGTTTGGTTCCGGGAACTCGAAGGCCACGGTGTAATCGTCGACCTTCTTCATGACGCCCGGCTTGCCGTTGACCAGCATTTCCGTGAATGGGGTGGGAACCAGGTCCGTGTTGCCGTAGATGTCCTCAAACCAGAACATGAAGTCGTCCGCGGTAAGCGGCGTGCCGTCCGACCATTTGGCACCCTTGCGGAGATAGATCGTCGTGGTCTTGCCGTCGTCGCTCAGCTTCCAATCCTTGGCCAGCGCGGGCCTGATTTCGTTGCCGGTGTAATCCCAGAAGAGGATCTTCTCCATCGAGACGATGCGGTTGCCATTTTCGTGATCGGCGGGGCCGGTGAAGCCACGACGCCAGTTGCCGCCGTACTTGCCGGTCTCATGCAGTGGCTGGACCACCATCACATCGCCTGCTTCGGGCAGACGTTCTTCCAGTGCTGGCAATGTGCCGGCCTTCACCAGTTCTGCCAGCATGGGCGCTTCGGCGAATTTGGTCGGATACTTGGCGGCATCCAGAATGATCTCGGGTCCCTCCAGCTTGCCGATGAGTTCCGAGCCCAGCGCCGGCGCGCCTTCAGGGACGGCCGTAGGAGGGATGGCCGTGGGAGGCACAGCCGTGGGAGGTACGGCCGTAGGCGCAGCAGCTGCGACGGTAGGTGCAACAGGCGCCGCTGTGGGAGCGGCAGGGGCAGCTGTGGGTGCAGGTGCAGGGGTGGTGCAAGCAGCGAGGGCTGCAGTGCCGATTGCCGCCCCGGATGCGGTCAGAAACTGCCGCCGGGTCAGCCGTTTGCCCTTGGACATCGGAACCTCCTTGCTCCTTAAGAGCTACGGTGGGAGCGCATTTGAATCGCCGTCAGATGACGACGAACGTGCGCCCTGACGGTTGTGCACGAGGTAGGGGGATCGTGGGCCGAAGCGCAAGACACAGGCAGATGCTTCAGCATGAAGCCATCGGACACTTCAAGGCTGGATAGCGCCAAATCGGCAGTACGGACGTTTTGTGTCCAGTTTGGCATTGGATGCGCCTGCCTGGGGAGAAGGAGCGGGCTGGGCCCCTTCGAGCATCACGAAAAATCGATTTCCTCCCGCCAGACTATAGCATGCCTTACATCGACGTGTCAACCTCTTAAGAACTGGGGTAGCGTCGGACAGGCCAGGTCCACAGCTGCAGCTCTTTTCAAGACCGGCAGACGATTGGCACCAGATCGTGCAGGCCGTTGATGACGAAATCGGGGGCGCGTTTGAGCCGGAAGATGTCTTCAAGCGTCGACACCCCGGTCAATGGGACGGCGGTCAGCATCCCGGACTCCTGGCCCATCCGCAGATCGGTCTCCAACCGGTCACCCACCATGAGGCAGCGCGCCGGTGGAACACCCAGCCGGTCCAGGGCGGTGCGCAGGATCAGTGGAGAGGGCTTGCCCGCGACCAATTCCGGTCGCCGCCGCGTGAGTTGGTTGAGCGCAGCGAGCGTGGCGCCGGCATCCGGGATCGCGCCGCCAGGCATGGGGCAGGTGTCGTCCGCGTTCGTGGCGAAGAATCGGGCGCCACGGCTCAGTGCCTGGTAAGCCGTATTCAGCTTGCGGTAGTCCAGTGTGCGGTCGAGTGCCACCACGACCGCATTGATGTCCGCGGGTTCGATGACCTCTTTGGGATCCTGCGCTGCCAGCTCATCGGCGACGCACAATCCTGCGCCGCGCAATTCCTGCCGCAGATACTCCTCGCCGATGACGTAGTAGCACAGATCAGGTTCGTGGGCGGCCAGATAGTGCGCCAGCACGAAGGCCGAGGTGATGACATCCTCGCCCGGGGTTGGGATGCCCAGCCGCGTCAGCTTGGCTGCGTAGGCCTCGCGCGGCTCCAAGGGCTTGTTGCTGACGAACATCGTCCGCACTCCGGCCGCACGCAGACCGGCAATCCCCTCGACCGCACCTGTTAGCGCAGCCTCTCCAAGATAGACGGTGCCGTCCAGGTCGAAGACGACAGCATCAACGAGCAGGTTTGAAGCCATTCAGGGCGCTCCTCAGGTGATCTGCAACATGCGCTGCAGCCGCAGCATGGGCAGCCGGTTTCGCAAGTAGTGGGCATACGCCAGCGCGTCCGCCAGGTCGCGGGGCTCCAGGCCCAATTCCCCCACCGTGGTGGGGCCGCCGACGCGGCGCAAGGTGTCGATCACCATCTCAGGCGGGGGAACGTCCGCGGCGATGGCCTGGATGTCGTCCCAACGGCTGAGGATTTTTTCGGCAAGAGCCGCGTAGCCCGCCGCGTCCATATTGAGGAAGTTCGCCTGTTCGGCGAGCACCTGGTCCACGGCAAAAGGCCACCCCGCCCGGATGTTGGCGATTTCCTGATCGCGATCGGGCAACCCGTGCGCTGCCAACCGCCGGGCGGCCTCGGAGCGGCTTATGCCACGCACCTGCTGCCAGTGAGCGGCGATCAGCGACGTGCCTACACCTACTTTGGCGCCGTGCAACAGCGCGGGGCGGTTTTCAACGAGCAGGCGCGACTCCCAGAAGTGAGATAGGAGATGCTCCGATCCGGAGGCGGGCAGGGAGGTGCCGAAGTCCGCCATGCACAGGCCTGCCTCGACCAACGCTTCCATCAGCGAGCGAATGCCGGCCGGCGTGGCGTGGCCGATCTCGTCTGCCGAATCGACGACCTTGTAGAGGGCGGTGGTGAAACGCTGCGCGATGGCCTCGTCAAAGCGGTCGGTCCACAATAGCGAACCCAACCGCCAGTCCGCCGTGGAGGTCCATTTCGCGATCACATCACCCGCGCCGGACGCGATCATCTTCTGAGGCGCGGCTCGAAGCGTGTCCAGGTCGGCGAAGATCGCCTGTGGTAGGTGGCCCGGTCCGGTGATCTTGAGCCGGCGCACCACCATCGGTGTGATCGGAGATGTGTAGCCGTCTACCGAGGGTGCGGTCGGCACGGAGATGAAGGCTCCGCCCGTCTGCAGGGTGACGAAGCGGGTGATGTCCGTGATGGTGCCCGAGCCGACAGCCAGAAACGCGCGATCACGGGCCTCGTTTCGCAGCATGACGTCAACCACCTGCAGCTCGTCTACGATGACCTCCGGGCCTGTGAGCAGTATAGTGCGTACGTCAAGACCTGCAGCCGCCAGCCGTGCTTCAACCACCTTGCCCAGGGCAGCGTATGTGTTTGCATCCGCGACGAGCGAGAAGCGGTTCAGGCCTTGTCCGGTAACGTAGATAAGAAGCTGGTCGACAGCGTCCTGGCCGATATAGATGTGTGGTCTCGTGGTCATATCGTCTCCCTGCATGATGTTCAAGGATTTCAGGATGCCGAAAATTGATGAGGCGCCGGGTGAGGGTATCATCGATCACAGGGCGTGTCAAACATAGTTCGGAGACCATATTGGTTCCATCCGGAATCTCCGTCCCTGTCGAGCCGCTGCAACAGGGCTATACTGTACCTTAGCGAGCTGTGACGAACCAGTCCCTCAGGTTAGCGCCCTGAATCAGTGCGCGGCGATTGACAAGCTGCGGGTCTGGCGTTAGAGTTCTGGAGGCCTGTCATTCGTGCGGCGGCCCTCCGCTTCGGGGAGCCGCCGTTTTGCTGTGAATGTAGATTGTTATGTGGAGGAAACGGCATGCAGATTACTTTTTGCGGCGCAGCCCAGGAAGTCACAGGGTCTACGCATCTCATCGAGGTCAACGATAGGCGTATCTTGCTCGACACCGGCATGTTCCAGGGCCACCGGGCAGATACCTACGAGCGCAATCTCAACTTTCTATTTGATCCCAAGACCATTGATGCTCTTGTGTTGACCCACGCACACATCGATCACTCGGGCAATATCCCCAACCTCGTGAAGCAAGGCTTCCCCGGAAATGTCTGGTGTACGCCAGCAACGCGGAATCTGTCCGTGTATATGCTGATGGACAGCGGGCACATACAGGAGAGCGACACTGAATATCTCAATAAGCGCCGCCGCAAGGATGGGCTCCCGCCGGTCGAGCCGCTCTATACCCGGCAAGATGCACAGGAGCGCCTGACGCGATTTGCTACGATTGGGCTACATCGTCCATTTCAGGTCGCGGATGGTGTGCAGGCGACGTTCTACAATGCAGGCCACATCCTTGGCTCTGCTTGGGTTGCGCTGGATATTCGCGAGTTTGCGACGGGCAAGCAGTGGCGCGTGATCTTCAGCGGGGACGTTGGCCGGCCCGGAATGGCCATCCTGAACGACCCTGAATTGCCCGATGCTGCCGATATCCTGATCCTGGAAAGCACCTACGGCAACCGGTTGCACCCGACGCGCGGGGAGGCCCGGCAAGAGCTGCGCGATGTGGTGCGCGAGACCGCGCGCAAGCGCGGCAAGGTCATCATCCCTTCGTTCGCAGTCGGCCGCACCCAGGAGTTGGTCTATGCGCTCAATCAACTCGAGGCGGACGGAGACATCCCATCGCTGCCGGTCTTCGTGGACAGCCCATTGGCCGTGAACGCCACGGAAGTGTTCCGCCTGCATCCGGAGGAGTGGGACGAGGAGGTCGCCGAGTTTTTGCGAGACGAAAACCGGCGCAACCCGTTTGATGCTCCGCATGTGGAGTATGTTCGGGATGTTGTGCGCAGCAAGCGGCTGAATTATATGAAAGAATCTGCGGTAATTATCAGTGCAAACGGCATGGCAGAAAACGGCCGGATCCTGCACCACCTTAAGAACAACATCGAGGAGCCCGAGAACACGATCCTGTTCGTCAGTTTCCAGGCGGAGAACACGTTGGGGCGTCGGATTGCGAGTGGGGCGCGACGCGTGAAGATCCTGGGTGAGGAATATGACGTGCGTGCGAAGGTCCAGAGCATCGAGGGTTACTCTGCACACGCGGACCAGGCGGAGCTGTTGTCGTGGGCTCGCCCGTTGGATCGTACACGGCTCCAGAAGGCTTTTATCGTGCATGGTGAGCCAGAAGCAGCTCACACCCTCGCAGATAAGCTGCGCGCGGAGCGTGTCGCGGATGTCACCGTGCCCACGCGCGGGCAGACATACGCGTTCTGACCTGTTCTGCAGTGCGAGACCTCAGCCGGCGTTGCACCGGATGACTGGAGCTGAGGTCTCGCTGCTCTGCTACTCTACTGGCGTCAGCCAGCGGTTTGTTGCATCCCCCTCAGCGGCCCAACCGTCGACGGTATCACTTTCCAGCTCCCACCACGTCAGGTCATCCTGCTGCACCGGGCCGCTCTTGATCGTGAAGAGCGTCCCGCGCGGCACCTTGGCCACAGCATTGGCGCCACGACTCGGATCGGAGCGAATGGTGAGCACCTGACTCGAATCAGTCGTCACCTGCACGCGGTCCCCCACCTGGATCGCGCGGTCGACCAGTTTCAACCCGACCGGCGTTGCCGTCGGGCCTACACCCGCCCCTTCTTCCAATCGCAACCACGGATCGTCCTGGGGGCCCGTCGCAACCCAGCCGACCAGTCCTGCGCCGTTATCGATGCGATACCAGTCGTAGTTGTTTGCCTGAGTCGGCCCCTCGAGTACGGTCACCAGTGCGTTGTTGGTCAACCGGCCCACTTGCTTTGCCGTAGAATTGGCTGACTCGCGCACATTCAGGCCGCCCGTGGCAAGCACGCGCGCCTGTCGTACAACCGGCGCGGTGGTCGGAGCAGTTGTGGCAGTTGCTTCGATGACCTGCGTCGCGACGTCGGTCGGTTGGGCCGTCGGCGCCTCGGCGCGAGTGGGTTCGGCCGTGGGCGTTTGCCCCGGCTCGAGGGTCGGCGTCGGAGTCACGCGGACCTGGAATCCGCCACACGCTAATGAGGTGGCGAGCACCACAATGATGGGGAGGAGGAGTATCCAGCGTCTATGGTGTTGCATCGTCCTTCTCTCTTGCAGATACTACATGCTTTCGGGAGCCGCCAGGCCTAATAGGGTAAGGACCCGGGCGAATACCGACTTGGTGGCAGCGACCAGGCGCAGCCGAGCGCGGCTCAGGTCTGCATCAGCCGGATCGGAGGATACAACCCGGCAATCCCGGTAGAAGGCGTGAAATGTTGCGGCCAGCTCCTGGGCGTAAAATGCCAGGGTGTGCGGCGCAAGTTGCAACGCAGCCTTTTCGATCACCTCCGGCAACTCGGCCATCTTGCGCAACAGTGTCAATTCCCCAGGGTGAGCCAGCAGGTTCAGGTCGCCTTCTGCCCACTCAGAACGTGGGAAGCCGCGCTCTGTTGCGGTTCGCAAGATGCTTGCCATCCGGGCGTGTGCGTACTGCACGTAGAATACGGGATTCTCGTCGTTGGCCTGAACAGCAAGGTTCAGGTCAAAATCGATAACGGATTGATTGGCATGCGTCAACAGGAGGAACCTGACTGCGTCCGATCCCACCTCATCAACTACTTCGTCGATGGTGATGATGTCGCCGGATCGCTTGGACAACTTGACTTCCTTGCCATCGCGGTACAGGCGAACGATGTCATAAAGGAGGATATCCAATCGCGCCGGCTCCAGGCCCAATGCCTTCATCAGGTAAGGCATGCGCCGGGCCTGGTTTTGGTGGTCCACAGCCCACACATCAATGACACGGTCAAAGCCGCGCATCACGAACTTGTTGTAATGATAGGCGACATCCGACGCATAATAGCCGGGCTGGCCGCTCGAACGGATCAGCACTTCATCACGATCCGAGCCGTACTTGCTCGTCAGGAGCCACTCCGCACTATCCCGCTCTGCAGTCTGTCCTGCCGAGCGCAGGGCGGCGATGACCTGATCCCAGGTGCCGTCCTCGTACAGGCTCTTTTCGGAGAACCAGCAGTCAAACCGGATCCCCAGCCTCTCAACGGAAGCGCGGATCCAGTTCATGACGGTCTGGCGTCCGATCGCGCTGAGCGCTGAGATGGCTTCCTCTTCGCTCATCTGGAGAAAACGATCGCCGTGTTCGCCCTGTATCTGCCTCGCCAGGCCGATCATATACTCGCCCTGGTAGTGGTCCTTGTCCAACGGGGCATCGAGCCCGTGCACCTGCTTGTAACGACGGTATAGGGTCTCCGCAAACGTGCGCATCTGCGTACCTGCGTCGTTGACGTAGTATTCACGCTGCACGTTCCAGCCCGCGGCCGCAAGCACATTGCCGACGGCATCGCCCAGCACGGCATTGCGTGCTGAGCCCATATGCAGCGGACCTGTCGGATTCGCGCTGATGAACTCCACCTGGCAGGTGCGGCCGTGGCCAAGGTCCACGCTGCCGAACGCAGCGCCGTCGGCTTCGATCCTGGCGACCAGGCTGGCAAGCCACTGGTCGCTCAATCGGAAGTTGATGAAGCCGGGTGGCAAGACTTCCACAGCCGCGATCATCTCAGATGCAGGGAGACGGCTCGCGAGCGTCTGGGCGATAGCCAGCGGGGCCATCTTTGCTAGCTTGGCGGCCTGCAAGGCAACGGTCGATGAGTAATCGCCATGATTGGGGTCTTTTGGACGGCCGATTTCGATGGCGGGAACTTCAAAGGGTGGCAGATCACCTGCAGCGTGTGCCTGCCGCACAGCAGCAGTAACGAGTTCTGCGATTCGATCACGTACGAGCACGAAGGTTCTCCGATTTGCTTTGGTTGTGGTGATTCAGACCTGGATCGGGCTCTGGTCGAACCAGTTCGGCCCGTATTCCATATCGACTCTGAGGGGCGCATCCAGGGTGTAGGCGCCTTCCATCGTCTCTTTGACCAGCTCTGCAACGCGGCGCAGTTCTTCCTCCGGGGTTTCCAGCACCAGCTCATCGTGCACCTGGAGGGTCATCCGCGCGCGCAGCCCTTCTCCTATCAGCCGGTCGTGCAAGGCGATCATTGCCATTTTGATGATATCGGCCGCGGTCCCCTGGATCGGATGGTTGATAGCGGCGCGTTCGGCGGCCTGCCGTAGATTATACGCCTGCGCCGACGAGGCGGTCGTCTTCAGAACCGGGAAGTAACGCCGCCTTCCGAGCAACGTCTCGACCCAACCTTGCTCGCGCGCCAGCGCCTGCGTTTCTTCGATATACTTCTTGACGCCGGGATAAGTCGAGAAATAGCGATTCATGAAGTCGGCGGCTTCTCCGCGACTCAGCCCGGTGCGTTGCGCGAGGCCGAAAGCCGTGACCCCGTATGAGGTGGCGAAGTTCATCATCTTTGCCACCGCGCGCTGCTCTTTGGTGACCCTGCTCAGCGGTACACCGTACACCTTGGATGCGGCGCTGGCATGGATGTCTTCGCCGCGCGCAAATGCAGCCAGCATGTACTCATCTTTAGTGATGTGCGCAAGGATGCGCAGCTCAACCTGCGAGTAATCGGCTGAGAGAAGCACATTTCCGGGCTCCGCGATGAACGCCTTGCGGATTTCTCGTCCCAGATCCGAGCGGATGGGGATGTTCTGCAAGTTGGGGTTGCTGGAACTCAACCGGCCCGTTTCTGCGCCGGTTTGATTGAACGAGGTGTGCACGCGGCCGGTGCGGGTATTGACCAGCCCGGGGAGCGCATCGACATAGGTGCCGAGCAGCTTGGTGAGCTGGCGCTGCTCCAAGATCAAGCCGATGATCTCGTGCCGGCCGCGCAGTCCCTCGAGTACATCTGCAGCGGTCGAATAGGAGCCAGACTGCGTCTTCTTCAGCCCTTCGGTGGGCAGAGCCAGTTTCCCAAAGAGGATATCCGAGAGTTGCTGTGTCGAATTCACATTGAAGGCAAGACCGGCGATTTCCTGGATCTCGCGCTCGATCTTGCGCACCCGGGCGGTCAACTCAACAGACATCTGCTGTAAGAACCCAGTGTCGATCTTGACGCCAGTGCGTTCGATGTCGACCAGGACCGGAACCAGCGGCATCTCAACGTTGCGCAGGAGATTATCCAGACCCTTTTCATGCACTTCGGGGACTAGCACCTCTGCCAACTGCAGCGTCATGGCCGCGTCAGCGCCGGCATACGCTGCTGCAGTGGCTGCCGGCACCTGGTCCATGGTGACCTGTGCTTTGCCGGTGCCGATTAGGTCGGTGATGCGCGTCATCTCAGTCTTGAGCCGAGTCCAGACCAGATCCTTCAGGCCCAGCCCGCGAATTCCGGGATCGATCAGCCAGGCTGCAATCATCGTATCGATGAGCGGCCCCTTCACCGGCAGCCCATAGCGGTCCAGCATGCCGATGTCGTAGCTCGCGTTGTGTGCGATCTTTTCGACGGTGGTGCTCTCGAACGACGGGAGCAGGGCAGATCGGACCGTTTCCCAAGGCAGACCGGCCGTGTCAGAGTGTTTCAACGGTATGTAGGCGGACTGATCGAGCGCCCGGCCCCACGCGACGGCGATGCCGACCAACTCGGCAGCATAGGGATCTGTGCCGGTCGTCTCCGTATCGAACGCGACTTGTGCTGCTTCTGCCAGGTGTCCAGACGCGTCAGCCAGGGCGGAGGCCGTGGTGACCAATAGGGGAGCAGGTCCGCCAGGCGCGGGCAAATCGGCTGCACCGGGAACGCGGACTTCCCCGGGGAGATGCTCCTCTGCAAAAAGTGCCATCTGGCCGCCCTCAGCACTCTGAGCCGCCGTGGACGTCCGGTCCTCCGCCGGGGGCAGTTTTTCGACCAGCGATCGAAAAGCCAGCTCCTGAAAGAGCGAGACAACCTTCTGGCGGTCGTATTGCCGCGTTCGGCATGCCTCCAGATCCAGGACGGTCGGCACATCTGTGATGATCTGCCCTAGCTTGCGGCTAAGCTCTGCATCTTCACGCCCTGCCTTCAATGCGGTCTGAACCCGATTGGGCGTTACCTCATCAACATTCGCGTAAATGGCGTCCAATGTGCCATAGTGCTGCAACAAGCCGGCGGCGCCCTTCTCCCCGATGCCCTTGACGCCAGGGATGTTATCTGACTTGTCGCCCAGCAGAGCTTTGTAGTCGACTAACTGGACAGGCTCCAGGCCATATTTGGCCTTGACCGACTCAGGGGTGTAGAGGATGGTATCCGAAAAGAACCGGCCCGAGGTGAGAACATGGATATGGTCATCCACCACCTGGAGAATGTCTCGGTCGCCGGTGACGATCAGTGTGTCAACGCCCTGGGCCGCGGCCTGCCTGGCCAGGGTAGCCAGGACATCGTCCGCCTCGAAACCCTCTTTGGTGAAGATCGGGATATTCAGGGCTTTGACAACCTCTTTGATGCGCTCGACCTGTGTGTGCAACTCCTCCGGAGTGCGCTCGCGGTGGCCTTTATACGCGTCATACATGTCGTGGCGGAAGGTCCTGCCAACATCGAACGCCACAGCGACGTATTCCGGCTGTTGATCGCGCAGGACATTGAGCAGCATCGAGCTGAAGCCAAAGACTGCATTGGTCAGCTCACCCGTGGGCGCGCTCATATCGGGTGGCAAGGCGTGAAACGCTCGGAAGGCCAGGCTGTGTCCGTCGATCAGGACGAGCTTGGGCATTTGCTTACCTGGGATCCGGCTTGCGGTACTGGCCCTTGCGGGGCTTGAAGGGTTGGACCGTCAGCTTGCCGGCATTGATCAGCGCGTTGACGTGGTGATGCTCCAGGGCGCAGTCGGTCACGCGAATCGTCCGCCCTGCATCGAGGCGCAGCCGTCCGCTATCCAGCTCCAGCAGAAAGTTCTCACCCGTGACATTCGTGATTTCGACGATGTCCTTGTTTTTCCAGGTGATCGGAAGATTGTTAGCCATCGAAACGTCTCCGCAACATAAGACAGTTGGATCATTCTACATGCGGAGGCCGGATTAGTCAACGCGCCGCCCATCTTGGCTATCGCTAACCCTTTTAGCAGAGTGGCGTTCCGGTAACGTTGTCAGGACCGGCCATGAGCCTGCGCCAGCAGCCCGTCCACATAATCCTCAGGATGCATGGGCAGTGCACCCTGCTGCCACATCAGTACGCTCACCAGCGGCATGTCGCCCACCATATCCAACATGTTCAAGCCCATGTTGCTTTCGCCGCCGTCGCCGCCGAACATCTTACGGTTTTGTTCTTCCATCTGGGTGTAGAAGGGCCCGAGCGCGGCTTTGCCCCGCGGGTCAGCCATCCACTCGCGGACGGTGGATTCCTTGTCCAGAATACAGGGCAGGTCCAGTGTCGATTTAAGCGTCACCACCAGGATGTGGCGAATATGGGCGGCGGAGGATGCAATGAGGATATCGAAATCCCCGTCCTCGGTGATCCATTGCCTGTACTTTGGATGGTAGTAGGCAAAGGCCCGGAAGTCCAGCTTAATCGCAACCGACTTGGTCTCGCCCGGCTGGAGCGCCACCTTTGCGAAACCTTTCAGCTCTTTTTGGGGCCGCACCAAACCCGAGGCGCGGTCGTGGACGTACACCTGGACGACTTCTTTGCCTGCCATATGGCCTGTATTGGTGATATCCACGGTCACGGTCAGCCCATCGACATCCCGGAATGTCTTCGTCGAGGCCTTGGCGTTGCTGTAGGTAAAGGTGGTGTAGCTCAAGCCATGGCCAAAGGGGAAAAGGGGCGTGACCGGCTCGCTGACATAATCGCCGTAGATGTTCGAACGCATCCCGGAGGGTTTGTGATTATAGAAAATGGGCACCTGCCCCGCCGAGCGTGGGATGGAAAGGGATAGTTTTCCACCAGGGTTATAATCGCCGAACAGGGTGGCTGCCACTGCCCGCCCACCTTCCTCACCCGGCACCCAGGCCTGCAGGATGGAATTGAGTGGATCAACCAGGTCGGGGATGGCTGCCGGTCGTCCGTTGAGCAGTACCAGGACCACTGGCTTCCCAACCGCCATGACTGCCTGTACCAGTTCTTCCTGCACACCGGGCAGCCCCAGGTCCGTGCTGTCGCGGAATTCGCCGGTGGTGCACTGCGGTGCCAGGCCGGAAATACCGCCCATCACCATCACCACCACATCGGAGGCCTCAGCCAGATCAATCGCCTGGGCAAAGCCGGAAGTATCACCTGACATGATCTCACAGCCTTTAGCATGTCTGACCATTGTACCTGTTGAGGCCAGCATTTTGACCTGTTCCAGAACCGTAGGAACCGAAATGTAAATATCCTCAAGTTCTTCAGTGGATAGGCCAACAAAAGCAGAACCTTCAGCCGGTACGACCTGTAAGAGTTCCTTGACCGCAGTAAAGCTGTAATCTCCCAGCATGCAGCGCCGGGAATCAGCGTTCGGACCGATCAGCGCCAGGTGCTTGATCTCTTTCTTCAAAGGCAGGAGTCCATCATTTTTCAAAAGAACCAGGCTCTGACAGGCAATTTTAAACGCCAAAGTACGGTTGTCAGCCGTCTCGAACACTTCCAGAACCCGTCCTTCATCCACATATGGATCTTCAAACAAGCCCAACTCAAATTTCTTGCACAAATGGCGGCTGACCGAAAGGTCCATCGTCTCCATGGAGATTTCCCCCGCCTGCAGCGCGGCCAGCAGGTCGTCGCCATAACAGGTCACGCTGGGCAGTTCCACATCGATCCCGGCGCCTAAGGCGCGCGCTGCTGCCTCTCTCTTCGATGGAACCACCTGGTGGTAATTGTGGATCATCATCACTGCTTCATAATCGGATACCACCAGCCCATCGAAGCCCAGGGTATCGCGCAGCAGCCCGGTTAGGATGCGACGTGAGGCAGCCACCACCTCGCCATCCAGTTCAGGGTAGGCATTCATCATCGATGCCAGGCCGGCATCCCTGATGGCAGCCTGGAAAGGTGCCAGGTAGACATCCCACAGGTCACGCCACCCCAGGTGCACGGGACCGCAGTTAAGGCCGCCCTGGGAAAAGGAATGCCCCACGAAATGCTTCCCGGTGGCCATCACGCCCCCAGCCAGGTCTTCCCCCTGCAGACCCTTGATGTATGCCACACCAAACTGGCTGACCAGGGTGGGGTCCTCACCAAAGGTTTCCTCGATGCGGCCCCAGCGCGGATCGCGCCCCACATCCAGGACCGGCGCCAGCCCCTGCTGGGCACCAATGGCCCGCATCTGGGCACGGATGGCACTGGTCATCTCCCCGGCCAGTTCCGGCTGAAAAGTGCTGGCCAGGCCGATCATCTGGGGAAAAACCGACCCGCCGGGCGCCATCAAACCAGCACAGCATTCCTCATGATTGATGGCCGGGATGCCCAGGCGGGTCTTTTCCTTTAAAAATTGCTGTAACTGGTTGTAGGAGCGAGCAGCTTGAAGGGGTAAAACCGTACATGCCCCGGCATTGCGGGTGATCTGCCCGATACCATGCCTTAACTTGCTGGCGATCTTGACCTGATCAAGTTTCCCATCGCTCTGCAGGTCGTAAACCCAGTAAGCACCCAACTGGGCCAATTTCTCCTCAAGCGTCATCTGTCCCAGGAGTGCGGATACCCTGCGGTCGATCTGTGTGCGGTCCACTTTGCTCATCTTGCTCCTTATCAGCCTGTCATGAATTTTCTAAGGATTAACGGTAGCCCAGGAGCAGGTCAACAGTCAGTTGGTCCAGTTTTTCATACTGTAACCCACGGCTGGCGATAGCCTGGCGGTCAAAGCTGTGCGCTTTGATTGCCTGTGCCTTGGCAGGTGTGTATTGACCAAAGAAGGGTTCAAGGACTGGATCGAGCGGGTTGATCTCAGCTAACAAAGCCTGGATTTGCGGGTCGGCATTGAACTGGGCAGCTTTTTCTCTGAGCATCAGGTAGGTGCGCATGCAGCCGCGGGCAAAATCCTTAACCCCTTCATAATCCTCGGTGCGGTAGGCATGGGCGTCAAAATGGCGTGAACCGGCATAGCCCACATCTTCCAGGAACTTGACCAAATAGAAAGCGGCTTTGATGTCGCGGGAGCCAAAGCGCAGGTCCTGGTCATAACGTCCGGGATACTGGTCGTTCAGATCAATATGGAAGAGCTTGCCAGCTTCCCAGGCCTGGGCAACACCGTGCATGAAGTTGATGCCAGCCATATGTTCATGCGCCACTTCCGGGTTGACACCAACCATCTCAGGGTGGTCCAGCGTGGCAATAAAGCCCAGCATGTGCCCGATGGTGGGGTTGTAGATATCCCCGCGCGGTTCATTGGGCTTGGCTTCAAGGGCGAACTTGAGATCGTAGTGGTTGTCCAGGGCGTATTCACAAAAAAAGTTCATTGCCTCACGGTTGCGTTTGATCGAATCCACAGCACTCTTGCTCGAATCAGTTTCCGTTCCTTCACGGCCACCCCAAAAGACATATATCTTTGCACCGAACTCCACCCCCAGGTCAATAGCCCGCATGGTCTTCTGTAGGGCATACGCCCTGACCTTTGGGTCGTTTGAGGTAAACGCACCGTCTTTGAAGACCGGGTCTCCAAACAGGTTGGTGGTTGCCATCGGGACGACCAGCCCGGTGTCCTGCAGTGCTTTGCGGAAAGAACGCTTGATCTCTGCTGCTTCAGCGGGTGTGGCATCGATGGGGATCAGGTCGTTATCATGGAAATTCACCCCGTAAGCACCCACATCAGCCAGCAGGTGAACCAGGTCAGCCGGGGACTTCGGCTCGCGCACCGGTCCACCAAAGGGATCGCGACCGATCGACCCCACCGTCCACAGTCCAAATGTAAATTTGTCTTCAGGTTTTGGAACAAAATTAGTCATCAGTAATCTCCTCATAATTATTTAACTGCGTAAAATATTATCACACCAATCTGGGTAAATAATGACCCAAATGCTTGGTGGCATGCCACAAATTTTAATTTTCACCCAACCAAACTTCCAGAACATTTTCCGGTTCCAGATCTTCCGCTGGTACAAGATTACCGGGGAGCAAACGACCGTTCAATACCAAACGACTCACGCCACAGCAAACATGAGCGAGGTTGTGTACGGCAACCTGGACCTGGCAGCCGCGCCAGGTGCGCCGGGCACTGAATCCATCCCAATCAGCGGGGATGCAGGGATCGATGCGCAAGCCCCCTACCTCCGGGCGGATGCCCAGGATAAACTGCGTGCTGCTGAAATAGAACCAGGCTGCTGCACCGGTCAGCCAGGAGGTACGGCTATTGCCCGCCCTGGGGGAGTACGGCGCATAAGTGGTCTGGGCGTGGACGTAGGGTTCCGTCTGGCGGGTTTCCGCCCGGTCGTTATAAGCAGAGGGCATGGCTGCCCGGCAGTAAGCATAGGCCTGATCGCCGTGCCCCAGGAGACACTCTGCCATGATCCCCCAACCCTGGGTATGGTTGAAGATGCCGGCATTCTCCTTGATTCCCGGGTTATAGACCACAGCCCGCATGACCTCAACCGAAGTTTTCTGGAAAGGTGGGGCACACAGCATCAAGCCAAAGGGAGTGGCCAATTTCTCCCTGACAGAGCGCATGCATCTCTTCGCCTGGTCCGCTGAAGCCGCCGCGCTGAGCACCGCCCAGACCTGGGTGTTCAGGTAGATCTGTCCTTCGGAATAGTCTTTGGTTCCGTAGACCTTTCCATGTTCATCGATCGCCCAGATGAACCAGCCGCCGTCCCAGGCACAGGCAGCGATCCTCTCGTCCAGGGCCTGCCGCGATCGCAGGGACCACAGTACATCTTCGGACCTGCCCAATTGTTCAGCGATCCCAGCCAGGGTGGTCAGGCCAAGCCTGACCTGGAAGGCTACGAAAAGGCTTTCTCCCTGGTAGCCCAGGCGCAGGCAGTCATTCCAATCGGCGGAAAGCCCGCAGGGCAGCCCATTCCTGCCAGTGCGCTGCAGGTTGAACTCAAGGGCCCGCCGCAGGTGATCAAAGACACTGCCCTGCCCCACATCGGCATATGGCAGGACCTTGCTGTAAAAATCAGTGTCACCGCTCTCGTTGACATAGGCGGGAATGGCATTGAAGAACCACAGGCAATCATCCGAGCGTAATTCAGCCGGATCAGGCACTGCTTCACTGCCCGGGTGGTGATCAAAAGGTTTGATCACCAGGATGGCGCCTCCGTTGGAAAGCTGGCCGGTCAACATCAACTCCAGCCTTTGCCTGGCTTCCTGGGGAATGGCGCTTACCACACCCAGCACGTCCTGCACGGAATCCCTAAAGCCCAGGCCATCGCGTTCGCCATTGTAGACCAGGCTGGCAGAACGCGACCAGTTGAATGCCACCAGGCTGTTGTATAGCCCCCAGGTATTGATCATGTGATCGAAATCCGGATCAGGGGTGTGGACCACCAGGCTGCCCAATTTGGTATGCCAGCTGTCTTTTAACTTTTGAAGCTCAGCTTCAGCCCGCTCAAGCGAGCCGAACTCACAGAATTTGGAACGACCCATGCCATTGGCTTCTCCGATTCCCAGTAGAACCAGGATCTCCCTGCTCTCACCAGGCTTGAGGGACAGGTTCGTCTGCAGGCTGCCGCAGGCATTGTCGCCGTAGGCACGGCTGTTGCTGCAGCGCCCCAGCTCCACCGCCTGCGGCTTGTGGTACCCGCCATAGGTGCCCAGAAAGCTCTCGCGGCTGGTGTCATAGGCTGTGATCTCAGCCCCTGCCATCCCCATCCAGGCATGATTGGCGATGTCACTGCCCGCTTCCTGGTCTGAAGCTGCCCTCAGGTTATCCTGGATGGCAATACGCAGCAGCCCATCACCCGTCATTTCTCCTTTGACAATAAAAAGGGAATACTGCAAGTTGACCTGGTCCTGGCGGGTATCCCATTGATTGGTGAATTCGCAGTAGGTGAAGATAGACAGGTCACGTTCCCGATCAGACTGGTTGGTGATCTTCAAGCGCCAGTATTCGAAGGTCTCTCCCAGGGGGATAAAATAGGTACTTTCACTGAGGATTTCATCATAACAGGATGAGATGCTGGTGTAGGCGGTGCCGTGGCGGCATGAGGAGCTATACTGTTCCAAAGGTTTAGCGACCGGCTGCCAGGAAGTGCTCCAGAAATCCCCGCTTTGTCCATCCCGGATATAGAAATAGCGACCGGGTTGGTCCATAGGGATGCTGTTGAAACGCAGGCGCAGAAAGCGTCCTCTGGCAGCGGAGCGGTAGAAACCATACCCGCCGGCATTGTTGGTGATGATGCCGCCAAACTCGGTCGACCCCAGGTAATTGCACCAGGATTGCGGTGTATCCGGCCGGGTGATGACATATTCGCGGGCCTGCTGATCGAAATAACCATACTGCATGTTGATGATCCTCCTGATAATATTGCTTAAGGGTAGATCGGAAGAGCACACGTCTGAACTCCAGTCACGTTTCGATCTCGTATGCCGTCTTCTGCTTGAAAAAAAAAA
>ENA-UOUL01002334-UOUL01002334.1-bioreactor-metagenome-genome-assembly--contig:-NODE-2334-length-22465-cov-5.243389_pt1 | contig 22465 bp, 12 predicted proteins | sample MGYA00249838_ERZ747220 | MGnify/ENA primary metagenome ERZ747220 (study PRJEB28778, sample SAMN05720191) | bioreactor metagenome | isolation source: Anaerobic biogas reactor | place: USA:Washington...
CCCCCCTTTGTAGACGGGACCGACCTCGTGGCGCTGGGCCTCCGGCCCGGACCGGCGTTCCGGGAGATTCTTGCAACCGTTCGCGACCTCCAGCTCGAGGGCGTCCTCCCCACCCGGGAGGAGGCGCTCCGGTACCTGCGGGAGCGGCACGGCCGAACCTAAATCCTATTCACAGACTCGAGGCTTCGATTGAACCCATTTTCGCTCACCCAAACAGTCCAGGTAAACGCCGCCGCAGTGCGGAGGATCCGCAGGGGGCACCTGTGGATCTACTCGGGAGACCTGCTCTCCGAACCGGAGGGAACCCCGGTGCTGGTGCGGGTGGTGGACGGAGCGAACAACGACCTCGGCTCCGCCTTCTACAGCCCCCGGTCACAAATCCGTCTGCGCCTGTTCACCCGCAGCCCCGAGGTCCCCTCGCCCGATTTGCTCGCCGCGCGGATCGCCGCCGCCATAGGGCGGAGAGGGAACCGGACCGGTGCCGCCTGCCGCCTGGTCTTCGGGGAGGGGGATCTCCTCCCGGGGATCATCGTGGACCGTTATGCCGACCGGATCGTGCTGCAGACCCTGTCCCGCGGAACGGAGGCGCTCAAGCCGCTGATCTGCGATATTCTCGAAGCCACGCTCCACCCCCTGGGGATCCTGGAACGCAACGACGTCAAGGCGCGCAGGCTTGAGGGGCTCGAAGAAACCTCGGGAGTTCTCCGCGGAGAAATCCCCGAGGAGATCGAAATCGCGGAGGACGGGATCCGCTTCCTCGTCAACCTGCGCCGGGGGCAGAAGACCGGTTTTTTCCTGGACCAGGGCGACAACCGGGTGGCCGCGAAAAGGCACGCCTCGGGACGCGCTCTCGATTGCTTCACCCACACCGGAGCCTTCGCGCTTCATTTCGCCGCACGCTGCCGGAGCGTGGAGGGGGTGGACATCTCCGGGGAATCCGTCGCCCTGGCCGCGCGCAACAGCGCCCTGAACGGGTTCAACAACACCGAGTTCCGGGTGGGGAACGTTTTCGATGTTCTGCGCGAGCTCGAACGCGCGGGGGAGGCTTTTGACACCATCTGCCTCGACCCCCCCGCCTTCGCCAAAAACCGCAAATCGCTCGCGGGGGCCCGCAGCGGCTACAAGGAGATCAACCTGCGCGCGCTGAAGCTTCTGCGGCCCGAGGGGGTGCTCATCACCTCGAGCTGTTCCTACCACATGTCGGAGGCCGACTTCTTCGACCTGATCGCGGAGGCGGCGCGCGATTGTCGGCGCCCGCTTCAGCTCATCGAAAAACGGGGACAGGCAAGCGATCACCCAATGCTGGCGGGAATGCCAGAAACGTATTACCTGAAGTGTTTTATCCTGCGGGCCCTGTAGCGCGGCGCCGCCGCGTCAGGCGCCGGGATTCCCTCCCGGCGCCTGACCAGAATCGATCCTACCTGGCCTGGGCGGCCTGGGCGACATCTTCGGGAGTGGCGTCCTTGGCACACCGGCAACCGAAATCGTACAGCGCGTTCGGCTGCTGCGCCGAACGATCGTAAAGATGCCCCATCTTCCCGCGGTAGCGGGACGCGAGCCCGCGGACCACGCGCAGGGTCTGGCCCGACTTCGGATCCCGCTTCGGGTTCCCCTTGTAGGAGGAATACCACGAGGCGGTCCATTCCTGCACGTTACCCAGCATGTCGTGCACGCCGAAGGGGCTGACATCGTTGAATTCCCCTATGGCCACCGCTTTGCCCGGCCCAGACTCATACGTGTTGCTCATGCCGTCCTGCCACTCGTTCCCCCAGGGGTAGATGAACCCCTCCGTGCCCCGGGCGGCCTTTTCCCACTCTTCCTCGGTTGGCAGCCGCTTTCCCTGGGCCTTGCAATAGGCGTCCGCGTCGTTCCAAGTGATATAAACCACCGGGAACATCCCTTTTTCGGATGTGAAGAAGAGCCTCCAGTCGTGCCCCTCCTTGGCCCCCTCCCCCGCATAGCTGTTCTTGATCGAGAACTCCAGGAACTCCGTGTTGGTGACCTCGTATTTGTCGATCCAGTACGCGGGCAGCTTGATCTTCTGCTCGGGATACGCGTTCGATTCCTTGTCGTTCGTCCCCAGGATGAACTCTCCTTCCGGGATGAGCACCATCTCGCCAGGCACGATTGCAGGCGCCTCCTGCTCCGCGACCGCCTCTTCCTGCGGCTCCGCCTCCTTTTTCCCGCAGGCGATCAGGCCATACATCAGAATCAGTGCGGCAAGAACCATCAGAACTTTCTTCCCCATCATCCATTCCTCCATGATTACGCTGTTACCAAGTGATCCGCGATTTATACAATACCTCCATTCGCCAGTCAATTATACTAAAAGGTTACATAACTATTGCAATGGCAGCAGCCTATTGACTAAGATTCGCAGCCAGGCGGGGCAATGTCACCGCGATGTCCAACCGCTCGCCGAGGCCCAAGATGACACCAGCGCCGGAGAAATTGCGAAGGGATCTCGAGATCTCCTCCGAGGGTACTTCCGGCATCATCGTCAAAGACCCCGTCACCCGCCGCTTCTACCGCTTCACTCCGGTACAGGCATCCGTGCTCGAGCTTCTGGACGGCAGCCGTGACTTGGCCGCCATCGCCGCCATCGCCTCCGCGAAACACCGGACCGAGGTCCTGGAGCACCAACTGGAGGACTTCGTCGGGAAATTGCGCCAACTGCTGCTGCTGGACCACCCCTACTGCTGGATGCGGCTCGAATCCGCGGCCCGGGGCTCGAAGAGAAGCTTTAAAAACCTGCTCTCGATCAGGATCCACGCCTTCAACCCGGACCGGACGCTGACCCTGCTGGAAAAAAGGCTCCGTTTCTTCTTCAGCCCTGCCTTTGCGCCCCTCTTCTGGGCCGCCGTCATCATCGCCGGGATCATCTCCGTCGTGCACGCCCGGTCGCTTTTCTTCTCCATGGGCGCGCTCTTTTCACTCTACTCCATACCCCTGATCCTCCTGGTGATCTTTGCCGTTGTCACCGTGCACGAATTCGCGCACGGACTCACGCTCAAGCATTACGGGGGCCGGGTTGAGGAGATGGGCGTGATGCTCCTGTACTTCATCCCGGCGTTCTACTGCAACGTCAGCGACGCCTGGATGATGGGAAAGCGCGAGCGGCTGCTGGTCTCGGTAGCCGGAGGCTACATCCAAATCTTCCTGTGGGCCTTGGCCACCATCGCCTGGAGGATCCTGGCGCCCGAGACCCTGGCCAGCCAGGTATGCCTCATCGTCATCGCCTTTTCGGGGATTCAGACCCTTTTCAACTTCAACCCGCTGATCAAGCTGGACGGTTACTACATGCTGAGCGACTACGTCCAGATCCCCAACCTGAGACCAAAGGCGCTCGCCTACCTCAAAGACCGGGTGGTGGGATTCATCACCGGAACGCCCGCGCCGGAAGGAGAGGTGAACCGGCGCGAACGGCGGATCCTGGCCTGGTACGGCCTGGCCTCCTCCCTGTTCACCGTGGCCCTCGTCGCCGTCATGCTGCACCGTATCGGGGGGTGGATCATCCGGGAGTACCGGTTCTGGGGCATTCTGGCCACCTCGGCCCTCTTTTTGGCCGCCGTCCCGATCACCCGCAAAGAAAACGTCGAGACCTCGCGTCGGCTGTTATCGGGCATGATCATCCGAATCCGGAAAAAACCACTGATTTACATGGGTTTGCTCCTCCTTGCGCTCCTGGTGGGCTTTCTCCCCTGGCAGCTTAAGATTTCGGGCGAATTCGTCATCACGGCGGCTCAGAAGGTTTCGGTGACCCCCCAGGTCGTCGGAAACCTGAAGCGCATCCACGTGGACCAGGGGGACCGCGTGCAGGTGGGGCAACTGCTGGCGGAAATCGAAAACCTGGAACTGTCCAACAGTTACGAGGAAACCCGGGGGGAACTGGCGTCGCAGCAGGCATCCCTGGATCTGCTCAAGGCAGGGAGCCGCCCGGAGGAAATCGAAACCGCGCGCCGGCAGGTGGAAACCAAACGGGCCGAGCTGTATAACGCCACCCGGGTCGAGCAGGAACGGGCCCTGCTGCGGGAAACCATCTCCAAGCGGGAGTCGGAGCTGAAAAACGCGCAGCTGAATTACGAAAGGACCTTGAGCCTTCTCAATTCGGGCTTGATCGCCCGGATCGAGGCCGACCGTGACCGGACCGCCTTCGAGGTTCACCAGAAGGAACTGGCCGAAGCCAAGGGGCAGCTGAGCATCCTGGAAGAGCAGACCGACCGGAACCGGGACATCAAGCGTAAGGAGCTCGCCCAAGCGGAAAGCCAACTGAACATCCTGCTGGCGGGAGCGCGCAAGGAATCGCTGCGCGCCAGCGCCTCCCAGGTATCGAAACTGGAGGAAAAGCTCAACATTCTCGAAAAGCAGAAGGAACAGCTGAAGATCCGCAGCCCCATAGCGGGGATCGTGGCCACGGCGCACCTCAAAAACCGAATTGGGGAGTACCTGGACATGGGGAATCCCCTCTGCGACATCGTCAGCGAAGGGACCATGCTGATCGAGATGCCGGTCCCCGAAAAAGAGATCGGCGAAGTGAGCGTGGGGATGCCGATCAGCCTCAAGGTGCGGGGATATCCCAACCGATGGTACGAGGCCCACGTCAAAAGCATTGCGCCGGTCGCCGCCGCCACCGGTACGGATCGCACCGTCCTCGTCCACGGAGAGCTGACCAACCAGGACGGCAGCCTGAAATCGGGAATGACGGGGGTCGGGAAGATCCTTTGCGGCAAGCGCACCGTCTTCGCCATCGCCTTCCGCCGGGCTGTACGGTGGATTCGAACCGAATTCTGGGAATATCTCCCCTGACCGCGCACGCACAGGAAAATCCTGAAAAGCCTTTGACAACAAAAATTTCCGGTCGGCAGCCCTCAACGTAATACTAACGCTACAGTATTGAATATGGTTGACAGACCTGTAAACCTGCTGCTAAATTGTCACAGTTAGTAGATTTGTCGCAAGCGGAGACGCTGCCGGAAGTTATGGCACGAACGCAAATGGTTTCCGGTTTTGCGGATCCGAGGGCAACAGTAGGTTTCTCGAATAGCTCTCTCATCTTGAAGAGTGCTTGGGTCATTTGGCGAAAGCTCAAGCGGAACCAAGTGCTACTACCAATCTGAGTAAGAGCGCTAACCTGGGGTTGATAAAGGCTCTGCCTTGCAGGTTGTGGTTTTTGCCGATAAATCCTGTTCGCATTTATCGGCAAGGCGGACGGATCCATTAGGAGTTTTTCCGGTCGGCGGCATGGGCGCTGAACCATCCTGTGGTCAACCTCATAGTGTTGCAAATGCAAACCCTTTGGCCCCAAAGGGCCGGGGAGGGTGTGTTTGTGCTTTTAATCAGGGATTGTCAATTGCCACTCCCACGCTTGAAAAGGAGGGTAGCTATGGCAAGTGCGATTCTTTGGCTGTAGCCGGTGGTCAACAAGGATCATTAGGCTCACCCAAAACCAAGTGGAGACTCTAAATGCAGACTGAAATTGAAATTCTCGAAAGCCGTGAAACGCCTGGAGTGCTTTGGACAATTGGTCAGCCCTAGGGGCGTTGGATGAACGGAAGGCAGGCCGAGTGACCTCGGCCTGCCTTCTTTTTTGGCTCCCATCCAAGAGGATTTTATAACTTTTATGGGTTCCGCTGTCGATATGGTCAATTATGATATTCGGCAGGAATCCATGAAATGGAATAGTCTTCCACGAAAGCTACAAGCATATATAATACTCCTGTCCATCATAGCTATACCTATAGTTGTCTGGACTTCTAAAAAGATCCTCACTGACTCATATAGCCCGGGCTGGCTCCTATTTCTCGTCTTAGTCATCATCTCCGTTTCACTCAAAGTCTCCATCGACTCAGAAAAAACAACAATTACCATTGGCGATGCATTTGTCATGGCCATCGGGATGATATACGGCATAGCACCCTGCGTGGTCGCCACCTTCTGCCACACCTTTCTGATCTCGGTTTTCGCCAAACGCCCTAAAATTCCGACCCATCAAATCGTATTCAATGTTTCCAGCACCGTCTGCGTGGCCTGGCTCTACAGCTTCGTCTATCACAAGATGGTTGGGGGCCACGACCAGATCCTTGATCTTGTCGTGGGCTCCGCCATATTGACCATTACCTACTTCGCAGCCAATTCCAGCCTGGTGGCGATTGCCATATCCTGGTCGATAAACGAAAGTGCTACGAAGATTTGGGCCAAAACCATGATGCCGCTGGTCATTGAATTTTCCGCATCGGCGGGGATCGCCACTACCTTCGTGATCCTGCACCGATGGCAGGAGTTCCTGCCCATTGTCCTGGCTCCGCTCCTGGGCCTCGTCTGGGGATACCACCAGCAGAACCGGTCCCGCATCATCGCCAACAACGCCCGCATCATGGAAGCGGAGAAGCACCTTAAAGAACAAGAGGATTTATATTTAAGGACGGTGGAATCGCTCGCCCTGGCGGTGGACGCAAAGGATCAGACCACCTACGGCCATATTCGCAGGGTCCGGGTCTACGCGATGGGGCTGGCCCGGCTCTGCGGCATCCAGGATCCCGATGAATTAAAGGCGATTGAAACAGGCGCGCTCCTGCACGACATCGGCAAGCTGGCCGTGGACGACTTCATCCTGAACAAGCCCGGGAAACTCACCAGCGAGGAATTCGAAAAGATCAAATTGCATGCGCCCGCCGGGGACGAAATCCTGCAGCAGGTCCGGTTCCCTTTCCCGGTGGCCAAGTACGTGCGCTGCCATCACGAGCGCTGGGACGGGAACGGCTATCCGGACGGGCTGAAGGGAGAAGAGATCCCCTTGGGAGGCCGGATTCTCTCGGTCGCCGATGCCTTCGACGCCATCCGCTTCTCCAGGCCGTATAAACTCGCCATGACGACCGAGGAAGCCCTCGAGGTGCTGCGCTCCGAATCGGGGAGCCACTTCGATCCCAAACTGGTGGAGTTGCTGGTGGAGCACATCCACGAATTGGAGGAGCAGGCCGTCCGGGAATCGGAAAACGCCCCGGAACTCTCCTTCCGCAAGTATTTCCAGCCCGACCACCCGGGGGCTGTTGCCCCGATGCTTGCGGCCCCGGCAACCGACCTACCGACGGAATTCGTCCGCGTCGCCGAGTTCTGCAATACCATGTCCGGCTACTTCGAGCTCAAGGACGTTTTCCCGGTGGTACTCAACCAGCTGGAGCCCTTTCTACCCTACAGCACCTGCGTACTTTATCTCGTCAACGAACAAGGCCGCCTCGAGGCCGTCTCCGTGTCCGGCCGCCATGCCCCGCTTCTCCGGGGGCACGGAATGAACAAGGGGCAGGGAATCAGCGGCTGGGTGGCCGCCTACAACCGCCCCATACGCAACACGGGTCCCGAACTCGACTTCATCGGTCTGGCAGGCGATTTCAGCTCCCTCACCGATGCGCTCTCCGTCCCCGTAGTCTACGAGGGCGAGCCCCTCGGCGCCCTCTCCCTCTATGCGCAGGAAAAGGGCTTCTATACCCAGGAGCACCAGGACCACCTGCAGATGTTGGCCGACCTTATCGCCCCCCTGCTTGTCGACGCCAAAAAGCGCAAGGGCTCGGAAGACCAGGACCTGCTTGATCCCGCCACCCAGATCCACCGGATCTCCTACCTTGCAGCCATTGCCCCCCGCCTCCTTGCCACGGCAGCCGCCAGCAAGGCTCCACTGGCCCTTATCTACCTGGAAATCAAGAATCTGAGCCAGATCACCCGCCTCTACGGAGGCCACCAGGGGAACTCCCTGCTCCGCAGAATCGCCAATTGCATCAAGCCTGAACTCCGGGGCACCGATACCCTGGTGCGTTACGGGAACCAGGGGTTCGTGGCACTCCTCCCCGGGATGAGGGAACAGCAGGCGATCCACTGCGCCGACCGGTTGAGGCAGCAGATCAGACGGGAAGTCACCAACGCGGTCCAGGGGATTACCGTCGATTTCAAGGCCGGCATCGCCGTTCATCCTAAGGACGGCGCCACTGTCACGGCCCTTCTTCAGGCCGCCCTGGAATCGATCAAATCGGCGTCTGTAGAAATACCCCAGGGAGATAACATCATCGATTTCCGCCACTGACCCCTCTCCCGGATGCGTGTCAAGCCTCGCCTCACCCTCCCCCACGACGCCTGAAAGAACGATAGTCCACGTAACACCTGTGCCGCTTCAAAAACTGAAGTGTGGAAGAGTAACGCCGCTCGGGTACCCGGAGGATGCCAAACGCCCGGGTATAGTTGCCGAACGTTTCCCGCAGCGCTTTCACAATAACCCCGCGCACGATCTCGACATTGATCTGGTGATCGAGAAAGGGGATTTTGACCATTTCATCGAAATCACCCTGTCCCTCGACAATGGCGTGATAGATCCTTTCGGCTGGATCCTGGTCGACCAGGAGTCCGGAAAACCGCCCGCAGCAAACCTCCGGGGGCAGGTCCCCAACGTCGATACTAGTGCCTTTTACGTTGTAATAGATCCCCCGAATCATGCTCCCCAACTCGCGTACGTTCCCCGGATAGGAATAGCGCAGGAGCAGATCCATGGCTTTGGGGCGCACCTGCTTGTAAAACCCCTTTTCCCTGGCGCACGATTTGAGAAACCAGTCGATGAGCAACGGGATGTCCTCCCTGCGCTCGCGCAAAGGAGGAAGATGGATTTCCAGGATTCTGATCCGGTAGTAAAGGTCCTCGCGAAAGCGGCCCGCGCGCACCTCATCCAGGAGATTGCGGTTGGCAGCGGTAATGATCCGGATTTTGAATTTGCGGGTGTGCATTTCCCCGATCCGGCGCACCTCCCGTTCCTGCGTCACCCGAAGTAATTTTACCTGCACCGTTAGAGGCAGATTGCCGACTTCATCAAGAAAAAGAACTCCCCCGTCAGCGGCTTCAAAACACCCGGGCCTGTCCTCCAATGCCCCCGTGAAGGCTCCCCGACGGTAGCCGAACAATTCCGATTCCACCAGTGATTCTGACAGAGCGCCGCAGTCCACCGATATCAGCGGCCCCTTCTTTCCCGGACTTGATCGATGGATGGCGCGTGCCACCAGCTCTTTTCCCGTTCCGCTCTCTCCGGTAATCAATACATCCTGACCCGAGTTCGCAACCAGCTCGATCCGCTCTTTCAACGCCCGGATAGCAGGGCTTTCCCCCACAATCTCCGGATAAGGATCGTTGTCGTCAAACCGCGCACCGGCGGCAGCAAAATGAATTGCGGGCGGATGCGGCCGTACGAGCATGTGGGCGATCCCCAGGGCTGCCAGGGAACAGGCGGTGGCAAACAGACCGATCACCGGCTCGGCGATACTGTCTACAGGGGTGCCATGCTCGGCACACAGGACCCCGATCACCCTGCCGGGAGCCTTCAGGGGAGCACACATCAGGCTCCCCCTCCCTCCGCTGCGAGTGAGGGAGTTCACGATCCGGGGGTCCCGGCGGCAATCGGCGCTAATGAGCGGGGTCTCCTCGCGGAAAACCTTCTCTACAACTTCCCGATAGACCGAACCGCGCTCCTCCAGATTGACCCCGCCCAGCCCCCTCGATTTGACAGGCCGCAACTTCCCACCTGGTTCTTCACATAGATAAACGAAAGCACGGGTCATCCCAAGCACTGGCAACAGTTGATCCAGGAGCGCTTCCAGCAGATCGTCCAGGTCCTCTGCGGACGTGATTGCGGCGCTCAGGCGCTGCAGAGTACGGGCATTCCGGTCGTCGAGCGGCCCCTCAACTTCCGCCGGAATGAGCCGCTGCACCCGACCCTTTTCAATGGCGCCGAGGAGTTCCAGCTTCAACCGGCTCCGGTCAAAGACTGAGTAGAAGGAGACCAGCGCCTCCGGCGGAAGCTGGCGTTCCATCCTGCAGAGATGGGCGTAGGCTTTTTCGGCGGACTCGAAACTTCGCCTCAAGTCCCCCTCTTCACCATACAGTAAGCTCAGTTCCGCATGGGCACGCCAAAGGGATTCCTGGTGTACAAATTGCTGGTCGTTGCAAAGGCAACGGTCAAGCTGCTCGACCGCCTTCGCCCTATCCTTGACCGTTTCCCCCGACCGGCCGCGGCAGGGGGAATAGATCGTACCAAGAAGGAGGTGAGCCCGCTGCTTCAGCGGCTCGGCACCCATGCCCCGGGCCAGCCGGAGGGCGTTTCTGCCATATTTTTCAGCCTCCCCCGCCCTCCCCTGCTGAAGCAGGACCTCGCCAATATGCAGCCGGACGATGCACATCTGGTAGGGCCAGTGTTTCCGGGTCACCGCGCGATCGAGCGCCGCCAGCTTCCGTAGCGCTTCCTCCCCCAGCCCCTGCTCGGCCATGATGCGCGCCCGGAGCGCCTCCGCCAGTTCATGCTCATAGAGAGGAGCCTCGGCGGTGCCGTATCTGGACAGTTCTTCGATATGTCGCAAGGCTTCCGGCAACCGGCCCAGATAACAGTTCAGTTCCGCTGCGACGTAGTACACATGTCCAATTGTAAAGCTGGAAGCATTATCCCTCCCTTCCCCACAGATATTCAAAACCAAATCACCAGCCTCGCGATAGTGTCCTGAAACGAAATAAAGCTCGGCTAGAATGGCATTGAAAGGATTTTTGATAGTGGGAATCTTAGAATATTCAATCAGGTCCGAAGCCAGCAAGGATTCTTTGAGCGAATCTTTAATTCTTCCCATTCGACAAAGACACTCCGTCAGGTTTGCGAGAGCCTGTGCTCTGAGATCCACGGACCGACTCTTCTCAGCCCATGAAACTGCCTGAACATGGTTTTCAAGCGAAAGCGGAAGTCTCCCTAAGCCCATTTGAATAAACCCAAGTGTGGAATAAGCCGAGCATGCAAGGTGTGACCCTTCCGACTGGCTGAGAATGTTCACAGCTGTCCTTCCCGCCTTAATTGCATTCCGAAAATCGCCCGCAACTCTATATAACCATGCGTACAAATTCTGAATTCGCCCCCTCAGGGTGGTGGCGTTTTCTTCCGGACATGCCTCGACTGCCCGGTCCAGGCATTTCAGCCCTTTGCGAGGACTGGATTGTAGCACGGCGATGAAGGCGAGCTCGGCCCAGAGCATGGCCCGAGTCAGGTTGGGGCCGGGGGCCGGACGGGGGCCGAACATGGCCAGACCCTTCCGGCAGTAAGTTTCCTGCATCCGAGTGTCGCCGATGTGCTGGCAGGCCAGGGCCAACTGCATGTACATGCGCGCGCGGGCTTCGGGACCGACCGATCGGTGTCGGAGGAGCACCTTCTTGAGGAGGCCGAGGGCGCGCCCAGCCATGCCCAGGGCAAACATCGTGTCGCTGGCGTCGATTGCCGCGCGGCAGGCCTCCTCGTCCGTCAGGCCGTTGGGGCGGCCGAAGACGTGCTCGAAACAGCGCAGGGCGTTTTCGTGCGCGAATTCAGCCCGCGACCGGGCCGCGGCGGCCAGCACAACGCGCATCGAGGAATCTCCCGCCCTCCCCTCGATATAATGGTGGGCCAGTTCGTGCAGGCGCCCGTCCTCCCCGTGCTCTTGCAGGATCGCCTCCGCGATTTTCCGGTGCATGCGCGCCGCGGTCCCTTTCGGCAGGTTTTGCCGTACGACCTCGGCGATGAGGTCGTGGCTGAAATCGATCTCCTCCCGCCCTCCCGAGCTCTCGACCCTCACCATCTGGCGCCGTTTCAGTTCGGCCACCGCCCCGGCTACCTGCCCGGGGCGCCAGGACATGGACAAGGCGAGGGATCCGGCGGCCACGGGGCGGTGGCAGAGCGCGAGCCACTCGGCCAGGCTCCGCGCCGGCGCCGGCAGGTATCGCAGCCGCTGCACCAGGACCGACCCGACCTCGGCCGGCACCTCCAGTGCCTGGGCATTTTCCTCGAGGAATCTCCAGCCCCCCGAACAGCGGAGCAGGGCTCCCTGTTCGAGCAGGTGCTTCAACATCTGCTCCAGGAAAAAGGGATTCCCTCCGACGGCGCGGTAGAGCCAGTCGTTCAGCGCCGGGGGAAGATCGTTCGAACCGATGATCCCCTCGGCCATCCTGTGGAGGCTCTCCCGGTCCAGGGGCTCGAGCGTAAGTACCTCCCCCCTTTCATTGCGCTTGCCCGATTCCATGACGCCTTCCAGGCTCCCGTGACATTCTTCCCCCGGGCGAAGGCTGACGCAGAGAAGCACCGGGCAGGCCTGGATGTCGGCACTCAGGTAGTCGAGCACGGCGCAACTGGAGCGGTCGGCATGGTGAAAATCGTGCAGCAGCACGAGCGTCGGCGCATTCCCGAGCCGGCGCAACAACTCCCGGGTCAGCTGATCCTGGAACTGTCCCGTGGCATACCCCGACGCCCCTTCTCCCGGGTCCGACAAACCGGTCCGGGCCGTCTGTTCGAAAAGGAAGGGTTCCCCTTCCGGGTCCAACTGCGACAGGACCCGGCGATATGGGCCGTAGGCCGCCTCCTCCGGGCCACCACAGGCGCCTTCGGCCACGTGCCACCCCTCCAGCAGCGCCCGGCTTCTCAACTCTTCCATGAGCCGGGTCTTCCCGGCCCCCGCCTCTCCCGTCAGGAAAATGGTCCATCCCCTCCCGCTTTCCCTCACCCTGCGGGCGCGAGCCTCGATCCGCTCCATTTCGAGCTCCCTCCCTACAAAGGGAGCGGCCGAAAAACGACATTCCGGCTCCCAGGCCGGCCCATCGGAACGGATGAGGGCCCCGATGGCGGCAGCCGTTTCCAGGGCCGTGACCGTCCTGTTTTCGGGGTCTTTTTCGAGCATCCTGCCCAGCAGCGGGGCCAGGGAGTCCCCCCTGCGCAAGCGCTCGATCGGGCGCAGGTCCACCCCCGCCTGGAGCTGCTTCTGGATCAGATACCCCTCATCGTCGTCTTCGAAGGGGAAACGCCCGCAGGCCAGGAGGTAGATCAGAATTCCCAGGGCGTAGATGTCGGACCGTGCCGTAGGCCGGCCCCCCAGCAGCACCTCGGGAGCGACACAGGATGGGGGTGGGGGGTGGGCGCCATCGGGGAGGAACCGTCGCAGGCCGTAGCCCAGGACAACGGGGCAAGCCGCCTCCCCCTCACCCACCAGCAGGATGTTCGACGGGCGCAGGTCCCCGTGCACGATCCCCCTGCCATGCAGATGGTGGAGCGTTGCAGCCAGTTCGGCGCCCACGGCGAGCGCCCGCTCCGGGGCCAGGGCTCCGGCGAGAGTTCGCAGGCTCGCCCCCTCGACCCGCTCCTCCGTCAAAAACAGCGCCCCGGGACCCTCGGCGATCCCGAAGTCCAGGATGGGGACCAGGCTCGGATGCCTCAGGCGCACCAGCAGGGACAAGGTGCTCCGGAGCGCGCGCCCCTCCTCCCCGGCCGGATCCACGGGTCCCAGCAGCCGGAGAACCAGGTCCCCCGAACTGTCGCACAGGTCCCGGCAGGAGTAGACCTCCCCCGCCCTCCCACAACCCAGGAATGTTTCGACCCGGTACCGCCGGGCCAGGATAGTTCCCTCTTTGAGCTTCCCCTGACCTGCTTTCATAGCCTTCCTCCCGGAAGGATCGGTTCACTGTCAGTACCAACGAATGGATGCGGAAGCGACGGACAAGCTCCCGCCCGGTCCCGCGAGCGTAGCGGGCGACCGGACATTCGGGGCACATCCGGAGTGGGCGAGGGGCTAACGGGGATATTATAAATCCACGGGCGGGCGCAAACAATCCAATTTTATATATCGAATTGCTTTTGCAGGGGACGGAAAAGAAAGGGGGCAAAAGAATCAGGCCTTCAGGATAGGCTCCCGAAGGCCTGATTCTTACAATTCCGCGGTATTTCGCTTACTTCTTTTTTTCCGGGGCAACGGCGTCCTTGCAGGCCTTGGCGACCCGGAACTTCACCACCGTCTTCGCCGGGATCTTGATAGCGGCGCCGGTCTGGGGATTCCGACCCATTCTCGCCTTGCGACGCGATTTCACGAGTTTGCCAATTCCAGGGATGGTGAACTGGCCGTTTTTCTTGGTCTCGGTCACCGCCGTGGTTGCGATGATCTCGAGAATCTGGTTTGCCGCTGCCTTGGTAATATCCGCCTTGTCAGCTATCAGAGAAACCAACTGAGCCTTCGTCATCACTTTTCCAGCCATCAATCTCCTCCCGAAAACTTTAGTATGAACTTTTTGGAACACAGCAAACAGGCTACGGTCATTTTCCGTAAATTCCAGAAAAAAGCAATGAAGATTTTACTAAAACCCCCTATTAATCGCTGTCCGAGCGCCATCGGCGCCTCAAGGCCCCGATTTCCCGGTTTTGGGGGCCTCAGGGTCGGGAAAAAGGATTGAGACCGGCGGCGTGATCGGTCGTGTCCAGGATCTCCCCCACCTCGGGGAGCCGGGCCCGGATCGCCTTTTCGACCCCCAGCTTCATGGTCATGCCGGCCGCGGCGCACCCCTGGCATCCGCCGCCCAGCTTGAGGTGGAGCGAGTTTTTCCGCACATCGACCAGTTCGACGTAGCCGCCGTGCGCCCCCAGGGCGGGATTGACATCCCTCTCCAGCAGCTCCTCGACTTTTTTCCTGAGTTCCGCTTCGGGCGGTATCCGGGCTTCGTACTCCCCGCTGACGGCGGGATCGTTCGAGCGGATGTGTTCCCGGATCCTGGCGCCGATCTGCCGTCCGATGACGGGCCAGGGATCGGCACCCGACTTGGTGACAGTGATTCGCTCCTCCGCGATCAGAACGCTCTCCACCTCCGCGATCTCGAAGATCCTCCGGGCGAGCGGGGAAAGCTCGGCCGCTTCCCGGCTCCCGAACCAGGCGGCGCCCCCCGGATATACGGGGCGGTCCACCTTGAACAGGCAGGTCTCCGGGATGATGGTCGGCTCACCGACAATCGATATGTCCATGTTGTCCATGTTCATCTCCTTACTGAAGGGCCCGGGCGCCGTTGCACGGCTCCCGATCGAGGCAAGGTAACCGACAGGGCTCGGCCCTGTCAACATGTCATCGGGAATGAAAAACCGGGCCGACTCGGCTATGATGGAACCTGTGGCGTCTCCCGTCCCGCGGTCACGCCGGGAGGTTTCATGAAAGCCCGCAGTCTCTTTCTTGCCCTCTGTTTCATGGCGGCCACGCTGCCGGCTTCGGCTCCGGAAGGCGGAGGGCCTGGGGGCGGAGCACCGTCCCTGATGCCCTGGCCGCAATCGCTGGAATCGAAGCCCGGGGTTCATCGCCTCACCCAAAACCTGACTCTCTCCCTGGAGGCATGCCGCGACGGGCGCGTAACGGCCGCGGCCGGGCGACTGCTCGAGAGGGTGCGCCTGAGAACGGGGTTTCCCCCGCAGCCCCCGGGAGCGGATCCACGGCAGGCGTCGCTGATCCTGCGCTGCGGCGGAGACGGGGAACCGGTCCAGACGCCCAACACCGACGAATCGTACATCCTTGATATTTCCCCCGGGGCGATCCTACTCGAAGCCCCCTCCCCGGTGGGGATTTTGCGGGGCCTGGAATCGATCGCGCAACTGATCGCCCTCGATTCCACCTCTTACCTTCTTCCCTGCCTCCGGATCGAGGACCGCCCGCGCTTTCGCTGGAGGGGGCTCCATATCGACGTAGCCCGCCACTGGGAGCCGGTGGACGTCATCCTAAGAAACCTGGACGCCATGGCCGCCGTGAAGATGAACGTCTTTCACTGGCACCTGTCCGACGACCAGGGGTTTCGAGTGGAGTCCCGCCGCTTCCCCCGCCTGCACGAAATCGGAGGGGAAGGAAAGTACTATACCCAGGAACAGGTCCGGGCCGTCGTGGCCTACGCGCGCGACCGGGGCATCCGCGTGCTCCCCGAATTCGAAATGCCGGGACACACCACCGCCTGGCTTGCGGCCTATCCTGAACTGGCCGCCGCCCCGGGCCCCTACCATGTCGAGAGTGCCTGGGGTGTCTTCGATCCCTCCATGGACCCGAGCCGGGAGGAAGTCTACGCTCACCTCGACGCCTTCATCGGAGAAATGGCCTCGCTCTTCCCCGACGGGTATTTCCACGTCGGGGGGGACGAGGTCAACGGGAAGCAGTGGAACTCGAGCGCGCGCATCCGGGAATTCAAGGCCGGGAACGGGATGAAGAACAACCGGCAGCTGCAGGCCTACTTCACCCGGCGCCTCGAGGCGATCCTCGACCGCCACGGCAAGAAGATGGTCGGATGGGACGAGATTGTGCACCCCTCGGTCCCGCCGACGGTGACGGTGCAGACGTGGCGGCTCCCCCCCAGATTTGCCGAAACCCTGAAACTGGGCTACCCGGGCATCCTCTCCCGGGGTTATTACCTGGACCACATGCACCCGGCTTCCTGGCACTATGGCATCGACCCCGGCGCCGGGCTGACGACGGAAGACGCGGGCCGGATCCTGGGGGGAGAGGCCTGCATGTGGGCCGAATTCGTCGACGAGGAGATCATCGAGTCCCGGATCTGGCCGCGGGCGGCCGCCATCGCCGAGAGGCTCTGGTCTCCCGCCGGGGTTACCGACGTCGAAGACATGTACCGCCGGCTCGACTCGGTGGACGCGGAACTGGAGCGGCTCGGGGTGCGGCACCGCAGCTCCTTTCCGCGCCTGCTGCGGAACATCCTTCCCGGCGGGGAATCCCTCCCGGTCGCCGCCCTGGCCGAGATCCTCAGCCCCCGGGGGCTGGCCGAGCGCCAGCGCGCGCGCAGGTACACCCGCGAAACGCCGCTCCGCCGGCTGGTCGACATCCTTCCGCCTGAAAGCGCCGTGGGGCGCGATTTCGATCTCCTCGTGGACCGCGCCCTCCCGGTCCCCTCCCCGGCCGACCGGGCAGCCATCCGGGAGTCGCTCGAGCACTGGCGTCGCGGCGCCCTGAAAGCCGTGCCTGTCCTCGAACGTTCCTTTGTCCTGGCCGAGATCGTCCCGGTCGCCGAAAGCGCCGCCGCGGCCTGCGCCCTGGGACTCGAGGCGCTCGATCGGCTCGAAGCCGCCCAGGCGCCGCCGACCGCCTGGGCCGGGGAAGCAGAACGCGTCCTCGAGCGGGCGCGCAAATCACCCGAAATCGCCATCGCCATCGAGCCGGCGATCACGAAGCTGGTCCATGCGGCCGACAGCCGCCATGCACCCCGAGGAACGATCCCGTGAGAACGGGAATCGAAAAGGACTCCCCGGGCGTCCGAGCGGAGGGTCGGGGCCCATACACCCGCCCGCTTTCTGAATCCTAAGAGTTTCACGCAACCGCATCCTTTTGGCCATGAATCCTCCCGGCATCGACAAGGAAACCCAGCCGGGATGCCGGATCCGGCAGGAACCGGGGATGGTCAAAGCGTGGAGGGAAGGCATGCGCGGGAAGGGAACAAAATGGCATTGCCATGATCCGTCCTGTTTGTCCCCACTATGCAATATTCCCCATCCGCATGCTGGTGTACAATCCCGGGATCAGACAGGGAGGGATCGATGCCGCGCACATCCGGATACCGCTGGGCCCAGTGGGGCGATCTCAACGCATTCTTCGGCCTGATGCTCGACAACGTCACCAACCTCGTCCTCCTCACCGGGATCCTCGTCGGGGTTTACGGTTATCCCGCCGAAAGCGTCTACCGGCTGATGATCCCCGGGACCGCCCTCGGGGTCCTCGTCGGGGATGCCATCTACACCTGGCTCGCCTTCCGGCTGGCGCGGAAAACGGGGCGGAGCGACATCACGGCGATGCCGCTCGGCCTGGATACGCCTTCGACGGTCGGCATCGCGGCCGCCGTAATCGGCCCGGTGTACCTCGAAACCCGGGATGCCGTGACCGCGTGGCAGGTGGGGATGGCCACTCTCATGATCATCGGGATCTTCAAACTGGCCCTCTCCTTCCTGGGAGGCTGGGTACGGCGCCGCATCCCGCAGGCCGGGCTCCTGGGGTCGCTGGCGGGGATCGGCGTCACCCTGCTGGCCTTCTTCCCGGTCATGAAGATCTTCTCGGCGCCCGTTGCCGGGATCGCGGCGACAGGCTCTTTTTCGTCACGCTCACGGACGGCGCCAAGGGCTTCGTCCAGCAGCCCGACATCGCCGCAGACGAAGCCGCCCGGATCCGACATGCAGAGATGTCGGCCCTTGCGGCAGCGATCGGGGCGGAGTACCTGAACCTGCGGGAGCCGGACGAATTCCTCTACGACACGCCGGACGTGCGGATGAAGGTCATCGAGGCGATCCGCTGGTCGGGCGCGCACCTCGTCTTCACTCACTTCGAGCAGGACTACAATGCCGATCATGGGATGACGTCGTGGCTGGCGCGGCACTGCGTGATGCAGTCGTGCCTGCCGGTGATCGGCCGGCGGGCGCCGGTGTCCGCGCTGCACGAGATGGTCGACACGCTCCACCGCCGGGTCGACTTCGAGGCCGTGGTCGCCCGCCTCGTCGAGGCCGAGCTGCTCGAGCTCGATCGGGGCTACTGGGAGTTCCGGTCCGAGATCGCACGGGAGGTCGCCTACCGCACGCTGCCGAAGGCCGAGCGGGCCAAGCGCCACGCGGGCATCGCGGCCTGGCTCGAGCTCCGGGCGCTGACCGCGGCGGGCCTCGAGCCCGACCGGCTGCCATCGGACGATGCGCTCGTCGGGGTGTCGGCGATCGACGACGCCACCGTCAACCGCACCGCCCACCACTGGGCGGCGGCGTCCGAGCTGGTGCGGGAGATGGGACCGGTGGACAAGGTCCCCGCCGATTCAGCGGTCCGAGCCGTCGTGTGGCTGGCCGCGGCCGCCCGCCGGGCCCAGCGCCGCGACCTGCTGCCGGCCGCCGCCCGTGCCTACGACCGCGCCCTCGACCTGGCGACCCCGGTCGGCGAGCCCGTCGCCGACCGGGAGGGGGGCCGGTCGGACGACCTCGCGGCGGGCGTCGCGGCGGGTGGTGTCGCGGCGGGTGATCCGGCCGACGACATGGAGGCCCGGCGGCGCCGCCTCCTCGTCAGCCGGGCCCGGGTGCGCACCGAGCGATGGGATCTCGACGGTGCCCGCGACGACGCCGAGACGGCCCTCGCCCTCGCGACGGCGGTCGGCGACCGCACGATCGAGGCGGCCGCCATCGTCCGCCTCGGCGACATCGATCACCGGCGGGGCGACCTGTCCGCCGCCCTGCGACGCCTTCGGGCCGCCGCCGACCGCTTCGCCGCCGAGGGCGACGCCCGGGGCGAGGGCGAAGCGCTCCGGCTGCTCGGCCTGACCCAGGTGTTCGCCGGTGACCCGCGTTCGGCGATGCTCACCTTCGAGGAGGCGGAGGTCGCCCTGGCCGGCACCGGCGACGACGCCGATCTCGGGTGGGTCGCCCAGAACAAGGCGTGGGCCGCCCTGCTGGTCGGCGAGCTCGATCACACCGAGTCCGAGGTCGAGCGGTCGACGCTCCTGTTCCAGCGGGCGGGCGACGTCGTCGGCGCGTCGTGGGCGGCGGGCCTGCTCGCCTTCGTCCGCTTCGCGCAGGGCAGGGTCGACGAGGCCGAGGCCCTGGCGTCGCGGATCCTCGAGGAGGCCGACGGCCACGGCGACCGGTGGGCGGCGGCGATGATGCGCAGCCTGATCGCCTCGATCCGCCTGTGGGCCGGGCGGGTCGACGAGGCGCTCGCCCTGTCGACCGAGGCCACCCAGGGGTTCCGCGAGCTGGGCGACCCGTGGGGGCTCGTCATCGCCCTGGGCACCAACGGCCGGGCCCTCGCCATGGCGGGCCACGTCGAGGACGGTTTCGCGGTGCTGGCCGACTGCCGGCCGAAGCGGACCGACGGCGGTGGCGCGACGGGGGTCGAGGGCCCCGAGATGGCGATGGTCGCCCTCGCGGTGCAGATCGGCGAGCCCGAGCGGGTCGCGTCGATCCTCGGCCGAGCCGCCGAGGCGTCGATCGGCACCCTCGGCACCGAGGAACGCGACGCCACCCTGGCGCTCGCCGCGCTCCAGCGGGGCGAGGTCGCCGGTCCGGTGCCTTCGACCGACCGGGCCTTCGGCGCGGCGATCGCCGCCCTGGTGCTCGCCGCCCGGGGCGACGTCGAAGCTGCCATCCGCACCGCCGACGCGGCGTCGGGGGCGGACGACGCCACCTACCTGGATCGCATCACCGCCGACGTCGCCGCCGGCCTGGCCCTGGCGCGCTCGGACCGCCCCGACGACGCCCTCGCCCGCCTCGATCGGGCACGCGACGCCGCGGCCGCCACCTCCGACCGCATCGCGCCGGCGGTCGTCGCCCTGGCCCGGGCGATCGTCGCGGGCGCGTCGGGCGCCGCCGATCCCGTCGAGGAGCGCACCGAGGCCGCCGTCGCGCTCGCCCGCCTCGGCCTCTCCGCCACCGGCTGGGAGACCGCCTTCTGCCTCGCCGCGGGCGTCCGCCCCCCGCAACCGGTGAGCTGAGCCGCCCGGGTCCCCTTCCGTCGGCGAGAGGCGCGCGACGGGTGTCCAGCACCAGGCACGCGCGTGCCGGCGGAAGGGGGAGTGAGCCTCAGCTCGGCTGCTTGGTGACCCGGAGGTAGGGCTTCTTGGCCTCGAAGCCGGCCGGGAAGGCGGCGGTGGCCTCGTCGTCGGAGAGCGCCGGCGAGATGATGACGTCCTCACCCTGCTTCCAGTCCGACGGGGTCGCGACCTTGTGGTTCGCGGTGAGCTGGAGCGAGTCGATCACGCGGAGGATCTCGTCGAAGTTGCGGCCGGTCGACGCCGGATAGGTGAGGTTGAGCTTCACCTTGTTGTCCGGGCCGATCACGAACACGGTCCGCACGGTCAGGGTGTCGTTGGCGTTCGGGTGGATCATGTCGTAGAGATCCGCCACCTTGCGGTCCTCGTCGGCGATCAGCGGGTAGTTGAGCGAGTGGCCGGTGACGTCCTTGATGTCGCCGTCCCAGCCCTTGTGGCTGCCGAGGCCGTCGACCGAGAGGCCGATCACCTTGACGCCCCGCTTCTCCCACTCCGGCTTGAGCTCGGCGACCCGGCCCAGCTCGGTGGTGCACACCGGCGTGTAGTCCTTGGGGTGGGAGAACAGCACCGCCCAGCTGTCGCCCTTCCACTCGTGGAAGTCGATCGTGCCCTCGGTGGACTCGGCGGTGAAGTTGGGGGCGTCGTCGCCCAGGCGGACTGCCATCGGTGTCTCCTCGTCTGCTTCGTCAGGTGTCTTCGGTTCGGGTCTCGTTCCGGGTCCGATGATCCGGATCACTCTCGGTCCGAAACCCGACCTACCTTGTCGGGTATTCCCCTGGGTGTCAACCCGGAGCGGAGATTCCCCGCGGAGCGGCTCGACGGCGGTTCAGCGACGGTCAGCGGGCGTCGCGCTCGAGGGGGATCCCGTGGCCGAGGCGACCGGGGTCCTGGGCGGCCAGGCGCTCGCGGATCTCGTCGGGGACGTCGTGGTCCGGTTCGTGCTCGGGTACCACCACCGGCGCCGCCCGCCACTCGTCGCCGACGTCGACCTCCAGGAACACCGACCGGGCCGCGGGGAGGGCGTGGCGGAGGTTGCGCCGGACGCGGGCGGTCACCTCGGTGGCCTCGGGGAGGCTCAGCGCGTGGTCGAGGCGGACCCGGGCCGCGACGAGCAGGTCGTCGGGGCCGACGTTGCGGGTGCGCAGGGCGGTGACCTCGAGCACCGACGGGTCGACGGCCAGCGCGGCCTCGATCACCTCCAGGTCGCGCCCGGCGGCGGACGTGCCCACCACTAGGGGGCGGGTCAGGGCCAGCACCACGAGGGCCGTCGCCGCGGCGATGGCGGCGACCGCCAGCGTGGCGATCCGCTCGGCATCGCCGCCGGCGTCGACCGCGACCGTGAGGCCGTCCCCCGCGCCACCTCCGTCGCCCACCGCGACGGCGAGTGATCCGGCCGCGGCGAGCAGCGACCCGAGCACGGCGATCGCCTCGACCAGGGCGACGGGCACCACCGGGGTGTCGGCCCGACGCAGGTACCGGAGCCACCCGGCCCGGCCGCGCTCGACGTCCGCCGCCCGCCCGGCGACGACGAGGCGGGCGACGGTCAGCGCCGCCGCCACCGCGACCGCCGCCACCGCCGGGGTCAGGTCGGTCGTCGTCGCGGCGGAGCCGTCCGTGGTGGAGGGGGAGCCGGGGCCACCGGCGGCCGTGCTCCCGGCGAGGAAGCTCGCCACCGCCGCGGCCGCGGCCAACAGCGCGACCCCCGCGACGAACGGCCAGAAGTGGTGCTCGCGGCCCCGACCCCCGGAGCCCGGCGCCGCCCAGCGGGCCCGGTCGGCCCGCCGCTCGGCCCGCGCGACCAGCACCTGGTGGATCGCCGAGGCCCCCGCGACCGCCGCGACCGCGACGAGGACCACCCGTCCGGGCGCCCACCGGGCGGTACCGGGTACCGCGTCCCCGTCGGCGCCGGTCAGCCCGGCGGCGGCGCCCACCGCGACGGTCGCCGCCACCCCGCAGGCGACGGCGACGATCTGCACGGGAGGGCGCACACGAGCGCGCCGACGGGTCGCGGCCACGCTCCGATCGTACGGGCGTTCCTACGCCGATCCGTGGCGCGACGTCAGCGGGCGGCGTGGGCGTCGAGGAGGCGGGCCACCGCCGCGGTGACGCGACGGCCGGTGGGGACGTGGAG
>ENA-UOUL01002336-UOUL01002336.1-bioreactor-metagenome-genome-assembly--contig:-NODE-2336-length-22449-cov-5.770472_pt1 | contig 22449 bp, 18 predicted proteins | sample MGYA00249838_ERZ747220 | MGnify/ENA primary metagenome ERZ747220 (study PRJEB28778, sample SAMN05720191) | bioreactor metagenome | isolation source: Anaerobic biogas reactor | place: USA:Washington...
AAAGTTTTATCAACAAGTTTTCAACTGAAAGATCTGCCCTGTTTCCAGGGATTGAGATGCTTATCCACAAAAACCAGGCTCCTACTACTATTACTACTAAATTGTTAATAAAAAAAAGAAAAAGGATGACGGAGGGTTTTTCTATGAAGTTTATGATTGAAAAAAAAGATTTACTTGCTATTACTAGTATGGTTTATAGAGCAGCATCCAGTAAAAATGCCATACCCGTTTTATCTGGCCTTTTACTGGAGTCTGACCCAGATACTGGTTTGACTATGACGGCAACTGATATGGAGATTGGTATAAGGGCCAGTACTGCCAAAATTGAAGTTATGGAAAAAGGCAGTGTACTGGTTAATGCTCACTATTTTTTTGATTTTATCAAGTTATTACCCGAAGTTCCGATATTTATTGAACTAAACCAGGAAACAGCCCAATTAGATATAAAATATGGTCGTTCATCGGGTTTCATAAATACCTATAGAGACTACGAGTATCCAGCACTTCCCCTTAAAAAAATACAACCCTGCTTTTCCATTAGCCAGGAAGTGTTAAAAGAAGCTCTTAAGAAGACCGTTTTTGCCGCTGCCGGTACCCATTTTCGCCAGGTTTTTACCGGAGTGCTTTTTGATCTGGGTGAGGGCGGTAATTTAAATATAGTTGCATCTGATACCCATCGCCTGGCTCGTTATTCTTGTACTATAAAGCTAGATGCTCTGGAACCCTTAAGTTTCATTATTCCGACGCGTACAGCTAATGAAATTTTACGACTACTGGATGATAGCCCGGAAGAAATAAATATAGGCTTAAGTAACAATAATGTGAGTTTTTATCGTAATAACTTCTTGTTGCTTTCACGGCTTATAGAAGGACAATACCCCAACTATGAGCAGGTAATACCACATTCTTTTAGCTACAAAGTCAAACTGGATACGCAAGTTCTGGCAGATACCCTGGAAAGAGCTCGAGTTATCCCTTCGGATGATAAACTAAAAATTCAGTATACCCGCTTTAAGTTTGAAGAAAATGAGGTAGAAGTTAATAGCTATTCGGAAATAATGGGTGAAATCACTGAAGTAATAGAAATTGAAAATCCAGTTGAAGGTGAAAGTGGGTTAAATATTTCATTTAATACCAATTACTTCCTCGATGTAGTTAAAATTCTGGAAGGAGAAGCTAAAGAACTGCTCATAAACCTATCCAGTGTATTGGGTCCGGCCATGATTGTAAATCCGCAAAAAGACAACTATCTTTATGTATTGGTACCCTTGCGAACCAGTAACTAAAATGAAAGAAAGATAGATATTGAAAATCCTTAATTTTCAAATAAAAGATTTTCGTAATTTAAAAAAGATTGAATACCAGCCTTCACCGGGCTTAAATATATTCTATGGAGAAAATGCTCAGGGAAAAACTAATATTTTAGAAGCTTTATACTACTTGTCCACGGGTACTTCTTTTCGCAGCAATAAAGAAAAAACTTTAATCAGCTATGAAAGCTCAAGCCTTCAGGTTCAAGCACGCTATAATCACCAGGAGAGAATAATTGATTCTAGCATCACTTATGGGCTGGATGGTAAGGTGTTTAGAATCAATAGGAAAAGAGCCAGCTATAATCATATCGACCGTTTGAGAATAATCCTTTTTAGCCCGGATGATTTGTATTTGGTTAAAGGAGCCCCTTATAAGCGCCGGTTTTTTTTAGATTTCCTTTTGGGACAGATATCTAATGAGTATTTATTTAAACTAGATAATTATAGAAAAATCCTAAAAAAAAGGAATTTATTATTAAAAAAAGAAGAAGCTAATAGCAGAAGTTTTGCTATAATTAATGATATTTTTATGGATTTAGCCGCCCAACTACTTATATCAAGATTGAATCTGATTAATGTTCTCGATGAAGCCATACAGGAGATTTACTCACAGATTAACAATGATGGCGGGCAGTTAAAAATACGCTATGCTCTTTCTTTTCCTGTTGATAGTGGTAAAATTAATCTGGATATACTAAAGGACAGCTTAAGGAAGCAAGCGGAAAGTGAAACAGAAAAGGAAAAGAAAAGAAAAACCACTCTGCTGGGTCCGCATCTGGATGACATGCATATTTATCTAAATGAACAGATGGCCCGCTTATTTGCCTCTCAAGGCCAGCAAAGAAATATAGCTATTTGTTTGAAACTGGCAGAAATAATGACTTTTAGAAAAATAAAAGGATTTTTCCCCGTTTTTCTATTGGATGAGGTACTGGCCGAACTGGATGACAGTAAAAGCAATAAATTGTTAAAACATCTGGCACAGTCCCCTTTTCAGAGTTTTCTTACCTCGGTGAAGTTGGAGAAATTTGGGGCATTGGATGCTTCGATTTCCCTGGTTAAGGATGGCTGTTTGCTAGGAAAGGAGTAGTTATTTGTGTATGTTCACTTGGGAAACAACTACATTATTTCTTTTAGTGATATTATCGCCATTTTAAACATTGAACCTCCTATTTCCCATGATCTTAAAGATATTATTGATATGGCCAGGATTGAAAAATGCCTGGTTAGTATCAGCGAAAAAGGAAAAGAGAAATCTTTAGTAATCTGTAACGACAAATTATACCTGTCGCCAATATCTTCGAATACCTTATTTAAAAGGGCTGCAAACCGCTAAGGGGAGGGCTGAATTTGTTAGAAAGAGAATACAAAGCTTCTGATATCCAGGTATTGGAAGGTTTAGAGGCAGTGCGTAAAAGACCGGGGATGTATATTGGTTCAACCGGACCTAAAGGTTTACATCACCTGGTTTTTGAAATAGTGGACAATAGTATAGACGAAGCCGTAGCCGGATTCTGTAAAGAGATAGAAGTAACCATTAATAAAGATAATAGTATTGTGGTTTGTGATGATGGTCGCGGTATTCCGGTAGACATTCATCCGGCTATGGGTATTCCCGCGCTGGAAGTTATATTAACCACCCTTCATTCCGGGGGAAAGTTCGGCGGTAGCGGTTATAATATTTCCGGGGGCTTGCATGGAGTGGGATTATCGGTAGTAAATGCTCTTTCCCGGCGAATGGAAGTCCGGGTAAAAAGGGATGGGCATATATACCAGCAGGATTATGAACGGGGAAACCCGGTGAATGAGATAAGGATAATAGGCGAGAGTAAAGAAACCGGAACAAGTATTCGTTTTTTTGCGGATGATGAAATATTTGAAGAAATAAATTTTGAAAGAGAAATCCTCTTGCAAAGATTGCGGGAATTATCTTTTCTCAACCGGAATCTAAAAATATCGCTGCGCGATGAGAGAGAAGAAGAAGTTTTTTACCAGGAATTTCACTATTCCCATGGTCTTAAAGATTTTGTGGCTTATATTAATAAAAATAAAGAGGTTATTAATGATAACCCCATCTATTTTGAAAACAAGAAAGATGATGTTATCGTACAGGTGGCAATTCAATACAATAACAGCTATAGCGAAAACCTTTATTCTTTTGCCAATAATATCCGTACCCAGGAAGGCGGTACCCATGAAATAGGCTTTAAAAATGCCTTAACCCGGGTGATTAATGATTATGCCAAGAAAAATAATATACTTAAAGAAAATGATAATAATTTATCCGGCGAAGATATCCGCGAGGGAATAGCCGCAATTATATCGGTTCTGGTAAAAGACCCTCAATTTGAAGGACAGACCAAAACCAAGCTGGGCAATACCTATATTCGAGGAATAGTTGAAAGCATAGTCTTTGAACATGTGGAAGACTATCTTAACGAAAACCCGGCGGCAGCACGCAAATTGCTGGATAAGGCCATTTCCGCCCGTCGGGCCCGGGAAGCGGCTAAAAAAGCCCGGGAACTGACCCGGCGGAAAAATGCCCTGGAGTCAACGGCCCTCCCTGGCAAGCTGGCCGATTGCAGCAACAAAAATCCGGCTGAATCAGAGTTGTTCATTGTGGAGGGAGACTCGGCCGGAGGATCGGCTAAACAAGGAAGGGATCGCACCTACCAGGCTATATTGCCCTTGCGAGGAAAAATACTAAATGTGGAAAAAGCGCGCCTGGATAGGGTACTATCCAGTGAAGAAATTAGAAACCTTATTACCGCCATGGGTACAGGAATAGGCGAAGACTTTGATATCAAGAAAGCTCGCTACCACAAGCTTTTTATTATGACCGATGCTGATGTTGACGGATCTCACATCCGGGTTTTATTACTTACCTTCTTTTATCGATATATGAAAGAGTTAATAGAAGAAGGATACCTTTATATAGCCCAACCCCCCCTCTATGGCCTGAAAAGAGGAAAAGAGATTAAATATTTCTACAATGATGCTGATTTGAATGCCTTCCTCAGCCAGACGGAACAGAAGTGGTCTATTCAAAGATATAAAGGCCTGGGGGAAATGGATCCGGAACAATTGTGGACAACTACTATGGACGCAGAAAGCAGAACCGTATTAAAGGTAACCATAGAAGACGCGATAAAAGCCAATGATATCTTTTCGGCCTTGATGGGGGATAATGTACAGCCACGGCGTGAATTTATTGAGAGCAATGCCAGGTATGTAGCTAATCTGGATATTTAGGAGGAGCTTAAGAATTGGCACAGGATAGTCTATTTGAAAAAGTAATACCCATAGATATCGAAAAGGAAGTTAAGAAATCCTTTCTGGAATACTCCATGAGTGTCATAGTATCCCGTGCCCTGCCCGATGTAAGAGATGGACTAAAACCGGTACATCGCCGGATTTTGTATGCTTTGCATGAACAGGGTATGACCCATGATAAACCACATAAAAAATCAGCCAACATCGTGGGAGAAGTAATGGGTAAATACCATCCCCACGGGGATGCGGCCATTTACCAGACCATGGTTAAACTAGCCCAGGAATTTGCTATGCGTTATCCCCTGGTTGATGGACATGGGAACTTTGGTTCCATTGATGGAGATGCCGCTGCCGCCATGAGATATACCGAATCTCGAATGTCCCGGATAGCGGCGGAACTGCTTAAAGACATTGATAAGGACACCGTAGACTGGCGGCCCAATTATGATGAAAGCCGGGAAGAACCTCAGGTTTTACCGGCGCGGATACCCAATCTTTTACTCAACGGCTCAGCCGGGATAGCTGTAGGCATGGCCACTAATATTCCCCCCCATAATTTGCGGGAAATAGTAAAGGGAATAAAAGAATATATTGATAATCCGGATATAACTATCGAAGAACTGATGCAAAGTATTCCTGGCCCGGACTTTCCCACCGGGGGAATTTTGGAGGCCCGCGGCATTAGACAAGCTTATGAGACCGGGCGCGGAACCATAAGAACCAGAGCTCGTTACGAAATTGAGGAAAAAAAGGGCGGCAAGTTTTCTATTGTGGTTACCGAGATACCCTATCAAGTTAATAAAGCCCGCCTGGTGGAAAAGATTGCCGAACTGGTAAGAGACAAAAAAGTAGAAGGTATCGTTGACCTCAGGGACGAATCCGACCGCAAAGGAATCCGGATAGTCATTGAACTGCGCAAAGATGTGAATGTCAATGTAATCTTGAACAAGCTCTTCCGGCATACCCAGATGGAAGATAGTTTTGGCATTATCATGCTTAGCCTGGTTAACGGAGAACCCCGGATACTGAACCTGAAGGAAATGATACAGTATTATGTGGAACACCGGCAGGAAGTTATTAACCGGAGAACAACATATGAGCTGAATCTGGCCAAAAACCGCAAGCATATCCTGGAAGGTTTGAAAATAGCCCTGGATAACCTGGACGAAATCATAAATCTGATAAGGAACTCGCGCGATCGGGAAAACGCCAGGGGAGAATTACAATCCCGTTTTAACTTAAGCGAAATACAGGCCAACGCTATACTGGATATGCGGCTGGTACAATTAACCGGACTGGAAAGAAGCAAAGTAGAAAATGAATATGAGGAAGTACTGTTAAGAATAGCCGACTATGAAGATATACTGGCCCGCCCGGAAAGGGTACTTAGCATGATAAAAGAAGACCTGGATGATATTGAAAAAAGGTACGGCGATAACCGGCGGACAGAGATAAGCCAGGAAGAAAGCAGCTATGAAGAAGAAGATTTTATCGATGACCATGAAGTGGTTATAACCCTCAGTAATCGGGGATATGTCAAACGGCAACCTCTGGACACCTATCGTTCCCAGAAAAGGGGAGGAAAAGGGGTAAGTGCTACTACTATCCGAGCGGAGGATTTTGCCCATGATGTTCTAGTTACTTCTGCCCTGGCCACCTTGCTTTTCTTTACCAACCAGGGCCGGGTTTTCACCACCCGGGCTTTTCAGATACCTGAATCAAGCAGGCAAGCCAAAGGCATGCCCCTGGTGAACTTTTTGGAATTACGCCCCGGGGAAAAGGTTACTACTATAGTGGGCGCGCGGGAATTTAATCGCGAACATCACTTGCTGATGGTAACAAAGAAAGGAATAATCAAGAAAACCGCTTTGAAGGCTTTCCAAAATGTAAGGAAATCAGGATTGATAGCGGTTAACCTGCGTGAGGACGACGAATTGGTGGGAGTGATACGGGTAAAGACCGGGAGTAAAGTAATGATAGCCAATTCCCGGGGAATATCGATAATGTTTGATGAAAAGCAGGTTAGAAGCATGGGCAGAACGGCTGCCGGGGTTAAAGCCATTAACTTGTCAAAAGATGATTATGTGGTAGGACTGGATCGCTACCGGGAAGGTGCTGATGTTTTGCTGGTAACGGAAAAAGGCTATGGCAAGAGAACCGCCTTAAGCGAGTTCAAGTTACAGAATCGTGGAGGTAAAGGCCTAAAAGCTATTGAAATAACTAGGAGGAACGGAAAGCTGGTAGCCTTCCAAATCGTATCGAAGGAGGATGAACTGGTTATTTTAACGAGTGAAGGTAACATTATCCGGCTGGAAGTAGAGGATATATCGCAGCAGAAACGCTACTCCCGGGGAGTTTTATTGATGAGGTTACCGGAAGAAGACCGTATTGTTGGTGTGGCTCGTTTTAAGATAGAAAAAGAAGAGGACTAGCATTTTCTTTACAACTCAAGGTGCTTTACCACAATTTGTTACGGGAGGGAAAAAGAAAATGGAAGAAAAGGCAACATTAAAAAGCAAGACCGATCTGGCCCAAAGGTTAAAAGGCGGCGTAATCATGGATGTTACTACTCCAGAGCAGGCCAAAATAGCTGAAGAGGCCGGAGCCTGTGCGGTGATGGCCCTGGAGAGGGTTCCAGCCGACATAAGAGCAGCCGGAGGTATTGCCCGGATGGCTGACCCCAGTGTTATCCTGCGGATTAAGGAGAAAGTTACTATTCCGGTAATGGCTAAATGCCGGATAGGGCATTTTGTAGAAGCCCAGATTCTGGAGGCACTGGGAATTGACTTCATAGATGAAAGTGAAGTTCTAACCCCGGCTGATGATAAACATCATGTAAACAAGGACGCTTTCCAGGTACCCTTCGTTTGCGGAGCCCGTAACCTGGGTGAAGCCCTTCGCCGTATTGGCGAAGGAGCGGCTATGATCAGAACCAAAGGAGAAGCGGGTACCGGGAATGTAATTGAAGCGGTTCGGCATATCAGACAGGTCAATGAGCATATCAGGTGGGTCAGCAGCCTGCCAGCAGAAGAACTAATGGCTGCAGCTAAAGAGCTGGGAGCACCATACGAATTGTTACAGGAAGTAGCACGGCTAAAAGGCTTGCCGGTAGTAAATTTTGCCGCCGGGGGTATAGCTACTCCGGCTGATGCAGCTATGATGATGCAGCTGGGTTGTGATGGAATATTTGTGGGTTCCGGTATATTCAAATCAGGTGACCCTATGAAGAGAGCCCGGGCCATAGTAACCGCTACTGCCTATTATCAGGATCCTGTAGTTTTGGCAGAAGTATCACGGGATTTGGGTGAAGCCATGGTGGGAATAGATATCAGTACTATAAGGCCGGAAGAAAGAATGCAGGAACGCGGCTGGTAAATGGGGTAGTTCTGCTAAAAAACGCTTGCAAAAGCCCTCAGGCTGTAATATAATCAATGCCAAACCTTAATAACCAGCTGTTGATGAAAGGGAAAAGTAAAGATTGCCAACTGGTAAAGAGAGTTGGTGGAAGCTGCGAACCAGCCCAGTGCAATTTTGAATCCAACCTGGAAACGATCTATATAAGCGGTGGTTCCGTTATAACCTTCAAGCGGGTGTTATAAACACCAACAAGGGTGGCAACGCGGGAAAATACCTCTCGTCCCTGATGGGGCGAGGGGTTTTTTATGCAGTGTATACACTAATCACAAGGAGGAAAAGTTATAGCAGGCATCAAAGTGGTTTTATGATAGAAAGGTAGTTTCAATATAAGGAGGCTATTACAGGAATGATAGGTGAACAGTATTTACTTCTGCCCGGGCCTACACCCGTTCCCGAAAGAGTTGTCCGTGCTATGAGCCGACCCATGGTTAATCATCGTGGAAGTGAATTTAAGGAGATTCTAATCAATGTAACGGAAGGAATCAAACAAGTCTACCACACCGAGCATCAGGTTATAATTTATCCAGCATCGGGTACTGGTGCTCTGGAAGCGGCGGCAGTTAATTTTATTTCTCCTGGGGATAAGGTTTTGGCAGTTTCCATAGGCGTTTTTGGCGATCGTTTTGCTACCATTGCCCGGGAATTCGGAGCCCAGGTGGAGAAACTGGATTTCCCCTGGGGAGAGCCTGCCGATCCTCAGGTACTTAGGGAAAGACTGGCGCAGGATATAAAACAGGAAATAAAGGCGGTATTGATTACCCACAATGAAACTTCTACCGGGGTTTTCAATGATTTAGCCGCCATCAGGGCTGCAGTTGGTGAACACCCGGCCCTTTTAATGGTTGATGCTGTAAGCGGGCTGGCGGCAGTAGCTTTAAAAATGGATGAATGGAAACTGGATGTGGTAGTTAGCGGTTCGCAAAAAGCCTTTATGATTCCCCCGGGCTTGAGTTTCCTGGCATTTAACGACCGGGCTTTAAGAGTACATCAGGAAAATAAAAACCATAAATATTACTGGGATGTATCTGCTGGTCTTAAATACCTGGAGAAAGGGCAAAACCCCTATACACCAGCCATCTCGCTATACTATGGCCTGGAAGAAGCCCTGAAAATGATGCTGGAAGAAGGTTTAGACAATATTCTTTTAAGACACCAGAATTACCGGGAGATGGTGCGGTCTGCCTTAAAAGAAATGGGATTGAATCTGCTGGCGGCAGATGATTATGCGTCCCCGGCCTTAACTTCGGTAATAGCACCGCAGGGAATAGGGGGCAATAAAATACGCCAATATATGAGAGAGCGATTTAATATTGTTTTGGCTGGAGGGCAGCAAAAGCTGGATGATGTTATTTTCCGGATAGGCCACCTGGGTTATGTGCGAGAACTGGATCTCTTGGCAGTATTGGCCGCCCTGGAGATAGCTTTGCTCAATTGCGGTTACCCGATTGAACTGGGGAAGGGCTTGAAAAAGGCTCAGGAGTACATTTCTAGTATTTAACGATTTTAAGGGGTAGGAATTAAGCTTACATTCAGAAACCAGCGGCGAAGTCAGACCATGGTATAGAAACCCCTAATGCGAAACTATAGCTATAGAAGGAGAGAAAATTATGGAAAGAAAAAAGGTTATAGTCAGTGAGCGCATAGCCGATGAAGGCATTGAACTGCTGAAGACTGAACTGGAGGTAGACTACCGGGATGGGATTTCCCGCGAAGAATTACTGGAGATTATTGATCAGTATGATGCTTTGATCGTAAGAAGTGTCACCCAGGTTGACGAAGAATTGATAAGGCGGGCTAAACGACTCAAGATAGTTGGCCGTGCCGGCAACGGAATAGACAACATTGATGTAGATGTCTGTACCCGTTATGGGGTAATAGTAGCTAACACCCCGGATAGTAACACCATTTCTGCGGCGGAACAAACCATAAGCCTCTTGTTATCCTCCATTCGTAATACGGCCTGGGCTAGCGAGTATCTCAAAGGGGGAACCTGGGACCGGAAACCCTTCCGGGGGGTGGAACTCTATGGCAAAACAGTTGGAATTGTAGGTCTGGGAAGGATTGGCTCCATGGTGGCTACCCGCTTAAAGGCCTTTAACATGAGAGTTATTGCCTATGATCCGTATATATCCGATGAACGCTTTACCCGCTTCGGAGCGGAAAAGATGGAGAGCCTGGAAGAGCTGGTTAAAGAGGCCGATTTTATTACCGTGCATACCCCGCGAAACGAAGAAACCATGCACATGATTGATGAAAGAATACTGGGTCTGGCCAAAGAGGGAGTGCGGGTAGTCAATTGTGCCCGGGGTGGCATCATCAAGGAAGAAGCCCTATTAAAAGGATTGGAGTCCAAAAAGGTATTGAGTGCCGGTCTGGATGTATTTGAAAAAGAACCGGCCATTGACAACCCGTTGTTCCAGTTCAAGAGCGTGGTGGTAACACCCCATTTAGGTGCGGACACCTTTGAAGCCCAGAAGCGGGTGGGAGAAAACATTGCTGAGCAGGTCATTAAAGCTCTGAAAGGCGAGATAGTGCCCAACCTGGTAAACTTGCCGGCCATGTTGAAAGACGAGCTGGAATACCTCAAACCCTATATTACTTTGGCGGAAAAGCTGGGCAATATCTATTATCAGATGGAAAAATCAGCGGTCAGCCGGGTGGAGTTAACCTATAGTGGTCCCATCAGCAGTAATGAGACCGAAATTTTAACGGTAGCTTTTCTTAAGGGCCTGCTGGAGCCGGTCATGGGGGATAAGGTCAGCTATGTTAACGCCCGCTTAATGGCGGAAGACCGGGGAATCAAGGTCTTTGACCATAAGGAAGAACAGAGTCCTAAAAGATATAAAAACCTTATCACAGCCCGCGTATTCGACCATGAGCGCGAACTGGCTATAGAGGGAACCCTTTCTCGGGCGAGATTTCCGCTCCTGGTAGAAATCAACGGCTATGAAACCGAGAGCAACCTGGAAGGATACCTGCTGGTAGTGGAAAATGAAGATAGGCCCCGAGTAATTGGACCTTTCGCTACAGCCCTGGGAGATGAAGGCATAAATATTGCCGGGATGAAGGTGGCGCGCAAGACCAAAGGGGAAAAGGCCATAATGATAATCAATGTGGATAATAAAGTGGAAGAGCCGGTTCTGGAGAAATTAAGCCAGCTGGATGGTATAGTCGGAAAACCTATACTGCTGCAACTGTAATAAGAAAACTAAGGAGTTAGGGGTAAGGTGTGAGGAATTAATAAAGCCAGTTGCATCTTACCGTTTAAGCACAAGCGAAAGCTTTTCACCAAACATGGGGTTTGGTTAGGGAGAAGCCTGCCCCCAGAAATATTCTGATTTGACATTAAGAATGAATTTCCCTGAAGGAGGGGAGTATTATGTTGGATGCCAAGCTTATCAGAGCCAATGCAGCCCTGGTAGAACAGCAGCTGGAAAAGAGGGGTCTTAGCGGCGTATTAAAGCCCTTCCTAACACTGGATGAAGAGCGGAGGAAGATTCTGGTTCAGGTGGAAGAGCGCAAGAATTTCCGCAACAATTCATCTCAGCAGATAGGCAAAATGAAAAAGCAAGGACTAAACCCATCCGATTTAATGGAAGAGGTTCGGCAGGCGGGGCAGCAAATTAAGGAACTGGATGAAGAGCTGGCCCGGGTGGAGAAAGAGATAGAAAAGATTCTGCTCAACATCCCCAACCTGCCCCACGAATCGGTTCCGGTAGGGGAAGATGAGAAAAGCAACCAGGAAGTGCGGCGCTGGGGAGAACCCCGGCAGTTCGATTTCGAGCCCCGGGCCCATTGGGATATAGGACCGGCGCTGGACATACTGGATTTTGAAAGAGCCGCCAAATTATCCGGGGCTCGCTTCACCGTATACAAGGGAGCCGGTGCCCGTCTGGAAAGAGCGGTCATAAACTTTTATCTGGACATTCATTGTGGAGAGCACGGTTACCGGGAGATTCTGCCTCCCTTCATGGTTATCGCCGATTGCATGGTAGGAACCGGGCAGTTGCCCAAATTCGCCGAAGATATGTTCAAGCTGGAAGGTAAAGATATGTATCTGATTCCAACGGCCGAGGTTCCCCTGACCAATCTCTATCGGGAGGAAATCTTGGAAGCTAAAGATCTGCCCTTCTATTTAACTGCCTACACTCCTTGTTTCCGGGCGGAAGCCGGCTCTCATGGCCGGGATACCCGGGGAGTAATCCGGCAGCACCAGTTTAATAAAGTAGAACTGGTAAAACTTTGTGAACCCCAGAATTCTTATGAAGAACTGGAAAAACTCACTAAGGATGCCGAGAGAGTATTGCAACTGCTGGGACTTCCTTACCGGGTGGTAGTTTTAAGCACTGGGGATATGGGCTTCTCCGCTGCCAAAACCTATGATATTGAAGTATGGATGCCGGGTTACCAGGACTACCGGGAGATATCCTCCTGTTCCAATTGCGAGGATTTTCAGGCACGGCGGGCCAATATCCGCTATCGTCCTGATCCCAAGGCCAAGTTACAGTATGTCCATACCCTTAATGGCTCCGGGGTAGCCATTGGCAGAACCGTTGCCGCTATTCTGGAGAATTACCAGCAGGCCGATGGTTCGGTAATAATCCCCGAGGTATTGAGACCTTATATGGGTGGACTGGAAAAGATAAACAGGCCCGAAGCTTAAGCCTCAGGCTTTATTGACAAGAAGAAAAGCCTGTGCTATACTTTCCTTTGCATTGCAGATGCAACCTCTATGTGGAGGGGTGTCCGAGCGGTTGAAGGAGGCGGTCTTGAAAACCGTTGAACCTTTACGGGTTCCGTGGGTTCGAATCCCACCTCCTCCGCCATTAGGAAAATTGTTTCGTTGTAACCAGTAAAATGAAGCAACTTTAGACGGCATGATTCTTGGCGGGACACCGCTAGAGTTATGAAAAAACTAACTAGAAAGCAAAATTTAAAATTTAAGTTTTTATGTGGAGAGATGGCCGAGATGGCTGAAGGCGCTCGCCTGCTAAGCGAGTAGACGGCTAATAACTGTCTCGAGGGTTCGAATCCCTCTCTCTCCGCCATAAAATGCGCCCGTAGCTCAGCTGGATAGAGTAACAGACTACGAATCTGGAGGTCGCAGGTTCGAATCCTGCCGGGCGCGCCATTTAGATATTTACAAAGCCCGATGTGCCGGGCTTTTTTTGTTGTGAGGGAAGATGCTTTGGGCCAGACTGAGAAATATAAGAATCCCTTAATACCGGGATTTATCTCTTAGGTGGGTAGAGTAATGAAGCCCAGGCCTGGGGAAGACCGGATAATATAATGAGGTGTTTTCGCCTGGCTTATATGAGGCTTAGGACTTTATAATAGTGGCATCATTCTTTTGACCTGGGTGAAGGGATCTTTGTTTCTATTTTTGACAGAAATAAGCGGACTAATTCAGGGTCAAATTGGGTTCCGGCTTTACTTTTTATCTCCTCAATAGCCTCTTCATGACTCATGGCTTTACGGTAGGGACGATCGCTGGTCATGGCACCATAGGCGTCAACCAGAGCCAGTATGCGGCACTCCAGGGGGATATCCTCACCCGCCAGGCCACAGGGGTAACCCTGTCCATTCCACCACTCGTGATGTCTTAGTATCCAATCAGCTATAGGCATCAGTTCCGGCGATAAACGGGCGATACGATAGCCTATTTCTGGATGCCGTTGTATCTGTAAGCGCTCTTGAGAATTAAGTTTGCCTTTCTTAAAAAGAACCGTGTCAGATATCCCCACCTGACCTATGTCGTGATACTGTGCTAGTAGTTTCATGCATGATATTTGACTTGGAGACATATCCAAAGCTTCAGCCATGATGCACACCAACGCCTGCATGTGCTCAACATGGTCTCGATTAAAAAAACCCCTCACATTCATAGAACTCATCAGGGTACTAACCAGGTTAGCATTAAAAGTCTTGCGGTGGTCAAGTTTTTCCTTGTACATATTGTCGTCGGCCTCCTTGAAGAGTTCATCCATGCTCTTAGAGGCATCTTTTCTTACGGCATAGCCCAGAGAAATACTTAAAGGGAGGGTCGGGTTACGAGAGTTTATCAAGGCAATATTATTTTCAATACGTTTAATAACACCTTCAATTCCCTGGGTACTGCAATCGTAAAGAATAGCGGCGAATTCATCACCACCTATACGGGCTACAAAGTCACAATCACGCAGGGGATCTTTAAGTACATGAGCTGCTTTAATAAGCAGATCGTCACCTGCTTCGTGGCCCAGGGTATCATTAACCAGTTTCAGGCCATCGACATCGCCAACAATTAGACCAATCGGGCGACGGGATTGCTTTTCCAGATGGGCAGTTTCCAGCTTAAAATAGGAGCGGTTATACAAACCGGTCAGAGCATCATGCATACTAAGATAGCGCAATTGGTCTTCCATGATACGGCGTTCGGTGACATTTCGGATGATAACGAAGACATGGTCCCCGGATACCGGCAGCAACCTGGCTTCAAAATAATGTTCCTGTTGGTTTAGCAGCACGGGATACTCGAAACTAATGAGCTTTCCGCTTTGCAGTACCTGTTCTACAGCCGTGGCAAAGGGCGAATTACTGATGTCAGGATGAATTACTTCGATGTGATGGCCTAGAAGTTGCTCCGGGGACATATACAGGTCAGTGGAACGGCCGGCTTTTAGTTCAATAATAATACCCTGGGAGTCCAGCAGCAAAAAAACATCGGGAAAAGCTTCTAATACAGCCCGGAGTTGCGAGTTGGTTTCCAGCAATTCCTGGGAACTTATTTCCAACGCGCGTTCCAACATATTTCGATCAGCATCGAATTCCTGGTAAGCGTCATTTACCTGCTTAAGAAATGTATCCCACCCGGGAATATCCGGAATATTGTTCCCGAATTGCTTGCGTAACTGCCGTCTTAGCAAACTATGCATGTTCTCCAAACTATTATACCTCCCTGAAAGTGGTTATAGTCATAGTCTGGTTATGGAACTCGGGTTTTTCTCCAGGTTTGAAGGGCGAAATTTCGCCATAGGAATAGAAACCAGTAAGCATGCAGCCTGAGCCGAAAACATCGCTAACGGCTTCCACTTCTTCTTCGGTTCTCTGCTTGAGTATCGAGCGGCGACCAAAGCAGCTTATGAGGATGGCCAACTCAGGTGAAGCGTTGTCAGCTACGCTCAAGCTACTTTCTGCAGCACTGACGGCGCCATCTATCAGACGGTCGAGGTTAGCCTTCATCATCCGGGCATAGGCTCCGGTAGGGACATCTCCCCCGAAGGTCAGGCTCTGCTCTTCTTCGTTTACGGCCAGGATAGTGCGGACCAAGCTATCAGCTACTTCCTCGCCAGAAATGGAGAGGGGAAAAAATACTCCCGTAGCGGGTAAGCCTTCAGCGTGTTCGCCGAGGTATTTCTTATACAATTCCAGGGCGGAACGACCGTCCATTTCATAAAGAACATTGGCAGCAGAGCGGGTTATGAGACGCTGGGGGCCAAAAGGATCAAAACCGCCCATGGAGCCATAGCCTACCCTTAATTGTTGACCATAAAAACCTAGCAAAGCTATGGTATCCGGAGTTGGTGGAGCGTCCCAAAAGACCAGGGTTTTTTCAAAAGATACGCCGTCACCGGCCATTCCTCCAGTAATGGCGATTCCTGGGGGCAGGCTTGAAGTTAAACCTTGAAGCAATTCACTTCCATTGATATGCAGGCCATCGATTAGAACCAGTACGTGAGATAAATCTTCATGGGTAAGCGAAGATGCTAGGTATTCCCCGGCTTGAAAACTGTTCTGAACCTGGCTTAAATGTATTTGCCGGCCTTCAATACGAGTATGCTCAAATTCCAAAGCAGTAATGGCAAGGGCATCTTCAAAGACACTGGTACCGCAAATCTCGCCGGCAGTGGAACAGCCAAAGATATGGGCACCAGGATAGAAGCTCTTTATTTCTTCAAATCTTACTTCTTCTTGCAGGCATTTGCGTGTACCGAAAACTATCAACAGTTGAGGCATAAGACCATCGACCTTGGGACTCTGGTCAGACCAGCCGGTATTTTCCCTCCAGAGTTTCTGTTCTATACGCAAGCATAGCCCCCCTTCCTGCCAATAAAGTTTCTCTAAAGCCTTAATTATACGTGATTATATAGCTTTAATTCTCGACAGCAGCAATTGACAAATTACATAGTTAATAGTTCTTTATCTTATATAATATTTCCTTTATTTATGCAAAAAGATAATGCCCAGGACTTGAGACCTGTTTTTTAGCAATCGGAAACTTAATGGCAGTTGTTGGATTCTACTATAGGGACTTGCAAAAGGTTTGCCGGCATTTTAAAATATAACGAGATGAAGTGTGTACCCGCTTCTTTAAATGTCGGGGCTTTTATTAACAAAACAAGCGGCAGGTTCTAATCCCCCATCTCGTTGCAGCGTTGTGTTGAAACTGCCCAGTAGTTTCTTCTGATGCTTAAGTAGCACAGAAGATAAAAGGCACTGGCAGCTTGATATACTGCGGGGGGGCGTCATTAGCATCTAATGAAGTTGCATTAAAAGAAATGCCCGAGCATTTCTTTTAATTTTAAGATTTTCAATAGGGGTAAGGCAAGTATAATATCTTAATTTGTTTTGGGGCATACGAGCCCTGATCCTGTTTGAACAACTTGCGCCCGTAGCTCAGTAGGATAGAGCGACGGTTTCCTAAACCGCAGGTCGGGGGTTCGAGTCCCTCCGGGCGCACCATTTATGCATTTATGTTAGAGCAATTAACCCCCAGGGGGCTGGCAAGTGCAGCATGAGGATTTCATGCGCCACGCGCTCGAAGAGGCCCGGGAGGCTTATAAGAGGGGAGAAATCCCGGTAGGAGCAATCGTGGTGCATAATGGAAAAATAATTGCCCGGGCTCATAATGAAAAGGAATCCTACCAGGATGCCACAGCGCATGCCGAGATTTTAGCCTTGCAGAGGGCTGCCCGGCACCTGGGACACTGGCGTTTAAATGAGTCCGTATTATATTGTACTCTGGAACCTTGTACCATGTGCGCCGGAGCGATGGTCAATGCTCGCCTGGGTCAACTGGTTTACGGGGTAACAGATCCGAAGGCAGGTTCAGCCGGATCTGTCTATGATATTGTAAGGTCCCCCGCTTTAAACCACCAGGTTGTAGTAGAAGGGGGAGTTTTAAAAGAGGAGTGCAGCGAGCTCCTGAAAAGATTTTTTGCCAATCTACGGAGAGATGGCTGAGTTCGGTTGAAGGCGCTCGACTCGAAATCGAGTGAGCCGTTGATAGCGGCTCCGTGGGTTCGAATCCCACTCTCTCCGCCATATATGATGATTAGCAAGGGGTTTTAAACCCCTTATTTTTGTTTGTGAGTAGTTATTGTTCATTTGACATTGGGCCAGATGGGGGTATAGAATGGCAGCAAAAAGTACGGGGGTGGTTAATGATGGAGCGAGCGGCAATAATTGCTATGCTTATAGGCTTGGCTTTGCTGGTTTTTTTACTTTTTCAACTGCAGCAGCGAATGAATACCCTTCGTGACCAAATGGATAAGCTGGCAGCCGGCAATCTTCATCTGGAGAAAAGCCAGGAAAGGATAGAACAACTGCTGAGAGAGGAAATCGGACGCAACCGGGAAGAAATGAATGTGACGGCTCGACAGGGCAGGGAAGAGCTGAGCAATTCATTTAAGACCTTGAGCGATTCGCTCTCGGTACGAATGGTAGAAATGGGGAATTTGCAGCAATACCAGCTGGAGGGTTTCTCCAAACAGATGGCCCATTTGACCCAGAGCAATGAGCAGAAGCTGGAACAGATGAGGGGAACCATAGAAGAAAGGGTGAGGGAACTACAAAAGGAAAACGCCCAGAAGCTGGAGCAGATGAGAACGGTGGTAGATGAAAAGCTGCATGCTACTCTGGAACAACGTCTCGGCGAATCTTTCAAACTGGTTAGTGAGCGTCTGGAACAGGTACATAAGGGTTTGGGTGAAATGCAAGCACTGGCAAACGGTGTAGGAGATCTGAAGAAAGTTCTTAGCAACGTTAAAAGTAGGGGAACCTGGGGAGAAGTGCAATTGGGCAATATACTGGAAGATATACTGGCTCCGGAACAGTATGGCAGCAATGTGGCAGTAAAAAAGGGGGCGGAGAGAGTGGAGTTTGCCGTAAAACTCCCCGGATCGGATAAAGAGGGCTCTCCCTTGTGGCTGCCAATAGATGCCAAATTCCCTCTGGAGGATTATCATCGTCTCCTGGAGGCTTATGACGGGGCCGATTTGGTTGCTATAGAACAAGCGGGCAAAAGCCTGGAAAACCGGATTAAGGCCCAGGCCAAAGAGATCTGCAGCAAATATATTGAACCACCCGCCACTACGGACTTTGCTATAATGTTTTTGCCCACCGAAGGACTTTATGCGGAAGTATTACGCCGGCCGGGGCTCTTTGAGAACCTGCGCCAGGATTACCGGATAACGGTTGCCGGTCCCACTACCCTGGCAGCGTTATTGAACAGTTTATCCATGGGATTTCGCACCCTGGCCATTCAAAAGAGGTCGGGGGAAGTATGGGCCATATTGGGAGCCGTAAAGAGCGAGTTTGGCAAATTCGGCGCGGTATTGGAGAAAACCCGCAAGAAACTGCAGGAAGCCAGTAACAGCATTGAGGAGGCCGCTAGAAGATCGCGGGTAATGGAGCGAAAACTAAAAGAGGTGGAAGAACTCCCTGAAAAGCAGGCGAATGAATTATTAAGTACTGAGGGCTTTGGGGAGGAAATAGCGGCTGGAAATGATGGATGATTCTAATCCTCCAGACCGATAAAAGCCCCCATCCTTCCCGTCCGTCCCTTTTCGGCCCGGTAGGAGAAGAAAAGATGGCAATTGCAGGCGGTGCAGAGATGGGAGTCAATGATATGGGCTTCCTGAATACCGCTTTCCTGCAAGCTTTGCTTTATGCTTTCCCGCAAATCCCAGTAATAGCCATGGGCATTTTCGCGCAATATGGCCTGGTGAAGGGGAAAGACCGTTTTAACTCGAAGAGCCAGCTCCGGCTGAATCTGAAAACAGCAGGGGCCGATGCCCGGACCGAGAAAAACCTCGATGTCTCGTGGCAAACAACCCAGCTTTAACATTTCTTTTACGCTTTCGGCGGCAATTTTCCCCATGGTTCCCTTCCAGCCGCTATGGGCCATAGCTACCACCCGTTTTTTCGGGTCAAAGAAGAAAAGGGGAATGCAGTCGGCGTAAAAGCTGCCCAGGATGATTCCCGGGCTATGTCCTACCATAGCATCAAAGTCGGGGAGAGCGCTTTCATAATCCCAGGCACCGGAACCGGCCAGGCTTTTATCCACCCGCAGCACCCGCTGGCCATGAACCTGCTGGCAGCAAACCAGATTTTCGAGCTTTTGCCCCAGGCTAGCCAGGAAGCGGCGGCGATTATCCAGCACCTTTTCCCGTTCATCTCCCACGTGCAGCCCCAGGTTAAGCGAGGCAAAGGGAGGAGGACTGCTGCCGCCCCAGCGGGAAGAAAAGGCTATTTTTACTCCCGCCTCCCGCCAGTGAGGGATAGTTATGTAAGGTATTTCGCTGCCATCGGCCCATTGCCAGTGCTGCATTTGTCCATCCTCCGCTTTTAGTTTAGAATAAAAAGTCAGGGATCAGTCAGGAGTGTGTTAAAGGACGGTTCCCTGACTCACTATTGCATTATTATATAATATACCAGACCCCCTATTATTTAAGCATCGGAAGAAAACTACGTAGCAGTTTCAACACAACGCTGCAACGAAATGGGGGAACCTGCCGCTTGTTTTGCTAATAGTATCCCGGACGATTAAAGAAGCAGGACATATTTATCTCGTTATAAGATATGACTGTTGTAGAGAATAAGGGCAGAAAAAACAGCGGGAAGAAATCAGGAATAGGATTAGAGCAGTTTTTGGAGAAGAGGGAAGTCAAGTGTTGACCATCAGCGAAGTGGCCGGCCGCTTTAATATCAGCAATCGCCAGGTGCATGAACTTATGGATTACGGTTATCTCACCGTGGCTCAGGTGGAGCGGAAAGACAATCGCGGCATCAGTTTTCTTTTTTCGGAGAAAGAAATCGAAACCCTGGATATCCCTTCGCTATTAGCCGAGATTAAGGAGAAAAGGGAGCGCAATGAAAAGCCCCGCTATCAGGGTTCATCAGACTTGAGGAAAATAATAAAGGCCTTCAATTATTATGATCGTTTTTTGGAGGAGATTGAAGAATACCCGGAAGTGGAGCTCCTAAAAGCCTGTTTTTATCTTTTTCATCTCAATCACTACGCAAAAAGCTACTCGGAGATCAGCAAAAGTCTCTACCAGCTGAAGGCCAGAGTTCTAGAAAAAGTCTACCGGGAGAACCAGGCTAAATTCAAGGTAATCTATTTACTGGGAGCGGATAAAAAGAAAGTCTGGCTTTGTGAGGATTGCAAGGAGGCAGCCCACTCCCGAGGGCTTTCTTATAACCGTTTTATCAGAGAGGAAGCTTATTGCTCCAAGTGCTATATTCAGTCGGTGGAAAAGGAGTACTATTCCCTGCTGGAATTTATACTGCGGGTGGGAGATTATCGCTTTATCTTCCATAGTCCCCGTTCACTCGCTGCCGCCTGGGTGGATAATTTGCCAGAACTACCCGGTGAAGTTCGCCGGGAGGGTTTTTATGATGATAGAATGTACCTTTACGGGCGCCGGGTAACAGCGGTGGAAGAGAGGGTTTTCCCCCTGGAAATGATCAAAGGGAAATTAATGGAGTACCTGGGGAGAGACCCGCAGAGTAATGATTAAGTTTTGTTATTTCCGTACAGCGTAGTCTCCAAGGCAGCAAGCAGCCACTGAGGTGCCTTTGGTGACTTTCGCCCTGCAGGTATCTGGTAATCAATCTTAAGTATGGGTCACTATTCAGCTTGTACTCCGGCGTTCAAGCTTACTAATCATCATTCAGCTTCCTGATATTTTTGCCAAGCGTCAGGTCTCCTTAAGGTAGCGGGTATGAGAGATTAGCAGATTATTTGTTTTGGAGTACAGGGTGTTATGGCTATCTGATGGGATTAAGCTCCCAAATAAAAACCAGGCGGGTTAAGACACTTGCGACGGAGAAGAAATCAATGTATAATGGCATAGTGCCAAAGGCTTAAGAGAAGTTGCCGGCAGCACCCAAAAGCTAATAAAAAGTTAATATCTGTTGGAGAGGTGGCTGAGTTTGGCTGAAGGCGCTCGATTGGAAATCGAGTAGGCGGGCTAAAACCTGTCTCGAGGGTTCGAATCCCTCCCTCTCCGCCACTAAAGAACTACCAAGGGGTTTCAGACTTTGTGCTGATACCCCTTTTTGATATTTTTTACAAATGAAAGGGCAGGAGTAGCCCTGGAGTAGCCGAAATGGGTGAGAATAGCCGGAAATAGGAAGAAATACTGCATAATAGATGCGAAAATGTTTTGTAATCCATGTTTTAAATAGTTGGCTCGTAGGCTATAGCTGACTAAATATCCCGGCATCGATCTTCTGAGCTTTTCGAGGGCTTCACCTATAACGTCCATGAAGGCTGTTAGAAAGGCATCCGCCTCCTTCTGGGTGATCTGCGGTAATACCTTATCTGCAATTGCCCGAGCTAGGTCGATCTTTATCATTGAGTATTTCACCTCCTTTATTGATATTGAACAACCCGTATCCATCCTGATAATGGATACGGGTTGTTCCGGTTTTGCAAAATATTTTAAGGGCTTGTTGGGGTATCTGGACCTTTTTTCTCCTATTACAAACAAAAGCAGTTAGGCGGTTTAACGATATCTGGATAACAATTATTAAGCGAATTGAGGGTCTTTTTTCTATGACCTTCTTTCTAAAAAACTTTAGTAGAAATTAATTATTAAATTAATAATATTTTTTTAAAACTGGTATAAATTCACTTTGTAGGATGGGTAGATCATATGATACTTGCATCATTGAAACTAATCCAGCGGCGGAAAGTGGCTGATCCAGAATTAGACAGCTTGTTGAAATATAAAGGTAAATATCATATCATTGAACAAAAGTAGCAAAATTAGGGAGAGGACATGCTTGATTTTATTGAAGAATCATTAACAAAAGAGCAACTAGCACCGATATGTAGGATAACGAAGAACGCAGACGATTTGAGTCAAGTGAAGAATGGGATGGGAAAGAAACTTATTTTCAAGTAACAAATCATGTAAATTTACCGTATATGTCTGAATCTCAAGAGAAACGGGCTCGTGATACCATTCACGATCGGATAATGATACTTAATGAACTTGGGATTTTTAATGTACCTGTCGAAACTGAAGTTGATGTTGAACTACAGATTGATGGTAACACCGTTTCTGGAATTGTAGACGGTATAGAATTGCATCCTGACTCAGGTATTATAATCAGAGATTGGAAATCAAGTATTCATGAAGAGTTTTATAAAAGATATGAGAAGCAATTACAATTC
>ENA-UOUL01002338-UOUL01002338.1-bioreactor-metagenome-genome-assembly--contig:-NODE-2338-length-22446-cov-4.516429_pt1 | contig 22446 bp, 19 predicted proteins | sample MGYA00249838_ERZ747220 | MGnify/ENA primary metagenome ERZ747220 (study PRJEB28778, sample SAMN05720191) | bioreactor metagenome | isolation source: Anaerobic biogas reactor | place: USA:Washington...
TCTGTTCGCCGGAGCTATTGGGTACTGCAAGAACCCGCAGAGCCACAGGAATGTAGGCATCGTTGACAAAGTGCAGGCGGTTGAACTGCTGCTGTTCGCTAGCTACTTGCTGCGGTTGGTGGACCGAGCAATGTCTGCGCGGCAGGGGGGCGGCGGAGTGCAAGCACCCTAGATGAACCACAGGTGCAGTGGCAAATGGGGCAGGTGAGGCCCAGCTAACGACGCAGGCGCGCCAGATTGTCCGGCTGAGTGCAGCGGCGACAGACTGCGACGAGGTAACACCTGGCCGAGTCGCGAAGGGCGGCACTGTAGAATATGGGTAACCATGATGCTCGCCCGCCTCTCAGCCCCGGAAGGGCTTCTATCTGTGTTAGCCAGAGGGGTTCACCCCCTGGCATTCGGTGACGCCAATGAAAGCTAGATACCGGGCGCGTGGATACCCTCGGCGATGGATGATCGGTGCCATTCTCAACGGTACGCCTTCCTGGAGGATACCATGACAACCATTCTCGTTCTCTTGGCGCTCATCGGTGGCGGCATCGGCATCTTGGCCCTTCTCTTTTCAGACGGCGTTGCCGGGACGCACATGGTGGCCATCATCGCCCTGTCGTGCCTAGCCGGCATCCTGGCTCGCATTGCCCAAGCCGCAGACCACCGCGAGGCGATGGATAAGCGCCTCAACGCCCTGTTCAAGATACTGGAGGCACGCGAGCAATAGCGCGCCTCGGCGCGCTGCTCCCGCCCCAGCCGCCGGCCTTGGCCACGGGTGCTTGGCCAACAGCCAACAGCCAACAGCCAATCGCCCTCACCCCAATTGACACCCACCCCCCCACCCACTACCATGCCCCCCAACATCCGCGGGGGGTAACCATGTCGCGCCGCGCCATCGCCTTCGGCCTGGCCGTCCTGCTCGTCTGCGCCCTCGGCCTGCTCGCGGCCGACCGGGTCGCCCGCTCGACCCGCGCCCCCGCCCCGACGCCGCCCATCGCCGCTTCAGCGCATGATGCCCCGCGCACGGCGACGCCACAACCGACCGCGACGTCCACCACGCCCCCCAGCGCTACGCCCACCGCCACGGCCACACCTACCCCCACCCCGCGCCCCCTGCGGCTGGCGGTGGATCAGCCCACCTACGCCCGCTTTCGGGACGCCCTGCAGGGCCTGCCCGCGCTCTGCCCCGGCTGGGCCATCGTCCCCTACCCCGCGCCCTACGACGCCGAGCGCCTCCTGGCGGACGGCCTGGCCGAGGCCGCCCTGGCCTGGGCGGCGGACCCTCCGCCCGGCGGCGCGCCCCTGCGCGTCGAGCCGTACGTGGCCGCGTTCCACGTGACGCACCCCGAGCGCGAGGTAAGCCTCGAACGACTGGCGGAGCTGGCGAGCGGCGAGGCGCCGGGTCTCGCCCTGGTGGTCGCCCCGGGCGGCCGCGACGTCGTGCGCGATCTGCTGGGGGTGGAGCCCCTCGACGCCCTCGAGCTGGCCGACTGGGAGAGCGCCAAGGAGTACGTCGCCACCCACCCGGACGCCTGGGCGCTCCTGCCGTGGGAGGCGGTCGATTTCCGCGTGCGCGCCCTGCCCGTCGACGGCGTCCGCCCCGACCCGCACCGCCCGGACGGCGATCCCCTGGCGCGGCGGCTGTGGCTGCGCGCGGCGCCCGTCGACGTCGCGCCATTGGCTGAGGCGCTGGCCGTCGCGCTCCGGTTCGAGCCCCCGCCGGTGGTCGAACTCGTGGCGGTGGGCGACGTGATGCTGGGGCGTACCGTGGGGCGGCTCATCGCCGGGGATACGCCGCGCTACCCCTATGAGGGGGAGGGGGTACTGCCGATCCTGCAGGGCGCCGACGTGACGATTGGCAACCTCGAGTGCCCCGTCTCCGACCGGGGGCAGCCGGTGGCCAAGACCTACACCTTTCGCGCCGACCCGGGCGTCGTCGAGGGGCTCGTCTGGGCGGGGTTCGACGTCCTGTCGCTGGCCAACAACCACCTGGGCGATTACGGCCTGGACGCCGTGCGCGACACCCTGCGCCACCTGGCCGAGGCCGGACTGGCGGTGACGGGCGCCGGCGAGACGGCGGACGCGGCGCACGCGGCGCGCATCGTCGAGGCGGGCGGGCTGCGGCTGGCGTTCCTGGCCTTCAACCAGGTGCCCCCCGAATCGTTCGCCGCCGACGACGAGCGGCCCGGCCTCGCTTGGATGGACCCGGAGCGCATGACGGCCGCCGTGCGCGCCGCCCGCGAGGTCGCCGACCTCGTCATCGTCTCGTGCCACTGGGGGATCGAGTACAGCGCCCATCCCACCCCCAGCCAGGAGCGTATCGCCCAGGCGCTAGCCGATGCGGGGGCCGATCTCATCATCGGCCATCACCCCCACGTGGTGCAGGGGGTGCAGTACCACGCCGAGACGTTCACGGCGTACAGCCTGGGCAACTATGTCTTTGACATCGACCTGACCGCCGAGTCGCTGCAGGGCGCCATGCTGCGCTGCCTGCTCGATCCAACGGGCGTCAAGACGGTAGAGATCGTGCCCGTCAGCATCGACGATTGCCGTCCGGTGGTGATGCCCTCAGACCGCGCCGAAAGCGTGCTCCGGCGCATGGAGCGCGTCACCCGCGAAAGAAGCTGGTTGCCTGCGAAACGATAGTCCGATGGTACGCTGATTCCGCAGATGTAACGCAGATTTCCGCTGATCATGAATAGAAGAAATCAGCGGAAATCTGCGGTTGATCAGCGAGATCAGCGTACCATCGATTTCACTGCGGTGAGTACTCCTACCGCCCGACCATCTGGTGCAGGTAGGACTCGATGAGGCCGTCGATGTCGCCGTCGAGGACGGCGGTGGTGTTGCCCGTCTCCCACTCGGTGCGCAGGTCCTTCACCATGCGGTAGGGGTGCAGCACGTAGGAACGGATCTGGTTGCCCCAGCCCGCCGTCACGTGCTCGCCTCGCAACTTGGCGACCTCCTCATCGTGCTTTTGCTGCTCCAGGTCAAAGAGGCGTGCCTTGAGCACCGCCATGGCGCGCTCGCGGTTCTGCGCTTGCGAGCGTTCGTTCTGGCAGACCACCACCAACCCCGTGGGCTCGTGGGTCAGGCGGATGGCGGTCGAGTTCTTTTGCACGTTCTGGCCGCCGTGGCCGGCGGCGCGAAAGACGTCCACGCGCACGTCGTCGGGGTTGATCTCCACCTCGACCTCACCCGTCACGTCGGGGATCACCTCCACCAGCGCGAAGGAGGTATGGCGACGGCGGGCGTTGTCAAAGGGCGAGATGCGCACCAGCCGGTGCACGCCCCGCTCGGAGCGCAGGTAGCCAAAGGCGTTGCGCCCGCGGATCTCTACCGTGGCGCTCTTGAGCCCCGCCTCGTCCCCCTCGGTCTGCTCGATGATCTCGCTGTGGAACCCCCGCCGCTCGGCCCAGCGCAGGTACATGCGCAGCAGCATCTCGGCCCAGTCCTGCGACTCGGTGCCGCCCGCGCCGGCATAGATGGTGAGGATGGCGTCGCGACGGTCATGCTCGCCGCTGAGCATGGCATCGAGGCGCATGCGGGACAGGCGGCGCTGCACCTCCTCGGCCTCACCGGCGATCTCGCGCAGCAGCCCCTCGTCCTCCTCGGCCTCCGCCAGTTCCCACAGCTCGGCCAACTCGTCCGAGCGACTGGCCATCTCTTGCCAGACGGTCACCTCCTCGCGCAGCGAGGAGAGCTGCTGCATGACGGCCTGAGCCTCATCCGGATCGTCCCAGATGTTGGGGTCGGCCGACCGTTCCTCGAGCCGGGCGATCTCCTGACGCTTCGAGGCCAGGTCAAAGACGCTCCATGAGGCTGTCGATCTCCTGGCGCATCTCCGTCAGTTGTGGTTTGACCTCTTCCATCGCTCACCTTCCCGCATTGTGCTGGCGCGCGCTCAGGCGCGCGCCTCAAACAGCGCCTCGACGAAATCCTCGGGATCGAACTCGGCCCAATCGTCGAGCTTTTCGCCCGTGGCGGCAAAGAGCACCGGCAGCCCCAGCTCGCCCGCCACGGCGAACACCATGCCGCCCTTGGCGGTGCTATCGAGCTTGGCCAGCACGGTGCCCGTAACCCCCACCGCCTGGGTGAACACCTTGGCCTGATTCAGCGCGTTCTGCCCCGTGGTGGCGTCCAGCACCAACAGGCACTCGTGGGGCGCCTGGTGCACCTGCTTTTGGGCGACGCCCCGCAGCTTGTTGAGTTCCTGCATCAGGTTGAACTTGGTGTGCAGGCGCCCGGCCGTATCGATGATGAGCACATCCATGCGGCGCGACTCGGCGGCAAAGATGGCGTCGTACACCACCGCGCCCGGGTCGGCGCCGGGTTGGTGGGCGATCAACTCTACGCCCACGCGATCGGCCCACACCTTGAGCTGGTCGATGGCGGCGGCGCGAAAAGTGTCCGCCGCGGCCAGCAGGACCTTTTGCCCGCGCTCACGGTGATACTTGGCCAGCTTGGCAATGCTCGTCGTCTTGCCCGAGCCGTTGACGCCCACCACCATGATGATGCTCAGCAGCCGATGCCCCTCCAGGTAGGGGCGCTGCACGCGCTTGAGCGTCTCGAGTAGCCGCTCCTTGAGCGCGGCGTTGAGCTGCTCAGGGGTACGCAGGCGACCGGTGGTCGCCTCCTCGCGGAGCGATTCGACCACGTCGGTGGTCACCTTGATCCCCACGTCCGCCTGGATGAGCAGCATCTCCAGCTCGTCCCAGGTATCGTCGGTAATCTCCTGTGCCTGGAACAGGTTGGCGATGCGACCAAAGAACGACTGGCGGGTCTTGGTCAGGCTGGACCCCAGCCCCTTGCCACGTCCGAGCACACTCTCCTCCACACACCAAAGCATAGGATAACGAACGCGCGTCATTCACATCGGAATGAAGTGCATCCCACATTATACCAGCCCGACGAAGCCGCGCCAAAGGCCGGGAGAGCGGGGCGGGGGAGGAACCACAGAGCCACGGAGGGCACAGAGGCGACCCCCGTGGCAATGCGAGGGGCCTCCTCCCTCTCCACGTACTCGGGGAGAGGGCCGGGGTGAGGGGCTCCTCGCGCTTGCCCCGCCGCCGCTATGGCGCTATCGTAGGGCCGATGATCCCGCATCCCCCTCATAAGGAGAGCCTGCTCGATGACACACCCCATGTTCGACCTCAGCGGGCGCGTGGCGTTGGTCTCCGGGGCGGCCAGCGGCATGGGCCGCGCCATGGCCGTCGCCCTCGCCGAGGTGGGCGCCGACCTCATGCTGGCCGACATCAACGGCGACGGCCTGTGCTCCACCGTCGCCGAGATCGAGGCCCTGGGCCGGCGAGCCACGCCGGTAGTGTGCGACGTCTCGGACCCCGCGCAGATTCGCGCCATGTTCGAGCGGCTTGATCGCGAGTACGGCCGCATCGACGTCTTGGGCAATGTCGCCGGCGAGGGCCACCGCGCCAGGCCCGAAGAGATCACCCTCGAGCAGGTGCAGCGGACCCTGCAAGCGCTGGTCGTCGGTCGCTTTTACTGCTGTCAGGAGGCCGGCAGGCGCATGCTGGCGGCCGGCAAGGGCAGCATCATCAATATCGGCTCGCTGGCCAGCATCACCGCCCTGGGGCGAGGCCACATCGCATACAGCATGGCCATGGGCGCCGTCGCCCAGATGACGCGCGAGCTGAGCACCGAGTGGTCGGGGCGCGGCGTGCGGGTGAACGCCATCCTGCCGGCGCAGGTGAGCAACGCGGGGCTGCGGGAGCGTATGGCGGCCGATCCCAACCTGCGGGGGACCTTCCTGCGCGGCATACCGGCCGGCCGCCTGGGCGAGCCGGGCGATATCAAGGGCCTGGCCGTCTTCCTGGCGTCCGATGCCTCAGGGTGGATCTCGGGCGCCCTGATCCCCATGGACGGCGGCAACCTGGCCATGAACGCCGGCGGGTCGCACACCTGGTAGAGCGACACACAGACAAGGGAGGAACGCATGGCACGGCGACGCATCGTCGAAGCGCAAAAGGTGGCACCCTTTTACCCCGAAGGTCTGGAGGGGATCTATGCCTCGCGACTGCTCATCGAGGCGGAGGGGGCGGGCTCGGAGCGGCTGCAACTGGTCCACGCCACCCTCAAGCCGGGCGAGTCGCCGGGCGAGGGCGCGGCGCACCCCCAGCCCTACGACGAGGCCTACTATATCCTGCGCGGCAGCGGCCGGATAGAGTTCGACGAGGGGGCCGAGGCGTATGACGTGGGGCCCGACACGGCCATCTTTATCCCCGGAGGCACCTGGCACAAGATCACCAACACCGGCGAGGTCGACCTCGAGTTCCTGACCATCTGGCCCCTGTCGCCGGCCGGGCCGGGCGTCAACGGCGTCTTTGATGCCCGCCTGCGCGCCTGGGGCACGAGCTTCAAGCTGGTCGGCGAGTAGTAGAGCGACGTCCCCCGGTGCGCGCCGGGGGACGTTATCGTCGTGCATGAGCCTCAGAGACGTCTCTTACTTGGGCACGCCTCGCTTGTACCCGGTCCAGATCGTCCCCGCCAGGGCGATGAGCAGCATCCCCGCCAGGAAGCCGCCGATGAGGCGCAGCGAGCGCGACGCCTGCCACCAGGCGGGCTCCGGCGGGCGCGCGGGCACCTGGACGCGCTCGGCCTCGGGGGCCGGCGTGCCGTCCCCGTCTCCCGGCTCCACGCGCATCACCATCGCCCCGGGCGTCGCCGACTCTTCCGCCTCGGGCGCTGTGGCGGGCTCTGTGGGCGGTAGCTGCGTGGGCTGCGGCGCGGGCGTCGGGACCGTCTTGGGCGCCATCATCGCCTCGGGCTGTGGCTCCTCGGCCGGCGTCTCCGCCTCGTCAGGGGCCTGTGCCAGGCTCTCCACCTGGGCCTCCCCCTCGGCCGTCTCCGTAGCCTCCGCCGCGAGGGCGGCCGGCGGTTCCGCCTCGGCCGTCGTCGAGCCCTCTTCGGCACCGCCGACGCCGTTGGTGCGAGGCATCACGGGAACCGTCCCGCCCATACCGCCGGCTCCGCCGACGCCGCCCATGTCCGGCCCGCCCCCTTCACCGCCCGCCGGGGCGCCGGGCTGGGCCTGAGGGCCGGGCCACGTCTCTCGCGGCGGCTGCAGGGCGCGCGCCGTCTCGCCAGGCGAGGGCGCGTCGGGCGCCGCTGTGGCCTCCGTCGCCCCATACGGCTCGACGGCCGGCTCCGGCGCGGCCTCGGACTCGGCCTGAGGAGCCGCCTCCGGTGACGCCTTCGGCGCCGCTTCGGCCATCATGGGCGCCGCCTCTTCCGACTGCGTCTGCCCCCGTTCCTGGTACAGCAGCGCCGAGGCATCGCTGGCGGTGCGCGCACCCGGCAAGGACACCAGGCCGGACGTGAGGGCCGCGTCGCCGGCGAACACCATCACCAGCAGCGTGGCGATGGTCACGGTAGCCGTGCGCATGGCGCCAAAGGCGGCGTTCCAGCGGCGATGGCGCGCCTGCGCGGCTCGCGCGGACGCCGGCAGCGCGAACGAGCGCGGCACCGGCTTGAGCGGGACGCGTCGGAGCAGCGCCACCGTCTGGCGCAGCGTCTCGACGTCGCGCCGACAGTCGGCGCACGCGGCCAAATGCCGCTCAACCCGGGCGCGCTCCGCAGCCGTCAGTTGGCCGTCGATGTACGCCGAGAGGTTGTTCGCCACATAGCGATGTTGTCGATTGGCGCGAGCGCGACCCAAACCCAGCATGAACGTCATACCCCTGTTGCCGAACAGCTTTCTGCCGGCGCAGAGCCGAGCCCCTCGGGGCCCGACCTACCACCCATCATCCACTATCCATGAGACGAAAGCGGCCGGGCAAAAGTTCCCGGCGCTCCAACAGGTAATCGCGCAACTTGGCGCGGGCGCGCGACAGGCGCGACTTGACCGTGCCGAGGGACACCGACGTCACCGCCGCGATCTCGTCATAGCTCAGCCCCTCGATGTCGCTCAGCACCACCACGGTGCGCTGGTCGTCGGGCAGCGTCTCGATCCCCTCCTGAATCAGCTCGGCCAACTCCTGCCGTTCCAGGCTCTCGTCGGGGAGTTCGTCGGGATCCTCGATGAGGCGGCTGTGCTCGTCGTCCTCCACCAGGTCGTCGATGGGGGTGGTGGGGCGCCGCTGCTTCACGCGCAGGAGGTCATAGCAGCAATTCGTCACGATGCGCAGCAGCCATGCCTTGAACGACCCTCCCCGAAATTGGTAGAGAGCACTGTAGGCCCGCATGAAGGCATCCTGCGTGGCATCGGCCGCCTGGTCGTCGTTTCCCAGGATGCGGTAGGCCACGTTATAGGCCAGCTGCTGGTATTCCAGCACGAGCCGGTTGAATGCATCAACATCACCGCGTTGGGCGGCGCTGATGAGGGCTTCTTCGTTTAGGGGCGCGCTGGGCGCCCTGCGCGTCAACGCACGCACGGTGTCCCCCGATGCGCGACTATGGCCCAGGCAACGCCTGGGCTCCGGCCAAGCCTCGCTTGGCAGCATTGGCTGTCGATGTTCCGTATGCGTGGCGCAGGGCGCCGCGCCTTGCGCCGAAACCCTCCTTCAGCTCGATGGGGCGGGGAGCAGGTACGCGATCAGGGCTAGCCAGGGGATCGCAAGGAGGGGTGTGCGTCAAGGCGGAAGCCGCCGCTTCGAAGCAACTTGACGACCGCGTTCTGTTGCCCTATACTTGCGTACTGTCGAGCCGAAGTGGCGGAATGGCATACGCGGTGGTCTCAAAAACCACTGGAGGCAACTCCTTGTGGGTTCAAATCCCACCTTCGGCACTATACTAGCGGAAACGCCCTCTCCTGACAAACAGGGGGGCCTCTCGACATCCGAGCCGCACCGATGGGGGGCGATCCTGAGGGGATTCGCCCTCTCTTTTCGCCGGTAGACCGCCGCATCGCATGGGCTGGCTCTTGGGAGCTCGGCCACACTATGTCACAAAGGAGTTCATCATGCCTCTGGTCACGAGCAAGGAGATCCTCCAGGCCGCCCTCGAGGGGCACTTTGCCGTCGGCGCCTTTAACGCCAACAACATGGAACAGGTCCAGGCCATCGTCGACGCCGCCGTCGAGGAGCGCGCCCCCGTCATCCTCCAGGTGAGCCAGGGCGCCATCCGCTACGCCGGACTCGAGTTCGCTGCCGCCATGGTCAAGACCGCCGCCGCCGAGGCGGACGTGCCGGTGGTGCTGCACCTGGACCATGGCACGGATTTCGATCAGAACATCCGCTGCCTGCGCGCCGGGTTCACCTCGCTGATGTACGACGGCTCCAAGGCGCCGTACGAGGAGAACGTGACCGTCACCAGCCGCGTGGCGCACATCGCGCATGTGTGCGGCATCCCCGTCGAGGCTGAGCTGGGCAAGGTGCTCCAGTCCGCCGACGGCGTGACCGAGGAGGACGTGCGCGCCGCCATGACGAACCCCGCCCAGGCCAGGGATTTCGTCGAGCGCACCGGCTGCGACGCGCTGGCCATCGCCTGCGGCTCGGTGCACGCCATGCGCTCCGCCGAGGCGGAACTCGACATCGAGCGCATCCAGGCGATCCACGCCGCCATTCCCGAGACTCCCCTCGTGCTGCACGGCTCCTCGGGCGTCAAGGAGGAGAGTGAGGTCGAGGCGATCAAGCATGGCATCAGCAAGATCAACGTAGCCACCATGCTGAACCAGGCCTTCACCAGGGCGCTGCGCGAGACCCTGGCGGCCCTCCCCGTCGAGGAGAGCGACCCACGCAAGTTCCTCCTCGGGTCGCGCGACGCCGTCAAGGAGGTCGTGCGCCACAAGATGAGGCTGTTCGGCTCCAGCGGCACGGTGACGTCCAGCGGCTTTGTCAGCCCCGCCACCACCCACCGCACGGCCAACATCGGCGGCACCGAGGCCTAGAGACTAATCACCAAGAGCTCCAAGAACACCAAGGGACACCAAGGTTCATAAGAAAGAACGAGGGCGCTGGGGAGGACGATGCTATTATCCTCCCCGGCGCCCTTGCCCGTCTATTGTGGAGCTTGGTGCCCCTTGGTGTTCTTGGTGCCTTGGTGGTTGGACTACGACTCTAGCACGGATCTAGCAAAGCGCTCGCCGAAATCCTCGCCCTGGCGCAGCTCCTCCTGGGTGGGGCCGCCGTTGAACTCGAAGGCGTCGAACCACTGCCACTTGAGTTCCTCGACCCTTTGCTCCACGACGCGGCGGGCGCCGCCGCTCCAGCCATAGCTGCCGAACATGGCCACCTGCTTGTTGCGGAGGCGCTTGTGCCCGGCCATATCGAGCACGTTGGCCACGGGCGGGAAGAGCGACGTCTCGTAGGTCGGCGCGCCGATCATCACGCCGCGCCGGCTCCAGAGGGACGGCAGCATATAGCTCACGTGGGTGCGGGCGGCGTCGAATATCTCCAGGGGGATGCCGGTGCGCGAGATCCCCTCCGCCACGGCGTTCATCATCGCCTCGGTGTTGCCGTACATCGAGCCCCACACCATGGTGATGCCGTACTCGGCCGGGCGCGTGCCATACTCGGACCAGGTGCGATACAGGTTCACGATGCGCGAGGGGTCTTTGCGCCACACGAGCCCGTGCGACGGCGCGATGACGCTGACGTCCACGTCGTCGAGTTTGGTAATCGCCTTGAGCACCGGACCGGCAAAGCTCGGGAGGATGTTGGCAAAGTAGCGCTGCGCCTCGCGCAGGTAGAACCCCATGTCCTCGTACTCGTCGTCAAAGATCGCCCCCCGTAGCGCACCGAAACCGCCAAAGGCATCGCAGGTAAAGGCCACCTTCTCTGTCGTCTCGTACGTCACCATCGTCTCCGGCCAGTGGACAAAGGGCGCCATGACAAAGCGCAGCGTCTTGTCTCCCAGCGCGATCTCGTCCCCCTCGCCCACCACCTGCACGTTCTCCGTCAGCGCATAGAAGCTATCGAGCATCGTCCGCGTCTTGGCGGTGCCAACAAAAACCACGTCGGGAAAGAGACGCCGCAGCAGGGCGATGGCGCCGGTGTGGTCCGGCTCCATGTGGTTCACCACCACATAATCCAGGGGACGGTCGCCGATCACGTCCTGGATCTGTTCCAGGAGCGCCCCCTCCTTGCCGATCTTGGTCAGATCGATGAGGGCCGTCTTGTCCGAGGCCACCAGGTAGCTGTTGTACGAGACCCCCTCCTGGGTGATGGGCCAGAGCCCCTCAAAGAGGTCCGTCGTGCGGTCGTTCACGCCGATCCAATGGATACCGGGCTTGACCTGAATCGCGGGCATGGTCACTTCTCCCTATCGCGCTTGTAGCCGTATGGGCTCCGCCCACGCGGCGCCGCTGTTCACTAGCTCACGATACTCCCGAACGATACCATAGCCCAGGGCCAAGTGACAAGCGTGTTGGTGCCCCCCCGAGCCGTGTGCTATCATCAGGGTAGTACCGCATACCGCAAGGGAGTATGACCATGTCCATGCCGGTATACCTGGACTATAACGCCACGACGCCCATCGCGCCCGAGGTCGCCGAGGCGATCCGCCCCTGCCTCGGGCCCCTCTTGGGCAACCCCTCCAGCCCGCACCTGTACGGCATCGAGGCGCGTCGCGCCGTCGATGCGGCTCGCGCCCAAGTGGCAGACTTGCTGGGGTGCGCGCCGGGTGAGGTGGTCTTTACCGGGGGCGGCACCGAGGCGAACAACATGGCGCTCAAGGGAGTCGTCCGCGCCGCGGACGCCACGAAGCGGCGGCGCGTCGTCACGAGCGCCGTCGAGCACCCTGCGATCCTCGAGCCGCTGGAGGCGCTGGCAGCCGAGGGGGTCGAGGTCATCGTGCTACCGGTGGACGGCCACGGCGTCGTCGATCCCGACGCCGTGCGCCGCGCGGTGGGCGAGCCCACGCTGCTGGTGAGCGTGATGCACGCCAACAACGAGGTGGGCACCATCCAGCCCATCGCCGAGATCGCCGCCGTCGCCCACGCGGCGGGCGCGCTGATGCACACCGACGCCGCCCAGACCCCCGGCAAGGCGCCGGTGCGGGTCGAGGCGTTGGGCGCCGACCTCGTCTCGCTGGCGGGGCACAAGCTCTACGCTCCCAAAGGGGTCGGGGCGCTGTACGTGCGCGAGGGGGTGCGCCTGGCCAAGTTCATGCACGGCGCCACCCACGAGGGGAACCGCCGCGCCGGAACCGAGAACCTCATCGGCATCGTCGGGCTGGGCGCGGCCGCCGCCCTCGTCGCGCGCGACCTCGAGGGGCACATCGCCCACCTGCGCGCCATGCGCGACCGGCTTCAGGCCGGCCTGCTGGCCGTCGACCCGGACGCCCGGGTGAACGGGCACCCCACTGAGCGCCTGGCCAACACCCTCAGCATCGGGTTCCGCGACTTGAACGCCAGCGACCTGCTGGTGGAGATGTCCGACCGCGTGGCGGCCTCGGCGGGGGCGGCCTGCCACTCGGACCAGGTGACGATCTCGGCGGTGCTGCAGGCCATGGGCGTGCCGTTCGCCTACGCCCGCGGCACGCTGCGCTACTCGGTCGGCCGCATGACCACCCCCGACGAGATCGACGAGACCGTCGACGCCGTCGCCGAGGCCCTCCGCGTCCTGCGTGCGTGACGTTGAGTGGGTCCGATGGGACGCAGATTACGCCGATGTGACGCAGATTCTCGCAGATACTCTCATGTTTCTTCCTATCTGCGGAGATCAGCGCAGTATCTGCGGAATCAGCGTACCGTCGGACCCACGTACCTAGCGCGCCCTATGCGCTTGGGGGATGTAGGCGGATAGGTGCTGCGGCGCAAAGTTGGGTTGCAGGCGCGCGAAACGCTGGCGTCCGTCCACCAGCGGCACGCTGGGCCAGCTCTCACCGATGAGGGGGCGGGCGTAGGCCACAAAGGCGTCACTCACGTCGGCGCCGCCACCGGTGATCCACTCGGGTGGGAAGGTGCGCTCCGAGTTCGCCACCTGCTCCAGCGGCACCTTGTCGTAGCGCACGCTGTAGATCGGCCCCGGGTTGCGCAGCAGGGTGGCCATGTACCCCGTCTCGCCCGCCGCCGCCAGCAGCGCCGCCTTTTGCCCAACGGCGTACGCCTCGGCCATGTCCACCGTGGAGCCGGTGATCGCCTCATGGCGCTGGTGCGTCCCCGGCACGTTGCTGCGCGCCGAGCCGTTCGCCCGAAGGCCCACCCCGTTCAGATAGTTGACCACCATCTGCGCCACGGTGGTCTCGCTGGACGAGAACTGGACGTGGCCGAAAGAGTCCCGCGACTCGCCGATGTCGCCCAGCTCCAGCCCCTCGCTCACCACCACCAGCGCGCGCCCCTCCTTGGCCAGCAGGTCGTTCACCCGGTCGGCGATCTCGGGCAGCGTCACCCGCGACTCGGCCAGAAAGATGAGCAGCGGCAGCTCGCGCTGGGGGTCCGCCAGGCGCGCGGCGGCGGGAATGTAGCCGATGCGGCGCCCCATGGCCTGCAGCACCAGCACGGGGTCGGACGGGCAGGAGCCCATGTTCTCCTCGTTGGCGCCCTGCACCATGAGCGTCCAGTAGCGCGCCGCGCTGCCATAGCCCGGGGTGTGGTCGATGAGCTGGAAGTCAGAGTCCCCCACGTCGTTATCGATGGTTTTGGGGATGCCCACCGCCACCAGGTCGAGCCCGCGCTCGGCGGCCAGCGTGGCCACCTTGTGGGCGGTGTCCATCGAGTCGTTGCCGCCGTTGTAGAGAAAGTAACCCACCTCGTGGGCGCGCAGCACCTCGATGATGCGCTCGTAATCCTCGCTCTGCTCGTCGCGCAGCTTGTAGCGGCACGTCCCGATGGCGCCCGCGGCAGGCGTCGTGCTGAGCAGGGCGATCTCTTCCTCGGGCTGGCTGGAGAGGTCGAGGAGATCCTCGCGCAGCACCCCCTCGATGCCATGGTAGCCGGCATAGAGGGTGCCAAAGGTGCCGGACATGGAGCGACAGACGTCGATCACCCCACGAAGGGAGCAATTGATCACCAGCGACGGCCCACCGGACTGGGCCACAACGACGTTCTTGTTCCTCATGGTCGGCTCCTTGCGTTCGTCTCTGCCAGGGTCCGCGCCGGTTGGTGCCGAGGCGCGCCGGCGTCGATCCGAGGGGGGCGTGGCGCCCCCTTGGTGGTGTGGTAGGCGGTTCGGCGCGCAGTATGCCCCAGACCGCGGCCCCCGACAAGCTGAGCGCAACCCTCGCCTGAGGCGGTTCGTACTGATTCTGTAGTGCTGGCGTCGGAAAGCGCCAGTGGGTATACTGATTGTGGCGTATGCTTCCCTTCCGCTGCATAGGAGGTGAACATGAGTGCGGAAATGCCTCGCAGGCGTCCTGACGTGGTCACCATCATGGCCATCTATCATTTCGTCGTCGGAGCCCTCGCCCTCATCGGCGCCATCGCCATCGTGCTCTTTGCCATGCTTCCCGTGGCCGTCAGCCGCGGCGACGCGAGCGGCGTCGCGGTTGCCCTGGCCGCCCTCGGGCTAGGCCTCCTGGTAACGTTGGCATTTGGCGTAGCCGCCATCGCCATCGGGTGGGGCCTGCTGCGACTGCGCGGCTGGGCGCGCTGGGGCGCCATCGTCCTGGCGATCCTGCAGCTGCCGGCCTTCCCCATCGGCACCATCATCGGCGCGGCGATCATCTGGTATCTGCTGACCGATGAGGGGCGCGAGCCGTTCGAGGGCCCCAGGCCACCGACGACGTCAACGACCACAACGCCGCCACCACCGACACCACCACCGTCGATCACATAGCCCGGATGCCGACGAGGCCAGGGGATGGATCCCCTGGCCTCGTTGTATCGCCCGGCGGGGGCCGGATGCGCTGCCCGAATGGGCGCCACCCGCCCGCTAATTGAACAGGATCGGCAGCGCCGACGGCACCTCCGGCGCGACCTCTTTTGCCTCCCCATCGATGAGATTCTGCACCTCCTCCAAGATGCACGCCGGGAGGAAGGGCTTGGGCAGAAAGATGCTGCGCCCCTCGCGCAGGACGTCGTTCAGGAGCCCACTCTCATAGTAGGCACTGGTGAACAAGAAGCGGGACGCGCTGTTGTGCCGCGCGATCTCGCGGTAGGCCTGCACGCCGTTCTTCCTGGGCATCATCATGTCCAGGATGACGACGTCAAAGGGCTGCGCGTCCCCCGACTCGACCTCGATCGCCTCGGCGCCGTCGCTCACAGCAACGACGTGGCACCCCCCTCGCGCCAGCACTCGGGTCACCAGGTCGCGCACCGGCTCCTCGTCGTCGGCGACCAGCACCCGCATCGGCCTGTCCAGCCGCGCCGACGCGACGCGCGACATGGGCATCGTCGTGGCGTTCATCAGATCCGTCATGTGCAACCTCCGGCTCCATCCAGGAAGGTCGGTGCCCGCCGGTCGGCGGGCGACCCCGTTGCGGCATTCACTACCCGCCATGCTACCATGGAGCCGGCCATCGAGGAGTTAAGCTAGGGTAAAACGGGGGTTAAGGTTCGATCAACGACACGCTCTCGGCGCACTGTTGCCGCTGCCGGCACGCAACGGGGCCCGACCCCCATGGGGGTCGGGCCCCGAATGCAGCGCCCCCGATGGAGCGACGGGTCAGGCTTCGCCCCACTCGCTGTGGAACACGCCTTCCTTGTCGGTGCGCCGGTAGGTGTGGGCGCCAAAGTAGTCGCGCTGCGCCTGGGTGAGGTTGGCCGGCAGGCGTGCCGTGCGATAGGCGTCAAAGTAGGCCAGCGACGCGCTCATGGCGAGACAGGGGATCCCCATCTCGACGGCCACCTGCACCACGCGGCGAAGCGCCGCCTGGCGAGAGAGGATGGCATCGCGAAAGTAGGGGTCCAGAAGCAGGTTGGTCAGCTTGGGGTCGCGCCGGTAGGCGGCGGTGATGTCGTTGAGGAACCGCGCCCGGATGATGCAGCCCCCGCGCCAGATCTTGGCGATGCCGCCCAACTCCAGGTCATAGTCGTACTCGTTCGAGGCGGCGCGCAGCAACGCCATCCCCTGGGCATAGGAGCAGATCTTGGCGGCGTACAGGGCGTCGCGCACGTCGTTCACCAGCGCCTGGCGGTCCCCCTTGAAGGTGGCGGACGGCCCATCCAGGACCTTGCTGGCCGCCACGCGCTCCTCTTTGTAGGCCGAGATGATGCGCGACTCGACCGCCGCGTTGATGGTCTGGGTGGGCGCGCCCAGGTCGAGGGCGTTCTGCGACGTCCACTTGCCGGTGCCCTTTTGCTGGGCCTCGTCGAGCACCACGTCCACCAGCGGCTGGCCCGTCTCCTCGTCCATCTTGGCAAATATGTCGCGCGTGATCTCGATGAGGTACGACTGCAGCTCCCCCTCGTTCCAGGCGGCGAACGTCTCGTGTAGATCCTGGGCCGAGAGGCCCAGCCCGCGGTGCAGGATGTCGTACGCCTCGGCGATGAGCTGCATGTCGCCGTACTCGATGCCGTTGTGCACCATCTTCACATAGTGGCCGGCGCTGCGCGGGCCGATGTAGGTCACGCACGGCTCCCCGTCCACCTTGGCGGCGATGGCGGTAAAGATGGGCGCCACCATGTCGTACGCCTCACGTTGGCCGCCCGGCATGATGGACGGCCCCCACAGCGCCCCCTCCTCGCCCCCCGAGACGCCCGTCCCGATATAGTTGAACCCCTCCTCGGCCAGGGCGACGGCGCGGCGCTCGGTGTCCTTGAAGAACGAGTTGCCGCCGTCGATGAGGAGGTCGCCCTTATCGAGCAAGGGCTTGAGCTGGGCGATTACCTGATCCACGGGGTCGCCCGCCTTGACCATCAGCATGATCTTGCGCGGCGTGCTGAGCGCCCCGACGAACTCTTCCAGGGTGTAGCAGGGCGTGATGCGCTTCCCTTTGGCGCGGCCGGCGAATTCTTCCGTCACCGAGCGCGTGCGGTTGTACACCGCCACCGAGAACCCGTTGCGCTCCATGTTGAGCACCAGGTTCTCGCCCATGACCGCCAGCCCGAACAGGCCGATGTCGTTCGTGGCCATCTCCGTCCCTCCCGCTATGTCTGTGGCGTTACGCCTTCAGTCGATGCAGCATCTCGCCGGAGCGGGGCACCACCAGGACCCCCTCGTCGGCGCGCGCCATCCACTCCTCGACGCGAATCGACGCCGGGTCCATGTACCCCAGGTTGATGCGGTCGCAGCGCTCCTTGGGCACGCCGGTGGCCAGCACCACGTTGATGCGCGGCTCCTCAACGCCATCGGCGTAGGCGCCCGATCCCTTGACGTGGGTGGCGTGCGCCATCACGCCGCGCGGCTCGTCGGCGAAGCGGTCCATGTGCGCCAGGAAATAGTCGCGCACGTGATAGCCGATGCGGTCCAGCACCGCGCCGTGGGTGTATGACACCTCGTCGATGTGGGGCGCATAGATGATCACCGTGCCGCCGTCGGCTACCACCGGTTCCATCTTGTACATCCCCTTGCCGGCGGTCCAGATGTCGTCGTACAGCGTGGGCATCACCGAGAGGACGGTGTTCACCGGCCGCTCCAGGTAGACGATGTGGAGTTGCGACGACAGCTCCACGGCGGCGGCCTGCGACTCCTCCGGCGTGCCAAAGTAGAGCCCCGCCAGGTCGTCGTGCCCCTTGACCACCATGCTAAAGCACGACTTGGGCAGGTCGATCATCGCCGCGGCGCGGTCCAGGACCCGGCGCACCGGCGCGTTGGCGACGCCGATGGTCTTCATGTTGCTGATCACCGCCGCCAGCCAGTGGGTAAAGTTGATTACGTCGGGGCCGCTGACGCCGGGAAAAAAGTACTTGTTGCCGCCGGAAAAGCCGGCGATCTCGTGGGGAAACACCGGCCCACAGATCATTACGTGGTCATAGTCAAAGAGGCGCGCGTTCACCTCGATGCGCACGTCCTCGGCCATGAGGCCATCGCTCAGCGCGCCGATCTCGGCCGCCGGAATGGTGCCGATGTGGCGCAGCCCCTCCTGCCAGTTGTGGTTATAGATCCCCACGTCGGCATAACGCGTGGCGCGCTCCTCGGCGCTGATGCCCAAGTGCTTTTGGATGTGGGCGTCGTCCATGGGCGCATGCGTGCCCAGGGCGATCATGAAATCGAGCTTGGCCACGCGCCCCTGCAGCATGTCCGTCAGGGCGCGGAAACAGAGCGGCACCGGCCCGCTGCGCGTGCTGTCCGGGATGATGGCAAGAAAGCGCTTGCCGTCCAGGTCGAGCTGCCCCAGGCCGGCGGCAAAGATCGTCAGCGCCTCCTCGTCGCTCAGAAAACGATCGGTGTATCCCTCTCCAATGACCATGATCTCCTACCTCTTCCAGGGAGGAACGGCCGGGAGCGCCTTGTCGAACTCGGCGATCAGCTCGGCCTCGTAGGCGCCACCATAGCGCCCGTCGATGAACCGCTGGAACCCCTCTTTGTAGAAACGCTCCCAACTCTCGTCCTCGTGGCCGGGGTTGATGGGAAAGAAGAACGCCCCGTTGTCGCGCGCGGCCTTGAGGTCGCCCGGCGCGTCGCCGATCATCAGCATGTGATCGGGCGCGTACTTGGCCTGGGAAGCCAGCTTGATGTGCTGGCTCTTGGTGCCCATCTCCTGGCCGGCGATGGCCTTGACGTAGCCGTCGATGGCGTGCTCCTCCCACTCGCGCTGCAGCGCCTCCACCGGCGTCTGCGAGACGACGATGGCATCGGCGCAGCGCGTCATCAACTCCAGGCTCTCCCGCACGTACGGAAAGGGGGGCACGCCGTGCACCATGTCCGCGATGGTGGCGTTGACGGCCTTGCTCCACTCCAGCGCCCGCGCCAGCTCGGGGTCCTTGCTGCTCTCCACCCACTCGGCGAGGGCGTCGTTGCTCTGGGCGACGGCCTTGGTCATGAACTCGCGAATGCGCAGCGCCTCGGGGATGGCGGCGCGCCGCTTGATCACCTCGGGGCGCTCCTTCAGCAGGTCGAACACCATCACCAGCGCCGGCCAGCGGTTGATGCCGCGCCACTTGGAGTAGAGGTTGACGAACTCGCACGCCTCGCGGGCGTACTTGGACACCGGCTGCAGCCCCCAGTACTTGATGATGTTGGGGGTAAAGCACTCCTTGTGCTTGATCTCCATGGTGTCAAAGGCGCAGCCGTCCGAGTCGATCCCGACGAACCAGGCGTGCTCCGGCCGCATGTTCACCAAGGGGGCAATCGCCGCGTTCTCTTCCGCCACGGCATGGCTCCTTTCATCGTAGCTGTCAGTGAGTGATCAGTCATCGGCTGTCAGCCGTCGGCACTCGGCGCTCGGCCAAGCCGATTGCCGACAGCCGATCGCTGACAGCTGCGTCACACGCCGCTGCAGATGCTAAAGCCGCCATCCACCGGCACCGTCACCCCGTGCACGAATGTCGACAAGGGGGACATGAGCCAGAGGATGGTGGACATGAGTTCCTTCGGATCGCCGTAGCGCGCCATGGGGGTATGGGCGATGATCGTCTGCCCGCGCGGCGTCGCCTCACCGCTGGCCTCGTCGAGGAGCAGGAAACGGTTCTGGTTGGTGAGAAAGAAACCGGGCGCGATGGCGTTGACGCGGATGCGCGGCGAGTACTCTTGCGACATGTGCACCGCCAACCACTCGGTAAAGTTTCGCACCGCGGCCTTGGCGGCCGAATAGGCGGGGATCTTGGTCAGGGGGCTGATGGCATTGATGGAGCAGATGTTGATGACGCATCCCTCGCCCCGCCCCGCCATGCTCCGGCAGAACACCTGCGTCGGGAGCAGCGTCCCGATAAAGTTGAGGTTGAACACCCACTGAAAGGCGTCCTCGGGCAGGTCAAAGAAAGAGAGGTCCGGCGCGGTGGTGGCCTCCTTGCGGTTGCCGCCGGCGCCGTTGATGAGCACGTCCACCCGCCCAAAGCGCTCCAGCACCTGCTCCGCGGCGGCCATGAGGCTGGGCTTGGAGAGCACGTCGGCGCACACGGCCAGCGCCTGCCCCCCCTCGGCCGTGACGTCATCGACCACGCGCGCCGCCGCCTCCAGCTGGATGTCGAGCACCGCCACGGAGGCCCCCGCCCTGGCGAGTTCGCGCGCCATAGTGCCGCACAGGATGCCCCCGCCGCCGGTGAGCACCACTACCCGGCCCCGGACGTCGAACGTGCGGTTCAGATACTCGCTATCCATCCCTCGTACCCTCCACAGAGTCTGACGCCACCGGCGCGCCCGCCGCCGCGGCAACCCCGGCGATGGTCGGGGGGAGTGTACCATCGCACCCCGCGAGCGTCAACGCGAGGCAGGTCGGGCTGCGGGCATCCGTCGTCCCGAACGTAGAGAGGGGCGTTGTCGCGCTGTCGAGCGTCCGTCGCTGGAGGGGGGGCAGGCCAAGGCCTGCGGCCAAGAGGGCAGAGCCCGCCGGCGCGGGCTGGGGCGCCCCGCGCGAACCAGCAGCCGGCGAGGGCCGACTCGGCTGAGCCCAAGGCCTGCCTTGGGCCGTCGCCAGACCTCGGTCCGCGGCGAGCGCGCTGCTGCAAGAGGAGCGCTTGACGGCAAGGATACGATCCTCAACGCGGCGCTGGTCGCCATTGAGGGCGGGCCCCAAACCCACAGGTTGAGTTTATGTCAAGGATTACGGTAACGCGCCCGAGGGATGGCACTTGTACGTGGGCTCTGCCGTTGGATCCGTCCACAGCGTCAAGGTTCGCCTGATCCGCGGCCATCCGCCACACCCGCGGAATCCGCGTGCCATCGCGGCTCCCCCTAGCTGTGCCGAACGGTGATGCCGTGCCGGCGCGCCACCTCAGCCAGCCGGTCCAGTTGCTCCGCCGGCGGCGAGGTGAGGTCGCGGGCGCGATAGTCCATGTCCAGGCTGGTGTACTTGCTCGTCGCCATGGGGTGAAAGGCGAGCAGTTCATAGTACTGGAGGTTCGGGAGCTGCGCCACGAACGCCGCGATGGCGTCCACCTCCTCGGCGTTGTCGTTGACGCCCGGGACGATGGGGGTCCGCACGATGAGGGGCTGCGGCTCCTCGCCCAGGAGCCGGGCGTTCTCCAGGATGCGCCGGTTCGACACGCCGGTGCAGGAGCGGTGGCGGTCGGGGTCCATCAGCTTGATATCCATCATCACGAGGTCGACGACGGGCAGCAGAGACGCCAGGCGTTCCCAGGGATAGTTGGCGGCGGTCTCGATGGCCGTGTGCACCCCCGCGCGTCGGCAGCGCTCCAGGATGCCGTAGGAAAAGTCACGCTGCAGCAGCGGCTCGCCACCCGAGAGGGTCACACCGCCGTTGGAGGTCTCGTAGAAGGGGCGGTCGCGCAGCACCTCCTCGACCACCTCGTCGACGCTCGTGCGCTTGCCCACCAGCACGAGCGCCTCGGCGTAGCACGTCTCGGCGCAGGCCCCACTACCAACGCAGACCTCGCGCCGGAAGGTACGATGGCCGTTGACGGACACATGGGCGCCATGTGGGCAGCGCTCCAGACACTCGCCGCACCCGATGCAGCGCTCGGGAAAGATCTGCAGCTGCGGACCGGAGTCGAGCGTCTCCGGGTTGTGGCACCAGTAGCAGCGAAGGTTGCACCCCTTCATGAACACCGTGGTGCGGATGCCGGGGCCGTCGTGGATGGAGAAACGCTGGATATTGGTGACTGTACCGTGCATGCGTCGTGCCGCTCCTCGCCTACGTGCTTGACCCCGCGATTATAACAGAGAAGGCCAGCCCTTGCGAGGGCTGGCCTTCAGGCGGTATAATCACCCGGTCTGGTACCGCATGGGGGATTCGAACCCCCGATCTCCTCCTTGAGAGGGAGGTGTCCTAGGCCTCTAGACGAATGCGGCACGCTCGAACACTCAAGACATTATAGGGAGATTGGCGTCGGTGTCAAATGATCCCGAGATTCCCGGCTCTTGCCAAAACAGAGGCACGTGATGCACGACCCAAACGAGCCGATAACCCTGGCCGAGCGCGTCCATGTGCTCGCCAAGGTGTACCAATCGATTCCGCTCTACTTTGCCCACTGGGAGGACTCGTCCATCGCCAAGGGGGCGCTCGACGCCGCCTTCCAGGAGCTGGTAGAGGCGGCGTTGGCGGCCGAGGGGCGCGTCTGCTTCTCGCTGCTGATGACGGCGTTCCTTGCCCGGCTCAACAACGGCCACACCTTGTTCCGCGACCCGCGCCTGCACGGACGCCCGCCATTGGGCGTGCTCCTGAGGCCCGTCGAGGGGCTCTGGACGGTGGCCGCCTCGGGCGTGGCGGGGGTAACGGCCGGAGACGTCGTCCGCGCCATCGAGGACAAGCCCATGGAGGCATGGCGCGAGGACCTATGGCGGTACACGGCGGGCAGCCCGCAGTCGCGCAGCGTGCAGTTCGTCGATATGCTGCGCTGGTTCCTCCCCGACAGTTACACGATCCGCCTGGAGGGCGAGGATGGCGCGGAGCGCTCGGTATCCGTCGATCGCGCGGCGTTGGACGATGCCGGGCCGCCCGCCGGCGTCGAGGGACGCTGGCTGGAGCCGGGCCTGGCGTACATCAAGGTGCCGGGTTTCGGCAAGCCCGAGTTCGAGCAGCAGGCCCTGGCGCACGTGCAGGCGTTCCGCGACGCCTCCT
>ENA-UOUL01002339-UOUL01002339.1-bioreactor-metagenome-genome-assembly--contig:-NODE-2339-length-22443-cov-4.277519_pt1 | contig 22443 bp, 19 predicted proteins | sample MGYA00249838_ERZ747220 | MGnify/ENA primary metagenome ERZ747220 (study PRJEB28778, sample SAMN05720191) | bioreactor metagenome | isolation source: Anaerobic biogas reactor | place: USA:Washington...
GGTGGTGGCGTAGGCGCTGCCCTGGGCCAGGTTCAGGCGCGAAAGGATGGCCATCTCCAGCAGGCCCGGCAGGTTGCGGGCCAGCACCAGGGTGAGGGCGATGATCAGCAGCGCGCCGAGCAGGTCCAGCAGGCTGATCGGCCGCAGGCTGGCGGTGGCGCCGGCGCCGCTGGTGAATTCATACAGGGTGACGGTATCCAGATAGCTGAACACCGTGATCAGGTCGGCCCACACCCACCAGAGCACCGCCGCCAGGCCGGCGCCCAGCGGCAGTGAGCCACGGCCGACGCCGTACCCGCGGAAGAGCAGGCGGGAGCCGATTTGCCCGACGGTCGAGGTGATCACCGGGTCTGGCGGCCGACACTTGTACTATCGGTGCGATTGGGCGGTGCGGAACTCAGCCGGGAAGCTGGGGCCGCATATCGACATCCGGGCCAACGGTGGGCAAGTGGTGTTTCCTGGGTCGGTGCATCCGCAGACGGGCAGCGTCTACCAATGGGCACCTGGGCGGGCACCTGGGCACGCTGCGGAGCACGGCGCGGAAGGTCTACGAGGCGCTGCGAGTGTACCGCAATGCTCGGCGCAACGCTGGGGAGGACCTGGAGACCCTGGACCGCATCATCGACTTACTGTACCGGTACCCGCTGCAGGAGAGCGCCCGCGAGCAGCTGGGCCGGCAGCTTCGGCTGCATGTCCCGACAGAGGACCTGCTGGTGCGGATAGAGCAGCTCTACGAGGAGAACCGCCTGGCAATCATCAACTGGCAGAAGAGTTACGCTCCGCGGTCAGACAACCGTCACGTCTCAACTGCAACCGAGTACGTCCTTGTGTACGCGAAGAACGAGCGATTGGCCAAGACGTCACTCGAACCGCGCACGGAGAGCATGGATGCGCGGTACCAGACGCGTGACGGTGACTCCAGGCTGTGGAAATCGGGCGACTTCTCGGGGCCCAAAGCACTGACCCATCAGGGCATGGTGTATGGCATTCAGTCACCGTTCACGGGTGAAATCCACTACCCACCGTCGGGACGGTGCTGGGTCATACCCCAGCGTGAGGCGAAGCCCTTGCTGGAGCGATGGGGCGTGACGTACGAGCTCCGTGACATCAAGGACGCGGACGTCCGGGCTGCGGTCATCGGCGTTGAGCCCAAGGGACTCCGCACGGTCAAGGCTCTCATGCTGAAGACACCGGCCAAAGATGCCAAGGAGAAGGCGAGCCGCCTGCTCGCCGAGGGCCCCTGGCCGCAGGTCTACTTCGGCGTCAAGGGCACTGCGCGCCCAGCGATGAAGCGCTACCTCGAAGACGTCAAGCAAGGTCGCGTGCCCATGACCTACTGGGCCGACGAGGACATGCACGATCCCGAAGTGTTGGGCAGCGTCTCGTGGGACCATGAGCAGTCCGGGCACAGCCAGACGGGTGTCGACGAGCTGACAGCGATTGTCGGTGCCGGTCACGGCTTCGAGACCGTGAAGCCGATGAAGTTGATGACCAAGATCATCCAGATCTGGTGCCCGCCGAAAGGCACCGTTCTCGACCTATTCGCGGGGTCGGGCACGACCGGGCACGCGGTGCTAAAGCTGAACCACGACCAGGGCGCGGACGCGGCCCGTCGCTTCATCCTGGTGGAGCAGGGACGACCCGAGAACGGCGACTCCTACGCGAGGACACTAACTGTGGACCGGCTGAAGCGGGTCATCGAAGGCAGATGGGCCGACAACAAGACACATGTGGCCCTCGGCGGCGGCTTCACCTTCAAGACCTTGGAAAAGAAGGTCGACGCGCAGACCCTGCTCATGATGGAGCGGGATGAGATGATCGACACGGTCATCGCGTCTCACTCATCGACGAGCAGCCGGCGCGGCCCGGTGCTGATTCCAATTCAGGATGAGGCGGCGTACACCTACCTCGTGGCTCGCAACGCCAACAACGAGGGCATTTACCTCGTCTGGCACGGCGCCGACTCCAACACGGACCTCACGGAGGAGGTTTACGAGGCCATCACTGAGGAGGCCGACGCCGCCGAACTGGCCCCGACCTACCACGTGTACAGCCGTCGTACCCTCATAGTCACCGACGACGTGGTGTGGTACCAGATCCCCGACCGCATCCTGTCTGACTTCGGCCTCGATGTCCGTACCGAGTCGTTCATCGAGGAGAACTGACCGTGGCAATCGAGCTCTTCCAGTTCCAGCAGCAGGCGGCGTCGCAGATCGCCGACCGGTTCATTGACTACCACGGGGAACCAATCCCATACGGCCGCGGGGCGAAGCGGCGCGACGTACCGTTCTACCAGGCGCTCTCGTCAATCACTGGATCGGGCAAGACCGCCATCCTCGCGCAGGCCGTGAGCGAGATCGTGGCCCTGATGGAGGTGCCGCCAGTCATCCTGTGGCTCTCCAAGGGCAAGGTAGTCGTCCAGCAGACGTACGCCAACCTTGCCGACGGCGGGAAGTACAAGCACCTGCTGCCCGACACCACGGTGCGGCTGCTCAGCGAGTACGACCCCGCGGACGTGGCCAACGCCAAGGAGTCGCTGCTGTACTTCGCTACGGTCGGCACGTTCAACCAGCGTGACCGCGAGAAGAGCAACCTGAAGATCTTCGCCGCCGACACCGACACCATCGAATCGACACGGTGGGAGGCATTGAAGGACCGTCAGACGGCTGAAGGGGTGCGGCGACCGCTGATCGTCGTTTACGACGAGGCTCAGAACTTGAGCGACCAGCAGACCACCCTCCTGCTAGAGCAGCACCCGGCCGTGTTCCTGCTCGCCAGCGCCACGCTGCGCTTCCCAGCGCAGTTCGCGACCGAGGTCATTGAGCCACTGCGCACCCAAGGCGACTACGCCCCTGGCGACCTCATCACGACCGTGCCGTCCGCGACGGTGGTGGCGTCGGGCCTGGTGAAGGGCATCATCGCCCTGGATGGCCTGAACGCTCCGATGCAGGAGACGGTCAGCGAGATGCTGGCCGACCTCAGGGAGGCCGAGTCGGCCGCGAAGGCAGAGGGCCTAACTTTCCTGCCAAAGGCGATCTACGTCTGCAACACCAACATGGTTGCCGACGACGCAGGCATGAGCGACGACCCGAAACAGGTGTTCGACCAGCGGCAGGCACCGCCCATCCTCATCTGGCGCTACCTGACTGAGCAGTGCGGCATACCGGCCGAGGAGGTGGCGGTCTACGCCGACCTGAAGACTCATAAGGACTTTCCGTTGCCGCTGGAGTTCAACCTGTTCACGGGCGGCGACAACGACTACGAGACCTTCGTGGCCGGCGACTACCGGCACATCATCTTCAATCAGACCCTCCAGGAGGGCTGGGACGACCCGAGCGTCTACTTCGCCTACGTCGACAAGAGCATGGACTCCACTGTGCAGATCGCTCAGATCATCGGGCGGGTGCTGCGCCAGCCAGGGGCGACCCACTACCAGGCCGACCGGCTCAACACCGCGCACTTCTACGTGCGCGTCGACCGCAACGACGTGTTCTCCCAGGTGGTCGAGGACGTCCGGAACGGCCTGGGTGGCAACACGCCCGAGGTGCGCATCCTGACCTCTCCCCCCGGCACGGAGGAGCCGAAGAGCCTGGCGCCCAAGAAGACTTGCTCCGTCCCCCGAACGGCCATCGACAACACGGCGGCCGCGGAGCCGGTCGAGACGGTCTTGGCGAAGGTGCACGACTACACCGGCGACACCGTCAACACCCGGGGTGAGGGGCGCCGCCGCACCGTGCAGCAGTCGATCGGCTCGGATGAGACGGTTGACACCGACTGGGTGGAGTTCGAGCAGCCCAACCGTGTCAATGCCAGGTGGGTCTTCCGCCGTGAGGTGTCCCGCCGGTACCGGCCGGCCCTGACGGTGATCGATACCGACGGGCCGAAGTTCGACGCCAAGGTGGGCGTCGGCAGCAGCGCGTACCAGAGCCTGTCCGACAACGCTGCCGAGGCCGTCGACGAGTACCTTCGGCACGCGGTCATCAAGCAGCTGAAGCCCAAGCCCTACGAGATCGGCAGCACGCTGGTCCGGGCGTCGAGCATGGAGACCTTCACGAATTCGGTGCACGACGGCTACGACGGCCTCAACGAGCTGGAGTTGAAGTTTGCGCGGGCCTTGGACAAAACGGGGCTCATCTGGGCCCGGAACCGGTCTCAGACCGGCTACAAGATCCCGCTCGTGACATTGGGCCAGACGGTGTGGTTCTTCCCTGACTTCATCGTGTGGGCGGGCACGAAGGTCCTATGCGTCGACACGAAAGCCTCGTTCATCATCGAGCCGGAGGCACGGCGCAAGCTGCTCGCCATCGAGCCCCACAAGGACGTCTCCACCACGATCGAGGTCAAGTTGGTGACCACGGGCACGTGGAAGACGGACGGGACGCAGGACAGCAAGGACGGTTACTCCATCTGGGCCCTGGGTAGCGGGCAGTCGCTGCGAGCCCTTCCGTTTGCCGACCTGGAGTCGCTGGCCAAGTCGTTCCGGCGGTAGGCCCAACCCTTCGCTGAGCTGAAGCGAGCCCGCCATCACGGCGTCGCCGGGCACCCGAAGGCCCCCCGACCCCAGCACACAGCGTCCCGCTTGAGGATCGCTTAGCGGGACACCCTGACGTCTCGGCCTGGGCATCCCGAAGCTACGGCCAGGTGCAAGGTAGCCAGCGATGACCTTGAAGAGCGCCACGGTGGGGGTCTATCGCAAACGAACGTCTCCGGTAGACCCCACGATGATGATCACGACGGGGTTGTTGTTCCAGGTCGGACTCTCACGCTGGCCCATCACAAAATCAACCTCACGCAACCAGGGCTTGTCGGTGAGTTCCGATACGGTCCGGACCTATGGGCCACAAGATCGGTTACGCCAGGGTGTCCACGACCGACCAGAACCCCCGGATGCAACTGGACGCCCTGGAGGCCGAGGGGTGTCTGAAGACCTACGTGGACACCGCGACGGGGACCAAGGCTGAGCGGCCCCAGTGGAGCGCATGCCTGGCCGACCTACGCCCAGGCGACACCCTGATCATCTGGAAGATCGACCGACTCGGACGCAACCTGCGCGATCTGATCGACATCGTCACCACCCTGGAGACACGGGACGTGGGGGTGAAGTCCTTGACCAACGGGACCCTGGACACCACCACCGCACACGGCCGACTGGTCTTCGGGATGTTCGCGTTGATGGCCGAGTACGAGGCCGCGCTGATCACCGAACGCACCCACGCCGGTCTGGCCGCAGCCCGCGCACGGGGTCGCGTCGGGGGCCGCAAGCCCAAAATGACCCCGGAGCTGGTCGACAAGGCCCAACGGATGTACGACTCCCACCGCTTCACGATGGCCGAGATCGCAGCTTCCTGCGCCGTCACTCCGATGACCATCTACCGCCACATCGCCACCACGCCCCGCGCCTGACTCCGCCCGGGGGCTCACCCGGGAGCCGATCAGAGTCTCAACGCGCAAGATCGACATCACTCCTGCTGTGGCCGCTGCTGTGCCCAGCCGAGGAGAGCGGCGCCCTTGGACGTGATCGTGTCAGCTTGCTCGAACGGAACCAGGATCTCGACGACCTCTTGACGTGCTTCCCGCTGTTCGCCGGCAACGCCCGCGAACAGGTAGAGGGTCACACCGAGCTCTTCCGCGAGGTCCGCCCTCTGTGGCTCCTGCCGGTGAAGACCGCGGCGAGCGTCGAGCGCGATCGTGAGACACCGGTGAGCCTCTACCAGTTGCCCGGCTTCGGCCGCGATCCTTCCCAGGCGTTCGTAGGAGATCGAGAGGTCGCGGCGGTAGGTGGTGTTGCCCGGCTCCAGCTCGGTCAGCTCCTGGCGCACCTGGAGGGACTGGCGGTACAGGGCTTCGGCGTCTCCGGAACGGCCGGCTGCCAACGCCAGGTCCGCCAGCTTGTTGTAGGAGATCGAGAGGTCGCGGCGGTAGGTGGTGTTGCCCGGCTCCAGCTCGGTCTTGCGCTGGTCGATGGCCATCGCGCTTTCGAAGATGGCCAGCGCTTCGCGGCCACGCCCGTAGTCGCGGGCGAGGTCTGCCAGGACGTCCGCCGCAGCACTGACCTGGACCTGCGCGATCAGTGGGAGTGCGCTGAGACGGGTGTCGGTCAGCAGCGCGAGGTGGGCGCGGGCCAGGCCGTCGAGCAGGCTCGCCCGTCCGGGGCGCCCTGGTGCGCCGCGGGCCTGGGCGAGGCATCGCTGAACCAGATGGGCGTACCGGCCAGCCAGGGCTGCGGCGATGACGGCGGAGGCCGGGTCGCTGGCCAGCCGCACGAGGACCTCCAGGACGCGTTCGACCTGGGCGTCGGAGGCCAGGTCCAGTACCGCGGTGACCATGTGGCCTCCGCCGTCGTCCTGCTCGTGCAGGACGCGGGCGATCAGTGCCTCACCGATCCGGTCGGGGCGCAGCGGGTTCCACCGGTCGGGCCCCTGGTACAGGCCACGCAGCCAGTCGTCGGCCAGGCGCCGCACCGCGGCCTCCGGGTCACCGGTCAGGTCCGGCAGGAGGTCGAGCAGAGCGGTTGCCTCGGTGTCGTTGCGGGCGCCGGCCAGGGTTGCCAGTGCAACGCATGCGCGTCGTGTCGATGAGGTGAGGCCGGGGACGCGGGCCGCCCAGTGCCTGGCCTCGTGCTCGAGCACACGGTCCACGGGCGGGCGGGTGCCGGGCTGCCAGTGCTGGCCCGACAGAGCCGCGTCGAATGCTTCCAACAGCACGTCCAGCGGCCAGGCGTAGCGGGCGCCTGACAGGTCTGCCGCGATGTGCGCGGGAGGGGTCCAGTCGTGGCCGTTCCAGGCCCGGGCGAAAGCGGTGAATGCGGTGCGGAACAACGTGTCCCGGTCGGTGACCGCCAGGCCCGAGGCTGCGGCCGAGCGGTCCGTGGCCGTCTCTGTGGCCTGCAGCACCGCTCCCGATACCGCCCGTTGCTCACGCAACGGTTCCAGTGCCTGCCCGGCAAGGGCACCCACCGGCGGCCGGCTGAGCAGCAGCACCCGGACCGGGGCAAGCACGGTGGCCGAACGCTCCAGCGCTGCGAGCTGCTCGGCGAGGGTCTTCGCGTCGTGCTCCTCGACGTAGTCGACGACCACGAGCCTGGCCAGCGGAACGGCGTCCACGCCGCGACCGGTCCTGGGCAGGAAACCCGCGAGCCAGCCGCGGGCAGCCATCTGTTTGCACAGCTCGATCCCGAATCGGGTCTTGCCCGCTCCGCCGTGAGCATCGACATAGCTGATGGTGAACCGGGCCCGGGCCTGGCACCACCGCCGTGCCAGGGCCAGCTGTTCATCCCGGAAGGCGTAAGCGACGACGCCGAACTCTGCGCGCAGCAGCAGCGAGGGAGCCGGTGCCCCCTCGCCGCTGAGGTCTTCGGACCGCTCGAACGTGAGGTCCTGGTCCCCGTCCTTCCACGGGCGCTCCACGCTCAGGTCCGCGTCCGGGACGGGCAGCGCCCGGTTCCAGTCGTCGCGGTGGCGCCAGGCATGCTCGCGGTTGAGCGCCAGCAGTTGACCGCCCAGGGTTACCAGCTCTGGCGGTAACCCGCCGCCGGTCAGGGCACTGACCGGCGAGGCCCACCCGCCGCGTGCATCGCGGGGGTCACGGCTGACCGACGCCAACGCCACGACTGCACGGTGCTGCGGGCACACCAGCGGTGCGCCGCTCAACCCCGGGGCCGCGTCACCGGCCTTCAAGGTCAGATACCCGTCGCCATCGGTCCCGACATGGGTGAACGACGCCGCGCCTCCCGGAGAGGGCACGTCGTCCTCACGGCGGCCGAACCCCCAGGCGTGCGGGGACACTGTGCGCACCGGGTCTGCGGCCATCAGCGGCGCGCACACGTGCCCCGTCCAGCCGTGCAGTTCGAGCACCGCCAGATCGGGGAAGGGCCAGAAGGCCGAGCGGGCATCCGGCTCCCGGTCCGCCGACCGGGCCCGGACAGCGGCCTGTACCTGCAGGGGCGCAGCGCCCTGCCCGCTGATGCCAGCGCCCCGATCAGGGACCAGGCGCACCTCATCCAGTCCTTCGACGACGTGTGCGCAGGTCAGAGCCCAACCAGGAGCGACCAGCACGCCGGTGCCCAGCGGAACCTGACCGTCAGCGGTGCGCACCTGGACGACGAAGCGGCGCAGCTGCGTGTCGTCGACCTCGGTACCCACTGCCCTGTCCCGGCCCAGTTCAGCCTGTGCTGCCCGCACCAGGCGCAGCACCCGGAGCGGGCAAGGCGGCCTGCGGCTGTCTCCAGGTGAGCGTCACGGTCAAGGTGGCCTCGCCGCCCCCCTCGACGATGAGCCCGGAGAGCTTGCCCGTCTTGGCGGTGACCTTCAGTCCGAACGCCACGCTCGCCTCGCTCGGCTTGACCCGGTCCCAGGTCTGGGCCAGTTCGGTGGCGATGCCCTCGATGGTCGCGCGTACCCCGTCGAACGACAACGCCGCACCGTCATCACGGATCGTGGCCGGCCCCCCGGCATCGACGACCTCGACGTAGAACTGCGCGCCCCCCGCGGACACCAGTCGCTGCTGCGCCACCACTGCTCCCCTTCCATCGGCCCCGGCCCATCAGTGCGTGACCAGACAGGAGCCGGAAGTGATCGAGGCCAGTCAACCACTCCCGGGCCCGCCCCGACGGAACTTCCGCAATTGCGGCCACCGCCCCACACCGTCTCCCCACCAGGCACCGGCCGGTACCGGCGCGAGGAGACGGATCCCGCCCAGCGCCCGCGCAGACGATCAGTCCGCCCGGGCCAGGTCCAGGCGGGTGTTCAGGTCCAGGTGGAAGCGCCCGTAGGGGTTGATGTGGATCCAGAACAGCGGGGACAGGGCGCGGCGGTCCTCCGCGGTGAGGCGGTCGGCCCAGGTCGGATCTCGTAGGACGGCCTGTATCAGCAGGGTGTTGATGTAGACCAGGGAGGACTGCAGCAGGTGCAGGGCGAGCATCGACACCTCGGCGTGTTCGCGGTCGGCGCCGGTCAGGACGCCGTCCTTGCCGTAGAAGATCTTGTCGTTGGCGCCGTTCCAGTTCTCGACGACCTGCAGGCCGGAGTGGATCTCCCGGCGTAGTTCAGGGTCGGCGAGGTAGTCGCAGACGAAGATGGTGCGCACCACTCGGCCCAGTTCCTCCAGCGCGAGGTAGACCGGGTGCTTGGGGCCGCCGCGGGTGAACCGGCGCAGGACCTGCTCGGCTTGGGCGGTGCCCAGCCGCAGGGCGGTGGCGTACTTGACCATCTGGTCGTAGTTGTTGGCGATCAGGTCCCAGTTGATCGGCCGGGCCTTGACCACCCGTTCCAGCCGGGTCCAGGTGCTCGGGCCGGCGTCGGGGCTGTAGAGCCGGACCGCGCCGATGTTCTTCAACCGGGGCAGCAGCTTGAACCCCAGCAGTTCGGTGAAGGCGAATCCCACGAGCGAGGCACCGTGGGTGTCGGTGTAGTTGGCCTGCACCTGGGCGTCGGTGCAGTGGCGCAGCAGTCCCTCGATCATCGCTGCGACCTCTGAGGAGGAGCAGCTCTTGAGCTGGGAGTAGATGCACGCCCTGCCCTTGTCGACATGCCAGTAGATCATGACGCCGTAGTTGGCGTACCGGGCGTGGAACTCGGTCATCAGGTTCGACTCCCATGATCCGAACCGTTTGGAGTCCGACGCGGTGGTCGTCGCGCTGCCCCACAGCGCGTCGTCACGGGCGGCCAGGGTCGCGTTGACCACGGTGACGATCGCAGCGCGCATGTTGTCGCGGGTGATGTGGCTGGCCCGCACCCGCCGCAGCGCGCCCTCGTCCTCACCGTGCTCCCCGGTGGCGACCATCTGCCGGATGCCCATGTTCGTGCCCAACGCGAACAGGCACAGCAGCAGGCGCCGGTGCAGCGTCGTGCGGTCGAGCACCTCCCGGGTCGCCACGGAGGCGAACTGGTCGGTGAAGTCGGTCAGGAACGCGGTGTCCTTCAGCACGTCCAGCAGGTCGATCGTCCCCCACCGGCGGGCGACCTCGTTCTTCAACGCGGTCAGGTTCGTCGGCTCGGGCAGCTTCTCCAGCTTCGGCACGCTGATCCACGGCTGTCCCTTGCGGGTGACGATCCGCACCCCGCCGCTGGTGCCCGTGGCCAGGGCGGTGTCCAGCCGGTCCAGGCCCGCCCGCAGCCGAGTCTTCAGATCCGCCACGAACGCAGTGGGATCCAGGGGCTTGGACAATGCCGCGTAGTGCACGTCCCGGTTGTCCTCGAAGTCTCCCGGCAGGTCCTCGTCCGGGTTGCGCCACTGCCCAGCACCCTCGACGTAGATCTCCCGCCGCCGCAGTGCCTCCCGCAACGCGATCAGTACGCACAGCTCGTAAGGGATGCGTTCGACCCGCCCGGTGCGCTCGTCCAGGACGGCGTCCCGCCATGCCACGGGCGCCACACCCTCGATCGGCACCGTCTCCGATGCCGGGTAGAACCGGTCCGCCGCACCCGAGCGCGCCGGCGTCTGTTCCTCGCACGCCTGCCCATCTGCCGGCGTCGCCAACGGAGCGGGGTCGGCGTAGCGGGCCAGCAGCTCGATCGCCTGCATGACCGGCCGGTAGGCGGTGTTGTTGCACCGGAACCGCAACGCCGCCAGCAGCGGGGACAGCATCCGCCGGTAGTAGTGGGAGTAGGACCCGCGCAGCTGGTACCGGATCCGGTCGGCGATCACCTTCTCGGTCGCCATCAGCTCCTTGGCCAACGCCCGCAGCGTCTTCTCCCCACCCGGCACCGCCGCGAACACCACTGTCCGGACCGTCTCGTCGGGCCGGTCCAGGGCGGCGGTCACCATCCTGGCCAGGATGCCCCGCTTGCCCGGCACCGCGGTCAGCTCCCCGATGAGCTCCTTCTCCACCCGCCGCTCGGCCCGCGCGTTGATCCGGTGGATCAGGTCGATCAGCAGCTTCACCAGCCCGTCGACCAGCTCCGCCTGCCGGGTCCAGCACAACGCCGCCAGCAACGTGTACCGCACCGGTTCGTCGCACTCCTGGAAGTCCGAGGGGTACATCCGCATCGCCCGGGCCCGCCAGGCCGCCACGATCCGGTCCGACGTCCCGACGAAGATCTCATCCCCCAGCCCCAGCGCCCGCGTGGTGGCCAGCTTGCCGATCTCCTCCAGCAGCGTGTCCAACCCCAGCGGCCCCGGGTCGGCCTTGAGCTGGGCCAACGCCCCAGGCCGCTCCACCAGATCCTGCAACCGAGCACACACCCCGGTCCCGAGCCGGCCCACCACAGCGGCCGTGAACGTCTCCTCGAATCGCCGCCCCGCCGAGGCGACGACTCGCTCCACCTGCCCCTCAGCTGGCGGCTCCACACCCTCGCCCCGACACCGTTGCAGCACCGCCGCCGCCAGTTGCGCCTCCTGCGTCTCCACCGGGCACACCTCGCCAGCCAGCCACTGCGCCCACCGCTCCTCGTCCGCCTCCGTCGCAGGACGCGTCCCGAACCTCCGGCGGATCTGGGCCCGGTGGTACTTGATCGTCCTGCCGGTCCAGGAGTACGTCGCGAACAACGCCGGGTCGACCTTCACCAGTGATGCCACGTACCTCACCACCGGCGGGGGGACCTCCTCGGCGTACGCCGGGAACCGGCCCTCGATGTCGTAGAACTTCAACATCACGCTGAAACCCAGCCGTGTCGCCCCGGTCTTGTTCCCCACCAGAGCCCAGTCATCCCTACCCAGCGTCCAGGCGTCGATCAGCTCGTCCGGCTCCCACTCAGCCCGCATACCCGGCGCACCTCTTCCGACGATGACCTCACCGATCAGAGATCAACCTCAAGAAGGCGGCGTCCACTACCGGCCGGTATGCCCGATCCGTGACCGTCACGCGCGCCGCAGCTGAGATCTACCTCAGGGACGTCAGCTACCTTGCCCCTCGCCGTAGCTTCGGGATTCCCGGGCCGAGGAAGCACGTTTCGACAGCGATCTACGCCGGGCGGGGCAGCTGTTCGCGCAGTGCATCCCCGACGTCCGCGAGAACGTGACAGGGACCTTGCGGGCCCGCGCGCGGGTCGGCCCGGCGTGGCTGCTGCTGCTCGCGCGAGATCAGCGCCGGCAGATCGTGGGTGCGGTGAGCTCTCATGCCCCGTACGCCCTGGCGGAGGCAGCTGGGGCTCTGGTCGCTCCGGCGGCCGCCGCGTCGCTGCTGACCCAGACCCGGCTGTTGGAACACCTCGCGGTGGCACCGGAGCATCGCCGGCGATCCCTGGCGCGCCGGCTTCTGCAGGAGGCCGCCACCCGGCACCGGGCAGAGCCCGAGGTCCGGCTGTGGTTCGGCTTCCTGGATGAGCGGGAAGTCGATCAGGCCGCCGACGTGTACCGGGCGACCGGTTTCCGGCTCGTCTCCTCCGCCGGGGACTTGCCGGCCCCGGCCAATGTGCTGCGGCACGCCCTCAACCGTCGACAGGGTCAATGGTTCTGGCAGGAGCTCTGAGCAGGCCCCCGCGGGGGAAGCCCCGCGGGGAGGAACCCCAGCCCACCCTCTTGTAGCTTCCGAAAACAGACCCGATAATCGGTAGTGGAGGGAGGCGTGATGACTGCTGTCATGGAGGAGACCCGCCAGGCCCGTGCAGTGATGGACCGAGTCGAGGCCGTCGAAGAGGTCGCGCTCTCGTTCCCCGAGCAGGACGAACGACGCTCCAAGCTGTTGGCCGCGGTACGCAGTGACCTGGCCGGGGCGCGTCCGCTGCGCCCGAGGATCGCTGCGGAGTTGTTGGGGTTGTCGGAGAAGACGGTCCGGGCCTGGGCCGCCGAGGGCGTCCTGCTGGTCGCCAGCGGCTCGTCACCGCGGATCCTGTTGGACGTGGCCCGGGTCCATGAGGTCCTGCACCTGGTGCGGGAGCTACGCGCAGCGGGCCAGACCCGGGGCCTGCTCGATGAGGTGCATCGCCGGCTGGTGGATGCCACCTGGCTGGAGAGGAGGGACCTGGCCCAGTCCCTGGAGCAGATGCGCCGCGGGGAGGGGATCGTCCGCGTCGCCGGCCCTTCGGCATAGTCGGGCACATGCCGTACACGGTGATGGCCACCCCGGTGGCCGAGCGTCAGATCCGTGGTCTTCGCGGGCCCCGGCGCAGGGCCTACGAGCAGTTCGAGCAGGCTCTGGCAGCCACCGGGTGTGCAGCCCTGGGGTACCGGCTCACCGGTGAGGACCCGCTGCCGCAGCTGTGCGTGAAGCACCTACGCGGCGCGGACCGGGTCGTCGTGGCGTTCGACAGACGGGTCGCCTGGGTGCTGCTGATCGGCCCGCACGCCGCCGGCGACCAGGCCGCCGATGTGTACACGACCTTGTACGAACTGGCCGGCATCACCCGCCCCGAACAGCCCCGCACCAAGCCGCCGTGCTGCAGCCCCGCCGACGGCAGCGCCCCGCAGCTGGAGGAGACCGTCATCGACGAGCTCCTCCAGCGCGCCCGCGGGCTACGCCGGTAGGACCTCACTGCCTGGTAGCGGGGGAGTCAGCACCTATCGGGAACTGACGTCGATGCCGTAGTTGAACAGGTCGTCCAGGGGCCTGGCGATGCTCAGGAACAGGTGAAGCTGGGCCCGCTGGACCGGTGGGACCTCGCCGACATTGCGGGGGTCGTCCTCGTCGAGTTCGGCGATGATCGCCGCTGCGACCTCGTTGCTGCTGATGTGACTGGGCACAGCCGCCCAAGGTCGGCCGATCCCCTGACAATGCCCCGCCACCAGCGAGGACCCCTGGTGGCACCGGCGCAGCCGACACCTGCCGTCCCTTATAGTTTCACTACCAGGATCTTTCATTTGGCAATGAATGGTGGTGTGGGGTGAAAGAGAAGGTGGAGGTGGAGGTGGGTTCTGAGGTTCCCGCCCACCTGGTCCAGATCCTGCAGACATCGCCCTTCCTGCGGACCGTTCAGGGCCAGACGTGTCGGCTCCTGGCCAGAGGCAAGGCGTGGCCGCTGGTGATCCACCGTCAGACTGCGGAGGCCATCCAGGCCCGCCAGGCGCAGTCCTCCGGGAAGCAGCGTCGCTCCAGCTCCAGCGAGCAGGCCCTGATCCTGGTCGTCGCACCCCGGTTGGGTGCCCGCGACCGCAAGGCCTTGGAGGAGGTCGACTGCTCCTACGTGGACGCCACCGGCGCGGTACATGTGCAGACTCCTACCGTGCTGGTGCACGCCGAACCCCACAACGCCACCCACCGCTGGCGCCTGGTCTCCCCGCAGGGGCTGGGGGTGGTCGCGGTACGCCTGGTGCAGCACCTGCTGCAGGACCCCCAACGGACGTGGACGGTCAGCGAGCTGGCCACCGAGACCGGCGCCTCCCTGGGGCAGGCCCACAAGGTGCTGACCCGCCTGGAGACCGAAGGACTCCTGCTACAGCAGCAACGCACCGGGCGGGCGGTGCCACGACGCCTGCGCGATCCGGGGGCCGTGCTGGACTGGTTGGCCCAGGTCCCCGCCGCCGGCAAGCTCCACCAACGCCTCAAGACCTACGCCTACGCCCCCAACCCCGGTGCCTTGATGCTGCGCCTGGCCCACGCCGCCCATGTCGCTCAGGTGCCGTGGGCCCTCACCGGAGCCGCAGCCGCCGGTCTCTGGAGTGCCGGGGACGTGGTGACGGCCCTTCCGGTCCTCATGGTCCGCATCGACCCGCAGGTACCGCTGACGGTGGCGGCCAACCACCTGGACCTGGAACCGGTCGACACCGGGCACAACCTGCTGCTGGTACGCGACGTCGGCCAACTGGCCACCTACCCCCCGATCCCCACCCACAACACGGTGCCGATCGCCCCCAAGGTCCGCGTCTGGCTCGACATGCTCACCGAACCCCGCGGCCACGACGCCGCAGCCCAGTTCCGGGAGGCCGTCCTTGGCTACTGATCCCCCTGTCGAGCCCGCCGACGGCGCCCACCACAGCGGCTACGACCCCTCCACGACCGAGGTCATCCTCGGGGAGACCGCCGCCCTGCTGCGCGCCCTGGGTCTCACCTCCCACCACACCGTCCTCATCGGCGGCATGGTGCCCAACCTGCTGGTCCTGGACCCACCCGGCCCGGCTCACCTGGGCACCACCGACATCGACCTGTGCCTGAGCATCGCCCTCATCGACGGCGACACCGCCGAGTACGACCGCATCGAGACCTGCCTGCGCAGCGCCGGATTCCAGCCCACGAAGAAATCCTTCCGGTGGCGGCAGTCCAGCGGCCTGCGCCTGGTCGTGGAGTTCTTCTGCCCCACCACCGACCAGTGCCCTGCCGGCCGGCTGTACCGGCCCCGGCAGGTCGAGAACCCCACCGCCAAGCACAACATGGGCGGCAACCTCACCGCCGTGGCCCTGGACGCCGGCGAACTGCTGTCCACCGACACCGTGACCGTCTCCCGCGAGGTCATCCTGCCCAACGACGGCGGCCGGATGAGCTACGAGTTCACCGTCTGCGGGCTGCTGGGATTCCTGGCCGCCAAGACTGCGGCCCTGCACAAGCGGGACAAGCCCAAGGACGCCTACGACATCGTGTGGATCACCGAGAGCTGGCCCGACGGCCCCCGCGGTGCCGCGGCCGCCATCACCGCCAGCCCTCAGTACGGACACCAGGACGTCCCCCAGATCCTGGACAGCCTCTACGACGCCTTCTCCGCTGTCGACAAGGTCGGCCCGGCCAGCTACGCGAGGTTCCTCGCCGACCCCCAGGACACCCCTGCTGACCGCATTCGTCTGGCCCGCCGCGCCACCGGCGCGATCAACGAACTCCGCCGTCACCTGCAGGGTTCCTGAACACCCACCGCCTCAGATCACGACCGGCAACGCGGACCCTCAAGGGCGGCTGCGGCCTCGCGCAGGGCGTGCTGGCCGTCCTGGGTGGCCAGTAGCCGGGAGACATGGCTGGGCCACCACCGGTCCCCACCGCCGGGGGTGCGGTGCCCGGCGGCGTTCAGGGCGCGGGCGATGTCGGTCAGGCGATCCCCAGCGGCCCGGCGGCGGGCGACCTCGGCCAGGACCGCATCCGGGCAGCGCCGGGGCCCGCCGAGGCGCCCCCCAGCCGCGCGGCGGGCGGCCAGGGCCGCCCGGGTCCGCTGCGAGATGACCGCGCGGGCGTCCTGGTCAGCGGTCTGCTCGCGGGGTCCCTGGGTGTGCAGGTACAGGACCACGCCCCCGTCCCGCCGCGGCCGCGGCGCGCTGCGGTGCCGCACCTGCAACACCCGCGCGAGAGCATCCGCGGCGGCGTGCACCTCCTCGAGGGTGTCGGCGACCAGGCGCACCTGCACCCCGCTCACCAACGCCCACCGCGCCCGTAGGGGGTGGTCATCGCCGCCAGCAGCTCGACCGCGACCCGGCAGTCCCCGCCTGCGCGGTGCCCGCCGTGCAGGGGCATCCACCGCGGGCGCATCGCCCAGTCGCTGCGCCGCAGCATCAGGCACTCCCACACCCCCGCCCCGGCGAGGTGGGCCAGGTCCAGTCTGTCCCGGTCGGCGTGCTGGAGAAGCCGGGCCTGGTCGAACTCGGCGTTGTACGCGATGACCGTCCGGCCGCGGGTGAGGTGCAGCAGCTGCGCCCCGGCGCTGATCGGCTCCTCGGGGCGCACCAGGGACTCCAGCAGCACCTCCCCGGTGGCCGCGTCCAGCACGGCGACCTCGACCAGGACGCCGTCCAGGCGCGTGGTCTCGGTGTCCAGCACCACCGCCGCCCCCGAGGCGGTGCCCACCACGATCCGCCCGGCCACGGCATGCGCACCGAGCACCGGATGAGTGGCCAGCTCGGCGTGCACAGTCCCAGCCCGCGGCGCCTGCAGTGGTCCGTATGCGTCCAGGTCTCGCAGGAGTCCCGTCATGGCCCCGACCGTAGGCGCCGGCACCGACAGTTCTTTCCATTGAACGTTCTTCACTGGGAATCATCAGGTACGCCAAAAAGGACACAGAGACCAGGATGATCGACTACTGGGTGGAGGAGGTGGACGTAGGAGGACCAGCAGGACGCTCAGCCGGTGCTGCAAGCCGATATAGATCAACTAGCTGCTGCGCCGCCTGATCAGTGCTGGTACGCCGGACCACAAGGAGCAGGGCGTCTGCGATCTGTGCCCTCTTCTTGCAGTCCTTCGCCTTGACCCGGCTGTCCGTCACCTTGGACCAGCTGAGGGCTCCTACGAACACCATCGCCATGCCCAGCACGGCGTAGACGACGACCAGGGTCAGCGTGGATGGGTGAGAGGTGTCCAGCACCTTCCACACACCGCCACCGCCGACCAAGGCCACCAGACCACGCCAGACCTGGTTCATGCCTGTCTCGATGTCCCTTCACTTGTGATGATCGCGGCCCCAACATCAGCACCCGATAGCCCCTAAGGTCGCGGGCTGCACGCGGAACTGGTCGAAGTCGCGAGTGAGTCCCCGAAGATCCCGGAGACGAGAAAGCCCGGCATGAGGCCGGCCACACTGGCAAGCCCCGCCACGAGGCAGAACTCGTCCCTGGGAGAGGTCCGGCAGGCCGGTCCGCCAGGGTCTGGGGGTCCTGACCACCTGCGCTGTAGACGATCACGCGCCTCGATGGAGTGTCAGGACATGCGAAAGGCCCGACCTCAGCCGGGCCCTACAGAAGATCACTATGGGAAAGAGTCACAGTGCTGAAGAACACCGACTCCGCGGGGGTCACATCGCGTGGCCTACCCTCGCCAGATCCGCCAGCCGAGTTCTTCGAGCCACACCCCGATGGCGCCAGCTTATCGGAATTGTGTCGCCCCATCCTGCCTCAGGGTAGCGTTGGCGCAGGTCAGCACTCCGGCGACATGCAGGCGCCCAGTGTTCGCCAGCCAGGTTTGACCCCGCGTCCACTCGGTCGGCGACACTGGGCGTCAGAGGACCCCGGGACGCCTGACAACCTAGCGGGAAGACACTGGACGGCCCGAAGACCCACAACATCAATTGCCGGCCACGGCAGGCGTTCGCCGACATGCGGGCACAGTTCTCCTGGTGGACAACCGTACGACAAACAGCGTCCGCCGTCGTCGCGCCCACCGGTACAACAGGGTGGTCAGCGTTCCGGGCCAGGGTCGAGGTCGTCTCGGTCTCGGTCTCGTTCTCGAGGCCCGGGCTCCTGAGAAGTCGCGGGGGCTGGACGTGCGCGGCGCGGGCGTGCCTGGTTGTCCACCGCAGCATCGGCGTGGGCCTCGGCTCCCGGGGGAAGGAAGGGACGCGCGAGGTTCTTGATCTCCTGTAGTTGCGGTGCCCACTGGGGTCCCAGCCCTGTCGCGAGTCGTCGGCTGGTGTCCAGGAAGTCTTGCGCTTCGGGGTAGGTCCAGGTGTGGTGCCGTTCGGTCTCGACGGCAGCTTGAGCACCGGGCGGCTGTGCCCACTGTCTCTCGGGGGTGCGGTTGTTGGCGTACAGCAGCTGGTTCCCGCGGCGGTACACCGCGACGGCGTCGATGAGATCGTCGCGGTCGATGCGACCCGCGGCCTGCAGGACGCCGTGGTAGGAGGCGTCGTGGTTACTGGTCTCGGTCAGGCGTCCGTGGCCGAGGGCGGCGACCTGGTCGTGGTAGCGGGCGAGGATCCCCAGTCGGCTCTGGGCCTCTGGAACAGCCATGATCACAACTTCGGTGCGATACCCGGCGTCGCGGAACATCCGGGCCGGCTCGAGGAAGTCACCGGGATCACGCATGGTCGTCTCGATGACGGTGTTGATGCGCCGGCCGATGAGGTACTGCTCGGCCATGGCCATCCAGCGGCGCCCGTCCAGGCTGGTGTAGGGGGCCGCGTTGTGGTCCTCCTCGGCGAGGAGCCGGTGGTACTCGGGGTGGTAGGGCTTGTAGTAGTCGCTGTTGACGACAACGGCCCCGCCGCGGTCGTCCAGGCTTCGGACCACGGCCTCGGTGGTCTTGGTCTTGCCTGCTCCGGGTTGTCCGGCGACGAACACGACCGTGGGGTGCTCCACGCTGATGCCGGTGAGTTCTCGGGGGGCAATCCGCTCGGTGAAGATGCGTCGGCTGTCCGCCTCCGGCAGCAGGTAGCGGCGGGGGTCGATGCCGCTCACTGCTCGGTGAGGATCTGCTGGCGCAGGGCCTGGGCGTTGGCCAGGACCTCGGCCAGAGCACGCTGGTCGGTGGAGCGCAGGTGGAGTCGTTGTTCGGTGAAGGTGGTGGTCAGCTCTTCGCAGCGGGCGATGACGGCCGGGTCCGGGTCGGCCTTGGCCTGTTCCTGAGTCAGCCGGGCTGTGCAGGCGGCGACCAGCTGGGACAGGGCTTCGAGGACGACCTCGTAACGGACGGCTTCATCGGTGGACCACGTGAAGGGCGGCAGGTTCCCCGCGACGGAGTCCTGCGGCTGGCTGATCTCTTCCACGGTGGAGAGCTTGCCACGGTATCGCCATCTTTGAGTCAGCCGGCGGATCAGCCGGGCTGGACGTAGATCGCATCGCATGGGTGTCCTTCCTGGCCCCTAGGTCTGGGGCAGGGCGTAGAGCAGCCGGTCTTCGACCTTGTCGGCCAGGACGAGGGCGAGAGCCGGCGCGCCGGGCCGGGTGATGACGCCGACGGGCAGGGCGGGGTCCTGGCCGGTGATGACGGTGGCGCGGGCCTTGGTACCGGTGACGATGACGTCGATGGGTCGGTTCTGGGTGTCGGTGGCGTAGACGTGCCCAGCAGTGACGTCGGCGGCGGTCAGGGTGGCGCCGAGGTGGGTGAGACGCCCGGCTCCGGTGTCGATCAGCAGGGGACCGAGGGCGGAGCGGGTGCTGCCGGGTTGGGTGACCAGGGCGGGGGTCCGCAGGTCGCTGGTGGCGCCGAGTGTCAGCTGTGCCTGGCGGCGGCCGGTGGACAGCTGGTGGAGGACGGCGATCTGGCGTCCCTTGCGTGCTGGCCAGACGGCGAGCACGTGGTCGACGTCGAGGGCCTGCACACGGCTGGGACCGCCGTTGGCACTGTGGGGTGCGGTCAGGACGGTGCCGGTGGTCAGGGTGGTGCCCGGGGTGAGGTGCCACCAGCGGCCTTGGTCGGACAGAGCCAGGACGGTCTGGTTCTGGACGACGGCCGGGGCGGCGCCCACGGGGATGTCGAGTCGTGGGGTGGACTGCCCGGTGATGACGGCTGCGGTCTGGTCCGGCATCTCGATCAGGGGAGAGGCCCCGGTCCAGGTCAACCGACCTTGCCGGGGGAGAGCGACCGCCACACCTTCGGTCTCGCCCGATGCAGGGGTGGGGGTGCTGGATCGCTCGGGCAAGGGCCAGTAGGTGAGCGTGGTCGTGGTCGCGACGGCCGCGCACAGGCGTCCGTCGATCTGGGTCAGGTGCAGGTTGGTGACCGACCGGGGGGTCTTCGCCTTCCAGATGGCCTGTCCGGTGGCGGGGTCCAGCAGCACGACGTCGCGGTCGGCGGTGACGACCAGGACGGTGCCGTCGGCGGTGACCACCGGGGGGATGGTCGGGTGGACCGGGACCGACCAGGTAGCGGTCTCGGCGAAGCCAGGGGGCGCCGGCCGGGGCAGGTTGGCGCCGGATCCGACGGCGGTGAGAGGACGCGGTGCCGTGGCGGCGACCGGCTGCGGGGGAGCGGGACGCCGCAGGGTCAGGACGATGGCGGTCCCGGCGACGGCCAGCACGACGGCCGTCACCGCTGCGACGGCGGGCCAGAACCATGGACGATGGGTGGCGACCGGTTCTGTCAGCTGCAGGACACGGCCGTCGGCGGTGACGGCCAGGGGCCAGGTCGTCCCGGAGGGGTCGGTGGCCGCGACCCGCACGATGTCGGCGGTCCCGGGGATGAGGGCGGCCTCGGCCGCTGCGGCGGCCAGGGCCGCGGCCGCGGGGGTGAGGTCGTCGGGAACGGTGATGGGCCGCCCGTAGACGGTGGCCTGGCCATCGTCGGTGATCTCGATGGGGATCACGGGATAGACCGGCACGGCGGAGGCGATGATGGAACCGTCCTCGGGCCACAGGGCGCTCTGAAGTGGGGGTGTCGGCGAGGTGGAGTTCATCGGGCCACCTTCAGATCGGAGACCGCCCAGGCGGAGCCGGATCGGGTGAGGGCGAGGTAGACGACCAGGGTGGAGGGGGTGCCACGCCAGTGGCCGTCGCCGACAGGGGTGATCCGGACCTTCCAGGATCGGTCTGCGTCGGTGGGAGTGTCGCCTGGTGCTCCGCTGTCGTGGTTGGGCTGCAGCTGCACCCGGGTGTAGGCGTGGTGCTGTGCCCAGGTCTGCCAGTCGGCGCCGGGGTCGGCTGCCGAGGAGGCGGTGCGCAGCGACCGGGCGAGGACGGGGACGGCCAGGGCGGCGGCACGGCGTCCGGCGTCCATGGGGGTGGTGTCCAGCCGGGTGTCGCTGGTCCAGGCCAGGCGGATGAACGCGGCTCCGACCGCATCGGGGTCGGAGCGGTCGATGGTGCTGACCTTGGGGAGGTCACCGCGCGGCGTCCCGGGGCGGCCGGGCGAAGGAGCGGTCGGCCCGGGGGTGGTGCTGGCGGGGGACTGCTGCGCGGCAGACGTGCTCGTCGTGGGGGCTGACGGGGACGGTGCGTCGTCACCGCAGCCGGCCAACAGGGCGAGCAGTGCGGTCACGGAGACGAGGACCGTCACCCGAGTTCGCCTCACAGGTATCTGCGGATGGACCATTGCTGGGCCTCCCAGTAGCTGTTACCGACCACGGTGGTGATCTTTACGACGTCGCCGGTCTCGGGCGCGTGGATCATCTGGCCGTTGCCGATGTAGATGCCGATGTGGTGGTAGGTGCTGGCCCCCGGATCGGCGAACGCGATGACGTCTCCGGGCTGGATGTCCTTGCGGGACACGGCGGACCCGACGTGGGCTTGGTCGTTGGCCGTGCGCGGCAGGATCCGGTGTGCGCCCTGGTAGAAGGCGAACTGCACCAGAGCGGAGCAGTCGAACCCCACCGTGGTGGCGCCCCGCCCGACGCCGGTACTCGGTCCTGCCGGTCCTCCACCGCCCCAGGAGTAGGGCACTCCCAGCTGCGATCGCGCGGCGACCAGGACGGCGTTGACGGTGCCCGCTTCGACGGCGGCGTACTTCGCCGCGAGAGCAAGGATGCGGGGCACGTACTGCTGGGTCTCCGGGTAGGGCGGGATGCCGTGGTACTGCAGGACCGCGCCGGGGCCGGCGTTGTAGGCGGCCAAGGCGAGGCTGGTGACATCCCCGCCGAGGGGGCGGACCTGGTCGGCCAGGTAGCAGTCGTAGCGGCCCTGGGCCATGACGGCGTCGCCGATGTCGAACGGGGAGGTCGTGCCGTTGCCGTCGTCGTCGCGACCCCATGCGCTCCAGGTGCCCGGCATGAACTGCGCGGGTCCCTGAGCGCCGGCGGGGCTGACGGCGGTGACGTTCCAGCTGCTCTCGGCGTCGATCTGCGCCGCGATGATCGCCGGAGGGAACTCCGGGCACAGGGACCCGGCCTTGAGGACCCAGGGAGCGAACGCGGCCGGGACGGCCTGGTTGATCCCGTTACCCAGTCCCCAGGACGCCGCGACCGCCTGGTCGTCGTCCTCGCTGGCGGCCACCAGGACACTGATGCCCACGAC
>ENA-UOUL01002343-UOUL01002343.1-bioreactor-metagenome-genome-assembly--contig:-NODE-2343-length-22424-cov-3.194970_pt1 | contig 22424 bp, 23 predicted proteins | sample MGYA00249838_ERZ747220 | MGnify/ENA primary metagenome ERZ747220 (study PRJEB28778, sample SAMN05720191) | bioreactor metagenome | isolation source: Anaerobic biogas reactor | place: USA:Washington...
GGTCCTGCGAGGTCTCGAGAGTCACGAACTCAGCCATGAGGTGCAGGCTACCGGGTGCGTGCCTGCCGGAACCAACTGCGTCCGCCGCCGGCACACCGGCGCGTAACGTCGAACCATGTCCGACGATGCCCGGCAAGTCGAGGTGCCCGGTCCGCGCGGAGCGGACGGGAACGACACAATTCGCACCATTCGTCTCAGCAGTCCCGATCGCGTGTACTTTCCGCAGCCCGGCTACACCAAAGGCGACCTCGCGAACTACTACCTGAGCGTCGGCGAGGGGATCACCCGCGCGCTCGACCGGCGCCCCTGCATGCTGCACCGCTTCCCCAAGGGCCTCGCGGGGAAGAAGGTCCACCAGAAGAAGCTGCCCGCCGGCGCACCGGACTGGGTGCAGACGGTGCCGATCTACTTTCCGCGCTTCTCCCGGACCGTCGACGAGCTGTGCGTGACCGAGCTCGGCGCGGTGATCTGGGCAGTGCAGATGTCGACCGTGGAGTTCCACCCGTGGAACAGCCGCCGCGCCGACGTCGAGCGGCCCGACGAGTGGCGCATCGACCTGGACCCGGGCGAGCAGTGCGAATTCGCGACGGTCAAGCGGGTGGCCGGTGTCGCCCAGGAGGTGCTGGACGAGCTCGGCGCGACCGGCTGGCCCAAGACCACCGGCAGCAAGGGGCTGCACATCTACGTCCGGATCCCCCCGGACCACGGTTTCCAGGACGTCCGCCGCGCCGCCCTGGCGTTCGCGCGCGAGGTCGAGCGCCGCACCGACGACGCGACGACCACCTGGTGGCGCAAGGACCGCGACCCCACCCAGGTCTTCGTCGACTACAACCAGAACGCCAGAGACCACACCATCGCCGCGGCATACTCCGTCCGGGGCAGGCCCGACGCCCGGGTGAGCGCCCCGCTGACCTGGGACGAGGTCCCCGACGTCGACCCCGCGGAGTTCACGATCAGCACGATGCCGGAGCGCTACGCCGAGCTGGGCGACCTGCACGCGGGCATCGACGACGCCGTCTTCGACATCGCACCCCTGCTGGAGTGGGCCGACCGGGACGAGGCCGAGGGCGCCGAGCCGGTCCCCGACCCGGACGACTGACCTGCGGTATGCCGTGGTGCCGGTCCCCCGTGCACCAGGCAGTCCCCGGGTGGTTCAGTCCCGCACCGTGTCGCTCGCCGGCAACGACAGCCGGAGCACGAGCAGGTCATCACCGACCAAGGTGAACTGGGCCGGGTTGAGGAACGCTTCCATCAGCACGGGCGAGGCCGTCTCGGCTCCGGTGCACTGCCCGTCGGCCTCCACGACGGTCTCGACGCCCTCCGCTGGCACCGTGCCGCCGGTGGCGTCCACACCCTCGGTCCGCACGGTCACCAGCTCGCAGTCGTCGTAGGCGAGCACCAACGTGTCCGGGAAGTCGTCCGCCCAGCGCAGACCCAGCCGGGACGGGTCGTCCGTCAGATCCCCGAGCACGCCACCGCCGTCCACCCACTCCAGCAGCGTCCAGCCGGTCCCGGCGAGCTCCTCGTTGCTCGGGGCGCGCTCGGGCAGCGAGGTGTCGACCCCGGCCGGGTCCGCGCCGACCCGCACGAAGTCGAGCCGGGCCAGCCCCACGCCGCTGACGGGAGGTGGCTCCTCGACACCGGCCCACGAGGTGTCGACCGACAGCAGCAGCCACTCATCCCCGAGCTGGTGGAGGGAGCCACCGTGGCTGAGCACGTCGATCCAGAAGTCCTCGGCGGTCTGCGCCGGCTCAAGGCACCCCTGGTCGTCCGTGGCCAGGTCCCCCGGGGGGAACGCCCCAGCATCGGTCAGGGTGAGCCCCTCCTGGAACCAGCCGCCCCCGCAGTCGTCGGCCCCGAAGCCCCAGCCCCGGGCCGGGAGGTCCTGGCCGGCGAAGGAGAACGTGGTCTCCGCGGCGGAGCCGACGACCTCGGCGGAGGTCTGGTCGCTCGCCCAGATCTCGTCCCGCAGCATCCAATCGGTCCCCTCGAGCTCCTCCGCGGAGGGCACCTGCAGACCGTCGGGGGCCTCGGGAGGGTCCGCAGTGGCGTCCGGTGCGGCCAGCACGAAGGTCGTGGACCCCGCGGGCAGGGTCGCCACGCCGATCTCGTCGGAGCCGTCCGAGCCACCGAGCACCGTCTGCCACACCAGGCCGCCCACCGCCGCGAGCGCCACCACGCCCAGGGCGCCGGCACCCGCCCGCTTGCGGGTCCGCCGCCGGCGGCCGGTGGCCCAGGTGTCGTCCGGCTGGAGCACCCGGTCCTGGCCGGTGCCGGAGGCCTCGTCGAGCAGCACCCGCAGGTCGTCCTCACGGTCGCTCATCGCCATCACTCCTCGTCTCGTCCGACGGTCTGCGGCGCAACCAGCTCCGAGCGCATCCGCGCCACCGCCTGGTGGCACAGGCTCTTGACGGTTCCGACCGCGACACCCATGACCTCGGCGGTCTGCGCCTCGGTGAGGTCCTCGAAGTAGCGCAGCACCAGCGCCGCACGCTGCCGCGGCGGCAGGGACCTGAGCACCGCGTGCACCTCCGCGTCCCTGGCCCGGGCCTCGGCACCGTCGCCGACGACCCGCTCGGGCACCGGGTCCGACACGACCTCGTGCCTGCTCCGGCGCCACCACGAGATCCGCTGTCGATAGATCACCGTGCGCACGAAGGCCTCCGGATGCGTGACCGACTCCCACTTCTCCGCGAGCGCGACCAGCGCCTCCTGGAGCAGGTCCTCGGCCAGGTCCGGGTCGCCGCACATCAGCCGGGCCGCCCGCCGCAACCGCGATTGCTGGGACAGCACGAACTCGCTGTAGGCGGGGTCGGTCGTCACCACGGCGGCTCTCCTCTCACCCGGGGCCGGTGCTCTCCCCCACTCTGTCGTCCCCGGAGGCCGAAAGGTTCAGTCCGCCTCGCGACGCGCGGCAGTATGCCGTGCGCCCGGCCCCCGACCAGCACCACCCGGTCCGTGGTCACATCCCGGCACCAGCCGGTCCGAGGTCACCACCCGGAGCCGGAGACGACGCAGCCCCCGGCGCAGCACGCGCCGGGGGCTGTGGTCGAGTCAGCGGGGACTGCTCAGCAGTTCTCCTCTTCCCACGCCGTGATGGCGTCGGTGGCCTCGGTGACCGCGTTGATGTCGATGCTGGCCGGGTCGGACTCGACCAGGCCGAGCTGCTCGATGACGACCTCGATGTCGTCCTTGATCTCGTCCGGAGCCTCGTCGACGACGTCCTCCAGGGCGGTCTTCACCGCACCCGGGTCGTTCATGTCGATGTCCTCCGGCGCGGCGTCGCAGAAGCTGTTGCCCCCGCAGGCGGTCAGGGCCGGGACCATCAGGGCCACCGCCAGGACACCAGTCATCACACGCTTCATCAGATTTCCTCCCAGTGAAGTCGGTGCGGCGACGAGATGCCCCCTGGGGCACCGACTTCCGGCGAATAGCCTAAACGACGGCTGGGACCGCCATGGACAACTGCTGGGTGCTCAGGGTGCGGCGTTGGTCACGTCGATCCGTGCACGGCGAGGGCCCGCACGTCCGACAGTGACGCCACCTGGTCCACGACCGACCGCAGCTGCGCCGCCTCATCGCCCGACCGGCGGGCCTCCGCGCGGGTCTGCCGGTGCAACGGGTCCATCTCCTCCGGGTGGTCGAGGTAATGACGCACGAGCTCTCCCACGACCGCGCGCTGCCGCTCCATCAGGTCCAGCCGTTCGTCGCTGCGCATCACGTAGTGCGCGGCGATCCCCTTGAGCACGGCGGTCTCGGCCCGCACCCCGTCCGGCACGACCAGGTCGGCGGCATAGCGGGTGAGCACCCCGTGACCGTGACGGGCGCGGGTGCTGTCCTCCACGGTGCGCACGAACCGCCCGATGAGCCGGCTCGTCATGTCCTTCAGCGCAGCGAGGTCCGCGCGGCTGCCGTCGTGGGAGGCCGGGACCCACCCCGAGCCGAGGAGCCGTTCCAGCGCCCCGCCCAGCACGTCACCTGCCAGGTCGGGCGCGTAGGTGTCCCTCGCGACGGTCAGCACGACCACCTGCTCGACCTCCGAGCGCAGGGCCGCGGGGTCGATACGGCCGGAGGCGATGCCGTCCTCCACGTCGTGCACGCAGTAGGCGACGTCGTCGGCCCAGTCCATCACCTGGGCCTCCAGGCAGCGACGGCCCGGCTCGTCCGGCGCACCCTGGCGTAGCCACGCGAAGACCTCGGCGTCGTCGGGATAGACCCCGAACTTGTGGGTGGGCGTCGGCGCGGCGCCGCGGGGCCAGGGGTACTTGGTGGCGGCGTCCAGGCTGGCCCGGGTCAGGTTGAGCCCGGCCGACCGGCCGTCGGCGTGCGAGCGCTTGGCCTCCAGCCGGGTCAGCACCCGCAGGGTCTGCGCGTTGCCCTCGAAGCCGCCGATGTCCCCGGAGATCTCGTCGAGCGCGGCCTCCCCGTTGTGACCGAAGGGCGGGTGCCCGATGTCGTGCGCAAGACACGCGGTGTCGACGAGGTCGGCCGAGCACCCCAGGGCGGCGCCGAACTCGCGACCGATCTGCGCGACCTCCAGGGAGTGGGTCAGCCGGTTGCGTACGAAGTCGTCAGAGCCCGGGGAGACCACCTGGGTCGTGGCCGACAGGCGCCGCAGGCCCGCCGAGTGGATGACCCGGCCCCGGTCGCGGGCAAAGTCGTCCCGGTCGAGCCGCTTCTGCGCGGGGTCCTCGGCGACCCACCGCTGGCGGTCGTGCGCCGTGTAGCCGTCTCCTCCCACAGTCCGCGAGCCTAGTGGGTGGGCCGCGCCTCCTCTCAGCGCGTTCGGGTCAGGCCCCGGGACGGACCACGCCCGACTCGTAGGCATAGACGACCGCCTGGGCCCGGTCGCGCAGGCCCAGCTTGGACAGCACCTTGCCGACGTGGGTCTTGACGGTCTGCTCCGCCACGAACAGCCGCCCCCCGATCTCGGCGTTGGACAGCCCGGCGGCGACCAGCTCGAGCACCTCGCGCTCGCGGGGCGTGAGCGTCGCGAGCTCCGCGCTGGGCCGGACGTCCGAGCGGCGCCGGGTGACCTCCTCGATGAGCCGCCGCGTCACCGACGGCGCCAGCAGCGCCTCGCCGGAGGCCACCAGCCGCACCGCCCGGATGAGCTCCTCGGCCGGGGCGTCCTTGAGCATGAAACCGCTGGCGCCCAGCCGCAGCGCCTCGTAGACGTAGTCGTCGATGTCGAAGGTGGTCAGCATCAGCACGCGCGGCGCGGGGTCCAGGCGCCGCCGGAAGATCTCGGCCGCCGCGTCCAGCCCGTTCATCTCCGGCATCCGGACGTCCATCAGCACCACGTCGGGCTTGAGCCGGACGACCTCGCGGACCGCAGCCGCCCCGTCGGGGGCGTCCCCCACGACCTGGATGTCGGGCTGGGCCGCCAGCAGGGCACCGAAGCCCTGCCGGACCATGGCCTGGTCGTCGGCGATGAAGACGGACACCATGCCGCTCAGCCTACGGCCCCCGCCCGCGCGGGCAGGGTTGCCTCCACGAGCCAGCCTCCGTCGCCTGCTGGACCGGCGCGCAGGGTGCCGCCGACAGAGGCGGCGCGTGCTGACATACCGGGTATGCCGTGCCCTCCGCTGCCCGAGGTGTCTCGCGGGTGCCCGTGGCCGGGTCCGCTGGCCACCCGGACCCGCACCTCGTCCCCGTAGTCGACGTCGACCCGGACCGGTGCCCCGGGTGCGTGGCGGGAGGCGTTGGCGAGGGACTCCTGCAGCACCCGGAAGAGGACCATCGCGGTGGATGACCCGGGCTCGGTCTCCCCGGTGACCGACCAGCTGAGCTCGACGCCGGCCTCGCTGGTGGAGCGCAGCAGTCGCAGGACGTCCTCGGTCCCCGGCTGGGGCGCCTGCTCCGGTGCGTGGTCCTCGCTGCGCAGCACGCCGAGCATGGCGCGCACCTCGTTGAGCGCCTCGCGCGCCTGCCCGGCCACCGACTCGAACTCGGCGGCCACCTCCGGGGTGACGCCGTCGAGGCGGTACTGCGCCGACTGCGCCTGGACCACGACCAGGGACATCCGGTGCGCCACGACGTCGTGCAGGTCCCGGGCGATCCGGGTGCGCTCCTCGGCGAGGATGGCGCGGGCCGCCTCGACCTCCGCCCGGCGGGTCTGCTCCTCGGCGCGCTCCGCCTGCTCGGCCGCCTCGCGACGGGAGCGGAACAGGCCCCGCAGCAGCAGGCCCAGTCCGAGGAAGGCGGCCGCCCCGAAGACCCAGCCCGGCGCCATACCGGAGGGCAGGTGGGCCAGGAAGAGGAAGGCGGTACCCAGGAAGGTGAGCCCGACCCGTTCCGGGGTCTCGGTCACACCCACCGCGATCAGCAGGGCGAGCAGCACGATGAAGGCGCTGATCTGCCACGGGAAGCCCTCGGCCGAGGTGGTCAGGTCGGACGTCTGCGGAATCCCGACGCCGGGACTGACCGACTCGACAGTGGGGCCGGTGCCCGGCGGCAGGGGCGGGAAGACCAGCGGGATGATGGCCGCCGGGATCACCCAGGCGATCCAGCCGAGGAAGGGCGCGACGCGCAGCCAGATCAGCGGCAGGACGCCCAGGGCCGCGACCATCGGCCACAGGCTGCCCGGGACCTCGTGGGTGAGCCCGACGGTCGGCCAGGCGATGGCCATCATGATCGCGGTCGCCAGCCAGACCAGCAGGATCCCGTGGCGGGTGGCGAAGTCCAGCCCGCGGGACCCGACCCAGCGGATCGGGCGCACCACGAGCCAGTTCACCGGGCGCACCGTGACCCAACTCAGGGCACGGCCGAACCCGCGCACCAGGCGCCCCAGACGTCGTCTCATGATTCGACGGTATCCGCCGGGGACGCAGACTCCTGTCATACCTGGGAGTGAGATCGGGACGCGCCCGGGGCAGCCGGATTGCCCCTGGCGCGGGCGGAGGCGGCACTAGGCTGGAGCGCCGTGACGAGGACGCCACAGCGGATGCGGTGGATGGATCTGCTGCGCGGAGGCGCCGTGGTCCTGGTCGTGCTCTTCCACGCGGCCACCGCTCCGGGCGTCCCCGACGCGCTCCACGTCTTCAACGACGCCGTCGGCAGCCTTCGGCTGGGGGCGCTCTTCCTCGCCTCCGGGCTCCTGCTGGACCGGTCCCTGGCCAAGGGGACGGCACGGTACTTCTCCGGCAAGGCGCGACTGATCGTGTGGCCCTACCTGCTGTGGAGCGCGGTGATCATGCTGCCCCTGCTCGGGTGGAGCCGCGGGCTCGACCCGGCCTGGTGGTTCTACCCGCGCGGCAGCCACACCTGGTTCCTGAGCGCCCTCGCCGGGATCTACGTCATCGCCTGGCTCACCCGCCGCGTCCCACCCGGCTGGACGGCACTCGGACTGCTCGCCGCCAGCCAGGTCATCGACCGGGGGGCCTTCGATCTCGCGCCCTACCTGCACGAGGTCACGTGGTGGGGCACGTTCTTCATGCTCGGGGTCGTGCTGGCCCGGCACGTCGACGCCGTGCTGGCCGCTCCGGTCTGGGTGTTCGCTGTCGGGGCCGGCCTCACGGTGCTCTGGTCGGTGCTCAACGTGCTGCCCCCGGGCATGCCTGGCAAGACGGTGCTCAGCGCGGTGATGACCGCGATCGGGATCGGCACGGTGGTGTGGGCGCTGCACCGTCTGCCGCGCGTGTGGCCGGTGACCCTGGTCGAGCGACTGGGGCAGCGGTCCATCGTGACCTATCTGGTGCACCTGCCGGTCCTGAAGGTCCTGGTTCTCCACCTCGGGTGGCCGTTCCAGGGCTGGTTCGGCTACCTGTCCCTGGTCGCGGTGCTCCTCCTGGTCTGCACCGCGGCCACCCGGCACTACGCCCGGCTCAGCTGGCTCTTCGAGTGGCCCGGGCCGGCAGCGAGGCAGCGCAAGGTCATACCCAGGGGTGAGGCCGCCACCGCTGCACGCTGATCCGTGCGCCCCGATCTGGCTCTGCCGGGGGACCCGGTCCCGCACTCCGGCTTCCTAGCGTCGAGGCATGTTCCCAAAGACCGCTGCCCCGCCTCCCCGGGTCGCGTCGACCCTGACCGTCGGCACGGCGACCGTGCTGTCGATGCTGCCTTCCCTGCTCCCCCGCACCGCCGTGGTGCAGGGGCTGCTCACCGGCGCCCTCGTGCTGGTGGCCCTGGCCGCTCTGTGGATGGTGCGGCGGGTGCTGGCGACTCGGGCGGACAACGGCCAGGGGCGGGCCGCCTCGGCGTACGCCACCCCGGCGCACGCTGCCCCGAGTCGCCCGGACCCGAGTCGCCCCGCATGGCTGGTCCTGGGCGGCAGTACGACGGTCGTTGTGCTGCTCGCCTGGCTGGCCCAGACCCACCTGACCACCCGGGCCGCCGCGCTCGGCATGCCCGGCCCGCACCCGACATACTGGCTGGTCGCCGTTCTCGTGGCGTTCCTCGTGCTGGCGGCCGGGATGACGATCGCCGCGGGCGTCCGGCGGCTGGCGCGGGTCACCCGGCTGCGTGGGCCCGTCCCGCTCGCGGCGGTGCTGCTGGCGGGCGTGACGGTGACCACGGCCGCGACCGCGCCCGCGGACCTGCTGGCACCGCTGCGCAAGACCCTGGATGCCGACCATGTCATGCTCGCCCCCTCCGCGCTGGGTGCGTCCCGGTCCTTCGTGCTGGTCACCGAGGCGGCCACGCCCGAGGCCGGAGCCGATCTGGCCGTGGAACGGATGGTCGCGGACGGCGGCCTGGAGCGGGGGGCCGTCCTCATCGCGCTGCCCACCGGGAGCGGGTGGGTCAACGGGGACGCGGTTGAGGCCGTCGAGGCGCAGCTCGGCGGGGACGTCGCGGTGGTCTCCGCGCAGTACGGCGACCTGCCCAGCTGGTGGAGCTTCCTCATCGACCGGGAGCCGGCCATGCGGTCCGCGGACGCCCTCGTGTCCGGGGTGCTGGACGAGGTGGACGCGCTGCCCGCGGACGAGCGGCCCGACGTCTACCTGCTCGGTGAGTCCCTCGGGGCGCTGGCCGGTCAGGAGGCCCTGGCCGGCGTGGACCCGCAGGCCGTATGCGGTGTGGTCTGGTCCGGCTCGCCCGGCGGCGCGCTCTCCGGTCACCCGCGCGAACGCAGCCTGCAGAACGCGGACGACCCGGTCGCGCACCTCACGGTGGGGACCGCGTGGGAACCTCCGCGGGACTGGCCTGCGCTGTGGCTGCCCGGCCTGAGCTATGCCACGACGGTCCTGGACCTCCCGGCCTCGTTGGACCCGGAGCCGGGGCACGGCCACCGGTACGGCCCCGAGCAGGACTGGTCACTGCCGGAGTGCTGATCGGCTCGGCGCTGGCGGGTGGCGGTCGTCGCGGCCGTCAGTCGCGGCGCCCGCCGGTGCCCACCTCGATGCCGGTGTCGGCCGAGCGGCGCCCGGTGACGAAGGCCATCGCGCGTCGGGCGCCGGAGGCGATGACCGGCATCAGCGGCCGGGGCGGCACGTCGCGGTAGCCGCCCTTGGCCAGGTCGGCGTGCCGCTCGAAGTAGGAGTAGGACGCGCGGTCCCCGGTGCGCAGCCAGGACCAGCCGACCGACGCGACGTAGAGCGGGAGGAAGGGCAGTCCCAGGCAGGCCATCCACTGCCGGCTGTGCGCCTCCTCGTGCTCGAGCAGCTGGGGGCGCCGCGCGCAGAGGTCGTCGATGTCGTGGCGGGTGAGGACCACGTCGCCGACCGTGAACGCGCTGCCGGCGGGGAAGCGCCAGCGGTAGTGCTCGGCCAGGAAGAGCTTGCGCGGCCCGCGCCGAACCTGGGCGCCGCCGACCCGGGCGATCCCCAGGCCGAGGAGCGTGGAGCCGTTGACCCAGTTCAGCCGGTGCCGGACCCGCACGGCCCGGGTCAGGTCCCCCTGTGGCGTCGGGGCGAGCGGGTCGACGTCGGGCTGCGGGGTGCTCATGGGTGACCAAACTACGGCACTCGTGACATCGTGGAGACATGTGCCGGAACATTCGTCCGCTGAACAACTTCGCACCGCCCGCGACCCGGGACGAGGTGCGCTCCGCCGCCCTGCAGTACGTCCGCAAGGTAAGCGGCGCCACCAAGCCGTCCCAGGCCAACCAGGCGGCCTTCGACCACGCCGTGGAGCACATCGCGCAGATCACCCAGGAGCTGCTCGACACCCTGGTGACCAGCGCTCCGCCGAAGGACCGGGAGGTCGAAGCTGCCAAGGCGAAGGCTCGCTCCGCGGCCCGGTTCGCCGGCTGACCCGCAGGTCGTAGGCTCAGGCTGTGTCCGACCTGCTGATCGATCCCCCCGAGCTCGCCGACCTGCTTGCCGCCGAGGACCCCGACGAGCGGCCGGTGCTGCTCGACATCCGCTGGAGCCTGGGTGCCCCGCCCGAGGACAACCGCTCCGAATACGTCGCCGGGCACATCCCCGGGGCCGCGTTCATGCACATGAAGCCCGGCCTGGCCGGCAAGCCCGCGGAGGACGGGCGCGGCGGACGCCACCCGATGCCCCGGCTCGTCGACGCGCAGGAGGCCTTCCGGGCCGCGGGCGTCACCGACGTCCGGCCGGTCGTGGTCTACGACGGCGCCACCTCCGTCGGCGCGGCCCGCGCGTGGTGGCTGCTCAACTTCTTCGGCAAGGACGAGGTGCGGGTCCTCGACGGCGGGTATGCCGCGTGGCTGGCCGCCGGGCTGCCGACCGAGACCGGTGAGCCCGAGATCGAGCGCGGTGACATCGTGCTCACCCCGGGCGGGCGCCGGCTGCTGGACGCCGACGGGCTCGAGCACTACCTGGACCGCCACCAGGTCGTCGACTCCCGGCCCGCTGACCGGTTCCGCGGGGAGAACGAGATCATCGACCCGGTCGCCGGCCACATCCCGGGGGCGATGAGCATCCCGGCGCTGAAGAACGTGGACGAGTCGGGCCGGTTCCTGCCTCCCGACGACCTGGAGCTCCGCTTCACCGCCCGCGGCATCAGGCCGGACAAGCGGACCGCGATCTACTGCGGCTCCGGCATCCAGGCCTGCCACATGGCGCTGGCCATGGAGGTCGCCGAGGTCGGCGTCTACGACCCGGCCGTCTACATCGGGTCCTGGAGCGACTGGATCACCGACCCCGAGCGCCCGATCGCCACCGGCCCCTGACCCACACCCATCTCCGACCGGGCGCACCGTGTTGCGGTCCTGAGGGCAACCGGGCGCGCCCCACCCCACCGGACGCACCGTATTGCGGTTCTGAGGGCCACCGGGCGCACCGTGTTGCGGCCCTGAGGGGCACCGGGTGCGCCGTATTGCGGCCCTGAGGGGCACCGGGCGCGCCGCGTTGCGGCCCACTAGCGTCCTGCGGTGCTAGACCCCGTCCCGCCCTGCTGCCCCTCGTGTGCTTTGGTCGTCTCGCGCACGAACCACCGACCGGTCTTCCCGCCGAGATGTTCGGGATTCGCCGGGCCGACCACCCGGAACCCGGCCTTCACCAGGACCCTCACGGAACCAGGGTTGAGGTCGGCGACCGCCGCCCGCACCGATCGCAGACCGTGGCGTTCCTCGGCGAGCCGGCACAGCTCCAGGACACCGGCCGTAGACTCCCGCACCTGCGGCCCGCTCGGCGACGCGGAACCCCACCTCCGGTGCGTCGCCGTCGATGTCCATCAGGTTGAACCGGCCGACCACCGATCCGTCCCCGCCGACCACTACATAGAACGCAGAGACGCCCGCCGCCTGCTCTGCCAGCAGGGCTGCGAAGCGCTCCGTGAAGCCAGCGAAAAAGGCCTCGCCACGGTCCGTGACGGTCCGGGCGAAGTACTCACGGTCTCCCGGTCGAAGGCAAGCACCGCATCGTGATGGCGGACATCGAGCGGAACCAGGTCGAGCATCACTCAACGATAGATCCGTGCCGCAATATTCTGCATTCCCCCTGGTCAGGGCTTTGTCGGTGGTGGCACGTATGTTTGATTCATGGAGCAGCAGACGGAGGTTCTGGACAGTGGGGTGACCGCTGGTGAGTCTGTTGCGCCCGAGGGGGAGGCGAGCGGTGCGGGTCGGGTGCGGTATGCGCCGGTGATCGGGACCGGTCCGTTGCGGGACTCCAACGCGGGGCCGTTGGTCCCGGAGCAGGATCTGGGGAGTATGCCGTCGGCCGGGGGCGCCGCGGAGGGCACCGGCGGTGGGGCACGAGGTGGCGGGGACGGGGATCGTGGGGTGGCGTTGACGGTCTCGGGGCATGAGGTGCCGGAGTTTGTGGCGGGGTCGGCGCACATGACGCAGATGTTGGCCGGACAGTTCCCGTTGGGCACGTTGGGTGAGGAGGCGTTGGGTGAGGCGGTCGGGGCGGCGCAGGCGTTGGTGGCGGCGGCGCAGTCGTTGTTGACCGCTGCGACGCATGAGGCGGTCACCCGGGGGTTGCCGGCCCAGTCCGGGCACAAGGTGGCGGACTGGATCACCACGTGGGCGCCGGGGATCGACCGGGCCGAGGCGTTGGCCACCGCCCGGGTCGCCGCCGCGTTGGACGACCCGCGGTTTGAGGCGTTGTCGGCGAAGGTGACCGACGGGACGGCGCGGGTGGCGAGGGCGAATGTGATCGTGCGGATGACCCAGGACCTGGCCCCGATCGCCACGCCGGAGTCGTTGCAGGCGGTGACCGACCTGATGACCGACGTGGTGGAGACCACCGGGGTCGCCGAGCTGACGAAGATCGCCTCGCGGGCCAAGGAGCAGCTGGTCGAGCCCGATGATGACCAGGATGAGGATGAGCAGCAGGCGTCCCGGCGGTTGTTGCGCAAGACCGGGACGGTGGCCGGGTTGACGGAGTGGCAGCTGCTGCTGGACGCCGAGGGTGAGGCGATCCTGGAGGCGGCCCTGGACCCGTTGTCCGCACCGAAGCCGGGCGCCGATGAGCACGGGGTGCACCGGTTGGATCCGCGGACCGCGGCGCAACGGCGAGCCGATGCGTTGGTGGAGATCATCGGCCGCGGTGTCGCCGCCGGTGAGGGTGTCCCGACCACGGAGAAGGCGAAGATCCAAGTCACCATCGACCACGAGGCCCTGGCCGGGAAAGTGCCCGGCGGTGGGCGCACCGGCACGGGGCAGCACCTGTCCGCCGGGACCATCCGCCGCCTGGCCTGCGACGCCCAGATCATCCCCATCGTCCTGGGCGGACCCTCCGAAGCCCTCGACGTCGGGGTGACCAGGCGGTTGTTCACCCCCGCGCAACGCAAAGCAGTCCTGTTGCGGGACAAAGGATGTTCCTTCCCCGGCTGCACCACGCCCGCGGGCTGGACCGACATCCATCACGTGATCCACTGGATCTTCGGCGGCGCCACCGACCTGTCCAACGCGGCCGCGCTGTGCCGTCGGCACCACGTCATCGTCCACCGGTACGGCTACACCGCCACCGTCACCCCCACCGAGGTCATCTGGCACCTCCCCGGCGGCCCCGACGCCCCGACCGGACCACTGGTCGACACCTGAACACCCCGCCCCCGACCCCGCCACCACCACCCGTGGCAGCGGGGTCACACCCCTGTGCGGGCTCACCGAAGGCGTGGCCGGCCGGACTGCGGGATCACTCCAGGATCGTGTCGGGCGGGCACTGCGGTCCGTCGAGGTGCCGGTCGCCGTTCAACGGCAGCAGTGCGGTGGCGCGGGCCCGGCCGAGGTTCCACTCGAGCCAGTCGGTCTCGCGCTCCTCCTCCGCCACCGACACGAGCACGCAGCCGGACAGCCCCTCCACGATCGCGGGGGTCGCGTCCGGTCCCAGGGACTCGAGGTAGTTGACGTCGATCTTGCCGGTCTCGAAGTAGCGATCGATGTTGCGCTGCGCCACCCACCCTTCGGGGTTCGCGAGGCCGAGCACCAGCAGGAACACCGCCCCCGAGACCAGGGCCGCACGGGGCAGCCACGCGCCGGAGAGCCGGATGCCGGCGACCATCACCAGCACGACGAGCAGGCCCAGCCACAGTTCGAACGCGTCCACCAGAACCCGCAGGACGGTGTAGCCGTAGGCCTCCTGGTAGAGCGACATCCGGTAGAGCGCCGACGCGACGACGACCAGGGTCAGCAGACAGAGCGCACCCAGCATGAGGCGCAGCACCTGCCGCTCCCGAGGGGTCTCCCGCGGGGCCCTGCGCACGGCGACCGCGATGGTGACCAGCATCAGCAGGGTCGCGACGACGAGCTGGCCGAAGCCCTGGTGGACGTACTCGGCATACGTCAGGCCGGTGGTCTCCTCCAGGTGGTCGTGCCCGCCCCACATCGCGGTGGCCTGCGCGACGAGGAACGCGGCGAAGACGGCGATGACCACACCAACCGGCACCTGCCACTCCCAGGCACGCTGCACCGGCCGCGGCTCGCCCGGCCCGACCGCCGCGACGCGCGGCGGGTTCAGCGCCAGGTAGCAGGCGGCCAGCACCAGTCCCCCGACCATGAACCAGGTGAACGCACGCAGCACCAGGGTGTCGGCGATCCGGACGTCGGGCAGTATGTCGGACACCCAGGTCCCGAAGAGGGCGTCACCGGAGGCGAAGAGGCCGACGAAGACGACGAGGAGGACCAGGGAGATCGCCGCGGTCCGCAGCGCGGGCCAGAGGACGTGGTGCTTGCTCGTCGCGGTGAGCGTGCGGCCGAGAAGCGGCAGACCGCGGAGCCCGCTGAGCACCCAGGAGACTCCCCCAGCCACCATGGCGAGCGGACGCCGGGCGTCGGTGAGGGCGGTCGTGACCAGCACGCCGGCCGACATCACCGCCAGCACGGCGACCCACTCGGCGGCACGGACGACGACCAGGGCACCCAAGCAGACGCACAACGCGGCCGAGACGACGGTCCACACCCGCGAGCGGTGAATCGACATCCGCAGGACGAGCGCCCCCGCCGCGATCAGGACCAGGAAGGTGCCGAGCCCGAAGAGACGATCGGGCAGGACCACTGCACCGAGCAGCCCGACGGCCAGCGACCCGAACAGTGCGACCGGGGCAGTGCGCAGGCTCTCCCGCTCCGGCCAGAAGCTCCCGAACATGGAGCCGATCACCGACGTCGTCGAGGCGTCAGGTGTCGCGTGGGCGGGCGGGGCGCCTTCCGCCGTGGGAGCGTGCGACCAGGTAGCGGTCCCGGCCCCCTCGGGGGTGGGAGCCTGCGGCGAGGTGGTGGACACAGTGGCCTCCTGGGTCGTGCGGTCGAGGGTGAACGCGGTGGCAGCAGACGTCGGCGGGTTCGTGCTGGCGGACGGCTGGGGATCAGTGGGCAGGTCGACCCGGATGCGGGCGCCCGTCTGACCCTCCGGGGCGGGAACGGCGACGATCGTGCCGCCGTGGAGCTCGCACACCCAGCGTGCGATGGCCAGTCCCAGGCCGGTGCCGCCGCCACTGGCGTCACCCGTGCCGAACCGGGCGAACAGGGACTCGGTGCGGTCGGGCGGGATGCCCGGCCCCTCGTCGGCGACCTCCAGCGACCAGCGGGCCCCGTCGTGGAGTGCGCTCGCGCGGACCCGCACGACGCCGTCGGCCGGGCTGTGCCGGGAGGCGTTGTCGAGGAGGTTGGCCACCACCTGGTGCAGGCGCGCCTCGTCCGCCCGGACCTCCAGGTCCGGCGGCGCCACGCTAACCTCGTAGCGGACCGGACGGCCTCCGACCTCGGACTCCTCGACCGCGCGGTGCAGCAGGTCGCGCACCGTGACCGGCTCCAGGTCCAGGGACACCGCTCCCCCGTCGACGCGGCTGACGTCCAGGAGGTCCTCCACCAGGGTGCTCAGACGCTCTGACTGGTTGAGTGCGGCCTGCAGGGCGGCATCGTCCGGTGTCACGACGCCGTCGACGAGGTTCTCGAGCAGGGCCCGCTGTCCCGCGAGCGGGGTGCGCAGCTCGTGCGAGACGGTCGCCACCAGTTGTCGCCGCTGCTGGTCGGCGGTGGCGAGGTCGTCCGCCATGGTGTTGAAGGCCCGGGCCAGGTGCCCGACCTCGTCGGCCGAGGTGGCGGTGACGCGGGCGCCGTAGTCTCCGCGCGCCATACGGCCGGCTGCGCTGGTCATCTCGCCGAGGGGGGCGGTCATGCCCCGGGCCAGCCACTGGGTGACCCCCAGTGCGGCGGCGACGGTGACCGGCAGGGTCAGCCAGGCGGGGACGCCGGCCCGGTTTCCCACCTGGAGCACCACGGCCGCCGCGAGGATGCTCAGGGCGACCAGCAGCCCGATCTTGATCTTGATCGACCCGACGGGGTCGAGCGGACGGTCCGTGGCGACGGAACCGTGGTCCGGTACGGGGACCAGATCAGCGCCTGCCATGACCATCACACCTCCAGCGCGTAGCCGACGCCGTGCACGGTGCGGACCCGGTCGGCGCCGATCTTGGCGCGCAGCGACTTCACGTGGCTGTCCAGCGTCCGGGTGCCACGGGCGTCGGCCCAGCCCCAGACGCCGGACATCAGGTCCTCGCGGGTCTGGACGGCGCCGGGCTCGGCGGCCAGGGCCGCCAGCAGGTCGAACTCCAGCGGGGTCAGGTGGACCTCGTCGGCACCGACCCGGACGCGTCGCGCGCCGCGGTCGAGGTGTAGGTCGCCGACGGTCACGATCGCCTCGGGGGTGTTCGCCAGCTCCGCGGCCCGCTCGACCCGGCGCAGCAGCGCGCGCACCCGGGCGACGACCTCGCGCATCCGGAAGGGCTTGGTGACGTAGTCGTCCGCCCCGACGCCGAGTCCCACCAGCACGTCGGTCTCCTCGACCCGCGCCGTCAGCATCATGACCGGCACCGGACGCTCCGCCTGGATGCGCCGGCAGACCTCGAGCCCGTCGTAGCCGGGAAGCATGACGTCCAGCAGCACGAGGTCGGGGCGGTGCTCGGTGAACGCCGCGACGGCGCCGGGGCCGTCGACCGCACGGACCACCGTGAAGCCCTCGGCCACCAGCCGGTCCGAGAGCGCCTGGTTGATCGTCGGGTCGTCCTCGACGACGAGCAGCGTGTGCCCTGCGGCGTTGTCGGAGCGGGTGGGCTCGGTCATGACTCCGAGACTAGGTTCCGCGAGGTGCTCCGCGGGGGTGCGACCTGTGGAGGAGTTGTGAAGGTTTCACACGTGCGATGACCGGGCACGCCGTTGTTGCGTGGGCGGTGAGCCTCCGGCTGCGGTCAGCCGCCGTCGGTGACGGTGCCCTCTGCCCGCGCCACGGCCTCGCGCTGCGCCTCGTTGAGGTCCTGCGACTGCAGCCACCCGTCGGGCAGGGCGACGACCCGGGAGGACCCGGCCCTGCCCCGCTGGCCCTCGGCGGCGTCGCCGGGCCACGGCATACTGCCGTCGAGGCCGCCGATCAGGTCGTCCAGCGCCGCGAGGGAGTCCACCAGCGCGAGCTGGTTGCGGAAGGCGCCGCCGACCGGGAAGCCCTTGAAGTACCAGGCAATGTGCTTGCGGATGTCGCGGCAACCCTTGTTCTCGTCCTGGTGGAAGTCGACGAGGTACTCCGCATGACGGCGGAGGGTGGCGCTCACCTCGCCGAGCGTGGGGGTGACGCGCAGGTCGGAGCCCGCGAAGGCCGCGGCCAGGTCGGCGAAGAGCCACGGGCGGCCCAGGCAGCCACGGCCCACGACGACCCCGTCGCACCCGGTCTCCTCGACCATCCGCAGGGCGTCCTCCGCCGACCAGATGTCGCCGTTGCCCAGGACCGGCACCGAGGTGACGGTGCGCTTGAGCTCGGCGATGCGCGACCAGTCGGCCTGGCCGGAGTAGGCCTGGCTCGCGGTGCGGGCGTGCAGCGCGACGGCCGCGGCACCCTCGCCCTCGGCGATGCGTCCGGCCTCCAGGTAGGTGATGTGGTCGGCGTCGATCCCGACCCGCATCTTCACGGTGACGGGCACGTCATACGGCATGGCGGCCCGCACGGCCGCGGAGACGACGCCCCGGAAGAGCTCGGTCTTCCACGGCAGCGCCGCGCCGCCGCCCTTGCGGGTGACCTTGGGGACCGGGCAGCCGAAGTTGAGGTCGATGTGATCGGTGCGGTCCTCCGAGACCAGCAGGTCGACCGCGCGGCCCACTGTGGCCGGGTCGACGCCGTAGAGCTGGATCGAGCGCGGTTGCTCCTCGGGGTCGTGCTCGATGAGCTTCATCGACACCGGCGTGCGCTCCACGAGGGCCCGGGAGGTGATCATCTCGCTCACGTAGAGCGAGGTCGCCCCGCTGGCCGGCTGACCCGCCGCGCCCGCCTCGCGGCACAACCGCCGGAAGGCCCGGTTGGTGATGCCCGCCATCGGGGCCAGGACCACCGGCGAGTCGATGGTGTGGCGCCCGATCCGCAGGGGCGGCAGCACCCGCCGCCCCGTCTCGGGGGCGGCGGTCTCGGGCAGGGTCGTGGTCGCGGTGGCAGTCATGTCGCCACCGATTGTCCCACCGATGCTGCGCCCGACCGGAATCCGCGAGGATCGCCGCGCTCCTCCTGGCTCGGGAGCGCGGCGACCGGACCTGGACGCCAGCGAACTGGCTCGATGCCGGCGTCAGGCGGTCTGGCGCTCGTGCCGGCCCTCGCCGATCTCCTCGACGAGCTTGGCGTTGAAGGCAGGCAGGTCGTCCGGGGTCCGGCTGCTCACCAGCCCCTGGTCGACCACGACCTCCTCGTCGACCCACTCGGCACCGGCGTTGCGCAGGTCGGTCTTCAGACTGGGGTATGACGTGAGCGTGCGTCCCCGCAGCACGTCCGCGTCGGTGAGGATCCATCCGCCGTGGCAGATGACGCCGACCGGCTTGCCGGCCTCGAAGAACGCCTTGGTGAAGGCGACCGCGTCCTCGTCCATCCGCAGCTTGTCGCCGTTGACGACACCACCGGGCAGCATGAGCGCGTCGAACTCACCGGCGTCGGCGTCCGCCACCTGCTGGTCGACCGAGGCCTCGTGGCCCTTCTTGCCGGTCAGCGTGCCGGTCTCAGGCGAGACCAGCGTCGCGGTCGCGCCGGCCTGCGTCACCGCCTCCCAGGGCGAGGTGAGCTCGCTGTCCTCGAAGCCGTTCGTGAGCAGGAACGCGACCTTCTTGCCGTTCAGTGCAGCCATGCTGCTGTCTCCTTCTGGGTCGGTTTCGGGGTCTCGTCCACCGTAGGTCGGATGGCGTGCCCGGGCACTCGCAGGGACGACCCCGTCCGCGTGTAACCCGTATTGTCAACCGTTCTGGGTTACACTCAGACCATGTCCACGCAGGTCTCGCTCCGTCTCAACGACGAGCTCGTCGCCAGGATCGACGAGCTCGTGCGCTCCGGTGCCGTGCGCAGCCGGGCGGAGATCGTCGAGTCCGCGCTGGAGCGGGAGCTACGGCGCCGGCTCTACGAACGGGATGCCGAGATCTACCGCACCTCCGAGTCTGATCCCGACCTCGACGCCCTGAACGCCTGGATGCAGAGCCGGCGCGACTTCCCGGGCCTGCGCTGATGCGGCCGATCCACGCGGTGCGGCTCGACAAGGTCCGGCCCGCGCTCGTCCTGACGCGGGCCGAGGTCCGTCAGGCACGCACCTCCGTCACCATCGCTGCGATCACCTCGACGCGTCGCGGTCTGTCGGTCGAGCTGCCGGTCGGCCCCGCCAACGGACTGGACCACGAGTCCGTCGTCAACCTCGACACCATCTACACCATCTCGGTCGACGATCTCGGCCCGCAGATCGGAACGCTGCGAGAGGACCAGGAACCCGCCCTTGCAGCAGCGGTGTTCCACGCCTTCGGCCTGGAGTGGTGACGCCGGGACTCCCGCCCCTCTCGAGTCACCTCACCCCGCGCCGAGAACCTGCCATGCGACAACAGCGGCGATCCCCAGCAGCAGCACCAGCAGCACGCCCCCCACGACGATCCCGATGTGTCGCCAGTCTGGCCCCCACGAACGCTGCTGCGGCTGCTCACCGAGGCGTCCCGCGGACAGGGTCGTGCGGGGCAACGCGTAGTGCAGGTCGACGTGCTGCCTGGGTGGCACGTCGACCGTCGCCCGGGTCTCACCAAAGGTGGTCACGAAACCCTGAAGGCCCTCGACCTCAACCTCGTGCCGGCCCGGCGCCACCGGCACCGTGGTAGCAGGCAAAGTGAGATCGACCCGCTGACCATCGATCCGCGCCCGCACCTCCGCGGTCGTGATCGCACCGTCGACGTGCAGGACGATCGTGCCCCAGTCAGCAGCAGGTCCGGCCATAACGGCACCATAGGCACAGGAGCTCCGCCCTGGAGCACCAACGCAGGAACACCCAGCCGGGCGATCGGCCTACGTCCGCACCGTGAGGTCGGCCCGCTCGGCCGTCCGGTCCGGCCCGAACAGCGCGCGCTCCTGCGCCAACCACCGGTCCCAGTGCGGCGCGAAGATCTCCCCGTCACGCTCGAGGCCCCGCTGGTGTCGCACCTGCTCGTCGGCGTCCACCCAGACCCGCACCGCGGCATACTCCCCCGCGCGCCCTACGCTGCTGCCGCACCCCTCGAGCACCAGCACGTCGGTCGCCGGCAGCCTGGCGGTCCTCCCCCAGTCCCCACGGGTCCAGCCCCAGACCCGGTATGCCGTGTGCTCACCTCTGCTGAGCGGCTCCAGCACCTGGTCGGTCACCAGATCGACGGACTCGGCGAGCCCGTCCCAGCCCGGGTAGAGGTCGTCCATGTGCACGACCGGACAGCCCAGGTCGTGGGCGACCGCCTCGGCCAGGGTCGTCTTGCCCGACCCGCTGGGGCCGTCGATCGTGATGACCTTGGTGGCGCCGCGAGCGGTCGCGTGGTGCGCTGCGGCGACGATGCGGGCCACAGCTTCCTCGTCGACCGGGGTGTCGTCGACGACCGGGCCCTCCCGGTGCCGCTGCTGCAGGTCGAGGGCGACCCCGACCAGGCTCGCGCAGGGCAGGCTGGACAGGTCGGCGAGGGGCACCCAGCGCACGTCGTCGGTCGAGCCGTCCGTCTCCGCGCGGAGGTCGCCGTCCGCGATCTCGGCGGAGTAGACCAGCTGCACCAGCATCATCGGCCGGTCCGTCGCCATCGCTCGGTCGGGCGTCGCGATCATCGTCGTGCCGGTGCCCAGGAATCCGGTGAGGCGCACGGCATACCCGCTCTCCTCGGCCACCTCGCGAACCGCAGCCTGCTCGCAGGTCTCGTGCGGCTCGAGACCCCCGCCGGGCAGCGTCCAGCACGGGCGGATGTGTCGCCCGTCCGCCCGGGTGTAGCCACCCCAGTGCGCGAGCAGGACGTGCTCGTCCCGCTCGATCCACGCATAGCAGCCCACCCTGGTGTCGAAGTCCACCTGCAACAGGGTAGGTGTCACGCGGCTCCACCAACGTCAGCGAGGCTCCCCCGAGACGTACATGTGCATGGGTCCTTCACACGAGGTCCCCCGAGGGTGCGTGAAGACATCCACATGCACCGGCGGGCGGTGCGTGTGGCGTGGTCAGCGCAGCTGGTTGCCCAGGAGCTGCTCGAAGGGCGTCAGGGAGTCCTCCGAGATGCGGTCGACCTTGCCGACCTCGTCGACCGCGGGGGCCGTGAAGCCGGGGACCGACCCGGAGGTCGACACCAGCAGGGCACCCAGCTCGCTGGCCGCCCGGGCGATGCGGCGGTCCAGGCCGTCCTCCCCGTCGCGGCCGCCGTTGGAACCGAAGTCCTCGGTCGCCGCGAAGACGCCGGTGGGGACGACGACGGCGCGCAGGTAGGTGAACAGCCAGTCGGCGCCGCTGCCGGCGCCCGACGCCCGCGAGCGGGCGACCAGGGACAGGTCGGGCGGCATCGCGCCGAACCATGTCTTGGCGTCGTCCGGCCGCATCGCGATGGTCATCGGATCGCCGACCTTCTCGGCGGTGAACAGGAGGTTCGCCTTGATCTGGTCCTCGTCCAGGCCGATGTCGCGCAGCCGGTTGTAGCGCATGGCCGAGGCGCTGTGGCAGCTCAGGCAGTAGTTCACGAACAGCTTCGCGCCGTTCTGCAGCGAGGCAGGATCCTGGAGCTTCTCCACCGGGAACGGGTCGAGCGGGTATTCCCCATCGCCCGCCGCGAAGGAAGCGAGCGGCAGGCTCGCGGCGACGACCACCAGGGCCCGGGAGATGAGGCGTTTGAATGAGTGATTCATGAGTATCGTCCCCGTGTCGGCTCAATGGGCCCGGAAGGTGATCCGGTCCGGCACCGGCTTGAACTTCCCGACCCGACTCCACCACGGCATGAACATGAAGAAGGCGAAGTAGACGAGCGTGAAGAACTGCGACAGCCGTTCGCCGACCGGTGACGGGGGCTGCACGCCGAAGTAGCCGAGCACGATGAACGACAGCACGAACAGTCCGTAGAACCAGAGCTGCCAGGTCGGGCGGTAGCGGATCGACTTGACCGGGCTGTTGTCGATCCAGGGGAGCGCGAAGAAGATCATCACGGAGGCGCCCATCGCCACCACGCCCCAGAACTTGGCGTCGAACACGAAGAAGCCGCCGCCGATGACGATGACCGCGGCCGCCGCGATGAGCTTGCCCAGGGCCGGCGTGCGCGAGAGCAGCACGAAGAGCAGCCAGACCAGCAGGAACGGCAGCAGGACCCA
>ENA-UOUL01002345-UOUL01002345.1-bioreactor-metagenome-genome-assembly--contig:-NODE-2345-length-22411-cov-9.173010_pt1 | contig 22411 bp, 10 predicted proteins | sample MGYA00249838_ERZ747220 | MGnify/ENA primary metagenome ERZ747220 (study PRJEB28778, sample SAMN05720191) | bioreactor metagenome | isolation source: Anaerobic biogas reactor | place: USA:Washington...
GTGTACCTGTATTTGGCATTTTCGGCAAGTGCCTTCGGCGGGAGTTTGTCTCCCCCGGATTATTGATAAGATACCGACAATTAGCCCATACGATGCTATAATGAGAGTACAGTTCGGTGTCATAGTCACAGAAATGAGGTGAGCCATGCTTAAAGATACCAGCTTTGAACCAGATCAAGATAGTGTTGAATCTCCCGTAGCGTGCGAGCCTTACGAACGCACATACGCATTGCTGCCCCCAGGCTACGGCTTTGAATGGATCAGTGCGCTGGAGGAGATATGGGAGCAACATCGCTTCACGATCGGGGTCAATGCCAACGATGCATTTGCGTGGGCCAATGGCGCACTCAAGTGTACGGTGTTAGCCCTAAACCCAAGCGCCTGGAATATCGATCTGGAAGCATTCTACCACCAGCATTATCCATCAACGATGGACAACGCTATGCACTATATCCCAATCGAGGCAAGTACGCCTGCTGCGTGGGCTGAAGGCGTGCGGTTGCACTACAAGCCGGAACCCGAAGAAGAGCCGGTCACACCACCAGTCGATGTTCCCCATTTCAAAAAGGGGACACGAATTGGCTATCACACAATCGCACCGCGCCAGGTGCCCGCGCATGTCGTCGCTTTGGCGCAGCAAGGCACGGTGGTGCCAGTGTGCAAGTTTGTGAATGACTGGTCAGGAATGAATGTCGTCAAAGCCGGTTCGCCGCAGACGCTGATTGTGGCGCGAAAGACTTTCGGCGGGGATGAAGGCGTGTCCGGCCTGTTGCCTATGAACGAGATGCAGATGGCGCAAGAGGCTAAGCGCCTGATGTCAGCACTCTATAACAAGTGTTTGACAGAACGGCAGTATGACGGTGACCGGCTGCAATACATCGACTATCTGGAATCGCCGGTCAATGAAGCCGACCCGCCCGGTGCAGAAGGATACGTCAAGTTAGCCAAATTGATGATCTATATGATGGATATCGCCGAAAACTGGGATTTGCCGGTCAAGAAATTGGCGCTGTTCTCGTTGAACGCCGGCACACCGGAATGGGATGAGATGGTAGCTATGATGGAAACAGGCGTGTTCGAGAGGATGCAAGCGGGCGGTCATATCCTCAGTCTGCACGAGGGCGCGCTACCGGTCGCAGGCTACTCGATGGAAACAATGCCCGTCGATCTCTGGTGGGGGCCGGAGCATACGATTCCCGGTGCTCCTGTAGTGCCAGGAAGCGGCGCCCTGAGCTGCCGCTACCGCTATCTGCTGCACTTGATCAGACAGCGTGGGCTGTACATCCCGGTTTTGATCAGTGAGTTCTATGCCGGTGGAGGTTATGACGGAGCAGACCCAGAGAAGATCATCCAGAGAATGGCCTGGTATGACGAGCAAGTGCGCCAAGACCCGGAGGTTATCGGCGTAACGCCGTTCACCTTTGGAGGCAAGGGTATGGGGTGGGACGCGCAAGACTACGATTTCATGCTACCGCGTCTGTTCCAATATACGCTCGAACAGAAGGACCAGCAGAACGCCTAGTCCCAAGCCCTACATGAACGTCGGCGACTGTTGAATACAGTCGCCGACGCGATTTTACCAGAATGCTCCTACCGCCCTACCACCCGCCGCAAGAGCGCGACAAGATCTCGTAGCCAGGCGAAGGCATCACTGCGGCTGGCACCGGTCTGCGAAGCCGGTTGAGTCACAGCCTGCGTCTCCGGCACCGCCTCGACTGGCGCTTCGGGATCGTAGACCGAGACGACCTCGCCGTTGTGATTGAAGAGCACAATCGTCCCGCTTTGCAGGAAAGCGCGCGCGGCGGGATCATCCGCCAGTGCGAAGTACGCCTCGGAGCCGAACTCGATCTCGCGGTCCACTTTGATGTTCGCCGCGATCCACGCCTGGGTGATCGGTTCGTCCACGTTGCCCTGCGCCTGCACGAGCGATAAATCCACGTACTGCCGTGACACCTGCGCCATGCTGCGCTGTTCGCGGTTGAAGACGTTCGCGCCAGTCGCCAGACTTGCCCGGTCGGTTTGCTGGTAGCTCAGATTCTGCGCCCGCGCCTGGACAGTCGTCCGCCCGGAGACCTGGTTCAACTCGGTCTGATTGTCGTACAGCGCCATGTTCTCCATCGACGCTGCGCCGTTCGCCTGCGCCGAAATCACGAAGGTCGTGTATGGCGTGACGATGCCATAGCCCAGGCCCAATTCGCGGATTTCCTCGATCAGCGCCGCGCGCTCGCCTTCGACGCGCACTTCGTCCAGCAGCGCCCCCACCCTGCGTGTGGCCCACAGGCGCGGCACAAAATCGTGATTGCCGGTCGCCGTCAAATCGAAGCGGTAAACGTACTCGCGCGGTTCCTCTCCGGCGCGCCCACGCACCCGTACCGTCACCTGCTCGTTCGTCGCCTCGTAGCGCCCGGTGAGCAGCACGCTCGATCCGCGGAATAGATCGGGCATCATTGGCGGGTACAAGTCGGTGACGCGCATTCCGTCGAACTCCACCTCCACGTCGGTAAGCACAGGATTGGCAATGCGCCCGTAGAACTCGGAGAGCGCCAGTTCGAGATTTTCGCCGGGTTGGACGTAGGTGACGCTGCCGCCGTTATCGAGCGCCAGCCGGTCGAGCAGGCGCGTGTTCACGTCGTAGCCCACGCCGAAGACGTGCATCCGGGCCTCGACTCGCGCGTTAGTCTGCTGCACCAACTCGGCAATCGTCACATCATCGGTGACGCCCGCCGTGGGCAGGCCATCCGTGAGGAAGACGAGTAACCGTGAAACGCCCGCGCGACTTTCACTGTCTTTGAAAATCGCCAGCCCCGCCTGCAACGCCCCTTCGATGTTCGTGCTGCCACGCGAATTGAGTTGGCGCACAAAATACCGGGCATCGGACAGGGTTCGCTCATCCACCGGCTGTAAACGACCCGCCAGAAGATCGATTTGGCCGTCGAAGCTGACAATCGAGAAGCGGTCGTTGGGATTCAACTGATCCAGGATAAAATGCAAGGCATTGCGTGCCTGCTCGATCTTATCGCCGCTCATACTGCCAGAGCGGTCGATGACGAAAACGATGTCCTTGGGCAGCGCGTCGTCCTGCGCGATGTCGTCATTCGGGGCAAACAGGAAGAGGAAATGGTCGCGCTCCGCACGTTCACCGGTCAGCAGGCCGCTGCCAAAGCCGCCTTCTGCCGGGCTAAAAAAGAGGTCGAAGTCTTCGGCAGGATTGACGTATTGCGCCTCCCACGTCACCCATGCGCGGTTCGCGTCCAGGCGCTCCGTCGTCACATCATGGGACGAACTGTAAAGCGTGCCCAGGCCGCCAGACGACGTCACGTCCACGGTGAGCGTCACCTCATCTACTGGTGTAGAGGCATACTGCTCGGTGCTCAGGATGTAGCGGTAGTGAAGCATCCCACCTGTAGGGGCGAGCACCTGCTCATATTCGAGCGTCATCTTGCGCGACGCGCGGGCGGGCAGGGTTACATCGAAGGCGATGCTCTCCCAGTCGGCATACTGCAACAGCGACGGATCGCGGCGCTGCGCGACCATGTCGTACAACGCGGCGTTCGTCGTCGCCACGTCCTGGTGCGTCACCGTCTGCACCTGCCCGCCGACGCGCGCCTCGAAGCGGGCGAGGATCGCATCCTGCGGCACAGGGAAAAAGTAGCGCCCGTCCACGGGGAAATCGTGCGGATTGACGAACTCCTGCTCTACCCGCGTGACCGCGTGGTTATCCTCGATGGTCACGGTGACGCGATGGTAGCGCACTTCCAAGTAATCAGGGCTGACGAGGTCGGGGAAGATCATCCCATCTGCCAGAACCGCAGTGCTTGCGGCGTTCAACAGCAGTACACTCAATAACAGAGCTAAAACGATTTTACGCATGTCACACCTCCAGAAGAGTCTTGTAGTTTAGTCCGATAGGGATAGCCCTACGGACAATTCAACTACAGTGTAGCGGAGAAGTATGACAAATCGATGACAGAGGGAGGATAGTCAGAGGATAAGTTCTACAACATTTGCACAGCACCCGATGAAAGAAATGGGCGATGTTATGGTAAAATAGAATCAAACACCCTGGAGGAAAAAGATGCAAAACTGGCAAAACTACATCACCGTGGATCCAAACGTGTGTCACGGAAAGGCTTGCATCAAGGGTACTCGCATTACGGTATCTGTGGTACTGGATAACCTTGCCGCAGAATTGACGACAGAGGAAATTACACGTAGCTACCCGTCACTCGACACTCAAGCAATACAAGCCACGATTGCCTATGCTGCGGAACTGGCAAAAAGGCGTCTGATTCCTATCTCGGCGTAGGAAGCGCTGGAAGGTGAGCATGTCGGAGCGCAAATATCGATTCTTCACAGCAGCAGGCATCTTGATCATTTTTTCGTTGCCAACACCAGGCTCTTCCGCTTTTGGCATTGCTTATTTGCTCTATTTGATACTACCTCTAGAAATACGAACAGCGAATGAATCACTTGGTGAGTTTGCATTGCTTTTGTCAGGGATGGTATGGTTACTCGAACTGCCAGTTCTAATTTTGCTAAATCTAGGGTTAGCATGTTACACGACCGCCCGCTTACGGGCGATCTACAGAATAACTCTCATCGTACTATGGATCAATCTTTTTTTACTGGCTTCATTTACTTAGGACTTACGCAAGTGTCATTTTGATAGTCGGAGAACGAAGTTGCTCGCACATGTAGTTATCCAACAAACCGTGCTTGACTTGATAAATCGTATGCGCCGTCTCTGCCGCGACTTGTTTCAAGCGCACCCAGACCAGCATCGCGCAACCAATATGATTCCGTTGGATGCGGGCTTTGCGGCATTGACAGCGCTCGATCCCAGTGACTTGCTTGCCTTCGCGATGAAACTGCTCGACCTTCCAGCGGAAGCCACACACCTTTTGCGTCGCTGCCGTGTCGTCTTGCGCCATGTCGTTGGTGGCGACATAGTCCGTGCGCTCGGAAGAGAGCACCAGCCGGAAGAGTTTCACCCGATGGCCCTTGGGAAAGTCTTTGATATGGATCGTTTTGCCGTGTTGTTGGGCCGTGGCGTCCCACTTCAACGTCTCAATGCGGGTGTAAGGTTGCGTGCCATCACTTTCGTCGACCAAGCGATTGCTTTTGAGCGGGCAGTAGTACAGCTTGCCCAAGCGCTCAATCCACAACATCAATTTCCGCTCGGCATACCAGGTATCCATCAGCACTGCCCGGAAAGGCAACTGCTTGTCGTGGATCACGTTCAGCACCATCTCACGCACATGATCCAATTTGCTTTTTCCGTCGCGGTCGGGATCATAGATGCGATAATCAATAATCCAGAACTGATCCAGTTCCGGATTCACATACACACAGGTCACGACCCCGATCCCGCGGATGACGCGATGTTCGTTGCCGCTATACTGCTTGCGCACCACTTCAATCTCACGCGCATATTGCTTATCCAGCACCGTGTCATCAAACACTACGTAGCCGTGCGGCGAAGTGACAACCTGCGGCTGCACATTCTCCCATACCTGTCGCGGGGTGATTTTGTCTCTCTCCAGATACCGCTTGGCTCCATCGTGACTGAATTGCTCCGTGTGGTCCGCAAAATACGTCAGCGTGTAATTGATCTGGCTCACCAACAAAAATTGACAGTAATCCAATCGTGTAACTTTGCTCATGCCTTGCATTATAGTACTATGGGCAAAGTTGCGTAAGTCCTATCAGTATCCAGCGCAGCAGCTTGGGTAACCCCGCTGCGGTGTACGTCGCCGGGGCAATGATCAACGAAGCCAGCGGCGTAGAGTCGACATTTTTCATGGCCCCCAATACCAACACCGAAGGCTACGATGTCAACTACACCAACTATTTCGGCTTTGTGCTGGATGCTGGGATAGCCCCCAACAGCGCCGACAATATAGATTGCCACCCTGCTATCACCGTGACTAGCAATGCCGATGCCGGCGCGGGCACCTTGCGTCGGGCTATTGCCCAAACCTGCGTCGGCGGAGACATTGCCTTCAGTGGCAACACCAGCATCTATCTTGCCACTGAGTTAGCGATTGCCAAGCGCCTAACCATTGATGGCGGCAGCTACACAGTCAGACTTAGCGGGGACACGGGCAACGACGGCACGCCCAACGTGCGCGTGCTTGACATTAGCGCGAGCGGCGTCGTCAGCCTCAGCCACCTCAGCATCATCAGCGGGACCACCACCGACGACGGCGGCGGCATTTGTAATTACGGCACACTGATGGTGCAAGGCTGCACCTTCATCGGCAACTCAGCCGACATCGGCAGCTATGGTCTCGGCGGCGGCATCTTCAACCAGGGTACACTGATCGTGCAAGATAGCGCCTTCATCGGCAACTCGGCCTTTAACGGCGGCGGCATCGACAATAATAACTCGGGTACGTTAGCAGTAGTCAATACCACTCTCTCCGCCAACTCATCTCCCTACGGCGGTGGCATCCTTAACTCACACATATTGACGATGACTAACACCACCCTCTCTGGCAACTACTCCACTGGCAGCCCCAGTTTCGGCGCCGGCATCCTCAATATGAGTGGGGGTACATCGTATTTCCGCAACAACATTATTGCCAATAGTAGCGGAGCCTCTGATTGCTCGAACTATGGCGCCATCGCCGATAACGTTAACAACCTGGTGGAAGACAATACGTGTAGCCCGGCGTTCTCGGGCGACCCATCGCTCGACACCCTGGCGCTGAATGGCGGACGCACCTTGACGCACGCGCTGCTGCCCGACTCCCCCGCCATTGACGCCGGTGACCCGGCTTACTGCCCCGCAACCGACCAGCGCAGCAGAGCGCGCGCCGACCTACGGTGCGACATCGGCGCCTTTGAATTACGTTACCTTGATAGCGATACAGTCATCAAGAGCGGCTTCACCGGTGGCTCATCCTACAGCTTCGGGCCCACCTGGGTCAGCATGACCCTCGCTGCGAACAACACCGGTAGCCTCGCCGTCACCAAGCACCTGATCTATCCCGGCGGGTCGTCTGATCCAGGTGAGATGCAGGCCACCTGGTGGATTACCAGCAACCTGACCACCCCCTTCGTGGCCACCCTTGCCTTCTGCTACGTCGACCTCGAGGTTGTAGGGTTGAATGAGAACACACTCCAGGCCTACCGCTGGAATGGCGCACAGTGGCTCCCCTACACCAGCACACCCGATCCTGCCAACAACTGCGTCATCGTGGAGAATGTGAGCGCCTTCAGCGCGTGGACGCTGGCCGGGCCAGTCGCCCCCAACGCCCTCACCCTGCGCACCCTCGCGGCGGATGGGAATCCCTGGGCATGGCCGCTCCTGGTCATATTCGGCGTATCGCTTTTCCGGCAGGCACGCCGCAAACATCGCACCTGATCAGGGGGAGATTCAGCCAATTGAGATTCGCTTCAAGCCTGCCTTAAGGATACTATGACCCAACCCATCACTGCCTACCTGACCCAACTGCGCCAATTGCTCGCCACCGGCTTGGAAGCGCCAGCGGCTGCAGCGACCGAGCACACCCACCGACCCGCCCTGGCGGTCCTGCTCCAAAACTATCCCGGCATCAAGGCGATCAACGAACCGACGCGCATCGCTTGCGGCGCGCCCGACTTCGCCGTGCTCAAGGGCGGCTTCATTGTGGGACACATCGAAGCCAAAGACGTCGGCGCGGACCTCAACGCCGTCGAGCGCACCCCGCAGCTCAAGCGCTACCTGGACGCCCTGCCCAACCTCATCCTCACCGACTACCTCGAATTCCGCTGGTACGTGGACGGCGCGCACCGCGAGACCGCCCGCCTGGCGACCTTCGACCGCAACAATAAGCTCAGATCCACCGACGACGACGTCCAGGCTGTGGACGCACTGCTGACCCACTTTCTGGCCCACACCCCGTTGTAGCTTCAAGAGGTATTAGAGGGAGAAAGCGATGCAATACCAAGAGTTCCGTCATAGAATTGTTGAAACCTTGCCTGTAGGTGCTTCATTGCCAAATCCAGGTGGTGGCACCTCGGTTATCGTCTCTTACACTGAAAATAACATCATCTATCAGAGAGGAAATTCCAAGATACAGGTATCATTCCAGGACTTTTATGATGCGTTCAATGCATTTCGCGGTAAAATCCTGGATTCTGCTACATTGAGAGGGCATAACCCTCAAGCATTCGATTCGAACCGGCGTGGTCATTCCTGCAACTGCACTTTCTTCTTTATGGTGTTGAAAGCTATTGGGATCGTCGACAGAATCGAAGGCGCGGGAAAGAGAGGCAATCCGTTTCGGGTTATGATTCCGGAGAACACGGATTGGTGAGGAGGCCCAATGAACACACTCACAGCCAACATCAAGCGCGAATGGTTAGCCCGCATCCTTGACGGCTCCAAAAAGATTGAATACCGCGACGCTACTGACTACTGGCTCTCCCGCCTTGAGCGCGTCGGCCCGCCGCCCTTTCACCTGCGCCTCATCAACGGCATGAGTCCCGCTGCCCCCGAAGCCACCGTCCTCGTTGATAAAGTGGACATCGACCTTCTGTACGGCGTCATCCGCCTGCACATCGGGCAAATCATCGAGTGCATCCGTTGGGACCCGGCCTGGCATGCTCAATACCCGCCCCTCGAACCAGAACCGCCCATCAACGACGACGCCCTCCGCGCCGCGCCACTGCCTTCAACCGACATCCACCTGACCGTCTCGCCGGAGATCCTGGATGCCGTGTCCCCTCACCAACCGTACACCTTCACCCTGCCCGCCGACGAAAAGATCTACACTCCCATCGCTGCCGCGCCCGAAGGCTACTTCACCGTCTGGCTGCAAGACGGTCACCGGACGAAACAAGTCGTGCTGGTGGATTTGTATGATCACTGCTTTGACGGCATAATGGAGTACACCATCATGGCCGTATAAATGACCGATCTTTCGCCTGTAGTCTGCCATCCGAAACTATTGCTCAAGGAGACTATCGCCCAATGAACACCAACCCTGAAAAACCCGGCTGTCTTGCCCGTATCTTCCCCTTTCTGCAGCGCCAACCCGCATCCTCCCAACCCGATGCCTTCCCCTACCTCGCCCGCCAGTGCCTTCTCACCCCCGCCGAACTCAACTTCTACCGCGTCCTCGTCACCGCACTCGGCCAGCGGTATTGCATCTTCGTCCAAATCCCCATCAGCAACCTCGTCTACCCTAAGTCCGGCGACCGCAAGGCCAACAGCGCCCTGCGCCAGAAAATCGTCTACAAGCGCGTCGACTTCGTCCTCTGCGACCCCGCCACCCTCCGTCCCCTCGCCGCCATCGAACTCGACGACGCCAGCCACGACCGGGCCGACCGTGTGGCCCGCGACACCTTCGTCGATCAAGTCTTCGCCGCCGCCAACCTCCCCCTCATCCACATCCCTGCCAGCGCCAACTACACCCCCGCCGACCTCCGCGATCTCCATGCACTTCTCTCCACTGCCTGACGCTCATTCATGCACCATCTGTGCCATCCACCGCGCCCCCCTCACCCTCGCCCCCCACACAACAAAAAGCGCCCCCGCTCCAAGCGGGGGCGCTCGCAGATAAACGTATCTTGTCAAAGTACGGACAGGCCCGCTAGAGCAAGCAGTGCGGTCGTCTTCAACTCCCGCAAAGCGTGCGCTGCACGCTGCTCGCCCCAACGGAACTGCTTCATTACGGTGCGCACGTGGTCGGGCTAGAATCCGTGACTGAGACGCTTTTCAAAGAACTGCTAGGCGAACTGGGCCTGTCGCTTGACGCCCGTCGTCGCTCAATGACAAGTATGAGGACTCCCAGCATTAACATTCCCACCCACAGTTGCCATCTCCCGTTGATTACAGTGACACCGTATAGATTAACCGCCGTGGGGGTGAACATCCAATCATAGTCCTCGACCTCACCATCTTCGGCAGGACCGGTGGGCGCGAGGTTCTCCGGCGCGCTGGCGTAGAGCCTGAATCGCGCTACCAGGGGGGTGCCGGTAGTATATGTTGCTGGCACGGTGAACGTGATCGCGTTGGCTCCAACTGCGATACTCTGCGCCACCACTAATTCGGCGGTGGGCGCGAAGCCTCCATCCTGATCCCAGTCGATCCAGCCGGCCAGGTAGCCGGTACCGCCTTGAACTTCCACGTCGAGTGTGACTACCTCCCCCGGCGTGACGTTGGTGTCAGGTGCAAAGGTGACCCCGTCATCTGTGGTGTCGTCGTGACCCGGTGTAGTGCTGGCGTCAGAGTCGACTGTAGTTCCCAAGCGAAGCGCGCCCGGTGTGTGCCACGCCAGCGCGTAACTCGTCGCCGCATCGCTCAGGTCGTAGACCGTGTCCAGCGCTGTTACCACGGCGCTAGCACTGGTATCGGAGAAGCCCATACCCCAGAACGCTTCCGCTGTTTGGGTGAACACGCCGGGAGCGAGCAACGGAACGTGCACGGCCACCGTCACCGGCTCCGCAGCCGTCAGTGCGCCGCGCCAGCTCATACCACGCCAATCTTCTAGCATCATCAGCGCAGCTTCACCGCTGCCGTAGGTCGGCGTGATCGGTCCCACCAGTGATGCTGGTAGGTACAGCTCGAGTGCCGTGTTGCTCAGTGTGCCAGAAGCGGTCAGCACGGCCTGAAGCGTGATTGTCTCACCTATCAGCGCCACGATACGCTCCGTTGTGAGCGTTACACCATGGGCCGGCAGTAGCAGCACCGCCACCGGCGGCGCGTAGGTCACGTTGCCGGAGGCGTCGAAGGCGGTGGCGTAGATGAGGTTGTAGCCCTGTCTCACCGTTACGGTTGTGGCGAACGCCTCGTCAGTCGGCGTGACCACTTGGCCGTTGACCAATACTGTGACCGCGCCGCCGGCGTCCGTCACAGTGCCTTGCACTGCGAGCGTCAGCGTGGGCGCGGCGGTTGTGATGACAGTGCGCGTGGCGGGCACGGTCAGCGTCAGCATTGGGGGCTGCGTGTCGCGCGGGGCTGGCACAGCGTAAGCGTGCACGCGCCGATCCTGATTGCCGCGCCCGTTGGTGAGCTGGCCCACCAGCAAGTAGTCGTCCACGTCCGTCGTGGGGATAGCGAAGATATAGCTGTGGAAGCCGGTTAGCTCCGGCGTGCTGTCGAGCAGTGTGCTGCCGTTCGTCGCCGTCACCACGAGCCGGGTTGCACCGAAGCCGTAGATGTCCAACCGACCGGTCCCCGCCGCCCCTGGTGCGTAGATGCCGTGATCGGTGGTCAGCGCCACGATATGCGCCTGTCCCACGTCGAACTGCGTGGCTGCGCCGGCGATCCGCCCGCAGCAATCCGTTCCCAGGTTTACCAGCAGCCGGTGCGGGCCGACGACCGGGCTCGTGAAGGCGCCCGTCACAGTGATCACGTTCAGCCCCGGCTGCAAGGTCACCGTGCGGCTCACCGGCGGCTCGAGCGGTACGAGGTCACCGTCATCCGGTGGGTAGACCCACGCGCGCAGGCTCAGCCCCGTGATAGCAGCGTCGCCATGGTTGAGGAACTCCACCGTCGCGGCAAGGGTGTCAGGAGTGTTATAATGCGGCTTGTCCAGCAGGACATGCCGCGTAGTCACATGCCAGCCAGCCACGTCCACCGGGTATGTCTGGTAATGGCCGCCGACATAGAGCGCAAATGTGTAGCGCCCCATCGGCACACTTGCCGGGAGTGTGTACGACAGTGCGTAACTGCCTGGCGGCACCTGCCGCAGGCCGTCGTCGTTGACCGTGGGTGCAGACCAGAACACGATTCCATCTTCCCATAGGAACCCCTCCAGCGGTCCCTGCACCCAGACATAGCTATGTGTCCCGGTGATGGTTGCCGTTAGGTAGAGCGTGTCGCCCGGTGCGTAGACCAGCTTATCGAACGTCAGGTACGCGCCTGAGGCCGGATCGACTACCGGCACGGGCAGGCTATCGAGCATCAGGATCAATCGCGCAGCATTGGCGGTGGGTGGGTTGCCGAGGAACACGCTGGCGCGCGCCGCCTCGGTGGCGGTGAAGGCGAAGGTCGCCTGCCCTACACCGCCGGGGGCGAGGGTCACAGTGGAGGTCTCGTACTCGCGGACGTAGAAGCCCTCCACGACGTAGTCTCCGCCAAGCCCGGCGGTCTCCGTGAGCGTCACCGTGAGGTGCACCACATCGCCGATAGCGTAGGTGCTGCGATCCAGTGCCAGGGTCATCGCGACCTGCGGACCTTCCAGCTCCAGTGTGAGTGGGTAGAACCGCCCATCGACGATGACCTCGCCGATGATCTCGCCACCGGGCAGGTCGTCAGGCACGGTGAGGGGCAGCACGAAGGTCTCCACCGTGCCGCCGGTGGGTGTCACGATCCACTGCTCGCGTAGCCCGAAGAGTTGTGCTGTGACGATGATCGGGGCGCTCGCCCCGGCGTTGAAGAGTTCCAGGATCAGGTCGAGGGGCTGCCCGGTGGGCAGCGGGGCGTTTCCTGCCCCTGCGCCCGTCACGTGAGGCTGCACCTGCATGGCGCGGACGGTGATCTCCGGCAACGCCGGTTCGCCCGCGGCCAGGGCCACGATGGGCAACGTCGTCTGCGTCAGCAGCGCGCCGCTCTCCGCGCGGACTTCGGCGGCGAGCGTGTGGGGGCCTGGGGCAGCCGCGAGCAGCAGTTCTTCCGCGATGGCCTGCCCCGGCGTCAGCGGGTAGGTTACGGTTACAGGCGCCCCGTCGTCGAGCTGGTACACCAGGTTGAAAGTCGCGGCGAGGCTCCCGGTGTGCGTGACCGCGTAGGCGATGGCCAGGTCGCCGGTCGCGCCAGGCGTGACCGGGGCCAGCCACAGCGCGGCGCGCTCGCCACAGGCAACGAGCTGGCTTAGGTTAAGAATCACGTCGCCGCGCACCGTCGCCGTGACGGCAAGTGTATCGGTGAGCGCGAGTGTTACCTGGTGGAATGTCGAGTTTCCCGGTGCGAGAACCAACCCCTCATCCAGGCCGCCGGTCATCCGCACCAGCACATCCGCCGGGAATGCGCCGGTATTGGTCAGCCACAGGGTGGCGCTGAACGGGTCGTGCCCCACGACCGGCGGCACGACCAGCGTCGCGGCCACCTGCGGCGCAGTCACGCGCACCCACTGCGCGATTGTATAGACATCCGTGGCGGCGCGCACCACTACACTGTCGGAGACCACGGCACTCACGGTGTAAGCCGTTTCGCCGTAGCCGTCCAGGTTCACCGTCTGGGTCAGTAGAGTCGTAGATCCCACCGTCACGGTCAGGGGCAGCGCGAGCGCGGTACCCTGCGGATTCGAAATCGACACTGTTACCGTAAGGGTCTCGCCGGGGCGGTAGGAGGGCCGGTCGGTCGCCAGCTCCAGCCGCACCGTATCGGGGTGAACTACAAACGGCGTCCGCATCTCCCCAAGGGGTTGTCCGAACCCGGTGAGCAGCCGGGCATCCAGCCAGTATTGGCCGGGATCGAACCCGGTCAGCATTCGGTCGATGGTCTGCGTGATTGTGGTGTTGACGCCGACGGCGTCGGAGTACAGCACAACGTCCCCGCCGCTGAGGTCAAATGTCCTGAGGAAGAAGTCCTGCCCAAAACGCTCGTCACTCCACATCGTAAACAGTGTGCCAGTGGTGTCTAGCGCGGCGACGGGCACGGCGGGCACGCCGTACACTTGCCGGTAAGCGTCGTTGGCCTGTAGGTTAGGCGACCACGTCTCGCCTGCCAGGCGGTAGGTAAAGTACAGATCGGCATTGGTCTCCGAAGCGTTGCGTTTATCTACCCACGCCACGGCGAGATCGCCCCGGTCGTTCAACGCGATGGAGGGGTGCGAGGGATAGGTTTTCGGAGCATCGTCCAGGCGCACGTTGGTGTCCCACGCACCATCAGGCGGGCGCTCGGCAAAGTACACCTGCCAATCGGCTGTCCGCTCGTCCTCCCACACCGCATACGCATAGCCGAAAGGGCTGACGGCGATGTCAGGGCTGGACTGCTTCCGGCCGGCGATGCCGTCGTCGTTCACCATCTCACGGGGGCTCCAACTCCCGTTCGCCGGGCGGACGGCGGCGTAAATGTCCACCTCGTCATCTAACGAACTCTCGTCTTCCCATACCGCGTAGGCATTGCTGCTTGCATCCACGGTGATGGCGGGCACGGCCTGGTAGTCGCCGGAGGCGTCGGGATGGACCTTCTCGTTACTGCTCCAAACGCCAGATGCTGAGCGATAGGCGAAGAAGATGTCGGAGACGTCGTCGCGGCTGTCGCTCCAGATGACGTAGGCGTTGCCGGCGTCGTCCACCGCGATGTCGGGGTCACACCGCTCGGCAGAACCGATGTCGTCGTTGACCCGCTCTTCAAGTCCCCAGGTGCCAGTGATCGAGCGCACGGCGAAGTAGACGTCGAACGGAACATCGCTGGCCCATACCGCGTAAGCGCGCCCCGCCGCATCCACGTCAATTGCTACACGGCTGTAGCCGAGCACGGGGCCGGTGCTGAGGTTGACCTGCTCGCTCGGTTGCCACACACCCGCTGGCGTGCGATAGCGGAAGAAAAGGTCGTAGCCCTCGCTCCGGTTGTCGATCCACAGTGCGTAGCCGCCACCCTCGGCATCGACGGCGAAGTCAGGCCATCTTTTGGATGCTGCACCGCCCGACTGACCGACTCGCGTGTTGGTGCTCCACGCCCCACCTAGCGGGCGTTCGGCAAAGTAGATGTCGTCTGTTCCCCCGCGAGTGTCCTGCCAGACCAGTGTGACGTTGCCCAAGGGATCGGCGGCGATGGCCGGGGCCTGCTGTTCAATCCAAAGCGGGTAGTCGTTGACGTTGACGTCGGCACTCCACACACCATCGACGCGCTCCGCGACGAAGATTTCCGACCCGCCCTCGCCGCCGTTGATGCGGTAATCCAACCACGTGACGAAGAGCTGTCCCTGAGGCCCCACCGTCAGAGCGGGATCGTTTGCCCTCGCCTCGTCGTCGCATACCTGTTCCGGGGTGCTCCACACTCCGGTTCCCAGGCGCGTGGCGTAGTAGATGGTGTCCTCGACGCTATCCTGCCACACTACATGCACGCCGCCATCGCCATCCACGGCGATGCGTGGGTTCTCCAACGAACCGGCTGCATCGGCGACTACCTCGTTGGCGTTCCACTCGCCGCCCGCCGGACGGGTGGCGAAGTAGATGTCGTTGTCGCCTTCGCCGTTGCGGGCGTCGGCCCACACAGCGTAGAGGTTGCCTGCGGCATCCACCGCGAGGTCGGGCGTACCCTGCCAGTTCGTGCCGCTGTCGTCGTTGATCCTCTCGTAACCCGTCCACCATTCATCCACCGGCTGGTAGGCAAAACGGATATCGCCGCTGTCGTCCCGGGTATCCTGCCACACGATGTAGGCACTGCCCGCAGTATCCACCGCAATGGACGGAGCGGTCTGTTGCCCGTCCGAAATCGGATCGACTGTGTTGTTGTTCCACTGCCCGCTGAAGGAGCGGATCCCGGCGTGAACGGAAAGGTTGCCGGAGTACTCCTCGTGAACCCAGGTCGCATATGCCCGGCCAGTGGTATCGACGGTCAGATCGGGCAAGCCGATCCAGGTACCCCACCCGCTGGCCACCATTTCGGGCATGCTCCACGCGCCCTGCGCGGAACGGGAGCGGAATATGATTGCCCCGTCGTTATCTACCCAAACGGCAAAGCGCTGTCCCGTCCCATCGACAGCCAGTGCGGGTGTAGTTTGGTTGCGGTCGTCGGGGTCGTCGTTCACCATCTCGATGGTGGAGGGCAGTGCGTCGGCAGCGCCGACGATGTCGAGGGCCAACATTCCCTTCAGGTGGCCCTGTGTTGCGGTGACGGTTCCCACCGCGGCGATATCCTCGTACTCCTGGTAGCTTTCCTGGTTGGGACGCACGTCCAGCATTCCCCGCACGCCCGTCACGTCTAGCTCGCGCAGTAGCGAGAAGGGACGCGCACGCAGTTGGTCCTCGCCGTTGAAGGCGACGTAGTATGCCCCATCGGCGGCGGAAGCCGGGATTTCCAGTGTGATGAAGGTTGTGGCGTTCAGCGTGACCGTGCGCGTGCCGGCTTGTGCGGCCACCAGCTTCCCGGCGTCATCGCGCAACCGCAGGGTATACCCGGCCACGGTATTGACCGCACCGGCGTTACGCAGGGTCACGGTCAGCGGCGCGCCGGCCTGATATGTGGCCGCGGGGAGCGCGGCTTCCAGCCGCGAGGGTGGCAGCACGATGTTGAGCGCGCGCGATTGGGTTGCGCTATCCTGCGTCACATGCACCGCCACGGGATAGGTTCCGGCGGTGAGCGTTGGCGGGAGCGTGAATGTGAGAGACAGGCTGCTCCTGTCCCCCACGGGCAGCGCGAGCGTGCGTGTGACGTGCGCCCCGGCCACCGGCACGGTGACGGCGATCGTCGGCGTGAGGTCGAAGTGGCCCACGTTGGCGACTTCGACGGTAGCAGTGAGGGGCACGCCCACACGATACACTGCCGGGTCCGGCGTCAGGCGCAGCGCGACCTGGCGCGGCAGCGGCACTTCAGTGCGGCGCGACAACCCCGCGCCGTTGTCCACCCGGTAGGTCAAGAGATGGGTTCCTAGTTCGGTGAGAGCGGGCAGCGCCAGTGTGAACGGCAGCGTCACCTCGGCTCCCGCCGCCAAAGGCGGCACGGCGCTCGCGCCCGTCCACAGCGCTACGCCGGATGGCGACGTGAGCGTGAGCTGGAGAGAGCCTGCGATCGGCCAGTAGACGGGCGCAGTGTTGGTCACGGTCATTGTCAGCGTCGCGCCGTCGTCGATACGGGCCGGTAGGGCCGGAGTGGCTGCCAGGTTGGGGGACGCGAGGGCGATTTGCAGGTCGGCGGCGCCGACGAAGACGCCATCCGACGTGCGGGCCAGCACGCCCGCGTGCCGGCCGCGATCCATGGCCAGGGTGTATGTGACCTCCCGGGCGCCCCCGCTGCCCGGCACGATGAGAACAGCCGGTCCTGTGGGCAGATCGAGCTGCCCGGTCACGACAACAGTGCGCTGGAAGAGGCCGTGGTTGAGCACTGTCGCCGTCACATGGACTGTGTCGAACAGGGCGGCCTCGACGCAGTCGGACACGAGCTTAAGTTCCAGCTCGGATTTGGGATACGTCTTGTGCACATAGACCAACGGACCGAAGACGCGGTAGGGCCGTCCACCGTCGGTAGAGACCACCAGTGCGAGCCGGTACAGCCCGGCAACGGTGTAGTCATAGGCACCGGGATTTAAGTAAGGTGCGGTGTCGAGTGTCGTGGTGAAGGTCGTGCTCTCGCCGGGCTCAAGGGCAAGGGGAACCACGGCGGCAGCCTCAAGGAAGGGATTGAATTGGATGCTCATCTCCGTGGTGGAGAAGGTGCTGGTATTGGTGAGCGTAAGGGTCACATCCAGCGTGTCCCCCAACTCGACGTCAGGTAGGCTATCGTAGTCCTTGCCCTGCACCAGAAGATAGGCGCGCATCATCATAGAACGCACCATGTTCCAGTCGTCGTTCCAACCCAACAGGCGATTGAGCCAGGCCCAATCGGCATATGTGGTGGTTGCCAACACTGTGCCCGCGCCATACGGGTACTCGATCATCACCGGGGAGGCGTCGTGCAGCACGCTGCCAGTACCGCTCCCATCCGGACGCGAAAGGGTGAGCAGCAATCGAGCATCTTCCGGCCAGGCGGAGAACGCGCCGTCCACCTGGATCGCGGCCCCGTCGCGATCCAGCCACGTGAGCCACCCCGCACCCCCCAGGTCCGCCGTTGCCGGCACAACGCTGGTGCGCTGCCAGCGGGTGGCGTCCTCGTAGCCCAGGCCGCGCACCTCGCCACCGGGCAGTGCTTCCCAATCGGCGGCGAATTCTTGTGTGAAGACGATCAGCAGGCCGCCGCCGGCGACGTAGGCATCGAGCCAGGCGCGCCCCTCTGCTGAGAGCGCCAGCGGGTGCAGCCCGCCGGAAGCGATCACCAGCGCGCGTGGCGCGAGCGCTGGCGGGAAGTACGGCGCGGGCCGTCCCCGGAATCCCGATCCCGAGGGCCACGGGCTGATCAACTGCGCCGGGATGCCATTGTCCTGTAACACGGCGAGTGGCGCTTCGGCGAACCCTGTTGCCAGCACGCCCACAACGTTGGCGGAGAACAATTGGCGCAGTTCGTGTTGCAGTTCCAACTCTTGACCGTAGAGTTCCTCGTAGCGGCGCTGCGCCACCGCCAGGGCATTGTCCAGAGCTTGCTGCTGGTTCGGGTAGGACAGTGCCTCGGCTGCGACAGCGAAGTCGTCGAGCAGGCCGTAGATCGCCTCGGTGATGGTGGTGGAGGGCGAGAGGGGCACTGTGCCAGAGAGAATGCCCTGCCATGTGGCCTGCATCGGCGCGGCCAGCGTATCGATTTCCTGCAAGTAATCGTTCAACGCGCTGGTGTCTCCCTGGAAACGCGCCAGCTCATTCTGGCGCAATTCCAGGGTCAAAAGGCGCTCCGCACGCCACAGACCTTGCGCCTGCGCCCGCGCGATGAGGCGGTTGAGATTGTCGATGGTCTGCTCGTCAGAAGCGGCCTCGTAGAACCCACCGAGTGTGCCCCACACGTCCTGGCGGTCGTCGGGGCCTTGTGGGTTGGGCGGATCGAGCTGGCACTCTGTGATGCCATTGAGCCGGCCGCCAAACGCTTGCACCAGCCTGACGAAGTCATAAAGTCCCTTGAAATATTGGAACACTGCCCACATTGCCTTGAGTGATTCCATATCAGGGATCCACGGGATGCCGAACCCGACGTCGCCCCTGACTTTGATAGCGATGTTGACGCCGAGGAAAAGCGTTAGACCATCCGTACTGACACTGCCGGACATACCTGCGAAAATCCCCAACCACCACATCAACGGCGGCCAGGGGGTAGGTACAGGCTCACTGATCACATCATTGATATCCTCAACCAGGTTATAATTCAGCTCTTCGTAAAGCAGATTCATATCGGCGGCGAAGATCGCCAGGAGCATTTCCCCTTTTTTGATCTGTTCCTCCGTCGCGCAGGGCCCCAGGTTTAACGTCTGAGTCAACCCCAGGTCCAACCCAAACCCGGCGCTGGCAGCGCCTACGGAGATCACCTGGCTGTGGACAGCATCCTTGACGATCTGAGCGATGATGGCCTCCAACACCGGGTCCTGGAACCCGGAGGCATCCTTATTGACCTCGCACGCGAACTTACCCTCCAAACATTCAATTTGCAGGGTCAAAAACTCGTAGCTCAAAATGCTCAAGCCGAACATGACGGAGATGGTGGTGTCGAATTTGAGGTGAGCCCGCTTCAAGACGGCGGTGATGCCCTCGATGGCGGCCTGGAGCGGGTCGTCGAGTGTCACCCGGAGACCGTAGGGTTGCCCCAACTCGGCGGGGACTTCGATGCTGTAGTAGAAAACGCGGTCGGGATACAGGCGCACCTCGGCGTCTTCGTGCTGGATCACGACGCCGCCAGGGCCGAGTACGTCCACGCGCAGCGTGTCGCTTACGGGCGTGTCTTGCAACAGGCGAATGGCGAGGGTATAGCGTCTCGCGATGGGGTCGTACTCAAAGTCGTGCAACGCTACCTGTTTCTTGCCATCGTCTATTAGCGTCTCGATGCTGATCTCGTAGACTTGCTCTTCCCACGAGAAAGGGCCGGTGCGGTGCACCTGTGTGATTTGCCCCGTATCGCCGTAGTCCTGTGTTACATCCGGCGGCGCGTCCGCCGGGACCAGATCGAAGCTGGCTGTGCCTGCCTCTGTCTGGTATTGGGCCAGCACATAGCCGGGCGCATACTCCGCAAAGGAAACCCAGATCGCAGGCCCCTCCGGCGCCGGGCGCGGGCCACGGACCTCGAGGCTCAGGGTTTGCGACGTGTAGTGCGTCTCTACCGCGCCACGGCTCGTGATCCCGCCCCGGAAACGGTAGTCGCCTGGCGGCAGCGTAAGTGCGATCTGTGCCGTGTACGTATCGATGATTTGCATTGCTACCGGCTGGAAGGGGACGTAGAGGTTGTCCGTGTCCAGACCGGGGATGTCGGCGGGTAGAGGAACCGCCACGTTGCCCTCTGCCGCGCGGGCCAGGAAGAGCGTCACGGCGTCACGATCGGCCTCCAAGGGCACAGAGGAGCGCAGTGTGAGCAGCACGCGACCTGGACCTTGTTTCCAGTACTGCAGTTCGGCTCCACCTTGTTGAAGGATGTAGGCGGCACGATCCGGGTCGAAGTCGAACGTGCGCACCTCAGTGGCGGCGTACCCCGGCGCGCTGGCCTCGTAAAAGAACGGACCGACCAGTGTCTCTGGCGCCATCTGGACGCTTGCTGCGCCCCAGGCGTCGCTTTGCACAGTTTGCTCGAAGATGGTTCCTTCCGCCGTCCACACGCGGAAGGTCACCGGCACGTCGACGGGAATCTGTGCTGCATTATTGGGCTCTAACTGGGCAGCCAGTGTCACCATACCGTGTTTATAGCCAAGCAGATCCATGACCGGGACTGGCTCCGCTTCAACGGGGTTGGTGGCAGGATTGCCATCGCCATCTACCACCGGGGCGAACCAGATGTGTCCCAGTGAAGGCGTTTCCTCGGTGGGTTCTGAAACGGCGGATGTTATCGCCAGAGGTGCTGCGTTTGGCGGCGTCATCGCCAGCGCGGTCTGCGGCGCAAGCATGGTGATAATGACAACCATTGACAGACAGATCTTCAATAGATGATGTGATCGCATAGCTCCTCCAGCCTGGTTAGAAATGTATGAAACCTCATTGTAATTTATGTCATTGTAACACAAATTATGCTGACCCAAAACACTTTTGCCATTGCTTGCGATGCGACGTACTGACACAGTCGTCCCCAAATGCCGCTTACCGGACACCGCTTTGTTTGAGCCTCTTACGGTGCGCGCGGTATGGCACAATAACCTTGAATGGGCAGTGGCGATAGGCTCTCCGTCCGCGCGGCGAACGCGGAGTTTGTGGGTTGGTACGACGACCAGTACATCCTGAAAACCGTGAATTACGTGAAATACGTTCACAGTATTCACGTATTTCACCGATTTCACGACTTTTGTAGAAGGGGTAGAGGCCTATAGAAAAGAAAAAGAGAATTCAGACGCCTTCCAGGCATAGGGCACGAGGCCATATTAGGATCAGAAAGGGCCGTTTGTGCCGAGTGCGGTTCGAGATCATTGTGTGTAAATTGCACCGTTATGTTATTCGGTCAACGTTTGTCAGTTCTCTCACTTGTCCCATTCCCATTGTCGTCTGCGCGCCGACGCCGCTATACAGGGCGAACGCCGCCAGCAGCCCCAGCGCCGATAGCCAATAACGGTCGCGGTTGAGCGCGCTGTAGGCGATTTTGCCGATGCTGCCGATGCGCAGGCCACGCTGTTCGCCCCGCCCGCGATCCCAACCCGGCGCGCTGCGCAGGCTGAAGCGACTGATGACGACCATTTCCTCGGCATAGCGTTTGACCCCCTCTTCAGGCAGCGCCACAGGCGCGAAGGCATTCCACCGTTTGACCAGGCTCCCGAAGAACAAGCCCGGCAGGGGGAGCGGTTGTGTCTGTCCCTGGGAACGGAACGCGGTGGGCGAGGCCAGTACAAACGTCCAACGCGAGGCCGGGGCCGGACCGGAAGGCAGCAGGTAGCGCGCGGCAAGGGATTGGTAGTCATCGGCAGCAGCCCAGGGGGAGGGTGGGTTTTGGCTGTCCGGTTCGCCATTTGCTATAGCTTCGACGGTGAAATCGACGCCTTCGAAGGTGAGGGTATCGCCCAGGGCAAATGCGGCGGCGAGGACGGCGGCGGTCTCGGCGGTGAGAGCGGTGTAGCGCAACGTATAGGGCTGCTCCGGGGAGACACGTTGATCCCCAACGCGCCCGCCGATCAGTTCTGAAGCGGTGATGGGGCGCGGGCCGTCTTCGGCGTGCAGCGCGTCGGCCAGGGCAGTATCGCGCGCGGCGATGCGCGCCAGCAGGATGGCGTGCGCGGCCCGTCCCAAGCGTGGTGGCAGCGCGATGTCGGTGGTGGGGCGTAGGGTTAGGACCAGACTGAGCAAATCCATAGATGACTCCTGTTTTGATTTTCAACTGTGTGATGACGTAAGGATACGTTGGAATTGGAAATGGACAAGCGGCGCGTCGTAATGCCCGTTTGGGCAGTGCCTCTTTTCTGACGTCATCTTCGCCGCCGTCAGCAGCCGCCCACAAGTCGAGTCGTAATGCCCGTTTGGGCAGTGCCTCTTTTCTGACCGACATCGTGGAGTAGCGCGGCAACCAACAGGTCAGGATCGGGGTCGTAATGCCCGTTTGGGCAGTGCCTCTTTTCTGACACCACGGTCACGCGCGCACCGAAGACTTTGGGATAAGCCAGTCGTAATGCCCGTTTGGGCAGTGCCTCTTTTCTGACCCAACGTATCCTCACATCAGCGAGAACGTATCGCGCATTTGGTCGTAATGCCCGTTTGGGCAGTGCCTCTTTTCTGA
>ENA-UOUL01002353-UOUL01002353.1-bioreactor-metagenome-genome-assembly--contig:-NODE-2353-length-22318-cov-4.016186_pt1 | contig 22318 bp, 17 predicted proteins | sample MGYA00249838_ERZ747220 | MGnify/ENA primary metagenome ERZ747220 (study PRJEB28778, sample SAMN05720191) | bioreactor metagenome | isolation source: Anaerobic biogas reactor | place: USA:Washington...
TTTCTTATTGCGGACGATCACGAAGGGCTTGCCGGTCTGCATGGCCACCGCGGCGGCCAGCGGCACGCCGCCGAGTTCGGCGCCGGCGATCAGGTCGACCTCCGGTGTAACGAACGCCTCGAAACGCTTGCCCAGCTCGCGCAGAATCGCCGGCTGGGTCTCGAAGAGGTACTTGTCGAGGTAGTAGTTGCTCTTCTGTCCGCTGCGGAGGGTGAACTCGCCTTCGAGGTATGCAGCGTCCTTGATCTGTCGGGCCAGTGGGTCCATGTTCGTTTGCTCCATGTGCTTAGACGTTGACCACGCCCTCGGCCCCGAGGGATTTCCGGTATCGGCGGCGGATGGGGGCGACGTGGGTTTTGATGAAATCGGTTACCTGGTCGGGGGCCATGCCGACGTAGCGTTTCGGGTCCATCAACTGCTTGAAGTCAATGCCCGCAAACGCGGGATCGGCCTTGAGGCGTTCGATCAGGTCATTCTCGCAGCCGAACTCCTTGACCTGCCGGGCCGCTTCGTGCGAGTGCTGGCGGATTCGTTCGTGGATGTCCTGGCGATCGCCGCCGGCTTTGACCGCGGCCATCATGATCTCTTCGGTGGCCATAAACGGCAACTCCCGCCGGAGGTCGGCTTCGATCACCTTGCGGTTGACCACCAGACCGTCCGCGACGTTCAACACGATATTGAGGATGCCGTCGACCGCCAGGAACGACTCAGCGAGCACCAGTCGGCGGTTCGACGAGTCGTCGAGCGTGCGCTCGAACCACTGCTCGGCGTGGGTCTGGAACGCTGAGGTGGTCAGGCTGATCACGAACCGGGCCAGGCCGGTGATCCGTTCCGAGCGCATCGGGTTACGCTTGTAGGCCATCGCCGACGAGCCGACCTGGGTCTTTTCGAACGGCTCCTCGATCTCCTTGAGGTTGCACAGCAGCCGGACGTCATTGGCAAACTTGTGGGCGGAGGCGGCGACGTTGGCCAGGGCTGAAACGAGAAACGCATCGAACTTGCGGGTGTAGGTCTGGCCGCAGACCGGCACGACCCGGTCGAAGCCCATCGTCTTGGCCACGAGCTTTTCGAGCCGGCGGACCTTCTGTTTGTCGCCGTCGAAAAGGGCCAGGAAGCTGGCCTGGGTGCCGGTGGTGCCCTTGACGCTGCGGAACGGCAGGTCGTCGAGGGCCCGCTCGAGGTTTTCCAGGTCGAGCAGGAAGTCGTAGCACCAGAGGCTGGCCCGCTTGCCGACGGTAGTGACCTGGGCCGGCTGATAGTGGGTAAAGCCCAGGGTCGGCAGGTTCCTGTGGGCGGCCGCGAACTTGCCGAGCCGGTCCACGATGTTGGCCAGATACCGGCAGATCATCCGGCCGGCTTCGCGCATGATGATCAGTTCGGCGTTGTCGCCGACAAAGCAGCTTGTCGCGCCGAGGTGGATGATGCCCTTGGCGGCGGGCGCGCGGTCGCCGAAGGCGTGGATGTTGGCCATCACGTCGTGGCGGGTCTTCTTCTCGTATTCGCGAACGGCGTCGAAGTCAATGTCGTCGAGGTGTTTGGCCATCTGGTCGAGGGCGGTCTGCGGGATGTCCAGGCCAAGCTGTTTCTCGGCTTCGGCCAGGGCCAGCCAGAGCCGCCGCCAGGTCGAGAACTTCCGCTGATCCGAGAAGAGCCGGACCATCGCCTCCGACGCGCTGCGGGTGGTCAGGGGCGAAACGTACCGGGAAAAGTCGCTACCGGCCATGCCAGTCTCCGAAATCCATGCCACGGGTCATCCAGCCCGTATCATAGCTTTGGCGCATCCGGCGGTAAAGCGTCATCATGACATCCTGACGGAATGGCACGGAGCACGCGGAACACGCGGAGGGAGCCGCGGAAGAAGCCGGAATGAGAGGCGGAACGCCCAGTCGGGCGGGTCCACACTCTGGGTTCCGGCATTTGCCATTCGCATTTTTCATTTCTTCTTTCCGCGTGGTCCGCGTGCTCCGTGCCGCTCTGGGACTTGGGGTTTGAATTCGCCGGGTCATTTCCCTATGATTGGGAGGTGGCGAGGTCCTTCGATGATCCGACGCATGTGGAGCATATTGAGAATGTCCGATCGAAACGGGAAATGGTATCAGGCCGGCCTGCACTTCGGCTGCACCCAGTGCGGCAACTGCTGCGGAGGCTTTCCGGGATACGTATGGGTGACCAACCAGGAAGCGGAGGCGATCGCAGCCTTTCTGAAGATGCCGACCGACGAGTTCATCAAGAAGTATACGACCCGCGCCGGCCGGCGGATGACCCTGATCGAGAAGGACAACTACGATTGCATATTCCTGGACCGCAAGGGCGAGAAGGTCGGCTGCGAGATATATTCGGTGCGTCCGCAGCAGTGCCGGACGTGGCCGTTCTGGAAGCGGAACATCACCGACGCGGACAGTTGGAACGAGCAGGGCCGGCGGTGCGGCGGGATCAACCGCGGCCGGGCCTATACGGCTGAGGAAATCGACGAGACTGCGAAAAACTCGCCATGTTAGGCCAAGAGTTGCGTGACCGGATCGAAACGTGCGGCGGCAACGTCGCGGCGATGGCGCTGGTCGAAGGGTTGTACTTAGATGTTGATCGGCAGACGGCGGCGGTCTCGTGCGAATGCCGGAACTGCAAGACCTGTTGCGATTTTCAGCGGGCGGGCCATCGGCTTTACGTGACGGGGCTGGAGCTGGCCCACTTCGCTGTGAAGGTCGGTCGGGTGCTGATCCCGTCCGGCGGGGCGTGTCCGTATCTGGATGCCGAAAGCGGCTGCACGGTGCGACAGATCAGGCCGCTGGGCTGCCGGACCTACTTCTGCCGCGAGCCGCAGGGCTACGACGCCGCGGCAGTCACCGAACGGCAACTTGGCCGGATCAAGCGTTTTTGCGACCGAGAGGGGCTGCCTTACGTGTATGTCGAATGGCTCGAAGGGCTGAAACTGCTGGCGAACCGGGAGTGACGTGATGGACTATCGGATGGGTCAGGTCGGCCGGGTGGCTGTGGTGCGACTGGAGGACAATGAGGACATCTACGCCGCGGTCCATGAAGTGGCCAGGCGGGAGGACATCCGCTCAGCGTTCCTGGTCGCGGTGGGAGGAGTGCGCCGGGCGAAGGTCGTGGTCGGCCCCAAGTCGCCCATCGGACCGATCGAACCGGAATTCCGCGAATTCGACGATGCCCGCGAGGCGGTCGGCGTCGGTACTCTGTTCTGGGACGATGAGGGCCCCAAGATGCACCTGCACATGGGCCTCGGCCGCGGCGACGAGACCCTGGTCGGGTGCCCTCGCGGCGGCGCCGAGAGCTTCTGCGTGCTGGAGATTGTCATCCTCGAAATCACCGGGGTGGATGCCGTCCGCGCTCTGGACCCGGCATTGGGCCTGAAGCTCCTGACCTTCGCGACCTGACCGCAAGGGCCTTTGGGCCGCTGGCCCATCGCACCCGCGGGATTGACTGTCGGCGTTCACGGCTGGATAATGGTCGCAACGACGGGCCTGATGGCGAGTACGGTGGAAGGGGTGAAGCGATGAAGCTGACGCGTCGAGATTTCCTGCGGCAGTGTGCAGCGATAGGGGCATCGTCGGCGGTTTCGAGCGTTTTGCCCGGCTGCGGGATGTGTCTGGGGCCCGCGCCGCTGCCGGAGATCCCGTCGACGCCGAAGGATCAGCGGGCCACGGTCTACTCGATCCTGGGCGACGACTTGCGGGCGATGACGCTGGAGGCGATCGAGGCGGTGGGGGGGATGGCGTCGTTCGTGAGCCCGAACGAGACGGTGTTCGTCAAGGCGAACCTCGGCACGGCTGGTTTCGTTCGTCACGATATCTTCCAGACCGGCGAGTGCACCAAGCCGGAGATCATCATCACGGTGGCTGAGGAGTGCCTCAAGGCCGGCGCCGCTGAGGTCATCATCGGCGAGGCCGGCCAGACCGACCGGTTCGATTGGGCGACCCTTCGCGCGTTGGACGATTCAGCCGACCTGGCTACCGAAGCCAAGCGCCTCAGCGACCAGTATGCCGGCAAGGTGACGCTGGCCTGTCTGGAAGTCGAGTCGCCGGAGTGGGACCCGATCGACTCGCCGTGGACCGGGCTGGAGCATCTCTACATATCGAGCCTGCTGGCCCGGGCCGACCGGGTGATTACGCTGCCGGTATTCAAAACACACCGATGGTGTCATGTGACCGGCGGGCTGAAGAACTTCGTCGGAACCACCTCGCGGGCCCACTACGGACCGGGCAGTGCCAACCGCACCGCGTTGCACCAGGCGGCCGGCGGCGTCGAGCAGTGCTTTTTGGACATCGTCGCCGCCGTCAAACCCGTCCTGTCGATCATGGATATGTCAGTTTGTTGTGAAGGCGATGGACCGCACGTTCTGCCCGGATGGTGGGGGACGACGATCGACGTGAAGGACCGGCTGGGCTCGTGGCTGATCCTGGTCGGGACCGATCTGCCAGCTGTGGACGCCACCGCCGCCCGCATCGTCGGGCAGGACGTCGCGGCGGTCAACTACCTGAACTGGGCCTATCACCAGGGCCTCGGCCAGATCCAGCAGGACAAGATCGACCTGGTCGGCCCGACGCTGACCGAGCTGGCCATGGACTGGCAACCCGCCCGCCAGACCGAAGGCTTCTGCGAGGTCATCATTCCGGGCATTATGATGATGTTCGAACGGCCCACATGATCCAAGCCGGTTGCACCGACGGTTTGTCGCCTTCGGCGGACTCTCAGGCTCTTCGAGCGGCATGATACACGTGCGACCGGTCAATCCATGTCTGTGGCGCAAAGCAGCAAGGCCCAGTATTCGTGGGCGTTGATGACCAGAAATGCGATATCCCAAAAGGTGCCACAGAAGTAGCTGGAAAAGCCGGGGTCCAGAGCGAAGAACGCAGCCAGCTCGGGTGGCGTGAAGGCGAAGAGGGCCTCGAGAAAGGAACGCGTGAGCGAGGCGGCCTGTTCATCGGGAGCGATCTCTGTATAGGCACCGCCCCGCAGCACCGAGAAGATCGAGTTGCCGAAGACCTGAAGTGAGACCGGCACGACGCCTCCTCTGGCGAGGTACTGAGTTGACGCGCCGGCGATCGGAGCCGGTAGCTGCGCTCCTTGGTAGGGGATGCTGTCCAGGAAGCCCAGCGCCATCTCCGCCGTGATGGTGGTCGGTGTGCCTCGGCCCAGGGAGTAGAACTGGGCCACGGGCTTGCCGCCGATCCAGCAGTCGCCGATGAGGGTCAGCACCTGCCTGATGACCTGTTCTCGCGGCTCCGAGAATGTTGCGTCCGAGCCGATCAAAGGGATGCTCGAGCCCTCAATCGGGTCGGCTTCGTGAATGTGGCTGAAGTCAGGAAAGTCCGCATCGTCGCTCGGCGACCAGTTGACCGGGTACGTCTGAGAGGGCTCCGGCGCATGCCCTTGTGGTATGCGGACGAAGGCGCGGCTGGCCTGCTCAAGCCAATCGCGAACGCCTCTGACCCGCTCGGCGATCAGATCGGCCGCCGCCTGTTCCCGTGTCCGTTTGGTCTTTTCGGCGTACCACCGGAGTTCATCGGACGTCAGGTCCGGCAGTTCAACCTCGATCTTCGGCATGGCCCATGCTCCTTATCCGGGAATGAAGGAGAAATGCCCGTGCAGGATTCGCCACTGGTTGCCGCTGCGTTTGAGGATGAGGGTGACCCTGCTGGTCCGAATGGCGCCGTCAGGAAAGGTTTCGTCTCGCAGCGACGTCGTGTACGCGATGTCGTCCGAGATAAGGTGCACGTGCGTCGCGTACCATTTCTGGCCGTTCGGCTGCGGTCCGCGCTGACGGATGGCCTCGGCGATCGTCTCGATGTATTCGCGGTCCATCAGGTGCGGCCGGTCGTTCTCGATCATGCTGAAGGCTGGGTCGTCAAGCCGGAACAGGCTCTCCCACAACTCCGCGTCGCCGCGTTCGAGGGCGGCGGCGTAGTCGCTGATGACCTGGAGAATCTGCGCCGTCGCGTCGCTTGTCACGCCATGATCCACAGCCACCTCCGTCCGCCACGTCGTATGCGAAGCTGCACAGCTGGACAAGAGCAGCACCGCGCCAAGCACAAGGGTTTCATGGCTCCTCATCATGCCTTCTCCTGCGTCTCCGCATGGCTCTGGTTGGCATGCAGATCATACGACATGAAGGTAACACGGAAGGGCAGGCCAGAAAAGTCCTTATCGCCCGTCTCGACAAACCCGAGTCTCTTGTACCAGTTCCTCAACTCGACATGCTCCGCGATGATCCCGATGCTGACCCGCTGAGCGCCGAGAGCCTTTGCAGTCGATTGGACATGGGCGACCAACGCCTTTCCAAGGCCGCGCCGGCGGTAGCCGGGCAGGACCGCCAGCCGCTCCAGATAGCACGTCTCGGATCCGCCCGTTCCAGTGCCACGCATCCCACGGCCGACCGTTCGCTTTCGATGATGAAATAGGCGACGCCGCGCTCCATATCCTTGACGATCCAGTCGTCCGTGCAGTTGGATGGATGACGAGGAGCGTTTTCCCGGCTCAACCCAAACCGCTCCGCGACGTCGCGAAAGGAGTCACGGATGATCCGGGCCAGGACCGAAATGTCGTTTTCGGCGGCGACCCGTATGTTCGGATTTTGCATGAAACGTTAGCTCCCGCGGTCAAGCTCTACTGCCGCAACGGATCGTTCTCGAACATCTCATCGGCCATCACGCCGTCGCAGATCTTCGTTACAGGGCCGGTCATCGTGGCGAAAAAGCCGTCATGGAACCGGATGTGAAGGCGTCCGCCCGGCATGTGGACGGTGATGTCCGGATCGCACAGCCCGAGTCGGAGGGCGACGGCTGCGGCGGCGGTGCTGCTGCTGCCGGAGGCCAGCGTGTAGCCGGCGCCGCGCTCCCAGATTTCAATCCTGATGTTGTCCCGGTCCGTGACCTTCATGAACTGGACGTTGGTGCGATTCGGGAAGCGAGGGTCCACCTCGATCAGCGGCCCGAATCGCCGGGCCTGCTCCGGCGTCGGATGGTCCGAGAGGATCACGCAATGCGGATTTCCGATGGTCGCCGCGCAGAACCTCAGCCGCTCACCATCGATTGCGATCTCCTCATTCAGCACCTCTCTGGCTTCGCCTACGACCGGTATGGCGGTGCTGTCGAAGCGGACCTCTCCCATCTCGACCGTCACCTGCCGGCTGTCCGGGCTGACCTGACACGAGACCGCGCCGCCGAGCGTCTCAACCGTAAACGGTTGGTCCGTCACGAGCCCCTCATCTCGAAGAAACCGCGCAAAGATGCGCAGGCCATTGCCGCTCTTCTCGGCTTCACTCGCGTCCGGGTTGAATATCCGCAGGCCAAAATCGCAGCAGCGGCTGGCCCCCGGCCCAACCAGTATCCCGTCGGACCCGACGCCGAAGTTTCTGTGACAGATCAGACGAATGACATCCGGGCTGAGCGTCGCGCCGAATTCCTCCGGCCGGATTACGATGTAAGCATTGCCCAACGCGTGGTATTTCGAATAACGCATTCGATCTCCTACGTTGATCGCGGCCCTTTCCGTGCGACCATAATGATCTCGCCCGTGCCGTCGAAGGGGTCTTCTCGTCGTCGCGGAATACGTTCACAACGTTAAATCCGGCCCTCTCCAGCAAAAGCTGCAGTTCGTACCGGAACGTGTATCGGGTGTCCATCGGGATCGTCCGCTCGCGGACCAGCGAACCGTCGGCTGCGTATTCCTGGAACTTCCGCTGGCAGTGCTGTATCTGCCTGACCGGGTCGTGCGAGACAAAGCGGTCACTGCGAACGACGTGGCGGCCGCTGGGCAGGTCGTATTCCGTCGTCACCGCAAACGGCGCATCCGGCTCCTGCGTCAGCGCGGCAAACGACGGAGCGTAGACGTCGACGATGAAGCACCCGCCCAACCGCAGGTGCCGCCACGAGCAACTCAGGCACCCGATCTTGGCCGGCTGATCGAACAGGTGCATGAAGGAGCGGTAGGGGACGTAGATCAGGTCGTAGTCCTTGCACGGCAGATCGAACCGGGCCATGTCGCAGCGGAAGAGCTCCGTTCGATCCAGCAGCCCTCGCACCGCAAGCTTCTCGCGGCAGACCGAAAGCATGTTCTCGGAGAAGTCCAAGCCGTCGATCCGCACGCCCTCCTCGGCAAGCGGCACCAGAAGCCGACCGGTCCCGCACGCCAGTTCCAGCACCCGCGGCCCGTACGCTGCGGCGCACTCGCGGTAAAACGCAAGGTCACCGCTGCCGCCCTGCTCGTAGTCATAGTACTCAGCGTAATCTTCGTAGTGTGCCATTGCCATGTCCTATCGGTAAGCTTACACCCTCTCCCTTTCTGCAAGCAACTCCAGCAGGCCATCCGGATACAACGGTGGCGTCTGCGGGCCTATGGTGGCAGTGTCGAGCCAGATTGCGCTGAACTGCGATCCGTCGTCCTCGGTTCCGGTGAAGCGGTCGATTTCGTACAGGCTCCGATCGAGAAACTCAGCGTCGTAGACGAAGATGATCTCATGCTTCGGCCGGCCTTCGAAAGTGAAACGTTCTTCCAGAACGCCGAGCAGGTTCGGATCGGCGATCTCCGCTCCGAGTTCCTCCTTCATCTCCCGGCGAAGGGCCGCCGCGCTCAGTTCTCCGAACTCGATGCGCCCGCCGGGCGGCCGGTAGAACGCCTGGTCGGTCGTGGGATCGGAGTATTCGCCGACCAGGATGCGGCTCCCATTCCGAAAGACACAGATGGCGACAGGCCGGATGTACCCGGTCAACGGATCGTCGGACATGAGCAGTGTTCTCCCGCAACCGCAACACTACCGCAGGCGAATAGCCGCGCCGCCTGACCAATGGAGATCATATACTACCCGATGAGTCCCGTGACCGCAAGGGTGTCGATGTCGCACTTGCAGTAGGCCTACATCTCCACCCCATCGATCGCCGTTCCGCACGCGTGGCATTGGCCGTCCCGCGTGCGCTTCTGGCGGACGGAGAAGCCGATGCGGTCGATGACCTTTTCGCCGCAGTTCGGGCAGTAGGTGCTTTCGGAGGCGTGGCCGAGCGTGTTGCCGCCGTAGACGTAGCGAAGGCCCGCGTCCTTGCCGATGGCGATGGCGTTTTCGATCGTCTCCATCGGCGTGGGAGGCGACTGGTCGTACTGGTACTCGGGCCGATAGCGGCTGACGTGCCACGGCACCTGCGGTCCCAGTTCGCCCGCAATGAACCCGGCGATGTCGCGCAACTCCTGGTCGCTGTCGTTCTGGCCCGGAATGACCAGCGTGGTCACCTCGAGCCAGATGCGGCTCCGGGCCAGCCAGCGGAGCGACTCGAGCACAGGCTTAAGATGCCCGCCACAGCGGTCGCGATAGAACTTCTCGGTAAAGCCCTTCAGATCGACGTTGATCGCGTCGAGCCACGGCTCAATCGCCTCCAATGCCTTGACCGTGATATAGCCGTTGGAGACGAAGCAGTTCTTGAGGCCCTCGTCGTGGGCGATGCGGCTGGTGTCGTAGGCCAGTTCATAGTAGATCGTCGGTTCGGTGTAGGTGTACGAGATCGACCGGCAGCCGGCGCGGTCGGCGTACGCGACAATCGTCTGCGGCCCGGCCGGCTGACCGTCGATCCGGCCCTTGTCGCGCGGCATCTGTGAGATCTGCCAGTTCTGGCAGAAGTCGCACTGCAGGTTACAGCCGGGACAGGCGATCGAGAAACTCATGCTGCCGGGCATGAAGTGGAACAGCGGCTTCTTCTCGATCGGATCGACATTGGTCGCGATGACGTGGTGATAGTTGAGCGAGAAAAGCTCGCCGTCGATGTTCTGCCGGACGCGGCAGCGGCCCAGATCGCCGGGCTCGATGCGGCAGTGCCACGGACACAGGTAGCAGTGAACCCTCGACTCTTCAAGCTTCTCCCAGTGCATCGCCGGTTGTACGTCTTGCCGGGCCATGAACGCGCCTCCCGTTTTCCCACCCGATCGACCGGAACGGCCGGTGCGGCGCTCAAACCGCGCGTCGGCCGCGGAGCATCAACGCCCATTATACGCGTTGACCGCGTCGGTCATAGCGCAAATGTTGGCTTCCGGGACGTCATAGAACAGGTAATCGGAGGCGGCGACGATATGCTTATGGCCCTCAACCGCTTGCAGAATCTCCAGCGTCTTCTCTCGCACCACCTCCGGCGAAGCCGAAAGCAGCACGTCCAGGCCCAGATTGCCGCGCGTGCAGATGGCCGGGTCGATGATCGTCCGGGCGTCGCGAAGCGACTCGACGTTGCCCACCGGCGGCGGGCTGAGCGTCTCGAATAGGTCGATGCCCATCCGATTGTAGAAACCCATGCTCAAGAACGGCTCGATCCGTGAGCAGATGTGGCTGTAGACGGCCAGGCCGTGAACGCGGGCCATCGCGGACGCCCGCTGCGAGTAGGGGATCAGGTAGTCCTCGTAGAAGCGGGGAGAGATCATTTCTGAACCCGGTCCGCCAAGGAAAATGAAGTCCGCTCCGCCCGCGGCGACCGCGGCAAACAGCCGCTCGTCGAGCTTCAGAATCTTGTCCATCAGGCGGCGGAAGGTCTCTGGACAATCGTGGGCGATCAAAACGGTGTTGACGTTATCCGGAAAGCAGAGCAGCTCGTACGGCTGGACGCTCCATTGGACCGAAAGGGCGGCACGGTCGGCGATTTCCTCAACCGTCCACCGAACGCCCGCAGTCACTGCCGCCAGGTCGGCTGCCAAAGCAGCGTCGATGTAGTGTTCGAGGGCGGGCAGATCGTCAGGCGTTTCCACTGGGTACTTCGGTTGAAAGAAGCCCTTACGCTTCTCTTCGATGCCTTTGCGGACCAGGGTGCCGACGGGCGTCTCCAGCACCTCGTGAGTCTCGATCCGATCGTCCGACTCCTGCCGGTCGACCTGCCGCCACGCCAGCTTGTCGTCGCAACACCCGAGATCGGGCAGCCCCACGTTGATCAGCGGCACGATGTCGAATCGCTCGACCGCGGCAATCGTATCGCCAAGGGTGGTCTGCGAAATCCACTCCTTGCCCGCCAAACGCGTGTCGAACCCGGCCCCGCCACCGATTTGCGGCGAGCAGATGGGCGGGCCGCCGTGGCGGACGTGGTCGAGAAAACGCTGCCGTTTGGTCATGGCGTCGTCGTCTCCGCCGGATACTCCTCCGGCCGCATCGGCGGGAAGACCTCCAGCAGATCGGCGATCCGGACCGCCGGAGGCAGCGGGCGGATCGTGCTCATAACAAGGGTGACGCTATCGAGTTGCCGTAGCGATCCGTGTGTGCTGGCGACATTGACGCTTTCGGCCAGGTCCTCGGCTCCGCAGAACCAGCCGTCCTTGACCGTCAGGATCAGGTTCGGCGGGTTCCGGACCAGACCGTGAAACGCGGTGTAGACTCGGTTGAGCGGATCGGGATACTTGTGGTCGACGGTGGCCAGGAACAGGGCCTCATCGTCGATCGCTCCGTCAGGCCCAACCTTGCCGGCCGCCGCGAGTTGCTCGACGATCGGCGCAAGTTCCAGTGGGTCGCCTTGTTGCGTCTGATAGACGTAACCGGTAGCGGTCCTGGTGATCCGTGCCGAGCCGTCGCGGTTGCGAACGGTGACCCACGTGGAGTCCGCAGGATCGACATACGCGGCCAGGGCAATCGGTTCCAGCGGCAGCATGGCGTCTGCCACCGCGGCTGGACGGGTGGTGTAGATCGCGCTGTACGTCACCAGGCCGAACTCGATCGCGACCACGTCGTTCGGGTCCTTCAGCCTATCGGTCGGATTGAACCCCACCGTCTCCAACGCGTCTTCCATCTCGAAATGCGTCGCCGCGGTCAGATTGTGGCCGTGGTCGGCGGCGATGGTGAACCGGCAGCGGCCGCGACGCTGGTACATGATCTTCTCGCAGAGCCGATCGACCTTCTTGAGGGCTTTGACAAGCCCTTCGGCCCCTTTGCGCGTGCCGACGGTGGCGGTGCCAAGGCAGTAGGCGGTCACCGTGCCGTCACGCCGGCGGTTGAACGTCCGCTCGATGCCGCCAAGCTCCTGATCGAGCAGCCAGCCCGGACTGACGTAGCCGACCGCGTCGAGGATCATCGAAACCCGGTAGTCGAGGAACTTCTGCCATGGGGCATTGGTCTCCGAGAGGTACGCCAGCTTGCCGCCCTCCACCTTGCCCTTCTCCGGATTGTACCAGAGGGCCTCGAAGCCCAGCGGCTCTCCGGGCGTATACATCTGCGAAAATGCCAGGTCCGTCATCGACGGAAAACAGGAGACCAGACGGCTCGGCGGATGGAACAGCCGGAAACCGCCCTCGTCGTAGAGCTGCTTGACCAGCGAATAGGGAATCCCGTCGAGCAGGATCACGTAGTGCGGGCACTGGTCGTCCGAGCAAGAATCGGCCAACTCGATCCGAATCTCCGGCTGGCCGTCACGGTCGTCGTCGTAGCCAAGGGCCACCACCCGTCCCGACGGATCCAGGTACTGGAAATAGTCGCACTGGTCGTTCGTCTTCACGTCCCAGCATCGGTAGTCCTGGGTGAACTCGGTGGGTGCGGACTTCGGAAAAGCGGCGCACCCGCCTGCCAGCAGCAGCGGCATCGCCGCGGCGATCCACCACGATTTCGTCCACTTCATGGCACAGCCCTTTCGTTTCGGCGTTTGGTAATAATACGCCTGGCAGCGCGCGGAGATCTCCAATTAGGAACCAATATCAGGTTCATCGGCATTCGATCAATGAGATTTGCACCCTTTCCAGCGGACTCTTATCTGCCGCGAACGGCTTTGGCGGGTGAACCGGCGAACCGCAGCAGTGCCCACGCCCCCGAGGCCAGCAGGATCGCCATCGCAATACGGAGGCCAAATCCGCTGGACAGATGGACGCTGGAGGCAATCAACAGCGCCGGCAGGACCACGGTGGCCAGCAGGGCGGAGGGCGCCGCCAGACCCGACCACTGACGCCGGCGGGCGAGCAGGGCAATCAGCAGCACCACCAGGCCGGCTGCGATCAGCCACACCGGCAGGTAGGGGGCCACCACATCGTAGAGAACGTTAGGCATCCGCAGGACGTAGGCGAGAGCGAGGGAAAGAAGGTTGACCAGGAACAGGAGCCCCATCGTCCGGGAGTCGCGGCGAACCGCGATCCAGAGGCTCACTCCCGCCACGACGATTCCTCCCGCCGCCAGCATCGCAAAGCGGCCCGGCCCGTCATCCAACTCGCTGACCGTCCGCAACTGCGGCCAGACGGCCAGCTTGAACAGCAGCAGACTGGCGAACGCCAGCGTCATAACCCCGGCGTGCACGGCCAGTCCGACCAGACGGGCGGCCGTGGTCAGCGGACGCCCGCGGACGATCTGCTGTTGCCACACGCCGGCCAGCCATGTCCACAGGAAGGCCCACACGCCCAGCACCAGAAGGGCCAGGTTCAGGATGGTCGCGATGCGCAGGCTCTCGCCCCCGGTGATCGCCAGAAGCCCGCTGAGGGGAGCCAGGCTGATCAGGGCGAGGCCCGAAAACGCGGCATCGGCGCGAAAACCGTGGTCCACGACGACCAGCAGAGCCACGCCCATCAGTAGCGTGGCGACCGCCGAGGCGGCGGAGGTGACGTGGCAGAGGGCAAAGAACAGGACCAGCAGCGATAGGGCGGTCATGCTGCTCGTCAGGCCCGGAGCCACCGCAAAACGCCTCGTCAGCACCTCCGGCCGGGTCAGCCACGTCCGTCTCTGCTCCCGTCGGTGGTGAAGGTAGGGCAGGTAGGCGAACAGGAGGCTCACCATCGCGATCACCAGAGCGGAAGTGCTGAGCACCTGGCCCACCGGAAGGTACATCGCCAGCCACGTTCCGACACCGCACCCCAGCCAGTAGACGGCGGTGACGCGAAAACCTTCCTTCTGACGCCCGAACAGCAGCCAGATCCCCGCCGCGACGGCGAGCATCGTCACCGCCACCAGAGGCAGCCGGCCGCCAAACTGCTCCTTCCAGACAAACTCCTCGAGCAGCGGGGCCAGGAAATCTTCCGCTTCCAGAGCGGCCAGTGCGATCATTCGAGTTCCGGACAAAGGGATACGTTGTAGTGCTGGAGCAATGTGCCCTTGGTACGCTCCAGCTCCACGAGGGCCACGTTGTGATTGACCAGCGCGGCCAGCAGGGCCTGGCGGGCCTGGGCCAGAGTCTCCTGGGCCCGAAGCTGCAGGTCGAGATACTCGGGCGACAGGCGGACCCGCCGGGCCACGATCGCGTCCAGGTTCTCTTCGGCGGCCACCACCGACGCCGAGGTCGGAGGTATCTGGTCGTAGGAAGTCTGAAGCTCGCGGACCGCCACGTCGACCTCCAGAATCACGCCCTCGATCACTTCCTTGAGCGCGGCAATCGCCTGGTCACGCTGCAGCACCGCCTTGCGCTGCTCAGCCCGGGCGGCGCGGTTGCCGATGGGGTATTCGAAGGAGATGCCCACGAAGTAGTCCTGGAAGTGGCTGGTGGACATTTCGTCGAAGGCGTTGCCCGGATTGCCCGCCAGCCCGTTGATCGTATACCGGGCGGTCAGGTCCAGTTTGGGAAGTGCCTGATTCTTGCGAACGGCGACGTTGATGCGCGCGTTCTCGATGGTCAGCTTCCGCTGCTCGATCTCCGAGCGGTTCTGGAGGGCCACCTGCACCTGGGCGATCCGGTCCATCGCGATGGGACCGACCGTCGGGAAGTCCACCGGAACAATCTCGATGTCCTCGCCGAGGTTCAGATCCGGATAGTTGATCAACTGCTTGAGCTGGTCCTCCAGGTCGCGGACCCGGTTCTTGATCTGCACGTACTCGGCCTGGCGGGTGCCCAGCAGGGCCTGCGTCCGAGTGATCTGAACCGCGTAGACGTCGAACATCTTGCGTTTCTCGAGGAAGTCAAGCGTCTCCTCGGTCTGGTCGACCAGACTCTTCTGGATCACCACGTTGCGACGGGCCTGGACGAGTTGCCAGTAGGTCTTCTCGACGTTGGAAAGCTGCTCGCGGGCCGCCTGCTCAAGATCGAACTTGGCGATCAGCGTGTTGTTCTCAGCCAGTTCGATATTGGCCCGGTTGACGTCGAGCCCGAAACCGCGGAGCAACGGCTGGCGGAGTTCCAGTGCGAAGCTGCTCGTGTAGCTGGGATTGAGCGTGTAGTACGACAGCGACGTGTCATAGCGGACCAGATTCCACGCCCCGGTGATGGCGGCGCCGGTGGGCAGCGGTTTGGTGATCCCCGTGGTCATCGTGTGCTGCTCGACGCTGCTGCCGATGAGTTGCGACGGGGTCGGCTGATTCTGCTTCGTGTACTCCCCCTCTAGAAAATAGGAGGCGTCGAAAACAGCCTCCGCGGCGAGAACGTCCATCGCGCTGATCGCCGGCCCAAAGCCCTGGGTGCGGATGCGGAAACTGTGCGCAGCCGCGAGGGCCACCGCGTCGCGAAGCGAGAGCAGCACCCGTTGAGGTCGGGCGATATCCGAGATCTCCGCCTCAACGGGGTCCGGAACGTACTGCTTGAGCCGGTCCATGTCCTGGATCACCACCTCCTGCTCCGGGCCCGATGGGGCCGGCTCGGTGGCCGCCAGTTCCTCCTGGGCGGCCAGGGCGGCCCGCGCCACCACCGCGTCGGTATCGATCACGGCGCTGATGACCCCGCCGCGAACGGCGGGCACGATCGGTACGCCCTGTTCGAACGAGGCGCCGCTCAACAGGCAACTGGGAAGCGCGCAGAGCAGCGCGGCGGCGAGCATCGGACGAGAGGCACAAAGAAACCGTCCGGAGGCAGTCTGTTTCATTGCGTAGATCCTGAGTCCTGGTTTGGCCTGTGGTTCTGCCGTCATGGGCAATCGCAATCCAAGCTAACCTCCCGATTATAGGGGTGGCTCCGGACCTGTCAAATATTTAACGAAGTGAAGTAACGCCGGGCAGGCAGGGGGCCACGCCGGTTCGGAAACGCCCAAAGACTATGCCTCGTGGCGGAATCGGCGGGTCGGAGCCGCAGGCCGGGGTCACTCGGACTTGACTTCCTCGGCTTCCGGCTGTTCCTCACCATCCTTTTCGAGCAGCCCTTCCGGAGCATGGTACTCGTAGTAGGTGCGGTACATCTGGCGGAAGTACCCGCCCCGGGTGATGCGCACGTCGTTCAGGACGATCCCGCTGAGACGGGCGTTGACCCGGCGAAGCTGCTCGCGGGCCCGGAGAATTGCGCCGCGGGCCGTGTGCCCGGCCCGGATGGTGAGAATGGCGGTGTCCACCGCGGTGGCCAGCACCAGGGCGTCGCTGACCACCAGCAGGGGGGGGCCGTCGAGGATGATCGTCTGGTATCGGCCCTTGAGCTCCTGGAGCAGGCCCTTGAGGTGGTCGTTGCCCAGCAATTCGGCCGGGTTCGGCGGCAGGGGGCCCGCCGGCAGAACGTCCAGGTTGTCGTGCTGAGTAGGCCGGATCAGGTTGCTGGCACTGGCCCGTCCGACCAGGATGTCGCTGAGTCCCTGCTGACCGTCCGAGAGGCCGAACGCCTCCGCTGCGCTCGGACGCCGGAAGTTGGCGTCGATCAGGAGAACCTTCTGCCCGGCCAAGGCCAGCGAAGTGGCCAGATTGACCGCGATGCAGGTCTTGCCCTCCTCCGGCGAACAACTGGTAACCAGCACCGTCCGCTGCTGCTCCGGCGGCCCCGCGAAGAGGAAGTTCGTCCGTAACTGACGGAAACTCTCAGCCAGGATCGAGTGCGGCGACTCGATCAGAAGCTTGTTCATGTCCTCCGGCGACGCCTCGTCATCCTCCTGCGAGGGCACCTGTCCCAGCAAGGGCAGATGGAGCTGGCGAACCACGTCGGCCGGCGTTTTGACCGTCGAGCTGAGGAACTCCAGGAGGAATGCGAAACCCACTCCCAGCATCAGCCCCAGCATAAGCCCGGCCGGCAGGTTCACCTTGAAGCTGGGCGAGCTTCGTTCCAGAGGCCTTTCAGCCCTGGAGATGCTGACCCGGACCAGTTCCGGGTCTTCCTGCTGTATCCGCAGCCGCATGATGTGGTCGTTGACGGTGGCCAGTTGCTCCTCGAGATTCTGGATATCCCGCTCATCCGCCCGGTATTTGGCCATGTGGGCTTCCAGGTCGTCCAGTTCGTGCTTGGCCTCCACCATGCGGTTCTGGAGCGAGATGACTTCCCGCGTGATGCCGTCCAACTCCACCTGCGTGCGTTCGCTCATCTGGCGGAAGTTCTCGGCGAGGAGTTCGGACTTCCGGGCATTGAGCTGGCGCTCGATCGTCTGAATCTGCCGCTCAAGCTGAAGCGTGAGGCCGTGCTTGGGTCGGTATTCCCGCGCGGTCTCAAGATTCAGTCTGGCGTCCGCCAACTGCGCCGTGTACGTCCGCACCAGCGGGTCGAAATCCACCGCCTGACGCATCTCGGGCGTATCGGCCATGCTGGTCTGCGCGCCGGGCCGGTGGTACATGTCATACAGCGACTGGGCCTGCTCCTGCCCGGTCAGCCGCTCCTCAAGCAGCTCGTTCAGCGAGGCGACCTTTGCCCCGACGTCCGCCTGACGCCGCTCGATCACCGGGATGTTGTATGAGGCGCGGTCCCGCGCCAGCGCAGCCTTCTTGAGGCTGATCTCCGAGAGAAGTTCCTGCGCCCTGCGCTGGTACAGAGCCAAGTCCGTGCGGCTCCGGCCCTGTGACGCGTCGCTAACCCTGCGAAGGTACTGGTCCAGAATGGCATTGACGATCTGGGCGCTTTCGCCATCGTGCCGCCACGCGAAGCCGACGTTAATGAACCATGTGTCCCGGATGGGGGTGGCGGCGAGACGCTCATCCATGTCCAGCAGGGCCTTGGGAACGTCGTTGCCGAACGATTGGTACCACGAGGTGCCGCGAACCACTGGATCCTCCAGGGCCTTGTTCAGGATTCCCATGGCCTTGATCATCCGGGCCTGGGTGTTGATGTGCTGCTCCATGATGTCCTTGTTGGGAAGCTGCCCCTGCTTCTCCATCGGCGCCGGAGGGTTCGGACTCTTGACCTCTACCAGTGCGGTGGCCCGGTAGGTCGGATAGTACTTGGCCCAGAAATACGTCCCGACGCCCGAACCGACGAAAACGAGGATGGCAACGATGACGATCAGCCAGATGCGCTTCTTGAGCATCCGGATGATGTCCTGCGGCGTGAATGCCTGTTGAGGCATCGGTGGTCCCGAGGGCCGCATGCCCGGTGAGAGCGGGACCTGGACCATCGGCGGCATCGGCGTTCCCGGAACTGTGGTTATCTGCGACATCGCTCTCCCTCGTTCTTCAGTCTTCCCGCCGGCCGGCATCCCTATGCCCCGTCCGTCCCGGTTGCCCGATAACGTTGGGGCCCGGAATGCCGGTGCCGATCAGGTTACCATGTCAAATGCTCTTGAGGGCGTCCCGAATACGCCCCTCGAGAACCTTGTCCTCGCCCACCATGGCCAACGCCTGGCGGAACTGAACCTGGGCCTCGTGACGCCGGCCCTGTTCCAGCAGGATCTGTCCCAGGTGGAAACGGCTCGCCGCCGAGGCCTTGATCCATATGCTCTTGGCCAGGTACACCATGGCCTTTTCCTTCTGACCGATCCGTTCGAGGATTCGGCCATAGGTATCCAGTAGATCGGCATTATTCGGGGCGCCTCGATATGCTTGCTCAATCAACTGCACTCCCTCATCGCCCCGATCAACAAATTCTACGTAAATATAAGCAATATTGTTCAGGGCCGCCGTCGAGTCCGGGTCCAGCTCCCTGGCCTTGTTCAGCGCCTCAAGCGCTTCGCTGTAGGCCTTGTTGTCGGTCAACTCCTGACCGGCAATGTACCAGACCAGAAGCTGCCGTTGCGCATCCTGTTCCTGGGCAACCACTTCCTGACACAGACGATAGGCCTTCTCCGGCTGTTTGGCCGCGAAACAGGCGGTGGCGAGGGCGAGTTTGACTCCTGAAACGGCATCGTCCGACTGACCGAGCAGTGACTCGATTCGGGTGATCGCCGTTGGCGCATCCATAACCTTCAGCAGGCAGTTTCGAGTGATGTGCCATACCGCCGGAGGAGTGCTCTGCAAAAGACGCAGCGCCTCCACGAGGGCCTGGGTGCCGGCTTCCTCCTGGTTCAGCTTGAACAGGGCGGCCGACATCCATGCCAGAACCTGCGGATCCGCCGTCTGACCTTGGGTCAACACCTCGCGGGCAACGCTGACGGTCTGCTCGGGCTGACCGGCTTGCAGCAGGGCCTCCAGATACGTGTTCAGGATGGTGGCCGCCATGGGTGACTTGCTCTGAGCCGCCTTTGTCCACGCCTGCTGGAGCACTTCCGCCGCCCGTCCGAACCGCTCCTCCCGCATGTGAAGCAGGCCCTGCTCGTAAGGCCAGCCCCAATAGGAACCGTGCAGACTGCCCGCCCAGACCAGGAGTTCCTCGTACGGCTGCGGATCCATGGCCGAAGCAAGCGCCGGCAGCAGAGAGTCTCGAATCGCCTCCAGCAGGGCCGGCTGTTCCGCCAGGCCGGGCGTCTCGATGATCTTGCGAGCTTCCTGCACCGCATCCGCCGTGCGGTCCAACTCGCAGTACAGCTTGATCAGGCTGACCCGGCCGTCCAGGCCGAAACCGGCCGGATTGATCGAGGCATGCTTCTCCAGATCAGCCATCGCCTCGTCGAGCTTCCACATGTAAATGTACGCATTGGCCCGTTCCTGAAGCGCCTGAGTGTTTCCGGGTGTCTTTTCCAGAATCTGCGAGAGGGTGGCGACCGCCTCGGTCATCCGACCCTGATTGATCGCCAGCCGCGCCTGGAGCAAGCCGCCTCGGGGATCCTCCGGGTGGAGCGAGGCGAACTGATCGGCCTGCTTCCCGGCTTCTTCCCACTCCCGGTTCTCCATCAGCACTTCAATCAAAAGGACCCTCGCGTTGGACTTCTCGGTTTCCGGAGCATCGGACTGGACAGCCTTGAATGCCCACTCAACCGCCTTGGCAAGCTGCTTGTGCCGGGCATGGAACACCGCCAGGTTCAGGCGGGTCTTCAGGGCGTCCTCCACCTCGACCGTCTTTGAGAACGCCTCCTCCGCCTGGTCCGGCTTCTGCGTTGCCTCGTAGAAGTACCCGACCAGCGAATACCCATCCGCGTTCCCGGATTCCGCCAGCTTCTGTGCCTGCTGCCGGAGATAGCTCTCCACGTTCGCCACGCGATCGTGGCGGGAGGCGAACTGCAGATAGGCATCGGTCAGACTGGTCGCCTGTGCCTGACTCAGGGCGCCTTGATAGCACTCCTCGGCCTTGTCCAGGTCGCGGACCTCCTCGCGGTTCTCGTAGATCCACGCCAGACGGATTAGATTCTGCAGATCGTCCGGTTTCTCCTGCCGCCTCTCGATACGCCGTGTCAACACGGTCTGGGCGTCGAGACGGGCATCGTCCTGCATCGCCTGCTGGACCTTCGCCTGATCGGTCAGCCACTGGGCCTTCTGTTGCAGCCACGGGTCCCACCGAAGCTGGCTCCAGCCCCGCTGAACCGTCCCGGCGAAAGCCTGGACCAACTGCGGGTTGACCGTGGCCGGATTGCGGGCGATCGCGTCCCACTGCAGCAGCGACTGGGCGCGCAGGGCGTACGGGTTGGTCGGACTCAGCTCCAGCGCCTTGCCGATCTGCTCCCGCGCGTCGGCCGCACGCTCCAGCACGAAATACGCCTCGCCGAGCATGGCGCGAATCACCGCCTCTTGAGGAAGCTCGGCCACCGCCAGTTCCAGCGAACGGGCGGCCTCGGAGAACTTCGTTTTCGCCTCATCGTTCTTCTGCTCGACCAGCAACTCCCATCCCCGGGCATTGGCCAACTGCCCCTCATAGTAGGCGCCGCCGACCGTGTCGAGGTTCTCGACCTTCGCCAGATCCACGCATTTCTGCGCGCCCGCCCAGTCCTTGGTGGCCACCGCGAAACGGAAACACACCGCGTTGGCCCGCTTGGGATCGATCTCGCTGGCCTGGGCCAGGTGCTTCTTGGCCTCTTCCATGTTGTTCTGCCGCAGGTACTGGTCGAAAAGCTTGACCGCGCGGACGTAGGGGTCGCTCTCTCCCTCGACCAGCTTCATCTCCTCCATGAGCCGGGCCTCCCTGTCTTCGCGGTCCATCTCAGCGGCCCGCGAAGCCCGCGCCTCATCGTCTTCGATGCTCAACAATTCCATTCGACGCTGCAGCAGGCGGTCATCAGGGTACTTCTCCAAGGCGGTCTGGAGCACCTGTTTGGCCTGGTCGACCCGCCGCGTCTGAAAGTAGAGACTCGACAATATCGCCGCGGCGTCCTTGTGGTCCGGGTGCTCGCGAAGGATGGTGTTCAGGAGACTCTCCGCCTCCTGGACACGCCCGCGCATGGCGAGAATCTGAGCCTTCTGCACCTGCCAGTCCAGATCCGCTCCGGCCTCGACCATCGCCTCGGCGACCGCATCCGCCTCGTCCAGACGGTCCAGTCTCGCCAGAGCCTCCAGTTTGAACGCCAGCCCCTTTTGCCGCTGATCCCGGCTCAGTTTCGGAAGTGAAAGAAGCTGCTCGGCCAGCGAAAGCACGCGGACCGGATCATCCAGCCGCAGATAGACGGTGGCGGCCAGGGTCAGGGCGTCCTCCGAACTGGGGTTCATCTGCAAGGCTTGATCCACCGCCGTTTTGGCCGCCCCGGTCTGGTTTCGCTGCAGATGCAACTGGGCCAGGATCAACTTGATCCACCCGGCATTCTCGTTGGCGAGACGATCGGCCTCCTCGAAACATTTGATCGCCTCCAGGACGTTCTGATCGAGCAGGGCCTTGCGACCCTTGAGCTGGTGAATCCGGTAGTCTTCGGTTCCCGTCTGAAGCTGAATCTCGTCAATGTACCGATCCAGCATGGCCGCGTCGCCCTCCGCCTGGCGGGCGAAAAGCAGATCCGTCATCGTCATCATCAATTGCGTCCGCAGCATGCGGTTCCGCCACCCGTCCGGCCCCGTCAACTGCGGAGGCATCTGGTTGAGACGCCGGTCGAGCATCTCCACCGCCAGATCCAGCTTCGCCCCGGCGCTCTCGGCCTCCCCGGCCGTCGCCTGCTGCCGCAGAATGGCCGCGGCCAGCAGATACGGGGCGTACTGGTTGGGATCCAGATCGATGCAGTCCTGTACCAACCGGTAGGCTTCCTCGTTCGCGTCGTCCTGAATCTTGAACTGGGCCAGGGCCAGAAGGGCTTCCCGCTTGTCCGTCTCGGACTGGGCCAGTGTCAGCGCCTTCTTGAGGTTGTCCTGAGCTGCCGCCTGGTGCTTGTCGGCGGCGGTTTGGTGATCCTCCAGATGACGCTTCCAGCGGGGAAGCGACTGCTGAGTTCCACGAAGATTCGTCTGGAGCGTCTGCCGGGCTGCGCGTTTCTGCTCGTCGGTCAG
>ENA-UOUL01002355-UOUL01002355.1-bioreactor-metagenome-genome-assembly--contig:-NODE-2355-length-22311-cov-3.903796_pt1 | contig 22311 bp, 28 predicted proteins | sample MGYA00249838_ERZ747220 | MGnify/ENA primary metagenome ERZ747220 (study PRJEB28778, sample SAMN05720191) | bioreactor metagenome | isolation source: Anaerobic biogas reactor | place: USA:Washington...
GGCGCCCCCAAAGGTAAAAATATTATTACGTCACGCGAAATTTAGGGCAATGTCACCATACCAGGCAGAATTGATATATGTGAAGGTCAGGATGTCCACCGCGTTGCCCGTGGCCGTGAGTGTGGGAACGGATCCACCGCGCCACTTTATTGTTGTGCTCCATGTAACCGAGTCTGATCCCCCCGATGATTGTTGGAGGAGGAGCCTGTAGACACCGCCTGCAGTCGGGTTGGAAAAACTCATGGTCACTGCGTCGCGATCGAAGGTCATGTATTGGGTTCCTCCGGCGCTCCAGTCGACCGTAACGGTATCTGCACAGGTAATCGAGTGTTGGCGGCCGTCGAGGGCCTGGGTGATGCCGAGAACATCCGCTCCCGTCAAAGCGGCGATATTTCCGCCTGCTTTTCGCCCTATGATCCGCTGTTCGTCAACCGCCAGCCGCGGCAGGGGTACTGTCCGACACCGCATAGAGGATCGTATGGGCGTTGAAGGCGGCCTTCTCCACAAAGGCCGACCCGGCGATCATCTGGGCGAAAACGCCGGCAAGTTCCTCGGGATAGAAGTTGTCATCCACCGCATTGCGATAGCCGAGCACAAGGATATTATAGGCCATGAAGCCCGAAGCCGATCCCGCACCGATGGTTGCCTTGGAGACGGTTATGACGGCATTGTTTGTTTCCGATAAAGTCACATAGGCGAATTCCGAATCGGCCAGGGAGATGTTCCCAGCTGCCACCGAGTTGTGAACCGCATTCCCGGCTGTACTGGTAAAATAAATGTGCAGTGTTCCTGACCAGGTTAACGTCCCCGCCGCCCAGGACAGTGTGCCGTCGCATCCGACAAGGGCGCCTTTATGGTAGGTGATCGCCCTGTCGAGTGAGGCCAGGGCCGGATTCATGGCTGCCGCCGTAAAACTCGTCGTTCCAGCCGCCCAGGCTGTGTGATGATTAGTCCCCACCTTTGAGCCCTCCTTCCAAAGCTTTTTTCGTCGCTGAAAATATCTCCATGAACTGTTGAGGGAGACGCTCTTTAACTTGATCGGCTTGCTGGATCATTTTTTCTTGTTCTTCCCTCATATGCTTCATGTCCGCCGCGATGCTTGCGAGGCTTGCGGCGATAGATTCCAGTGCTGCTGTTATTCGTTTAAACATTTTTCCTCCTTACATGGGTTGGCCCAGTGAATCCAGCAACACGATCGACGCATAAGACGACAATCCCGTATGGCTTTCCGTTATAGCCAATGTTACGGACCGGTCCGTCAGCTCGCCGTCCCTCGTATAGGTCACGGCCGCGTTTGTAGAACCGGAATAATAGAAGCTGAATGACGCCGTTTCATCCTGGGACTCACCGCTATATGAAAGAGTACCGTTTCCCGTCACCCAGGTAAAAGTGAAACAGTGCCCCGGGTTGGCGTTGCGATAATAATTGCCGTATTGGTCTTTGATGGAGACGTGAATAACAGTTGACGTGTCTGTCCACTCCAGTTCACCATCATCAACCACCGAGGACAAACTCGATGGAATCGGCATCGTGAATGATTTATTGATGTTAAACTCCGTTATCGTCGTGCAGTTGGGAGGGATCAGCACAAAGCCGATGGCCAGGTGATCGGCATTCGCTCCCGGAGGACCGGGAATTGTGCCGCCGGCCGAGAAATTTGAGCCCTTGACGACTTCCACGATCCCGTCGGTCCCCACTTGGATGGTGTCGTAACGGAAATAAGTCGTGGACGCCGCATCGAAAGAAACAGATCCGCCGACACTGTCCATCTGGAGATCATTCCGGTCCATGACGATATCCGATCTGTCCATCATCATTCCGCTCAACGCATAGGTGAGCCCGTCGATTCTGAACGTGCCGGGATCGATGGTTGCCTTCATGGAGGCGGGATTTGTCGCTCTGACGGCACAGCCGGTCAGAATGGTGTCGGGTAAAGTCGCCGGTTCAGGGGTGACCGACCCGCCGGCAACAGCCGTCGGCAGCAACACGCCATGCCCCATGATTTCGATTCGTGATTTGTTGCCGCCCGGCAGATTGATCCTGACGGCGTTCCCCGGTTTCAAATAGACCGGCGTGCTTTCCCAGTTTTCGGGGTACCACGCCTTGATCAAGGTGTTGGAGCCCTGTATTTTCACCCGGCAATAGTGACTTCCCGGATTTACGTCCATGACAATGGCATCGCGCAGCTCCTGCGCCTGTGTAATCTGCCGCCGGACTCGGGTCTTGAGCAGTCTCCCGTTGTAGAGCCTCATGAAACCACCCAGCCCTCTATTTCATCGGAAAAATAGCCGTCACTGCCGGCATCCGCCTTCTTGAACGTCCTTTTGAGGGATGCGACGAATAGATCCAGGTCCTCACCGGAATAGGGGTGTGTCACGCGAATGGTGTCGCCGTCCTCATCCTGCAAATGGGCGACTTTCGTTATCGTCACCCTCCGCCTCTGCATCTGAGCGACCATGCCCTCGAAGGACGCCACCGCCACACAATCCGCCACCGAATAGCAGAGAGGGTCATCCACCACCTGCTCGACGACGGCTTTGATTTCGGTCTGATGCTCCTCATCGTTCCATGAACCCTGGACGCTTCTTCTAAGTGAACCCAACGGGGTCGCCCATACTTCCAGTTGGTAGCTTGCCGTCGAACCCAGAATCATCAAGGCCGGCATAACGGCGAGACCCTCTATAAGCCTGCCCACGGGTTGGGTCCATCCAGCGCCCCATGACACGACCGCATCGCCTATTTTGTTCCCGACAATGTACAGGGCGATCGAAGCCGCGAGCATGCCGATCAAATTCGGCGCCTTTATGTAAACCGTGCAGAATTTGTAGTCGTCGCCGGCGGCGCATTCCTCGATATGCTCATCCACGCCGCCCGCCAGCTGGAAGGGGATGCTTGTCGACGTTTCGAGGGCAACCAGACGGGGGGAGAGGCATCTTCTGCTTTTATCATCGGAGTACCAAACGACATGATCCGCCTTGCATCCCCACCAGCCGAGCGTACCGGAAAGCTGCGTGATGCGTTCCTCGGCGTACTGGACCGTCGTAAAGTCCATTTCCTGCCCACGCACCGTGACCCGATTGGTAAAGTCAGAATATTTGTCGTCCGGGGAATATTTGATCAGCTTTGTGTTGTCGTTGTAAATGTGATCTATAGCTGCCGCGTTGCTGATCCGCCGCGCATGGGCCTTGCCGTCACAGTCGAACCGGAAGTAATAACCGAACCGCTCGCAGACCTGGGTGATGATTTCATCGAGCGTGCTTTCGATCCACTGCATTTGGAGTCTGGTCTCCCCGGCAAAAGCGGGAAGATTGATGTCCTCCAGCGTCATATTGGCCAGATCGATTAGCAAATCCGTGAGGATGTCCCCGGGTAGGTTGTTGTATACCTCCGTCGCATAGACATGGCCGTGCTGCCACAGACACCGCTGGTCCTCGGCCGTCACCTGCATAATGGGGTATTCCCCCCGCTGGAAATCCAGGGAGGTTCCCGTAACGAAAAAGATTCCAGCGTTCTGCCAATAGTCGGCACCACCGATTTTTTCACCCCATCTCAGAACAAGCTTGCGCCCCTTTTTGAGAATGGGATTCAAGAGACTGGACAAATTGTATGGGTCGAAGAGATGCCCGTGACTAACCGAAAACGACAATGCGGCGGGCTGCCCGCTAATTGTCTGTTCCGTTGCAACCTCGCCTGCGATGTAGGGGGACAGATCCACGGTGGAGCCGTCCTTGTCCCACTTGATGCTTCTCTCGCCCTCTGTGTCCTCGTGCGTCCAGAAAACATAGACGGAGGTCGAAGACCCGGGCTCGACGGCTGCTGCCGCGTCGTAATCGAGGAATCCTTGTACGAGACTTCCTACCTCGGAAAACGACCAGCCGCCGCCGGGATTTGTGCCGATCGAGTAAGATGCCTGCCGAATATAGCCGTTTGCTGAAAACATGATGACACCTTGCGGGTTTTTACCTCCATAAACTCCAGCATCTCCGACCATGATCATGTCATTGGCGTCATCGTAAGCGAGCTGTGATGGTGAAGCCAGCTCCTTGCCGTCAGCCGTGAACCCGGCGATATTGTTGTTGGAGAACAGGCTCCAGGTCTTCGAGATCGTGTCAAAAACGGCAACTCCGTAGGAGGTGTGAGTCATGGCAATCCGTCCATCCTGCAATAAAGACGGCCGCCCGAAATAATGGTCGTCACTGCTGCAATAGGAAGGACGATGCAGGGTGATCGTTTCCGCCGAAATGTCTATTTCCGCCAAACCGCGGAAACCGCTTTGGTCGTAACCGCTTGTGTACTTGCACATGCCTGCATAGATATTCCCATTGTAGACAAACGGCTTCGTCAGCCCGTAATAGGGGAAATCGATGTCGCCGCTCGTCCATTTAACGATCAAGGCGCCGGTTTCAAGATCGAATACCAGCATGGCGCCGGGCCACATGCCGGTCGAACAGCTCAAAACGATGTAGCCGCTGTCTACATCGACCCACATCCCCCCATGCAGGCTGTAACTAACCCCGTATGCTTCCGTATCATCGATATCCGTATAATTGAAAATTTCGTGAAACTCCGGCGACGATTCCGTGAGATCGATATAGCCGACACTGACCTTGGGATGCCATACATAGGTATCTACCAGACAGAGGTAAACCCGCAAATTCGCGGCATCGACCTGACAATGATGAAAGGATCCGTAATGTGCCGAAATGCTGTGAGTTACATTCTGCGTGAATCCATACGCGACGTTCGTGTCGCAGTAGTAGTTGGTGATCGTGTTCGCCTCTCCGTCGAGAACCCATAGCCACCTCCCCGAGCTTCCAACGTGGGCCGCCGTGATTGCTATGAGGTGCCCGTCATGAACATGGTTGCAGTACCATACGTGCTCGGTGGCCGATATTCCGCCGCAGATGACGGCCGGAAATCCCGGCGTTGTCGAGGCGTCCCAGTACTGATCGACCGTCCAGGTGTCCACGTCGATCTTTACGACACATTGCAGGCCTTTTGTGCCACTGCCGTTGTGAATATTGACCGCGTACAGCTTCCGGTTCGTTGAATCCCATGAGAGCTCAACCATCGTATCGCCGGTCGGCCAGCCCGTTGCCGTGTCGTCCATGTGGAGGGCCCCGACCTTCCTGGTGAAGATCAGATTCATCTGATTCGCCGCTTTTTGGACCGCGACGGGATGGCCGCCGACTTCGCCGTAGCCGTCGTAATTCGTGACCCTGACCGCGGCGGTCCATGTCGTTCCCCCGTTTGTGCTTACCGAGTAGTAAATGTTGGTCAGTTGCTCGCCACCCGGGCCGGTACTCTCGAGGACATCGAACCACAGCCAGAGATCGCCGGTCGTGATCTTGATGATGGATGGGTTGCTCAGGCGCCAGGTGGATGTCAGGCCGGCGATGCTCAGGGCCGCTTCCGCTGACCAGGTGACGAAATCGCTGGAGGTCCTCTTGTACAGATAGTAATTCGAGCCGCTTTTCTTCCCGTAAACCAGCAGGTAGGAATTCGTCCCGAGGGTCTGCACCCAGGGGTCGGACGTGAAGCTGTCGTGACTCCAGGTGGCGATCTCGGCATTGCCGACGGCCGCGCCCGTTACGGTAACGATCCGACGCATAAGCCGATAGAGGTGAGAGACAGTGTCGTTGATGAGATAGATTAGTCCGATATTGCCGCCGGTCAGCTCGCAGATCGACACGCTCACCATGACGCGGGAGGTGTCCGTGTAGAGCTCGATGGTGACAGGCGTGAATTCCCGGCGTTCGGTATCGGTGTAGACATATTTTATGCCGCAGTCTCCGTCCGCATCGGGGCCATAGCAATAGGCGATGCAGAGCCGGCCTGACGAGTGGGAGATGATATTGGCGCCGTACTCGTTGAACGTCTCGGAAGTGAGAAATGTGCCGTCGAAGGGGATGTCTTCACTGCGCTGTGACGAGGTGATCTCCACCAGGGGATGCCTGGAGGGGTTGTCCTGGGCGGCGGCCAATTCGGCATCGAGGGTCAGGGACATCAGGTTACCTCGCTTAAGATGAGGAGCGTCATGGTCACGTTCTGCCGCCATGAGCCCGCGCCCGTGCCGTACCCGCCCAGGAAATAGTCACCGTCCAACCGCGTCATCTCGACCGTGTAGGTTTTTGCCGAAGGCGTCCCGTCCAGCGTCGGGTCAAACTCGAGGGGTGAGTCCGCCGTGAAGAACGTCTCGAGCTGCGACCACATGGCGGCGGGCATGGCGTTCCAGGACAGCGAGAGTTCCTTTCCGACGATGGACGTGCCCCAGGAAAAATACGCCACTCCTTCATACGTCTGCACCGCGGTACAGAATTTGTCTTCGCGGATCACCGTCATGCTCCCCGGCAGAAGACTGAAGGTATAGGATGTCACCCCGTCGTTCAGGATCATGAGTGCCTCCGTATCACCCGTTCGCAGGTCTGCTCGATCTCGCGGCGCAACTCCGCAGCCAGCATTTTGTCCGTGTCTCCACTGATGGTGAGAGGAACGCTGATCGACACGTTCCCTCGGCCCGCGATACTGTTGCCGTCGTCCATTGGCGTCACACTGCCGCCGCGACCGGCCATCATGAGGAACTGCCGGTTGCCGATCGACAGGAGTTCCGGGATGCCGCGCTCGTTGACCTCGTACATTCTGCCGGGGGATACGGCGCCGCCTTGCGCCTTGCCGCCGCCGAAGAGCGAGAAACCGCCCAGGTATGAACTGATGCCGCTGAAGATCGGACCGGTGATGTTCTGATAGATCATCATGCGCAGGAGGTCCTTGATCATGCTGTTGATCATGTCGCCGAAGGACGCCTTTCCCTCCAGGGCGAAGTCGGTTATAGCGTCCGCCGAATCACGGCCCCACCCCTCGATCGTCTGCTGCAGCTTCTTGAAGTTGTCTTCGCCGTCCTTGAGGGTACTGTCCAGATCCTCTTTTGCCTTCTTCATCGCCTTGCCGTACTGCTCCTGGGACAGTACGCCCCGATCCAGCAGATCGTTCAGCCGTTGCACCGTTTCGGCGTACCGCTCTTGCGGGGTTTTTATGTCCTCGAGGATCTGCTTGAGGCCCTCCTTGGCGTCGATGTCGCCGAGGAGGGCCTCGGCGGACTTGAGCTGATCGGCGGTCGCCCCTTGCAGGGTCAGGCGATACAGGGAGGCCTCCGTCGCCGTCATGTTGAAGGTCTCGGCCTGGAGTTTCAGCGCCTCGATCTCGGCGTCGATGGATTTTTGGTTTGCCTTTTTTGCCTCTTCCTGCTCGATTAGGCTGCGGGTTGCATCGAGCTCCTGCGCCACAGCGATCAGTTTTTCTTTGTGGCCTGCTGCAAAGTCTTTATAAGCGCCCTTCTCGATCTCCCAGCGGACCTTTTCCTCGTTGGTGGTGGTCCGGGCGAGGTCGCGTTCCTTAGTCATGGCATCGAGGGCCTGGTCGCCCTCGGTTTGCTGCTTGCTCAGTTCGGACAGCGAGTCTATTTCGCGGGCCAGCAGGATGATCTTTTCCTTCTGTTTGGATGTAAAATCCTTGTACGAGCCCTTGGCGATCTCCCACCGCGCTTTTTCTTCTTCCGTGACGGCGCCGATCAGGTCGCGCTCGCGGGTCAGGGACAGTATGGCTTCCGTGGCCGGATCTTTCTTCGCTGGTTGAGGCGTTTTTGTCGTGGTTTTTGTGGGAGGCTTCGCCGGCAGCAAATGGGATTCAGCCTTCGGCGCCTGCAATTCGGCGAGTTCGTCTTCGAGTCTCTTTTTTTCTTTCGTCGCGTTGTCGATGAGGCGTTGATAGTATTTCTGGTTGCCGCTGAACGGATAATCTCGTTTCTGTTCCAGATCGAATATTTCTCCGGCCTTTTTCGCGATCCTCTCTTGCAGATTCTGGATGCGGGCCGCTTCCGTATTGTTCTTTTTCAGCCAGGCGTTCAGCTCTTCGGCGTTCATCGTGGCGAATTCGAAGAAGTCGAGACGCCCGCTTTTCACGGCGGCCCAGCCCTGGAGCGACTGGCCGATGTTCCCGATTGCTTTGGTCGCCCGGGCGGCCAGAGAAATGATCTGCGTGAAAAGCTCGACGATGCCGGAACGGTTCTGATCGATCGCCTGGGCGAGGTTGGCGATCTCGCCCGCGATGGATTTCGTGCCCTCGGCGGAGCGATCGGAGTCGCTCACGAGGCGGCCGAAAACGGTTTTGAGGTCCGTCATGGCCTGCTGAATCGTCGGTTGCATCTTCGAGAATTCCTCGTCGATTTTCCCGGCCGACGCGGCGAAGGCCTTGACCATGATTTCAGAGGTGATTTTTCCTTCCGATGCCATTTGGCGCAGGCCGCCGACATCCGTGTGGAGGTAGTCGGCCAGCATCTTGGCGATGCGGGAGCCGTTCTCCATGATGGAATTGAATTCCTCGCCCCGTAGCACGCCTGAGGCCATGCCCTGGGACAGCTGGATGATCCCGTTGGTCGCCTCCTGCTGTGTCGCCCCGGAGATGACCATGGCCTTGTTGAGGGTTTCGGTGATGCGGAGGAGGTCGCTTTGGCTTGTCCCCATGGTCTCCGTCGCCTTGGCGAACCGGGCATAGAGATCGACCGAGGAGGAATAAGAGCTGTGAGATCTCAGGGACTGCTGGTAGAGCCCTTCCTGAACCGCCTTCAAATTGTCCGAGGACGTCGTGACGAGTTTCAGCTTGTTGTCCAGGAGCGTGTAGTCATCGGCCATATTGATGACGGTTTTGGCCAGCATCCCGGTCACCGTAGCCGCAGCGAGGGCCTTGACCCGGAAAGACATCAAACCGGCCGTGCCGGCATTAAACGATTTTTGGGCCGTTTCCATCCCCTTTGCCATGCCCTGGGCGTTGGTGACCACGGCGTCGCGGGCCTTTTTCATGTCTGAAGCGAACTGGGCGTGCCCGGCGGAAAGCTCCGCTCGAAGCGCCCCTATGGATTCTGCCATTGTCTCTTACCCATGTTTTTTAAGGCGTTCTTCATACGGGCTTCCATGTCCGCGTGATCGACTTCACGCCTGACAAGCAGGCTCTCCAATTTCGGCATCTTCTTGGCCCGCGACAGGTTCGCCGTGAGCCACGCCGATGCGCTCCGTCCATCGGCCAAGGCGGAGACGGCCTGGCGGGTCAGATAGGGTGTCAGTCTCCAGAATTCTCCCGGAGAAACGCCGGACATAACCGCATTATGAAACGCCGCCATGACCCACCCGCTTTTTGGTTTTTTTTTACGCTGCGACCTTCCTCGTTCGGTATTCCCTCGGGTCCGAAATACGCCCACTGAATCGCCGTCTGAACCGCCTTGGCGAATGGAACGAGCGGTGGGGAGAGGTCCATGATGCGCTCGGCGTTCATCTCCGGGTGCCTGTCGCGCAGACCGATGGCGGCGATCACCGCGATCACGTCCGGGTCAAACAGGTTCGGGCTGTCGCCGTATTTTTGTTCGATTTCGGACAATGCCCGCCAGGTGAACTTCAGGACGTAATCGTGCCCGCCGATATGGATCATTTTCTCTCCAGTCAGAATGTTCATGTTATGCCCAGGTGACCTCGTCCGTGATTCTGATCGTGATCGAACCGTCGATCTTGCCGTCCACCGCCCCGGAAGAACTGAGCCCGAGGACGTAACCCTTGAAGGTGGCCGTCGAGGAGTCCGAGTAGGTGATCTTGAAATCCTTCTCCGTCCGCGCCTTGCGTGCCGCAATGACCGCCTGCTGCCCGTTATCCGACGGTTCCCAGTTGATGGACAGGGAAATGGATCCTTCATCGGGCAGCCCCATCAGGAATTCCTTCGCCGTCGACCCGAGATGGGTCGTGTCGATCTCGGAGGCCGTGCCGTCCGGGCCGCCGAAGTCGGTGACCTCACCGATTTCCGTCCACGTGACAGGTGTGGCCAAGGCCGCGTCTGTATTATCTGTAATCGTTTTTCCGGTCGAGTCGAAGTTCACGGCAAACGTGTCCGTGGTGACGTGACTGACGATGCACACCTGGCCGTTGATATCGCCCGCATCATCACCCCCGAAATTGGACAGGGTCACGATGTCGCCGTTTGCCAGGGCGTGAGCCGCCGATGTCAGGATCGTGGGGTTGCCCAGTGCAATGGCCGTGATCGTTTCGGCTCCGCCGGACCCGGTCCCCATTTCGATTTTTGTCCCTTGAGATTCAATAGCCATGCTGCGTTTCCTCCTTTGTTCTATTCGTCATGCCATATCGAGTAATCCATGATGATCCGGTGACAGGCCACCGCCGGCTCGTAGACATCCCGTTCCGATTGAATCAGAAACGATCCTATCCGGACCGACCCGCTTGTCCCACGGTACCCGTTCAGGGCGTTCCTTACCGCCTTGGCCAGAGCCTTGGCTGCGGCATATGTCTTTGCCCATGCCTCGATCTGAAAATGTGGGTTCGCCATCCCCACCGGTCCTTCCAAGGCGTTTTCCCCGGCGCCGTACACCCGCATGTAGAGAATGAGCGGATAGGTCGGATCCTGTGGCAGTGTCGAGGGGTAGCACCTGGTGGTCAAAGCCTGCACGGTCGCGTCGGCAACGAGGATGTCATGTATCGCCTCTTCGATATTTTCAGCACTCATTTGCTCAACCCTCTCACCTGTGCCGCCGTCAGCTTGCCCGCCGCCGCCCGTTTCGCCAGTCTCCCGGCCGATTTGTAGAGTTCGTTCTTCATCTCGTCGGCGAAGATCCCCAAGGCGGGCATTTTCATCGCGTGCCAGGCTCGCCGGAGGAATGGATTCGGGGAGACGAAGCCGGTTGTCGTGATCCTGGCCCAGCGACCCCCGAGTTTGATGATCCGAGGTTCGTCAAGAGTCCTCTCGACGGTCCCGAATTCCACGAGGTGGGCGACGGGGGACGACGAGCCGACATAGACGGTCACCACCGAGCGGTCCTGTCTTCCCTTCCTCTGTGAAGGTTTCAGACTCGGGGACACCTTGATCGAATCCCGCAGACCGCCCGTCACGACCGGCACGTTCGCCCTGGCCGCTTCGGCGATCGGATTTCCCGCCTTTTTCAACGCGTTTCTGAGGACCGTCTTTTTCATGGCCACAGTCGGCAGCTGGTCCAGAAGCCTTGTCAATTCCTTCACACCCTTCAGCTCAAACGAAAACGAGCCATGCCCATTCATCACTCCGCCCTCGCTTTCGAATAGATTTCCAGCCCTTCCCGGCGTCCAATTTCCACCACCCCTGTGACGTCATGTATTCTTCCCGCGTAAATGAGCCGGTCGACCGGGGTCAGGTCCGCTCTGTACCGTATCCGCCATCTCGTGTCGGCTTCGGCCACCATCTGTGTGGCGGCATATCGTTCGACGCCCCCGGCAGGCAGGTATTCCGCCCACACCGTCGCCAAATCCACCCAAGTTTCGATCGGCTCGCCATAGCTGTTTTCAACGACAGTTTTGCGCTGCAGCGTGATGCGCCTGTCCAGTCTGCCGGATCTCAAAACTCCTCCCAGAGCCTCATGCTCGCCAGCAGCCGTTGCACCGATTTGTCCTCGGTGACCGTCTGTCCCACCACCGGCTCGCCTCTCATCGCGTACAGGTCCGCGCAGATCATCTTGATCGCTGTTTTGATCCGCTTGGGCACGACCAAGGCGGAAGCCCACCCGCAGGCGAACCTGATCGTTATCGGGTTCGCCGGGTAGAGCGCAGCGGAAGGCCAGGAACTCCCGTAGACAAGGACGATCCGCCCGATTAGCTCGCCGTTTGGCTCGATGATGTAATCGCCGGCCGGAAGTGTGTTGATCGTTCCGTCGGTATCCTTATAGGTGATCGATTCCACCGATTGCAGGTTCCCGAAGGGGAGCTCGATGCAGTCGCCGTCAGGCCATCGCGGCAGGCAGTAGTCCCAGGTCTGCGTGATCAACGCTCTTTTTGTTATTTCTTCGACGCGTTCCCGTGCCGTCGTGATGAGGTCATTCAACAGTGCGTCCTCCGCCGTTGTTGGGGCGAGCCGGACGATGTCGACACCGAAGTCGCAGGCCGCGACAAGAATCCGGGCGACGGTGCGGATATACCGTTTCGAGCCGGTGTAGGCTTTTTCATAGGTTGCATGGTCGTTCGCGGTCGTTACCTGGGTGAAAGCGCCGTTTGTCCAGTCAACCCAGGCGCTGTTGTCGTCGGATTCCTGGACTTTGACGTCAACGGTCCCGCCCATTCCATTTTCCCCGGCTTTCAGATAGACAACAGTTTGATACCCGAGAATCTCTACAGTGGTTCCGGTCAGCCCGTATCCTGACGTCGTCGCGTGACTTCCCGGGGCGATGCTCTGGGTGCTGTCTATATTTTCGGCGAAGCTCCCCGAATCGAGCCGCAGATGCAGTTTGAGTTCGGCCAGGGAGACCGGCTCCGTTTCCGGTCCGGAAACCATCATGAATCGCTTGTACGCGCCGCCCCAAACATCCATCTCACCGCCCCTGTGCCTTCGCCGTCCCGTTCAAGATGGTCACTGAAAAGATGATCAGGTTCTTGGGCGGTCGGATGCTCGTCTTGATCGTTGTGCTCACTTCGTTGGAATAGGCCGACTCCAGCCCGCGGTCGTCATAAGCGGTCAGAGCCATGAAATAGGTCCCGTCCGGCAGTGAAATCGTATAAGTCGTGACCTTGCCGACCTCGATCTTTGTGGTGTATTGACCAGTCGCTGGACCGTAGTAAAGCCGGTAGCCGGTGATGTAGTCGTGGTCGATGGATGGCTCCCATTGCAGGGTGACCTCGGATGTGCCTGCCATGACATCGCCGACAGTCACCCACGCCTGCGCCGAAGTTGCCGCCACAAGAATGACGAGCGCTGCGAGAAATCTTTTCATTGGCTCACACTGCCGCCCGTGACGTTGCTGTCCTTGGCGAAAAGGCCGATCAGAAAAAGGCCGAGCGTGCTTACCGCGTTTCCGACTTCCGCCGGAATTCCGAACAAGGGAAAGATCATCCCCAATGCCGCCAATATGCCCGATGCCGTCGTTTTCCAGTTTTTCACTTTCAATCCTCCATTTTTTGTGCTGCAATGTCGTCACTTAACCTTCGCGAAGAAGGTTCACCAAAGTGTCTCCCCGATTGGGTCCTACCTGCCGATACCATTTCGAGTCTTCGAGCTCGGCCGCCGCTTGTTGCCAATCGACCCGGTCGATCGCGGAAATCATCCGTTTGAATCCCCTGAACCTCGTCAGACCGAGGTTGAAGACCAGCTCAGTCAGAACGTCCCGTCGATTTTTCGTGAAGTTCTTGTACTTGCTGTCGGGAAACAATGATCTCGCTTCCGCCTCCGCGGTTTCAATGTCCGCGTCGAGAACCCGTTCCGCCTGATCGATGGTTAATCTCGTGAATTTCTCGTGTTTGCGGATCTTGTGGCCGTAGCCGATGGTCCAGGCGCCGGCCGGGCAGAGGTATGGTTCGAGCCTCAATCCTTCATGCAGTTTTATGCGATCCCTCAATGTCAGCATGTACAGTTATCCCTCGTTGATGATGACCGCCGTCGTCCTGGCTTTGCACTCTTGGGCGTCGCACTCGATCTTGTGGCCGTGCGAGTCCGCCCGATCCCACAGCTGCCTGATTTCTTCCTTGAAGGACTTGTTCTGGACAATGATGATCCCCTGGGCAATGCCGATCCCGATCGAGATAACCAGGAGCCAGTTTGAAGTATCCATAGGTGAACTCCCTTTCGCCTCCGTTACCGTATGTAGAGATACAAGGCGCCTTTTTTGGAATTCCCGGCGTTCGTTACGGCAATGGTCAGTTTGCTGTTGGCGACGCCCGCCATGGATGCTTCCGCCCTGTATTCCGTGTTCGTCGTATCCCTGTCGGCCAACGCCCCCAGAGCGACATCGACGCCGTCTGAATCGTTCACGGCAACGTCGTAGTTGTCCGTAGGAGCGGCGGAACCGTCCGGCACGGTGACGGCCCCGATAAGCCTGCCGTCGTAGTAGTTCGCCGTTGTCCCGCTTACCGCGCCGGTCGCATCATCCGAGACCCAGGCCGCCTTGATTTTCTTGATGGTCCCGTATGTCACTTCCGTAAATGTCATGGCGCTTCCGGCCATCGATCGATCCTCCCGTTAAGCCGCCGTCACGTATGCCCCGTCGTCGATCGGAACATACCAGAGGCTCCATTTCATCGTGCCGGCATTGGCGCCGACTCCCGTAACGAGTTCGACGGAACCGGGGCGGATGGCCCATCTTGGGGCAGTGCTCAGGATGCAGCCCCCGTCCGTGGTAGAGGTGACGAGCGCCGTTCCCACTGCGGCGGGCAGGGTGAACATGCAGCCGACATCCACGTTGGCGATGGAGGCCGAGGCGGCGCACAGCACCGTGTCGTCTCCAGTTGTGGGATTGGCGTTGATCTGGAGCGTTGTAAGAGTTGCATCCATAGTGGTCACAACCTCGCCCAGCAGGCCCAACAAGGCGACCCGACCGCCTGTGACCGTGAAGATCGGATTGGTCCCGGCGGCGATAGCCGCTGCGGAGCGGTCAACTCGGATCCCGAGGACGATGTCCGCTATTCTCGATATGGTCGATGAGTTGTAGTTCATTTTTTTTCACCCTCCTTTCAGGAAGCGCTGTTACAGGGCCTCGTTGTTCTGATACCGCGTCCCGACCAGTTCATAGGTAACCGACGCGATGCTCGACGCATGGCCGCCGGAGGTCCCCAACTGCACGTAACGGCATCCCGCGCTCAGAATGCCGGCGTCGATGTAAAACTGGACCACCTGGGAACCGGTGTGGAGGCCCGTATCAATGGTGAAGGATGCTGCGTCGGCCTGTCTCACCAGGGTCGGGTCCGTGAGGGCGTCGGATGCGTACCATATCGGGAAGGCGGCGGTGATTGCAGTTGTGCCGCTTGCCGCCGCCCCCTCGTGGACGTGCAGGACCAGGTCCGTGTCGCCGCCGCGGTAATGCAGGACGGTTATCAAGACTCCTTTCGCTTTACTGAGATCGCACCAGGCGGCCGTATCCGCTATGGCGTCCGCCGCCGCCGGTTCATGAGCCAATTGGATGGGATTTATTTCGGGATTCAACATGTCTTATTCCTCCTTATTTTCTGATTAGGACCGGGTCTGCAGCCCGACAAAATGCGACTGGGTGTAGTTGGCCCCGCCCTTGTAAGGCGTCAACGCGGAGGCCCGCACCGGCTGGCCGTCCACGCGCATGACGAACCGGAACACGGATTCATCGTAGACAAACCGGACATGGATGCTCATATCGCTCTGGATGCCGCCCTTCTCGGCCAGGATGTAGCCGTTTTGGAGATCCGCCAGAAGGATGTCACCCAGGGTGCCAAGGGTGGCCGCCTGCTCGATGGCCAGGACCGGGCGCCCGAACAGGGTCCCGTAAGGCTGGCCGCTTAAGCCACCTGCCGGCATGTAGATCGGGATCCCCCCGGTTCCCACGGCCAGGGACATGGTGAAGAGCTGCGGCTCGATGTTCTGATTGATGAGCCACACCGCATTGGGACGGCTCGACGCGAAGAGGCGGGACCACATGTTGATGACGTTTTCCGCCAGGACCGTGGCCGCCTTCTGTCCCGTCTCTTTGTTCACCTGGACCAGGCAGCCCGCGTTGAGGATGCCGAGAGGCTGGCCGGCACCGGTGCCGTTGATGATGGCATCGTCGAGCAGAAATCCGAATTCGGAAACGAAGCCTTGGCGAATGACTCCCTCGAGGGCCGCCGCATCGCTCAGGAGCTCGTCCGTCGCATAGCAGAGCCCGATCAGCTTTTTGAGGTTGAGCTCGATTTTTCTGAACTTCGGTTTGCTGGCCGACTTTTCTCCCGCTTCCTCTTCCCAGTAGCCGACGATCCCGCCCCACCGGGTGGAGGCCCGTGAAGTTTCGTCCAGTCCCGGCAGTTTCATGCTGTTGGCGTTTCCCGAGATGGGGACCCTGCGGCATCGGGAAGCCAGAATTCCGGTTTCAAAGACATCCTTCAGAAGTTCCGTTGAAAAATCCTGCTGGACGAGAAACCCTCCGTCCGAGGGGATGGTCTCGTTGAGCCCCGAAGCGGAGGACGTGATCCTCAATCTCGGGTCGACCACGCCGCCGGGTTGTCCGGCCCTCATGACCGCCGCCAGCTGGGCCCCGAAAGAAGGGAACCTGTCCCGTTCTGTTTGTGCTGCAATTTCCCTTTTCTTTTCAATGGACTGGACGGCTTCCGGTTTTTGCAGGGCGTCGGCGATCCGCTGCTGCCGTTCCAGTGTGGCCACCGTGCGGCGGTAGTCCTCGACGGTATCCATCATCTCGTTTTTGATGCTCAATTCGCCGTCGGTCAGATCGCGGTTCTCCACGGTGGCCTTGGCGTCCATGTCGGCCGCTTTTTTCATCAAGGCGGCGATGTCTTCCCTGTACTGACTGATCGTTTTCATTTTCTGCTCCTTTTTCCTTGTGGTTTCCGGGCAAAGAAAAAGGGCGGCAATGTAGGTGTGTAGCCCTACACGGCCGCCCTTCGTTCTTTCTTGCGTCCCCTTCGGCTGATCAGGCTTCGGGGGAGCCCGGGTTTTTAGGTCTTTACTCTTTTACTTTGGTGAAACCAGCTCCGCCCTGATGAGCAGGTCGGCTACACGATCCCTCCTTGTCTGCTTGGATTGAGCGACTTTAACCTGATTCCTCTGGTGAATATTTGCAATGTCCTCAAGATCTTTCGGCAATGGGTTTTCCTTTTCGCCGTCAATATTATCCGGAATGCGCTTGAAGCCCGCCTTTGCCATAACCGGGATGAACCTGGCGCATGCAGCCATGTCCATCCTGCTCCCGATCTCGTCGATAAAACCCGCCTCCAAAGCCTCGTCGGCGTTCATCCAAGTTTCGGCATCGAGCAGGGGAACGATGTCTTGATCCTCTTTGCCGCTTTTCCCCGAATAGACCTTCAGCATGCTCCCCCGCACTTTGTCGAGGACATCGGCCATGCTCCTCATGTCATTGGCGTTTCCCACAACCATCCCGGAGGGGTTGTGCATCATGTAAAGGGCGTTTTCGGCCATAACCACCTTGTCGCCTACGAGGGCGATGACCGAGGCGATGGACGCTGCGATGCCGTCGATATAGGTTGTGATCGTCGCCGGGTGCTGCTTGAGAAGGTTGTAAATGGTGATGCCGTCGAAGACTTCACCGCCCGGGCTGTTGATGTGCAGATCGATCTGCGAAGCGGTGACCGCAGAAAGCTCTTTCTGAAAGGCCTTTGCGGTGGTGCCGCCTCCGGTCCAGAAATCTTCCCCGATCTGATCGTAAATCCATATCTCGGCTTTCTCCGCCTTGTTTTTGATCTCATACCACTTCATTGGTCCTCGCCTCCCTTGTCGTCTCCGGGCATGGGCCGCTTAGGTTCCAACGACTGATCAAGCTTCCCGGCATTTTGCAGTGACGTCATATTCATGGGCACCAGATGGATGTCCCCGCCCTCTATAGGGTCCTTGTCTTCGAGTTGTCGAATCTCGTTTATGGAGAAGGCGCCGATGTTGAACATCTCCCGATAAAAAGCCCCGCGGCCGGCGGCATCCGCCCTCAATATGCCCTCGACAACGTGTTTGTAGTAAAGCCTGCCCCGGCCCGAGAGCGCCCTGTCGCTGTCCGTCAAGAGCTGCATGTTATAGTTCTGTTCGAGGGTGACGAGCCATGGCAGTAAGGTGTCCGTATAGAAAGACCGCTGCTCCGATTCGATGTTGTTGAAGGACGATCGGGTCAGGTCCTTGAGTTTGTGCGGCGGAAGGTTGAACCAGCGCGCTATCTCGGGTATTTGAAACTGTCGGCTTTCCAGGAACTGGGCGTCTTCCGGCGGCACGCCCACTTTTTCGAGTTTCATGCCCTCCTCGAGCAGCAACAGCCTGTGCGATTGCCCGAGGCCTGAATAGCCTTCGGTAAGAGACTTCTTCAGGTTTGCGTGCGCGGCGGCTGAGAGCTGGTTCGGGTGGCTGACGATAACCCCCGGATGCGTTCCGTTGCCGAAGTAGAGGGATCCGAACGTTTCCATGGCCATGCCGAGGCCGATCGACTTCCTGGCCATGGCGACCACCGAATATCCCATGAGGCCGTCGAATCCGATGCCGGGGATGTGCAGTATCTTGTCCCTGGTGAAGTACTTGTCTTCTTTGCCGACCTGTACTCGGTATACAATCTCGCCGTCCTGCCACATGGGCGTCACCAGATTCGGCGCAATCGGCCAGAGCTGGACCAGTTCCCCATATCCGTTGACCACCTTTTCCGCGTACCCGTTGCCCCACAGCAGGATGTGGCCCATGAGCGTTTCCCGAAAAGTCTTGGCCGTCATAAACGGGTTGGCCTGGTCGTGCAGGACCCTATACATGACCCTGTCAGTGGCGATCCTCTTTTTTTCCGCTTTCATTTGCATCAGGTGAAGAGGAAGGCTGGCGATAGTCCCGGCTATCAGGGTGACAGCATTCCAGACCGCGGAATAGGTGAGGGCGGACTGCTCAGTGACGGTTTCACCCGAGAGGGATTGCGCGCCGTAGAGATTCCAAAGCGAAGGATCCCAAGCCTTGGGATCGTCGACGCCGAGGTTGCGGAAATACTGAGCTGTTTTTTTGAGCCGCTGTAATATGTTCACTTTGAGCCGCTATCGTATCAATCAGTTATGAATCCATGGTGAAAGTATGTCAGGTTTTTAAAGGTATTGACACTGCAGGATTTTTACAAATGTTCATATATTTCACACTTTTTTCAGTCTTCTCGTCCTTTGAGGCGAAAATTGATGATCGACTCGCGCGTTACGCGTATGGATCCGGCAAGCCGTTCGGCGCTTAAATGTCCATGCTCGATCCACAGACGGATTGTGCGCGGGTGGACATCGAAATATGCCGCCACTTCATCAATCCGCAGCAGTGGCTTGGTCGGTGGGTCAGATACGGATCTCTTATCAGAACCCTCTTTACTCATAAGCATACAACCCCCCTCGTCTCGTACACCGATTGTGTTTCGTCGTTTCCAAACATCGCCCGTCCCCAGGCCATGATCAGCGCAACCATGCCGTCTATCTTCTCCGTCGCCTTTTCCTTGTCCGGGGCTACATTACCGTTGGGATCGGACCTCATGACAAGGTTGTCGGCGCACCACCGGAGCACCGGATGGCCCCCGTGCCGCACCTTTTCCGTCATGACATGAACGAGCAGATCCTTGGCGGGTTCGTTGAATGACTTCGCTCCCTGACGCACTTCGACCATCTGAAAGCCGTCTTCGTTGCCTGTCGGGTTCAATTCATCCATGATTCGGGTAGCTGTCGCTTGGGCGTTCCATGAGTCGAATCCGATCTGGCAGAGCTGATATTGCTTCGCGGCATCCAGGATATCCTTCTCGATCCACGCGTAATCGATGACATTGCCCGGCGTCGCGGTTAAAAAACCCTGATTTTGCCAAATGTCATAGTGGATGCGGTCGGTTTGAGAGCGCTTGAGGATTCCTTCTTCCGGGCAGTAGAAGCGGCACAGGATGTCGAAAATGCCGTCCTTGTCATCCGGCGGGAAAACCAGGACGAGGGCCGCCAGGTCGATCTTGGATGACAGGTCCAAGCCCCCGAAGCACTTGCGGCCTCGGAGGAACTCAAGGTCGGGTTTGGCGTTGCACTTGTCCCACTTGTCCATGGGCATCCACCGCGAAAGCTGCTTGACGGGAATATTCAGCCGGAAGCGAAGGAAATTCTGGAAGTCCACCGGGTTTTGCTTCGCCTCGTTGTAGTCCTGTCGGATCTTGTCGAGGGTGAAGATCTGGCCCAGGGACGGGTTCACCCGCTTCCAGAGTTCTTCGTCATCCGGGCTGTCCTTTTCCGGGTCCGCCAGATACAGGACCGGCAGAAACCGGGGATCCTGGAGCGCAGCTGCGGTTGCTGCTTCTGCTATCGCATCCCCCAGGGGCATTAGGGGATAGGGAAACCCGATGCAGCCGCGCAGGAAATCAGAAGCGGTTTTTCCATTCACGCAGGGCTGCCAGGGTGTCCACCGGGCCGGTACTGGCGGCACCTTGTGCCTGCGCGGCCTGCTGCAGGGCAGGCTCCCGGACCCGGAGGAAGGGGTTGATCTGGAGTTCCCGTCCGATGGTGGACGGGACGGTCGGCTTTCCCTCGGCACGCAGGGCCTCGCACTGGCGCAGGTAATCGGCCAGTTCGGCATTGTCGGGTTCGGCAGCCAGCGCAAAGCGCAGGTTGGACAGCGTGTACTCGTGCGCGCAGCAGACCCGCGTCGATTTCACCTTGCAGCCCCAGGATGTACCATCGCTGCTCCGCGTCTGCGAGTTGGTACAGGGGATGCCGCTCGCGCTGGTGCTCGCGTGCATGGACTCCCGGGTCAGCCCGGAGATCATCTTCGATCAGGGCATCGGTGACCTGGCCGTCGTGCGCACCGCGGGACAGGTCCTCGACAGCATCGGCCTCGCCTCGATCGAGTTCGGCGTGGCCCAGCTCGGGGCGAGGCTCGTCGTCGTCCTCGGGCACGACGACTGCGGCGCGGTGGCAACGACCCTCAGGGCGCACGGCACCGGGGAGATCCCCGGCGGGCGGATCCGCGCCGTGATCGACGGGATCGCGCCGAGCATGAGCGCGGTCCGCCGCGCGGCGTCGTCCTTCGCCGGGGTCGACCCCGACGTGGTCTCGGACGAGCACGTACGCAGGACCAGCCGGCTGCTCGTCGAGTGGTCACCCGTGCTCGCCGAGCACGTCGCCAACGGGAGTTGCGCCGTCGTCGGCACGGGGTACCGGTTGGCCTCCGGCGATCTGCGGGTGCTGGAGACCCTCGGCGACATCGGTGACTCGCCGATGGCCACGAGCCCGCAGACCGACCGCCGGTGATCGACGGATCCCCCGTCCGGACGCTCGCCCGCGCGGACGGCGTCCTCGGCGAGGTCGTGCTGCGACGGCGCGGGGACGTCGTCGAACTCGTCGTCGACGGCGTCTTCACCATGGACTCGGCGCACACCACCACCGAACGGGACCTGGCGACCCTTGCCCTGGAGCGCCTCGACGGCCCGGCCCTGCGCGTCGCCGTCGGCGGGCTGGGCCTCGGGTACACCGCAGCGACGCTGCTCGCCGACCCCCGGGTCGCCCTGCTCGAGCTGGTCGAACTGGACGCCGTGCTCGTCGACTGGCTCGGCCGCGGGCTGCTCCCCGGACTGCCCGCCGCGGCCGTTGAGGCGGTGGGCGCCCGGCTGCGGGTCCACGTGGAGGACGTGCTGACGGCGATCCCACGGCTGGGACCGGCCTCCGTCGACGCCGTCCTGCTCGACGTGGACAACGGTCCCGGGTTCCTCGTGCACCCGGACAACGCCCGGGTCTACCGGCAGGGCTTCCTCGCCGCGGCGGCCGGGGTGCTGCGGCCCGGCGGCGTCCTCGCGGTCTGGTCCTCGCACCCGGCACCGGACCTGGCCCGGGTGCTGAACGCCGCGGTCGGGGCCTGCGAGGAGGTGCTGACCACCGTGGAACGGGACGGGCGGCGCCTCGTCTACGCCACCTACCTCGCCACCAGACCGCCCGGACGCCGGTGACCCGGCCGGCGTGACCCGGCCGGCGTGATCGTCAGCGTGATCGACCCGCACGCGGCAGCCGCCGGATCAGCCGTCGGGTCAGCCGGCGGCGAACCGGTCCATGTCGACGACCAGGTCCGCACGGCACCGGGAGCCGGCCACCAGGGCCGCGTTGGCCTCGTCGTTGCGCAGCACCCACTCCCGTGCCGCCTCGGGGTCCCGGCCGTGCCGGACGTGCCGGTCGACCAGCCGGCGCAGCCGCTCCTCCCGGGACAGCTCCAGGTACCAGCAGGCGTCCAGCAACCGGCGGACCTCCGCCCAGCCCCCGTCGTCGAGCAGGAGGTAGTTGCCCTCGACGACGACGAGCGGGGTCCCCCGCGGCACCGGGATCGCGCAGGCGATCGGCTCCTCGATCTCCCGCCGGAACTCCGGGGCGTAGACGACGGGCTCGTCGCCGTCCCGCAGCCGCCGCAACAGGGCGACGAACCCCGCGGCGTCGAAGGTCTGCGGAGCGCCCTTGATCCGGGCGAGGCCGAGCCGGACCAGCTCCGCCTGGGCGAGGTGGAACCCGTCCATCGGGACGACGACCGCCGCGCCGTCCGGGAGCGACGCCGTCAGCCGGGCCGACACCGTCGACTTGCCGGCCCCCGGCGGTCCGACCAGCCCGAGCAGGCGGCGCCCCCCGGCATCCAGGAGGCCCCTGGCCCGGCGGAGGAGCTCGGCGAGGTCGGAGACCGGGCCCTGCCCCGTCACGGTCAGTGGTCCAGCCGTTCCAGCATCTCGGTGACCAGGGCGGCGACCGGCGAGCGCTCCGAGCGCACCAGGTTGACGTGCGCGAACAGCGGATGACCCTTCAGCGCCTCGATCACCGCCGCGACCCCGTCGTGCCA
>ENA-UOUL01002356-UOUL01002356.1-bioreactor-metagenome-genome-assembly--contig:-NODE-2356-length-22307-cov-11.818444_pt1 | contig 22307 bp, 21 predicted proteins | sample MGYA00249838_ERZ747220 | MGnify/ENA primary metagenome ERZ747220 (study PRJEB28778, sample SAMN05720191) | bioreactor metagenome | isolation source: Anaerobic biogas reactor | place: USA:Washington...
GTGTCTGCAAAACCTTCAACTGCACTCATGAACCGCATCTTGCTATTCCAGAAAATGTCGCCTGTTAATGCACTAGGCATCTTGGTCGTGTTGGTGTTGGCCGGATGCGGGCCTTCTGCCGTTACACTCACGCCAACGATGGCGCCCGCCACTGCCGCCGTGACCGAGACCGCTCCGGCGGCGACGCCAACCACTCCCACGTCATCGATCGTCCGAAGGGATAATGATACGGGATGGCGGCACTATTGGGCCTCTTCCAGCCAGCAAGTGTTTGTCAATGCCCTTGCCATTGACGGTCAGTGGTTGTGGATCGCCACTACGAAGGGGATGATCCGGCTCAATCAACACACCCTGGAGTACCAGCTATATCCCAGCACCGGCACCTCACCCGACATGGCACTAGACAGAGTGTATACGCTGGCAGTAGACGACCAGGGCCGGTTATGGGCCGGAGGCTCACGTGGCCTGGCGCGTTACACAAACACCACGGGATGGAAGATGATCTATACCGGTGGCAGCGTTACCAAATATATTGGTGGCAGCGTTACCAACTTTGCACTCGACCACGAGGGTAATCTTTGGTATTGGAAATACTCGAGTGACCGCCGTTTCCGTCCGACGGTCTATCGGTTTCAAGGACAGGAACCACCTGCCGTGGGTGACTGGCAACCAGAACAGGTCGAATGGCAGGACTCCTTTATAATTCCCTCCAATTGGCGTTTCCTTGCACTTGAAAGTGGTGTATTGCCAAACGAACAAAGTGGAAAAGACGCGAGTGGCAATACATGGTCCTGGGAATATAGTTGGAGATACGGTGAGCTTGTGATCTATCGCAACGGACAGGTAATACACACAATCATTCAAGCCAGTAGCAACTATGCTGTCATAGTCGCTGAGGCTGGCGTTTGGATCAGATTGTGGGGAAACAGGCTGTTCTACAGCGATGGGCAGTCGCTTCAACTAGGGGGGTGGCTGGATGTGCCAAGCGATTTATCTGGAAGCAGGCTGTTCTACAGCGATGGGCAGTCGCTTCAACAATATCGGTTCGCTGACGGCAAAGCTTCGATTAGCCCTCCCCGTGTTTCTTCCCTTGCTTTCACCGCCGATGGAAACGGCTGGGCCACCACTTCCGAAGGACTGTTCCGGTTCAGTAACGGAACAGAGAAGTGGGAGAGAAAAAAGATGAATACAACCCTCGAGGAAGCAACATTTAGGTTGGTTGTGTCCGACCAGCAGAGCAACCTATGGGCATACTACGATATGTACGATCATGCCTATTTTGCGTATTTTGACGGCCCGTTATGGCGGATTTGGCCCATCACTCTCGACAGATGTCGGTGGGATGGCTTAAGGACGGCGACTGAATATCAAGGCGATGTCTGGTTCACAACTTTTGATGAGGACTGTGGCCTATGGCATTTCGACGGTCAGACTTTTGAGAACTTTGAGTTGCCCCCGATTCACAGCCTAACTACAGATCACAATACGAAGCTCTACGTCATAGATAGCATAGGAGCCATCCTCGTTTATGATGGAACGGATTGGCAACAATTGCCTGATTGCACAGAGTGTAATGAGCTAGGCCTAAAGCTGGACTACGCAATTGCCATTGATGCAACCGGTAGGGTATGGAGAACAAACCGCTACACGACCCTGGATGCCAGCACCCATCGTTACTACGAAACCTATAGCATCTGGCGTTATTCCATGGACCAAGGGTGGTGTCATATCTTGACGCTGGACCCTGGCCCCTACGTGCGTTCTCTCTTGATCGATGCCTACGGCGATCTATGGATTCTACTTAGTTCTGATGAAGTCCTTCGCTGTAATCAGGAAAACTGTGAGGCGTGGCGTTTCGGCGACGACCAGCCGTTTGACGCTCCTATCACCGCCATGGCCATGGATTCCCAAGGCCGCATCTGGTTCGGCGGATATGGACTGCTCAGCGTCTACGATCCGGCGGCGGAGCGATGATTCGCCGGACGAAATCCGCGAGGGAACTTCAGCGCATCAGGGATTTCAATGAGGAGGTGAACCGATGAACGGAAACAATTTCGCGAGCATTCGCCGGATATTCTGGTTAGGCATCGGCGTTGCAGTGGTGCTGGCAGGATGCGACACTACAACTGTCGCCCCCACAGCATTGCCAACACCCGCAATAACGCCTGATGTTGGGGGCCAAACCCGGACAGTCTCATACGCAACGCCCGCAATAACGCCTGCTATCGATAAAAAGATTGAGACCCCTCTTCCGGCGGCAACGCCAACCGCGCCTGCGCTCCCTACGGCAAATATCCGTGTTGTAACACCCGTACCGTCAAAATCGCCAACGGCCAGCCCGACCGTTCAACACAACACCCCCACCCTCGAGCCTACACCGACTCCTATCCCGACCTTTTTGGCTGCATGTCCCACGCCTATTCCCGCGTCTTCAATCACCCACCGGGATGGCAATACGGGATGGCGGCACTATTGGGCCTCTTCCAGCCAGAGCGTGGCGGTTTATGACCTTCTTGTCGATGGTAAATGGTTGTGGATCGCTACAACAAAGGGTATGATTCGACTCAATCAACACAGCCTAGAGTACCAGCTATATCCCAGCACCGACACCTCGCCCGACATAACACTAAACCAGGTATATACGTTGGCAGTGGACGACCAGGGCCGGTTATGGGCCGGAGGAGAGCATGGCTTAGTGCGCTACACTGATGGTGCGGGATGGAAAGTGATCTATACCGGTGAGCAAGTTACCAGCTTTGCCCTCGATAACGAGGGCAATCTTTGGTATTGGAACCGCCAGGACTATCGTCACCGCCCGTGGGTTTATCGTTTTCAAGGACAGGACCCACCTGCAGTTGGCGACTGGCAACCCTTGCGCACCGAATGGCAAGAATCCTATCTAGATCCCAACCATTGGCATCTCCTCGCAATCCGAAGAAGAGATATACCGGTTATAGAACAAGCCAAGGACGCGAAGGGCAATACATGGTACTGGGAATATAGGTTTGAGTGGACAAAGACCTCCTATAATAGACTCGTGGTCACTCGTAATGATCGGGTAGTATACGTAACTTCCTCTAGTCAGGCTGTAGCGGTCGCCGAGGCCGGCATTTGGATTGGATTGAGCAACGGGTTGTTCTACGGCGATGGACAGACTCTAAAAAGGTATCGATTCGCTGCCGGCAAGGCTATGATTGATGACTATCCGGATGTTTACGATCTTGCTTTCACTGCCGATGGAAGCGGTTGGGCGACCACTTCTGAGGGGCTTTTTCGTTTCAGTGACGGAACGGGAAAGTGGGAGCGAATAACACAACCGAGTAGGCCCTTCGAAGAAAAGGGAATTAGCCTGGCCGCGTCCGGCCAGCAGAACGGCCTATGGGTATATGGGCCGGAATATTATCTGGCGTATTTCAACGGTCAATCGTGGCAGCATTTTACCCTCCCAGATAATGTTATTCAACGATCTTGGATGTATAAAGCAGCGGCGATTGAGTACCAAGGCGACTTCTGGTTTGCGGGTTCAAACCGTGGTTTATTCCGCTTCGATGGTCAAACTTGGAAAACAAGCATATATACTGAGATCAAGAGGTTAGCCCGAGATCGCAAAGAAAGACTCTACGCCATAGATGACAACGATTCCGTTATCGTTTATGATGGAACGAATTGGCAACGATTGCCTGATTGCGCAGAATGTAGTGAGCTAGGTCTGCCAGGTGCAATGAGCGTTGACGCAACCGGTAAGGTATGGGTGGTGTTTGGTTATTCCTCGGATCAAGGTGGCATCTGGCGTTATTCCTCGGATCAAGGGTGGTGTAAAATTTTGATGCTGAATCCTTACACTTACGTGCGTTCTCTCCTGATTGATGCCTATGGCGATCCATGGCTCTTGTATAGCCATACAAATACAGTAAGCCATTGTGATCGGGAAAACTGTGAGGTTTTGAGATTTACCGATGATCAACCGTTTGACGCTCCCATTACTGCCATAGCCAAAGATCTGCAAGGCCGCATCTGGGTCGGCGGTTATGGACTACTCAGCGTCTACGATCCGGCGGCGGAGCGGTGATTCGCCGGACGAAATCCGCGAGGGAACTTCAGCGCATCAGTGATTTCAATGAGGAGGTGAACCGATGATAGGAAACAGTTTCGCGAGCATTCGCCGGATATTCTGGTTAGGCATCGGCGTTGTAGTGGCGCTGGTGGGGTGTGAGCCTTCATCCATCACGACTACGCCGCCTGCGACCTTGCCGCCTGCGACCTTAACTGCGTACATTGCGGGTGTTGAAAGTCTACACTCCTCGCGTCCACTCCCGATTTCCATTGCAGCGGTTATCCGGCGGGATGACGATGCGGGATGGCATCATTATTGGGGCACTTCCAGCCAGCGAGAGCCTGTCAATGATCTTGCCTTTGATGGCCAGTGGGTATGGATCGTCACAGCGGAGGGTCTGATCCGGCTAGACCCAAACAGCCTGAATACGAGCTATTTTCCAGTACCGGTACCTCGCCCAACATAGCACTAGACGAGGTATATAGACTGGCAGTGGACGACCAGGGCCAGCTATGGATCGGAGGCGCGCATGGTCTGGTGCGCTATTCTGAAAGAACCGGGTGGAAAGCCATCTATACCGATGGGGGGGTTAGCCAATTTGCCCTCGATAAGGATGGTAACCTTTGGTTTTTGTCCCCTGTGGTGCGAGGGATATCGTATGCCTATCGTTTTCAGGGACAGGAACCTCCTCTTGTTGGCGCCTGGAAGCCTAGGCAAGTCGAATGGAAAGACTCCTATCTGGACCCTGCCAACTGGCGTTTGCTTGCCCTTGCAAGCAGGAGAAGCAGGTTAGCGACCCGAGAGAGCATAGATGCAAGTGGCAATGCATGGTCCTGGTCATATAACGATGTTCTGCTTACGATCTATTACAACGGTCAATTAGCACACCAAATCCCCAAAGGCTACCGTGACTGTTTCGTCGCAGTCACCCAGACCGGCGCGTGGATCGGAACGGAAGAGGGGTTGTTTTACAGTGACGGGCAGACCCTCAAACCATACCAGCTCACTGACGGCAAGGCCACGATGAACTACCCACGTGTTGATTCGCTGGCCTTCACGGCCGATGGCAGCGGCTGGGCCACCACTCCCGAAGGACTTTTTCACTTCAGTGAGGATACCGGAAGGTGGGAGCCGACGATAGGCACGAGTAGAACCATGCCCCTCGAAGAAAGAACAGTCACCCTGGTCGCGTCCACCCGGCAGAACAGCCTGTGGGCGGATGGCTACAACGACCTGGCGCGCTTCGACGGTCAATCCTGGCAGCGTTGGCCTATTCCCGACGACATTTTTCGAACTTGGGCGCAGGAAAGTTCGGTCATTCAATATCAAGGCGCCCTCTGGTTTACGGATAGAAACCGTGACCTTTGGCGCTTCGACGGTCAGACGTGGAGCAGCATCGATGCCCCAGAAATCGCCAAATTGGCCCAGGATCACACCGGGAGACTCTTCGCCGCGGACCGCAGCGATTCCATCTTCGTTTACGATGGCGTGGACTGGCAACCGTTACCCGATTGTGCAGAATGTGGCGAGCGATACGATTTCAGCGCAATCGCCGTTGACGCCGCCGGCAATGTATGGGGAACCTACGAGTCGGGCTTTTGGCGTTATTCCACGGACGAAGGATGGCGCCAAATCCTGAAGTTTGACAGGTACACCTTAGTTGAGTCTCCCTTAACAGACGCGCACGGCGATTTTTGGTTCATATCTGGGGGAGTTGTCCATTGTGGTCTTGAAGATTGTGAGGTGTGGAGTCTTGACCATTGGGAAGGTCCCATCACTACCATAGCCGCAGATGCACAAGGCCGCATCTGGGTCGGTGGGTATGGATTGCTCAGCGTCTACGATCCGGCGGCGGAGCGGTGATATCACTCTCTTCTTCGATTAGAATAAATACCCCATATAGACACCCCATGGTGTTGTTTTTAGTTTGACATATCCCATGGCTTGATAAAACGCGAAGGCTCCTACCTTGTCATTCGCAAATCCCATGTGTACCCCTGCTACACCCTTGTTTTTCAGTGAATCCCACAGTGTTTCGGTGAGTTTTCGTCTATAGCCCAGTTCTTGGAACTCAGGCAACACATTCATGTGAAAATGGGCCGGGTAGTGCTTCACAATGTCTTCATCAACGGTTATGGGATGTTGAATCAATTCAATAAAAGATCGTTCAGCGGCACTGTGATATGATCCGTTCAGGTTATACGATTTTCTAACCTGCCCCATCCACTCTTCTTCCAACCACGTCGTAAACGTCGTCGTGTTTTCAACGCCCACGATATAGCCCACGGGTCGCATGATGCTGTTGACTTCCGCTTCAACGACATAACAATGGTCCGTTGAATAGGCAACATAGGGGATCGCATAAAACTGCGCGAGCATATAGGGGTCTGAATACAAATCGCCGGCATCTTTTCCGCTCCACCCCGTCTTCAAGCAAATCTCGCTCAGATACGGGATATCGAAGAGAGCAGCCCTTCGTATTTCAGCCGTCACTTCTTTCTCCATAACGACCAACATTCACCCCTCACATCGGTTTCTTGTTTTCATTCAACCGTTCAATAATCTTCTCCAGGCGTTTTTTCCTGGTTTCTTCCTTCTTGGCGTCCAGATATAACGCCGTGTAGGTTCTTTGTACAGAGAGCGGCATTTTTAGGAAGTTCGCCAGGGCTTTTTCAGCCCCTGATAAAGCCTGGACTAAACCTTCAATTTGCGCCTCCGATATGGGCGCCGGCTTGGGGTTATCCCAGGTCCCCGCCTTTTGCGCCTGGTCTATCGCCGCCTGGCCCGCTTCCGCCATCGTACCATTCTCAATCAGTTTCCTGGCTAACGCCCGATTTCGTTCGGACCAGACACTTCCTTTCCGGCGGGGTGTAAATCTCTTCAGATATTTCTGATCATCGATGCTTTTTAACTGACCATCAATCCATCCAAAACATAGAGCTTCTTCCAAGGCCTCATCAGCGGTCAGCGTTTTTATTTTGCCGGCTTTGCCGAACACCAACCATATTCCTGAGCTAAGATGATGATTTTGACAGAGCCAAATTCTGAAAGCGCCCCTATCTTCAAATAACAACTGGTCGTCCGACACAACTCACTCCTTATCAACCCCTGCTATGGAACACTTCACTCTGCATTAAAGCCATCCAATTCACAAACACGAGCTACGCTCCTGTTTCTTTACCACGGCATACCTAAAGGTGATAATCGCCGGAAGCCTCAGGCTGGTATAGGATGCTTTTGACTCGTAGCCTTCTTTTTCCCGCTGGCACTTCCCATTCAAACGTGTCTCCCACTTCGTACCCCAACATCCCTGTCCCAATAGGCGCTAATATCGAAATCCTGCCTTGCTTGAGATCGGCATTCTCCGGAAAAACCAATGTGTAGACTTCCTCTTCCCCCGTGTCAAGGTCTTCAAGACACACGGCGGAGTTCATGGTGATGACGTCGTCTGGTATATCCTGTGGCAAAACGATTTCCGCACGATCTATCTCTGTCTTAAGGCGCCCGACATGTTCGCTCATGCCATAACTGGTAGCTTTGACATCAAAAAGCAACACTTTCAAGCGTTCAAGATCAAATTTGGTAATGCGAATAGGTTTACCACTCATGATTCTTTTTTCTCCTCGTATACAATAGCCACCGAGTACACGGAGATCACAGAAAAAGGGCGTTGCGGACGACACGCTCCCTGAGTACTCGGTGCTCTCTGTGGCTCAAATTTTGGTCCGCGTTGGTGTGGAATCTCCCACGGAGACTCCAACTGTCGATCCCCTCACAGCAATCCCAGCCACCCCGCCACGACATCGCCCGCACCGGCCATGTTCAGCGCGATGGGCAGCAGGAGCACGCCCATCGCGTTCATCCGGCGCGAGCCCCACAACACGGGAATCAGGCCGATGCCGGTCGCCACAGCGCAGACCGCCATCCCACCCCACCCCGTCATCGCGAACACCACCACCAGCAGTATCGCCAATGTGACGAAGCTGATAAGGCGGTAGCTCACGCGCGCCGTCAACGCGATAACGAGCCGTGTGAGTCCCAGTGAGAGGAAAAATGCGAGGACGCCCGCCGCCAACACCGCCGCCGTGGCCCAGAAGTAGCGTTCGGGCGTGTAGGTACTGTACTGCGTGCTCACCATCCACGCCATCCCGCCGCGCGTGAGATGCAGCCCCGGCACGAAAAAGAGGAGGAAGCCGCCCACGTAGTAGACGACCTTCGACGCCCCCTGCGAGATGACGAACGCGCGCTCGTCGCGCTGCGCCGTCGCATGCCCGGCCAGAAAGCCGCCGATGCCGCCGGTAATCACGGGGAAGAAGGCGGCGAACATCCCGCCGAGCACGCCCGCCGCCGTCCCCTGGAAGATCGCGCTGAACGGCGCATCGACGGTGCGGGCGATGTGCTGCGGTGGCAATTCGACGCGCGCCATGAGGTTCTGGAGCACCCACGGGACGGCGAACAGGCCCACAAACGCGGGCAGCAGGTTTTGATAGGCCACTTCCGTCGGCACGAGCGAGCGGTACATCATCACGAAGCCGAGCAGGCCGGAGAGCAGGAACGTCGCCAGCCCCGCGACGAGCGAGCGCCAGCCATCCCACCAGCGTTTCCACCCGGCGGGGGCGCGGTCTGTCCCCTTGGGCCATTCGGAGAGCAGCATGTAAGCGATGATCGTCCACAGAATCCACGCCATGTGCGGGCGCAGAATTTCGCGGATCGGCGGCAGCAGCCGCGAAGCGACCGGCGCGAGCAACGTCAGCGCCGCCAGCCCGCCCAATCCGCCGATGCCGGTGAGGACGACGGCTTCGTAGCCGCGTTGTTGCAGTAAATATTTCTGCCCCGGCAGGACGATGAAGACGGTGCTGTCATCCGGCACGGAGAGGAAAATGCTGGAGATCGTGTTGAGCATCGCGTAACCGGTGATGAGTCCGAGGAACAGGAACGCCATCTGCTCCGGGTTCATCCACGCGGCGAGCGTTCCGCTGGCGAGCAGAATGAAGCCAGCCACGTTGTAGATGTGCAGCGCCGGCACAATCGCCAACAACGACGCTAAAAGTGTACCTGCGAGTGTCCAAAGGATGAGTTCCAGCATTTAATTTCCCCCCACCCGCCAATCCAGCGTCGAGCGAGGAAGGATTTCCAGTTCACCGCGGTATTCCTGGATGACGCCAATGACTTCGATGGCCTGGCCTTCGGCCGGCGGCGGATCGAGGAGGGTAAAGATGTTGGTCCACAAAAGGACGGTGATGTGACCAGTGCCGTCATCGAGCAGCGCCTTCGCGCCCGCCGAGAAACCCTCCGGCGCGCCCAGGACGCCGCGCAGCCGCACGACACGTCCGGCATCCGAAACCTGCAAGTCACCCACGGCGACCCACGGGATCTCCGGGGCCGGTGTGACGATGGCGATGTCCTTGAAGCTCTCAGGGACAATCTGCAGCTCGCCCTCGTACACGCCGATTTCGCCCTTGACCTCGACCTCCGCGCCCACATCGACCGCGAATGGGTTCTCAAGCGCGGTGTAAACGTTGTCCCACAACACCAACATGATCTGCGCCGTGCCATCGTCGAGCGTCGCTTTCATCCCGCCTTTGAAGCCCTCCATCAACACCACACGCCCGCGCAGGGTCATCCAACTTCCAGCGACGTTGGGCGTCACCTCGCTCAACGCGGCCACAGGGACGGCGACGGCTTCCGGCGGCACGGCGGAAAGCACAATGTCCGCTACAGAGGCCGGGACGAGTTGCGGTGTGTCCTTGTAAAGGCTCACCGCCCCCGTCACGTCGATTCCCTGCCCTTCAACGATCTCCGGCAGTGCGCCGGTGAGCGCCGTCGTCGTCTCGTCCACGGCGACGGCAATCTCGCCGGAGTCGTCGCGTACGGTGATGAGCGTCATGCCTTCGTAAGGCGTGCGCACCTCGCGGACTTCGCCCACGATACGCACGCGCAGGCCGGCGTCCAACGGCGTGAGGGTGCTCACCTTCAACGTCACCGGCTCCGGGCGTACCAGCGCGAGGTGTTCAGCGGCGTTGAGCGTCAGTGCGACGTAATCCTCGCGGATGCGCAGCGTCCCGGCGATGGTCACCTCATCGCCGAGCGCCGGAACCGTCCCAGCGGCCAGCAATGCCTGCGTCACGTCGCGGTACGAGGAGACGCGCACTTCGCCGGTGCCGTCGTCCAGCCAGAACGCCAGGTAGCCGCTCGTGGGATCGTAGCTCAGGCTGCGCGTCACGCGGCCCTGGATGCGGACGTAGGCCATGTTCATCGTACCCAGCGCGTCGGCGGCGGAGACGGTGGGGATGTCCATGCGGCGCGCCAGCCACCAGAGCGCGAGCAGTCCCACCGTCGCCAGGAGAATCGCTGCGATCTTGACGGCGCGCACGGAGATGCGCCCGCCGAGTTTGGCCCCGCAATAGGGACACGTCGCATAAGGCCCCACAAAACGCCCGCAGCTTGGGCAGTTCGCGCCGGGTGGCGTCGCCGGTGTCGTGTGTGTATCTTCAGACATATGTGACCTCTTTATGGATGGAGTATGGAGTACGGAGTAGGGAGTAAGAGATCGGCAGGGACTGAACCTCACCTCCGATCTCCCGCTTTTCACTCGTTACGCTTCACGCGCCTCACTCTTGCTTCCTGCCTCTTCACGCTCCCACCTCCCACACCAGTTCGTGCTGGCGCTGCCAGATGCGGTAGTGCAGACCAGTGAAGGCAGGCAGCAACGGATCGTCAGTGGGCAGGTTGATGGTGGAACCGCCCATATCCGGGCGGGCGCTGTGCATCGCCGTCAGCAATGTGCGCGCGGCCTGCAAACGCTGAGGGTATTCGGGATCGACAGCCAGGTCGGCGACGACGTGATTTCCCTGTTGCAACTGGTAAAGTAGATAGCCGACCATACGCGACGCCTCCCACAGGGCCAACCCGCGCAGCTCGTCCTGACGGTGTACGCACGAGGCCAGTTGGCGCTGCCAGGGCATCGGCGTCTCGTGGAAGGCCGTGTATGACGCCAGAATCACGTCAGGGGAAGCCGGAGCAATGCCAGGCGGTAGCGGCAGTGGATCGAATGTCCCCGGCTCGAGCGTGAGGACCAACAGATCGCGCTCCCAACGGAAATCCAACTGCTGGTAGAGCGCCAGTCCACCCTCGTTTTGGGCCAGAACCTCCAGGCGCAACGTGCGTAGTGCCTCTGCCCTGGTCGTGGCCTGAACATGTTCGACGATCCGGCGGGCAATGCCGCGTCGCCGCCAGGAAGCGAGCACCCCCACGCCGCTCAACCATCCGGCATCCTCACGCACGGACAGCAGCGCGATCGCAACCGGTGTATCATCGTTGAGCGCCACCACCGACTTCCACAAGTCGATGTCTTCGATCGCGCACATCCGTGCGAACTGCGCCGCGTCAATCCAGACGGGTAAGTAATAGTTCAAATACGCCTGATTGATGAGGAGCGTTAGACGGTCATACGACAGATCCGCCGCCGGAACCAGATCAACTGACAATGCCGTGGATTTCTTCATAGCCAATAGCAGCATGATTTTGAGTTTATTGCATCCTACTATATACTGAGAACGATGAAAACGCAATCGGGTTCCGATTCGTTGTACATCTCCAAAACCAGGGTATAATGAAGGCAATGCATTGCCCGACAACCCATAAAGATCACCGACCCGTTTCAAGGTATAAGGAATAGGAACGATGACAGCAAATATTGAAGTCCGTAAAGCCCGTTTGAGCGACGCCGAACGCATCGCAGATTTCGTCAACAGCGCCCGCGCTGATCGACAAGTGTCACAGATGGATGTCGCCGAGCGATTCAGTCAGGTGGGATTTCTGCTGGCCGAACAGCGAGGGAGAATCGTCGGATTAACCGGATGGCGGGTGGAAAACCTCGTTATCTGCCTGACCGATTTTCTGATCGCATCGGGTGTGGATCGCGTGGCAACAGGCCGTGCCCTCGTCACCGCTATGGAAAAGGAAGGCGAATTCTTACAGGCTGAGGCGGCTTTCCTCTTCCTACCTGCCAATCCTAGCCGGGAGCTGATCGCCTACTGGGAACAGTTGGCATACACAAGAAAGGCAATAACGGAGTTGCCGAAAGCATGGCGTGAGGCCGCCAAGGAGTGGAATCCGAAGGCGACCGAGGCAATGATCAAGCAAATTCGCGAAGAATTGATCCGCAAGCCGATGTAAGCCCGGCAACGCGGAAGATAGAACAGGGAGGCTGAAGTCGATGGACAAAATCAAGCAATTTGTTAACGCGCACCCACAGTGGACATCCTGGATCGTGCTGTCGATTGGCATGGTCGCCATTCTCATCTGGTCCGCGCGAGACGTAGGGCTGTTAGCCGGACAGTGGGTAGCGTTGATTGTCGCCACTATCGCCGTAGCAGGGCTGGCGGTGTGGATTATCGGCTGGGAAGACGAAGAAGAGAGCGAGGACGCTGCTGCCGTAGCTGCGGAGGAATCGCCTAAAGAGGCATAAAACGGATTCCCTGACGGCTGAGACACACACCCCTGGTAACATGCCAGGGGTTTCTTTTTTAGGTTGCACCTTCCTCGAGATACGTTATAATCTCCCAGGAAACTGTTGCTTTTGGAGGCTCAACATTGGTTGAAGAACATATGGGCGAGGATTCGCCCGATGTCGGCGTCGTAACGCCGGTAGAGACGCCAGCGGAAGAGGCGACCGAGGAAGAACCCTCGCTGAGTCGTTCATTCGGCATCCGTTCATGGTTACAAGATGTCCTGGAAACGTTACTGCTGGCGGCGATTCTCTTTCTAGTGATCAATACCCTGACCGGGCGTTACCAGGTACATGGGCAAAGCATGGAACCGAGCCTGCACGATGGACAATATCTCATCGCCAGCAAGGTCGTTTACTGGCTGCGCTCTCCCGAACGCGGGGACGTCATCGTGCTAGATCCGCCGAACGAACAGAGTGAAATCCCGTACATCAAACGAGTCATCGGGCTACCGGGCGATGTCGTGGAAGTCCGGGAACAACGGGTATGGGTCAACGGCGTGGCGCTGAACGAACCGTACATCAGCGCACCGCCTGGCTACACCGGCAACTGGATCGTTACCGAAGAGCAATATTTTGTCCTCGGCGACAACCGCAACAATTCAAGCGACTCGCATGCCTGGGGATTGTTGCCGCGTGAACAGATATTGGGTAAAGCCATCTTTAGTTATTGGCCGCCGGAAACGTGGGGTGTCATTCCTCATTATACTTTCCCAGAGTTACAAACAGTACAGTAGGGCCTAATATGGCATGGACTAAACAGACGACAATCAGCGGTGGGGAGGCGGATGCACTCGCTGCGGATGGATTGGTAAACACATCCGAGGGCAGGGTGACGGTATGGGCATGGTTTCGGGATCTACTTGAAACGTTAATCCTTGCCGTGATCATCTTCCTCGTGGTGAACACCTTCACCGGGCGCTACGAGGTGCAATCGATCAGCATGGAGCCGACGCTGCACGAAGGCCAATACCTGATTGTGAGTAAAATCGCGTACTGGTTCCACGGACCCGAGCGCGGCGACGTCATCGTGCTTGACCCACCAAACGAACGGAGCGAGATTCCCTACATCAAGCGCGTCATCGGACTGCCCGGCGAAAAAGTGGAGGTGCGCGATGGACGTGTTTGGGTTAATGATATCGCGTTGAACGAGCCATACATCAGCGGCCCCCCTAGCTACACCGAAAGCCGCATCCTCGGCGCTGGCGAGTATCTGGTCCTGGGCGACAACCGCAACAACTCCAGCGACTCACACATCTGGGGCGTCCTGCCGCGCGAGAACGTCATCGGGAAATCCATCTTCCGCTACTGGCCACCGGAAAAATGGGGGCTGATCCCCCATTACACCTTCCCCGAGTTGGAGGTTGCTCCGTGATACCACCGGAAGATTCCTCTAGTGAGGATACCCACGTCAACTACACCTGCCCCAATTGCGCAATGGGCAACCTCAAGCCGATCAAGATCACCTACACGCGCCGGTGGGGACAGGAGTTGATTGTCGTGCCGGATTTTGCGGCGTGGCGCTGCGACTCGTGCGGGTTCACCCGTTACGACAGCGCGGCGCTGGCACAAATTCGCCTGCTGCTCGGCCCGGATGAAGAAGAACTGATCGAACCTTTTCCACGCCGCGCCCGCACGGAAGGCCCCGGCGAAATCGGCCCGCGCCGCTGGATGCCATGAGCATTTGGCTTGACAAATCCTAAGCCTACGCTAAAATGTAACCGTGTTGCCGAGATAGCTCAGCTCGGTAGAGCAGGGGACTGAAAATCCCTGTGTCCTGAGTTCAATTCTCAGTCTCGGCACTGGAAAACGGGATCGCGTCAGGCGATCCCGTTTTTGTTTCCCCACCCTGACGGATAAGGAGGACAAGATGAAGCGAGGTGCTTGCTTTCTGGTTCTGCTCGTGGTGTTGATCTCGTCGCCAACCTTTTCTGCCCGCGCAGCCAGAGTATCACAACTAAACGGAGCGACAGTATCTAGCCAGGCTGTTGCCCCCACCGATCCGATCATTCCCCCAACGTGGGACGTCGTCGCCGACAATTTCGAGAGCGGCAGCCTCGCCGCCTGGAGCACCGTGGAGCCATCGCGCTTGAGCCTGCTGCCCGGCGGCGGGTACAACGGCTCGACCGGCCTGGCGGTCGCCGTGGGCCAGGATGATGCCTACATCTACCAGAGCCGCGTCGCCTACGCCGTCGAAGGCTATCTCACCTTCTGGCTCAACCCCAACGGCGTGCTCTTGCCGGAGCCGACGCCCAATTACTGGCCGCCGGGCACGTCGCTGTGCGCCGGTGAGGTACGCAGTTCCGCCAGCGATTGGTGGCCGCCGCTAATCGGCTTCTACCTGCGCAAACCGCCCGGTCAGGACTACCAGGGCTATCTCGCTTATCCCAAAGAAAGCGGCTATTTTTACGACTGGCAATCCGGCGCGTTTCCGCTGACTGAGGGCTGGCAGAAAATCACCCTTGGCTACCGGATCGACTCGTGGGTCGCCGTGTGGGTCAACGACACGCTCGTGCGCTACTACGACAGCGAAATCGTCCACGACGATCCCTCCGGCGACGTGATCGAGTTCGGCAAGGTCAACTCGAATTCCAGCAGCACGCCCTCCGGCTCGATCCGCCTCGACGACGTGGCTTTTCTGGTGCCGCGAGTGGATGATCTGTGGGTGGATGCAATCAACGGCAGCGAGGAGAACGACGGCCTGACCCCCGCCACGGCCTTCCGCACGATCCAGCGTGCCGCCGACCTGGCCGGGCCAGGCACGACCGTGCACATCCTGCCGGGCATCTATCGCGAGACGGTGTACCCGGCTTTAAGCGGCAGCGCCGCCGAACCGGCCGTCTATCGCGCCGAAAACGGCCCCGGCACGGCAGTCACCCGCGGTTCGGAGCCGTCATCCGCACTCACGTGGACGAAACTGACGAGCGATCCGATCGGGATGCCGGCGGGCGTCTACGCGAACGTCTACTGGGCCGACCTGAGCGCGTGGAACCTGGACGGCCCGCCGCGTTTTGTCATGGAGATTCCCTCCCCTTCATCCCCCCCAGTGGGGGGGACAGAGGGGGGGGACCCGGCTGCCCCTCGCCCGTGAGCCGGATTGGCAGGTGGCGACGGAGTGGAAAACCCACGAGTTCTGGTGGGCCGCCGACGGCGGTTCCGCGCCCGCCGCCTGCGACCCGGTCACCAACGACGATCATAACTGTGATTTACCGCAGCGCTCGATGACGCAACTCACCGACCGCACAAACGACAGCGAGCCATCCGGCATCGAGGTCGGCAATCTGACCACGTTGGGCGATCTGACCGACGGCACACTCGTCGCCATCGATACGCTCCAGGGCCACTACGTCTATCGGCGCGCGATCACCGCGCACGACGTCGGCGCGAGCCGCATCACCGTGGATAAGGTCTGCGAGCACGACGGCGGCTCCGGCAATCCCGGCCTGGGTTGGGGGAGCAAGTATTACGTCGAGAACAAGCCCTATCTGCTCGACACGCCCGGCGAATGGTGGTACGACACGGCCACCAAGCGGCTCTACCTATGGCCAACCACCTCCGCCAATCCCGCAACCCTGGACATCGAGGTATCGCGCCGCACCAACGGCTTCAGCCTGCGCGACCGCTCCTACACCATCCTGGATGGCCTGACGGTCGAATTGCTCAACGGAAGCGCGATCTATCTGGCGAACTGGGAGACGCACAAAGCCTACAATGACATCGTCCGCAACGCCACACTGCGCTACGCCAATTGGGGCCTGTACATCGAGCAGTCGGTGCGTGCCACCGCGCCGCCGGGCAATATTATCGATGGCTTCACGCTGGAGGATTCGGAAATCGCCTACATGGACACGTTCGCCATCCGGCTGATCGACTGGTGGGAGAACAGCGCCGCCGCCGATTCCTTCACGCGCTCCGGGATCGTCAACACCATCATCCGCAACAACGAGATGCACCACCTGGGCTTCCGCACCGACGGTGACAACGCAGTCGGGGCTTCGTTCAGCTTCGTCAACAAGCTGCGTTTCGAAGGCAATCACGTCCATCACGTGGCGCACAACGGCGTCCAGTTCTCCCGGTCGGTCATCCAGTCCGACAAGACGTATGGCTTTTCCCCGGAGGAAATCAAGACCGGCGACATTCTCATCGCGGACAACATCTTCGAGCGGGCCTGCCAGTTGACCACGGATTGCGGCGGCCTGAAGTTCTGGGGCAGTCCGCCCGACAATCACGTCTTCCGCAACGTGCTCATCACCGGCAACATCTTCCGGGATAGCGTCGGCTGGACCTACGTCTCCGAAAAGCGGGGGCGCTGGACGGACAGCGAAACCAGCCAGGTGCGTGGCATGGGCGCGTTTGGCCTGTACGTGGATCACGCCAGCGGCATCCACGCCTACCGCAACATAGCCTACAACAACGCCTACAACGGCTATATGTTCTCCGGCGTGTGGCGCGACGGGCCGATGATCTACGTCAACAACGTCGCCGCCAACTCGCTTTACGGCTTTGCGCTCGGATCGGGCTACGACACTCACGGCAGCGTGGACACACGGGTGATCAACAACATCGTTGTGAATAACGAAGCTTTTGGGATGACGGCCGGCTATGCCACGGGGCGGACGCAGAACATGACCATCGACTACAACCTGTATCACGCCAACGGCTGGGGCGAGATGTGGCACGACGGGCCAATGGTGATCCGTGAGGATGGTTCTTGGGACCCGTACCAGACATTGGACGAGGTGCGGGCCAACACGCCGTGGGAAGATCACGGCCAGGAAGGCGATCCGGCCTTCCTGGATTACGACGTCACCGAGCGCGCGATGTTCGACGGCTCCTGGCCGGATTTCCACCTCACCGCTGACAGCAGCAGCGCCATTGACCGGGGGACGACGATGCTCCCGGCCTCGCTTACGGCGCTGCTGACCGCTTTCGGCGTGACGGATCCACACTGGGGCACGGCGTATGACATCGGACGGTACGAAGCCGGCTTTGCGCTGCTGGCGCAGCCTTCCGCTCAATCCATCAATCCCGGCGGAACGGCGCGGTACACCATCAGCCTGTACCCTCCCGATCTACCGCACACGGTCACGTTGAGCGTCGCCAGTCCCGCGCCTGAGCTGACGGTGACGCTTGCCCCAACAGTGCTTGCGGCAGGGGAAACTGCGACGCTCACGGTTACGGATACGCACACCGGCACCTTCGAACTCGGCCTGGGCTATATGATCACGGTGACCGGCGCGGGCGGCGGGTTCACACAGACGGCCAACGTCCGGCTGCTCGTCGGTGGGGCGCGCCTCTATCTGCCGTTGGTGACACGGTCTAGCGTCAGTGGAGCAATTTCTCGAACTCTTTGGGCAGCAGGTAGTGGTAGGTGAGCAACTTGCCATCGAGCACGACGCCGAACACGCCGTAGGGGCTGGGCGATAACGCCTGGACTTCTTGCGCCGAGCGCAGTTCCACGACTTTGGCGGGGATGTTGTGCTCCGCCGCGCTCTGTAGCACGCCATTCACGGCGTCTTCAATGTAGGGACATTGCGGCGCGCGGATGACGGTCAGCCCCGCGCCGAAGCGGGCCTGGCGCGCCTCCCAATCGGTGGGGAAGGCCGGGAGTGGGGTGCTATCATCGAAGCGGTAGGCCAGCAGGTGAAACGAGGGCGGGGCCTGATCCACTTCCACAAAACCGTGTTTGAGGAAGATGTCCTTTTTCGCCATCCACACCCGGTCAGTGGCGACCGTCACGACGCCGTGCTTGCCCTGGGCGCGCGCGTCGTCCAGACAAGTCTGGATGAGATGCGCGCCGTACCCCTTCCCCTTGCCCTTGCCCACCACCCACAGGCAATGGATGAGCAGGTAATCGGGCGCGTGGACGGCTCGCCAGGCGCATTCGCCGGGAATGTATTCGATAAAGGCCACGGTCCGCCCGCCGATTTCGTGGATCATGTGGATCTTCAGCCCTTCAGCGAGGCGCGCCGCCATCCAATCGTGCTTTTGGCGATAACCTGGCGTTTTGCGTTTGCTCATGTAGCAGAAAAAGCCTAGCTTGTCCAGGTTATCGGCGTTCACCGTGATGAGTTCAAAGGTTTCACTCATAGCTTATACTCCTCGTGTCATTTTCCCCCCATGGAAGCGTGCGACCTACTTATTATAGATTCATCCCGCAAAAACGCGAGAACATCCCGGCGAAATTGCTTGCCGCCCGCAGGGTGGCCCATCTTCTCATAGAGGCAGAGTTTGGCGTTGGGGATGCCGGCCGCCGTCTCGCGGAATAAAGTGGGGCTGTAGAAAAAGTCGTCCACGCCGCCGGTCACCAGCGTGGGCGCGGTAATCTCGGCCAGGCGATCCTGGAAAGCAAGCTTATCTTCGGCCTCCACGGTGACGACCAAATCGGTGGGGTCTTTGGGGGCGCTCAACGACAGCAGCCCCGCGCTCAGCCAGACGAGCGGTCGGGAAAGCCATTTTCCGAGGCCCGCCTGCGGATAAATTGTGCCTACCAATATGGCCCAGGCTTGCCTCCAGCGACCTTGCTGCGCCAGACGGGCTACGTCCACTTGCAATTGTTTCGCCGTATCGTTCAACGTATGCGCGCTCGAATGGATGACCAGTCGCCGCACCAGCTCGGGGTGATCGGCGGCAAAGTGCAGGGCGACAGAGCCACCGGTCGAGATACCGAGCACATCTACCGGCCCGCCGAATTCCTCCCGGATCATCACGGCGCAATCGTTCGCCATGTCGCCCAGCGTGTACCCTTGCGGCGGCTGCGGCTTACGGAGCACGCCGTAGAGCGTGTAGTCGTTTTCCAGGAATTTGTACATCGTAAGCATTATGCCTTGCGGCTTATGTTCGAATGTCAGCCCCTGGAAGATGAGCAAGGGACGCGGGCCGTGGCCTGAACGTTTGTAAGGCAAGCCGTTGCGGAAATACCCGGTTTTTGCAGATGGCGGCATGATGTGTCTCCTAATTTAACGTTGTCCGGCAATGTCTTTGTATGTGATAGCCGGATGATGATACCGCGCGGTAAGCGGGGTGGACGAGTGTACCGGAAACCTGGAGCGGATTTGTATAGCGTGCTGTGGGCAGTAGTTGATGCAAGCCATACACCCATAGCATTTGACCGTTTCCTGCCACACCGATTTCTGGTTGACGATCTGTATTTTTTGGCTGAGGCAGACCTTCTCACAAATGCCGCAGCCGGTACATTTCTCATTGCTGTAGAAGCGCACCATATCCTGGTACATATAGCGGTGCAATTCATAGTTGAGGGACTTGGGGATCCATAAAGACATCGCCTTTGCCCATTGCGGGATGACGTAATCCGCATCTGTGTCCTCTGCCAGATAAGCTTCATGCGCGAGGATATGTTGGCTAAAAGTGTCCAGCTTGCGCTGCATTTCCGCTTCCAGAAACGTCATGCGCTCCTCTGTCGCCAGCGCGGGCAGATTCTCTTTGCCAAGCGGGTGATTCCAGGGCATGGTGATGTTGAGTTGCGCGTCCAGCCGCCGGCCTTGTCGCTTTAACAACGCGTTGATGTAGTCGAAAGCGTCCGAGGGTGTGCCGCCGCGCGTACATAACGCAAAGACATACCGGGCAGAAGCAACGTCAACCTTCTCCAAGAAATCATGAAGAGGAATCGGCGACGTCAAGCAAAAGTTGGGAAAGACAAAGCCCACAGTGTTCGCCGTCGTTTTGGGCGACACCTCACGCAGCACACGCACGATGGGCACGAGGTCGGCTTCCGGAAGCCGTTTTTGCAGTTCCCGTGCGACGTGTAAAGAATTCCCGGTGCCGGAAAAATAGTAGATTTCAGTCCTTCCAGGTGGAATCATTACTCTCCTTTACAACTCGAAATCCCTATCCAACAACAACGCGATAGGAGGTAAACAGCATAGATCAGGCCGGTTTCACAAAGCCGCTTCTGAGGCGAAAATAGTCTGCGCCCAACTGCGGATTTTATTCCAATTGCGGAAATCCAAGGTGGGGAAGAAGCGCGCGAGCCAACCGGGGAGACCCAAGGCGACGCCACGCCGGTTGATTCTACCAGCGAAGAGAACCTCGGTCACAGGGGTGACGAAGGCGCGCACCGGGCCATAGATGGTGTCACGCGCGGACGCCAACTGCGCTTCATCCTTGGCCAGACCGGACAGGCACACGCTGAAGAGCGCCACCGGCACACGGCTGAGATCCGCCTGGTTGGCCTCGACAAATTCCAGGGCTTCAGCCAACCATTTGCTCCCGTGGACCGCGCTGCCGATGAGCACATAGTCGTACGCATCCACTGGCGGCTTTTCCAAAACCGGGATGACGTCTACTGCGAAACCGCGCTCGCCCAGCGTCTTGCCGATGTCAACGGCGACTTCTTGAGTGGAGCCAGCATAGGTAGCATAAGCGATCAGAATACGTTTGTTCATCGTCTTCTCTCCAAAGGTTGCAGATGAAAGGACAACGGGAGGCGGATCGGGCGCCACTGCCGTGATACCGCAAAGGGCCATCCCCACGGCCGCCGTCGAAAGGCAGCCGATTCGCAGAAAACGTCTGCGCGTGAACTTTTTACCAGATACCGAATTCTCTATTGTTGGCATTGCTGTATTGCTCCTTTAGAACCTATCCGAGAACTCGCCGTTGACGCACCCGAAACGCTCGCCAGCATCATTCTCGGATAGAGGCTCAATTTTTCGATAATCCCCATCCCAAACGGTAAAAATCTCGGCCCATCAAGCCATACCAGACCACCCCGCCTATGGTAGCCGCAAGCGATAGAAGCGCCCCTATCGCAGGGATGAAGAACCCCAGCCCGCCTACCGATACGACCAGCCCGACATAAGCCGTTGCCCTGGCAAAGGCTTTGCTCCGCAACATAAGCAGGGCGCTGATGACGCCAGAGATGCCTGCCAGAACCAGAGACGCCATCCAAGCCGTCCCATTAAAGAGCGCGTGTAGAGCCTCTCCGGCTGCTAGATAGCGATTTTGGGCAATTTCGCTTGTGGCTGCGGTGTATTGGTCGCTGAGATAGGTCATTTCGGCCAGCGGCCTGGCAGCGAAGATGATCGTGTAGCCCATCAGACCCAAAACCAGAGCGATGAGGGCATACGACTCATTCACATCTTTGAGCGCGACATACATCGCCAGCGTAATCAGCGCCGCAACCGGCATGAGCAGGACCATTAACAGGTCAAGAGATACCAGCCCTCCCAGCAGGTCGCTTTGCAAGCTGGCGAAGATATCGGCGACGGACATAACGCCGGGCGTATACGGCCAGATGAAGTAAGCAACGACGGCGAGTATGATCGTTACCGGAAAAATCATGCAGATTATCGCGCCGACTTTGTAGAGGTCAATCCAGCGCGAGTCCGTGCTCCCAGTATTTATGTTCTGATTCTTTTTTAATGCTGACATGATGTCTCTCCTTTGTAAGTACCCTGCTCGAAGGGGTTTGCAACGCCCTTTATCTCTTTAGATGATTCCATATTCATATCAAGCTCCTCGATTATTCTTTCCCAGTCGAAAGAAATCACGCGCAAGCAAAACAAACCAAATTGTTCCGACTATCGTGGCGCCAAGCCCACAGATTGCCGCGATTACAAATACCGGGATGATGATCCCCAGGGCAAATATGGAGTTAACAATTCCGATGTAAGCAGCGGCTTTGCCAAAATCCGTGCTTCGCAACATAAGTACATCGTAAATTAAGTTTCTTTAAACTTTTCGTATCTTATCAATAATCCGGGGGAGACAAACTCCCGCCGAAGG
>ENA-UOUL01002359-UOUL01002359.1-bioreactor-metagenome-genome-assembly--contig:-NODE-2359-length-22276-cov-6.221316_pt1 | contig 22276 bp, 17 predicted proteins | sample MGYA00249838_ERZ747220 | MGnify/ENA primary metagenome ERZ747220 (study PRJEB28778, sample SAMN05720191) | bioreactor metagenome | isolation source: Anaerobic biogas reactor | place: USA:Washington...
GCGGTGTGCGTCAACAAGGCGGACATCAACCCGGAAATAACGCTGGAAATTCAAGTCTACTGTGAACAGGAAGGCCTCCTTTTCGCGGGCTTGATCCCCTATGATTCCCTGGCGCAAAAGGCTGTTAATCTGGGCCTAAGCATCGCGGACATCCCATGCCCCAGCGGAGAGGCGGCAGCCAGGGTGTATCGCAAGCTGCTTCCCCTGATCACACAGGAAGGGCCGCTTATCTGAAACCTTCCTTATCCAGGGCGGGGGCTTATCGGCTGGGATACGCCGCTGCCAATGAACCAGTCCCGGAAACACTAAATATAGAAAGAGGCAAACACCCATCATGAGCGAAAACTGTGACAACAATTGTGAAAACTGCGCCCAAAGCTGTGATGACCGGAAAACTCCTCAGGATATGAAGGCCCATCTGAACCCGGAAAGCCGGGTGAGCCGCGTCATCGGCGTGGTCAGCGGCAAGGGCGGCGTGGGAAAATCCCTGGTCACCAGCCTGTTGGCGGTCAGCACAAACCGTCTGGGCCTGCGGACGGCCATTCTGGATGCGGATATCACGGGGCCTTCCATCCCCAGGGCTTTTGGCATCCAGGGAAAGGCCCTGGGAGATGAATCGCATATCCTGCCGATATTCAGCCAGGGGGGCATTCAGATCATCTCCATCAACCTCCTGCTGGAGCACGACACGGACCCGGTTATCTGGCGGGGGCCCATTCTGGCGGCCACTGTCAAGCAGTTTTACAGCGATGTGCTGTGGCACGAGGTGGATGTGATGTTTATCGACATGCCGCCGGGCACCGGGGATGTGCCGCTGACGGTGTTCCAGTCCCTGCCGCTGGACGGCATCGTGGTGGTGACCTCTCCCCAGGAACTTGTGGGGATGATCGTGGGCAAAGCGGTGAAGATGGCCCGGATGATGGCGGTGCCCATCCTGGGCTTGGTGGAGAACATGTCCTACTTTTTATGCCCGGACAACGGAAAGAAGTACAGGATTTTTGGCGGGAACGGCGCGTCGGAGGCGGCCTGTGCCTTTGGCCTGCCCCTTTTGGCCCAAATCCCCGTTGATCCGCAGATCTCCCTGGCCTGCGATCAGGGGCGCATAGAGGAAATAGAGGGCGGCTGGCTTAAACCGGCGGCTGAACTCATCAAGGAAATTGGAGGAAAACCAGCATGATAATAGCTGTGGCAGCGCAAAACGGCCAGGTGGCCCAGCACTTTGGGCATTGTGAGGCATTCCTGATTCTGGATAACGAGAGCGGTGTGACCACAAACATCCCCAACCCCGGGCACAAGCCGGGCTTTCTGCCCAACTTCCTGGGGGACCTGGGGGTGGCGGTTATTATCGCCGGAGGCATGGGCGGCAGCGCGGCAGAAATATTCGGACAGCGGAATATCCAGGTCATCACGGGCGCCCAGGGGGATGCCCGGAAAGCGGCCGAGGCCTACAGCCGAGGGGAGCTGAACTCCTCAGGGGAGATCTGCCGGGAGCATCATCACTGATTAGAGATGAACAGGGCTTGAGGACGAATTGGCCGCGCCCCGGACATCTGCCCCGGGCGCGGCCTTCTTCCTGGTGCGGCTGCCCGCCTTAGCGGAAGCTGACCAGGCTGGTGTCATTGGTGAGGATGATAAAGGTTTTGCCCCGCTGGAGCTGCAGCTCCTGGCCCTTATCATCCGTATACACGGTGCGGCCGTCCAGGGAATCCCGGTACCAGCCGCCGGGGATGTAGCTGCCGCCGGTGAAGATATCCGCGGCCCCGGTGCCGGTGAGATAGTTGAGCTGGATATAGCCGTTGGAATAGCTGAAGCGCACCCGCTGCACGATGACATTGGCAAAGGGAATGGGGGCCTCGGGGCTGTCCCGGTCGATGAAGGGGCCGGAGGAGTTCTCCCGGTGGTAGGCGTTTTCCTCAGGCGCATAGGTATAGGTGGCGTAGCTGGCGGAGTTGCCCCGGCCGGCGCTGGCGTCCTCGCCGTAGTGGCGCACATCGATAAAGGCGGCAGGGGCGTAGCCCTGGGGCAATTCATCCGTGAACAGGAAGGGACGGGGGCTGAAGGCGGCGCCGTTTTCCAGAGCCAGCTGGCGAATCCGGGCGATGTTGACGGAGAGGTTATGGGGGCTTTGGTAGCCGGAGATGCGGCTGGAGAAGTCGTTGTTGCTGAGCAGGTCAAAGGAGAGCTGGCGGAAGCTCATCCCGCCTTCCCGCAGCTTGGAGGGCACGCTGGCCTTTGCGCCCGCGCCCTCACCGGGATAGCCGGCATAGGCAAAGGCCGCGCCCCAGGTGCGGGCCACGTCCACAAAGGGGGTGCGGGCGGAGCGGCTGCCGCCGGCAGCCTCCGGGGCGCTGTCTGAAAACAGGACCAGCAGCTTGGTGGCCCCCTTGCCGGCGTTGGGCACCTGATAAAGAACGTCCGCGTCCTTAAGGCCCCAGTGGGGGTGGGCGCCCTCCGCGTTATCGATCACCAGCAGAACCGGCGCATAGACCCCCTCCCAGGGGAGGCCGGTGGTGGGGCTTTCGCCCTGGATTAAGGGGTTGTCCGGATAGGCGGCCTGAAAGGCAATGCCCGGGCGCTCCAGCACCCCCTGGATGGGCAGGGTGTCCGTGGCCAGGGCGGGCAGCGCCGCTAAAAGGCTGGCCGCCAAAAGCAGCGCAAACAGTTTCTTCATGATTTTCATGGATGGGTCACCTCTTTCTGGAGATTGCTCAGGGGAAGTATACCCGATCGAGCGATAAAATGGGATGCTGCTGTGGGCACTTCTTGATATCCGCTCTGGGCAGTCTTTTGGCAGAAGCTTTATATTTCTTAGTAAAAACCCCGGAAAACAGCCATATTTCTTGACAATCCGGGCTGTTGGGTCGTATGATGGGGGGACTAATTGAGGAGGTCTCTCCATGGCCCTGACGATGGACAAACTGGTGGCCCTGTGCAAGGTGCGCGGGTTTATATTTGCAGGCAGCGAGATTTATGGCGGCCTGGCCAACACCTGGGACTACGGCCCCCTGGGCGTGCTGTTTAAGAACAACGTGAAGCAGGCCTGGTGGCAGAAGTTCGTCCAGGAATCGGACACCAACGTGGGGCTGGACAGCGCCATCCTGATGAACCGGGAGGCCTGGGTGGCCTCCGGGCATGTGGGCAGCTTCAACGACCCGCTGATGGACTGCCGGGCCTGCAAGGCCCGCTTCCGGGCGGACCAGCTGATTGAGGACGCCGCCGCCAAAAAGGGCGAAGCCGTGCAGGCGGACGGCTGGAGCCATGAGGAGATGGAGGCCTACATCCAGGCCCAGGGGATCGTCTGCCCCAGCTGCGGAAAGCAGGATTTTACCGCCATCCGCAAGTTCAACATGATGTTTAAAACCCATCAGGGGGTGACCGAGGAGGGGGCGGCCGAGATTTACCTCAGGCCCGAAACCGCCCAGGGCATCTTTGTGAATTTCAAAAACATCGTCCGCTCCACCCGGCGCAAGCTGCCCCTGGGGGTGGCGCAGATCGGCAAATCCTTCCGCAATGAGATCACCCCGGGCAACTTCACCTTCCGCACCCGGGAATTTGAGCAGATGGAGCTGGAGTTCTTCTGCCGGCCGGGGGAGGATATGCAGTGGTTTGAGTACTGGCGCGGCTTCTGCCGGGACTGGCTTATTTCCCTTGGCATCAAGGAGGAAAACCTGAGGATCAGGGACCACAAGCCGGAGGAATTGTCCCATTACTCCGTGGCCACCACGGACTTTGAGTTCCGCTTCCCCTTTGGCTGGGGGGAGCTGTGGGGCATCGCTGACCGCACGGATTTTGACCTGAAAAGCCACCAGGAGCACAGCGGGGAGAACATGGAATACATCGACCCCGTCACCAACGAGCGCTTCCTGCCCTATGTGGTGGAGCCCTCCCTGGGCGCGGACCGGATGGCCCTGGCCTTTTTGTGCAACGCCTATGAGGAGGAGGACCTGGGGGAGGGGGACAGCCGCGTGGTCCTCAGGCTGCACCCGGCCCTGGCGCCTTACAAGGTGGCGGTGCTGCCGCTGCAAAAGAACAAGCTGGGCGACAAGGCCCGGGAAATCCACAAGCTTCTGGCGCCTAAGATGATGGCGGACTACGACGAGTCCGGCTCCATCGGCAAGCGCTATCGCCGCCAGGACGAGGTGGGAACGCCTTTTTGCGTGACGGTGGACTTTGACACCCTGGAGGATGACAGCGTCACCGTCCGGGAGCGGGACAGCATGGACCAGGTGCGTGTGCCCGTTTTGGAACTGACTTCTTACCTGCAGGACAGAATCGCCTTCTGAAGGCGCGCTTTGCCGCGCCCCTGGCATCCGAAAGGAGGACACCGTGTCCCAGCCCTATGAGAACCCATCCAAACCCCGCCGCCGCCGCGCGGACCGGCACTATCCCGAAGGCCAGAGCCCGGCGCCCCGGCGCGCCGCCTATCCGCCTGAGGAGGAGGCCCCCATGCCCCTGGGCGGCTATGACGCCGCCAGGGTCAGCCCTGCGCCCCCGGCCCCCGGCACGCGGCCCGCGCCCCGGGTCTATCAGGAGGAGGACTACGCGCCCCCCCGCCGGGATCCCGAGCCCTACCGCCAGGAGGCCTATGAGGCGGAGGACTACTATGAGGACGAGCATCCCCGCCGCTGGCCCAAGGTCATCGCGGCGCTTTTGGTGCTGGCCATCGGCCTTTTTGCGGCGTCTTATTTCTTTATCCCGGATGATGCCACCGGCATTCTGGGCCAGGCGCGCCAGGCCGTCACCGGGGTGGTGGACAGCGGCCTTCGCCTGGTGGGCCTGGGGAAGAAGGATCCTCCCACCCTGATCAAGTTTGAAACCGCGGAGGAGGAGGTGGTCACCGGGGTTAAAACCGTGTTCACCTTCACCGCGGACGACGCCCTGGAGGGGGTGCGGGTGCTAAACGGCGCGGGCGTTCCCCTCACCGGCTCCGCCCTGCCGGTGGACCAGCCGGACAACAAGGTCTGGACCTTTTCTTCCGTGATGGGCGAGCCCATCTCCGGCACCCTCACCGCGGGCATCATGTATGACGGCACCTGGTACCAAACGGATAAATCCCTTTTCCTCAGCGTGGTGACGCCAAGCCCCGAACCCACGGCCACCCCAACGCCCACGCCTGTCCCCACACCCACCCTTGCGGCTACGCTGGCGCCAACGCCGGAGCCCAGCTTTGAGGCCCTCAGCCTGCCCAGCCCCACGGTGCAGGCGGTGATTCCGGAGCCCCTGAGCGTTCAGGAGCTGCTCCCGGTGTTCACCCCGCTGGCCCAGACCCAGGAGGAACCTGAGCCGGAGTTCCCCGAGGAGGAAATCCCCGAGGACATGCTGGTGCAGGATGATTTCACGCCCCTCTATCCGGAGGAGCCGGTCCTGCAGGGAGATGAGGGAAGCCCGGAGCCCCTGACCATCCAGCAGCTGGCGGAGATTCCGGAAACGCTTCCTGAAGAGCTGCCGGAGGATTTGGGCGAAGCGGCTCCCGTAGCGGAGGAACCCACGCTGGCCCCGGTGGCGGAGCTTATCCCCACCGCCACCCCCCAGCCCCAGCTTGTGGTGCAGGCGGCGGGCAGCGCCCTGCCCTCCGGGCTGGGCATCATTGATGACGCCTATCAGGGCGCCCGGAAGCTGAACGATTACAGCCGCGCCGAGCCCCTTAACGTGCCCGCGGGCAGCGCCTATACCAGCTATGAGGGGGGCGTGTTCACCTTCCGGGGGGACGCGCTGCGCCAGAACGCGGCCTTTGGCACCACACCCCTTGATCTTAAGCAGCTGACCATTCAGTGGCAGACGGACCTGGGCAGCCTGCGCACCGAGGACTCCGGCACCGTCTACGGCCTGGGCTGGACGGGCCAGCCCGCCATCGTCAAATGGGCGGTGGAGGTGCGGCAGATGATGAACCTCGCCGAGGAGAAAAAGGGCGTCACCGCCCTTAAAGAGGTGATCGCCGCCGGACAGGACGGCAAGGTTTATTTCGTTGACCTAAACGACGGCGTCCCCACCCGGGAGCCCATTGACGTGGGCTATCCCCTCAAGGGCAGCGTGGCGGTGGACACCCAGGGCCGCCCCATCATCGCCTTTGGCCAGGGCATCTCCAAGCTGCCCGGCAAAACGGGGGCCATCGGCTACTATCTTTATAGCCTGATTGACCAAAAGGAACTGCACTTCATCAACGGCCGGCGCACGGACGACCAGCGCCAGTATTCCACCAACGGCGCTTTTGACGGCACGGCGCTGTTTGACCTAAGCTCTGACAGCATGGTGGTGGCCGGTGAAAACGGGCTGCTTTACACCGTGAAGCTCAACACCGTCTTTGATTTCCTGGACAAGAAAACCATCACCGTGGATCCGGAGGTCATTTACCTAAGAAGCAAAGCGGGCAAGCAGAACGACACCACCGTGTCGGTTGAAACCTCAGTGGCTATGTACGGGCCCTACGCCTATCTGGCGGACAAGCAGGGCATTCTGCGCTGCGTGGACACCACCAGCATGCAGACCCTCTGGGCTTTTGACGTGGGGGACAACACGGACGCGGCCATCGCCCTTGAACTTAAAGGCGAGGGGCTGGACCTTTACACCGGCACCACCGTCCTCACCCGGCTGCGCCGGGATGGCAAGGCCCTCATCCGCCGGATCAACGCCCTGACGGGCGAGGAAATCTGGCAAAAAGAGGTGGCGGCCTCCTTTGACAACGCGGAGCGGGCCGGGGTGAAGGCAAGCCCGGTGGTGGGGCAAAACAGCGTCAGCCACCTGGTGTATTTCACCGTGAATCAAACCGAGGAGGGCGGCACCATCCTGGCCCTTGACAAGGACACCGGGGACATCGTCTGGCAGATGCCCATCCGTTCAGGCGCCGTGTCCTCCCCCGTGGCGGTGTATGACGAGGCCGGCCAGGCGGTGATCATCCAGGCGGGCCTGGACGGCACCCTCTACATGCTGGACGGCCTCACCGGCCAGGTGCACAGCACCCTGGATCTGGGCGGCCAGATTGAGGGCTCCCCCGCCGTGTACAACGACATGCTGGTGATCGGCACCTCCAGCCGGGACAACCACAAGCTCTACGGCATTCGCATCGAATAAAAGGGCGCGGGCCAGCCCCGCCCCTTTCCCCCTTAGGGGAAATACACTTTAGAAGGAGGCCGCGCATGGCGCAATACCTTGCCGCGCTGGATCAGGGGACCACGTCTTCCCGGGCCATCGTGTTCTCACTGGAAGGCCGCCCGAAAGCAACGGCGGCCTTTGAATTCACCCAGCACTATCCCCGCCCCGGCTGGGTGGAGCATGACCCGCAGGATCTGATCTCAAGCCAGGTGGAAGCCTTGAAAAAGGCGGTGGTCCAGGCGGGGATCAAGGCCCGGGACATCGCCGCCCTGGGCATTGCCAACCAGCGGGAAACCACCCTCATCTGGGAGCGGGAGAGCGGGGAGCCCGTCTACAACGCCATCGTCTGGCAGTGCCGGCGCACCGCGGGCTATATCGACCAGCTCAAACAGGCGGGCCACGCGCAGCTGATCCAGGAAAAAACGGGCCTCTTGCCGGACGCCTATTTTTCCGCCTCCAAAATCCGCTGGATTCTGGACGAATTAAACCTCCAGACCCGGGCGGAGGCGGGGGAGCTTTGCTTTGGCACGGTGGACAGCTTTTTGGCCTTTCACCTGCTTGAAGGCCGGCCCCATGTGACGGATGCCACCAACGCCAGCCGCACCATGCTTTTTAACCTGGCCACCCAGGACTGGGATGATGAGCTGCTCAAGATCTTTGGCGTGCCCAGGGCCCTTTTGCCTGAGGTGCGGGACACGGCGGGCCCCTTTGGCATCCTCAGGGAGGATATCCTGGGCGTGCCCCTGCCGGTGTGCGCCATGGCGGGGGACCAGCAGGCCGCCCTCTTTGGCCAGGCCTGCTTTGCCCCGGGCGAGGTGAAAAACACCTATGGCACCGGCTGTTTCATGCTGATGAACGCGGGGGAAACGCCCCCTGTGCCGGAGGGCGGGCTTTTAGCCACCACCGCCTGGCGGATTTCTAATAGGGCCACCTATGCCCTGGAGGGCAGCGTGTTCACCGCGGGGGCGGCGATCCAGTGGCTCAGGGATGAGATGGGCATCATCCAGGACGCGGCCCAGAGCCAGACCCTGGCGGAATCCGTGGCCGACACCCAGGGGGTGTATCTGGTGCCCGCCTTTACAGGGCTGGGCGCGCCCCACTGGGAGATGTACGCCCGGGGCAGCGTCACCGGCCTGACCCGGGGGGCAAACAAGGCCCACCTGGCCCGGGCGGCGCTGGAGGCCATCGCCTACCAGTCGGATGATCTGCTGAAGATGATGGCGGCCACCCTGGGCCGCCGTCCCCAGGCCATGAAGGTGGACGGGGGCGCCACGGCCAACGGCTTTTTGATGCAGTTCCAGGCGGACATCAGCGGCCTGCGGGTGCTGCGCCCTGCGGTCAGGGAGACCACCGCCCTGGGGGCGGCGCTTTTGGCGGGGCTGGGGGCCGGGGTGTTCAAGAGCCCCCAGGAGGCCGCGGCCCGCTGGCAGCTGGAGCGGGAGTTTGTGCCCGGCATGGCGGACGACACCCGCCAAACGCTGCTTTCAGGCTGGGAGCGGGCGGTGAAAACCACCTTGTTTGAGGCGGCCTGCCGCCAAGAGGCGCCGTGTTCATAAGCGAGAGCTGGAGGGATTACGAGCTGCTGGACACTGGCGAGGGGATGAAGCTGGAGCGCTGGGGCCAGATCATCCTGGCCCGGCCGGACCCCCAGGTGATCTGGCCCAAAAGCCGGCCGGAAAGCTGGCAGGAGGCGGACGGCAGCTACCTGCGCTCAGGCGAAGGGGGCGGCAGCTGGCGCTTTAAAAGGGCCCTGCCCGAGCGCTGGGAGATCGGCTACCGGGATCTGAAGTTCTTTGTGCGGCCCACCGGTTTTAAGCACACGGGCCTGTTTCCGGAGCAGGCGGCCAACTGGGACTGGATGCGGCAGTGCCTTCTGCCCCGCCCGGGGGCCAGGGTCTTAAACCTGTTTGCCTACACCGGGGCCGCCAGCCTGGCCTGCATGATGGCCGGCGCCCATGTGACCCATGTGGACGCGGCCAAGGGCATGGTGCGCTGGGCCAGGGAAAACCGGGAGCTCAGTGGGCTTCCGGAGGAGCGCTGCCGCTTTATCACCGAGGACGCCCAGGCCTTTGTGAAGCGGGAACTGCGCCGGGGCAAGCGCTATGACGCCATCCTGATGGACCCGCCCAGCTATGGCCGGGGGCCCTCAGGCGAAATCTGGAAGCTGGAGGACGCCCTGTTTCCCCTTGCGGAACTCTCAGCCCAGCTGTTAAGCGACCAGCCCCTGTTTTTCTTGATCAACGGCTACACCACGGGCTTTCAGCCCACGGTGCTTGGCAACATCCTGCGCCTGACGGTAAGCGCCCGCTTTGGCGGCAGCATCGACGCCCAGGAGCTTTGCCTGCCCGTGAGCGCGGGGGGCTTCCTCCCGGCGGGGGCCAGCGGCCGGTGGCGGCCATGAAGGAGACTGCATTGGAACAAACCCACCCACCCATTTTGTTTGAGGATAACCACCTCCTGGTGGCCTTAAAGCGGCCCATGCTCCTCACCCAGTCGGACCGGACGGGGGATGAGGATTTGCTCAGCCAGTTAAAGGCCTATGTCAAGGAGAAGTATGAAAAGCCCGGGGAGGTTTACCTGGGGCTGGTGCACCGGATGGACCGGCCTGTGGGGGGGCTTCTGGTCTTTGCCCGCACCTCCAAGGCGGCGGCCCGCCTGTCCCAGCAGCTGCGCCAGGGGGCCCTTCAGCGGGAATATGTGCTGGTCTGCCAGGGGCAGACGCCGGACCGCTTTACGCTGAAGGATTATCTTAAAAAGGACGAGGCCACCAACACCGTCACCGTGCTGCCCTCCTTTCTGTACCGCCAGGGGAAGGAGGCCATCCTCCACGGGCAGACCGTCCACCACGCGCCTGAGAAAAGCCTGGTGGCGGTGAAGCTTCAGACCGGGCGGGCCCACCAGATCAGGGCCCAGATGGCCCATATGGGGCATCCTCTTTTGGGAGACGCGCGCTATGGCAAGGGCACGCCGGGCGAGCTGATCGCCCTTTGGGGCATGCGCCTGTCCTTTCTCCACCCGGTCACCCAGCGGGCCATGGTCTTTATCTGCGCGCCGGACGCGGCGCCCAAGGGCTTCCCGGTGAGCGGCTTTTTTAAGGACTATCTCAGGGAGCTGGACGGTCTGGGCCGCATCTGGCCGGACATCGCCCCATGACTGATACAGGCGCGCCAGTGCGCTATGAGCTGATCCGCCAGTGCGCTGTCACCGGCGCCCGGGCGGGCATCCTCCACACTCCCCATGGGCCGGTGGAAACCCCGGTGTATATGCCCGTGGGCACCCAGGGGGTGGTGAAGGCCATGACCTCCCGGGAGATGGCGGAGATCGGCGCCCAGATTGTGCTGTCCAACACCTATCACCTAAGCCTGAGGCCCGGGCCTGAGGTGGTGGAAAAGGCTGGGGGCCTGCACCGCTTTATGGTCTGGGACAGGCCCATCCTGACGGATTCGGGGGGCTTCCAGGTGTTTTCCCTGTCCGGGCTTCGCAAAATCACGGAGGAAGGGGTGCGCTTCCGCAGCCATCTGGATGGCTCGGCGCTGTTCATGGGCCCGGAGGAGTCCATCCGCATCCAGGAGCAGCTGGGGGCGGACATCATCATGGCCTTTGACGAGTGCACAGCCTGGCCCTGTGATGAAAAGACCGCCCGGGCGGCCATGGAGCGCACCCACCGCTGGGCCAAACGCTGCCAAAAGGCCCACCGGAGGGAGGATCAGGCGCTGTTTGGCATCGTCCAGGGGGCTTTTTCTGAGCAGTTGAGGATAGAGAGCGCCCAGACCCTGGCGGCCATGGATTTCCCCGGCTATGGCATCGGCGGGCTTTCCGTGGGGGAACCCAAGGATCTGATGTACCGGATGCTGGACGCCCTGATGCCCCATATGCCAAAGGACAAGCCCCGTTATCTGATGGGCGTTGGCACGCCGGACTGCCTGCTTGAGGGGATCCTGAGGGGGGTAGACATGTTTGACTGCGTGCTGGCCACCCGCATCGCCCGAAACGGCACCATTCTCACGGGCCAGGGCCGCCTGGTGGTGCGCAACGCCCGCTACCGGGAGGATTTCCGCCCCCTGGAGGAGGGCTGTGACTGCGAGGCCTGCCGGCACTATTCCAGGGCCTACATCCGCCATTTGATCAAGGCGGGGGAGATCACCGGCGCCCGGCTGTGCAGCATCCACAACCTGCGCTATCTTAAGCGCCTGATGCAGGGCGCGCGCCAGGCCATCCTTGAGGACCGCTTCCCGGCCTACCGGGAGGCCTTTTACCAGCAGTTTGATATGCGCGGCGCCTTTAACCGCAGCGAGGAGACCCAATGACAACGGACAGCGACCACCTGGTCCTGGACCAGGTCACCTACCGCTATGAGCCCCAGGCGGAGCCAGCGGTCAGGGACATCAGCCTCACCATCCCCAGGGGGCAGTTCACCGCCATCCTGGGGCATAACGGCTCGGGCAAATCCACCCTGGCGAAGCTGTTCAACGGGCTTTTTCTGCCAAGCCAGGGCCGGGTGACCGTCAGCGGCATGGATACCCAGGAGGACCAATACACCTGGGACATCCGCCAGGCGGCGGGGATGGTGTTTCAAAATCCGGACAACCAGCTGGTGGCCACCCGGGTGTATGACGATGTGGCCTTTGGGCTGGAGAACACCGGGGTGCCCACCGAAGAGATGCCCCCCCGGATTGATGAGGCCTTAAGGCTTACCGGCATGAGCGCCTTTCGTGACCGGCCGCCCCATCTTTTGTCCGGCGGGCAGAAGCAGCGGGTGGCCATCGCGGGGATTCTGGCCATGCGGCCGGAGGCCCTGATTTTGGACGAGGCCACGGCCATGCTGGACCCCCAGGGCCGCAAAGAGGTTTTTGATACCGTGGCCCGCCTCAACCGGGAGCAGGGCATCACCGTGGTGTGGATCACCCACTTCATGGAGGAGGCGGCCCGGGCCCAGCGGGTGATGGTGATGGATCATGGCCGGATCGCCATGGACGGCAGCCCCCGGGAGATTTTTGCCCGGGTGGAGGAAATCAGGGCGCTGCGCCTGGACGTGCCCCCCATGACCAGCCTGGCCCATATGCTGATTGCCCGGGGGATCAAGGCGGCGGGGGATGTGCTGACGGTTGAAGAAATGGCCAGGGAGGTGATCAGGCTGTGCCCATCGTGCTGGAAAAACTAAGCCATATTTATCAGCAGGGGGGCCCTGTGGCCACCACGGCGCTGGAGGAGATTGACCTCACCATCGGGGATGGCGAGCTGCTGGCCCTCATCGGCCACACCGGCTCGGGCAAGTCCACCCTGGCCCAGCATCTCAACGGCCTGATCAAGCCCTCCTCCGGCCGGGTGCTGCTGGACGGGCGGGACATCAACGCCCCCGGGGAGGACACCCGCAAGCTGCGCTTTAAGGTGGGGCTGGTGTTCCAGTACCCGGAGCATCAGCTCTTTGAGGAGACGGTGTATAAGGACATCGCCTTTGGCCCTAAAAACATGGGGCTTTCAGGCGAGGAGATCGAAGCGCGGGTGCGGGCGGCCATGGACATGGTGGGCCTGCCCTTTGAGGAGATCAAGGACCGCTCCCCCTTTGAGGTGTCCGGCGGCCAGATGCGCCGGATCGCCCTGGCGGGGGTGCTGGCCATGCGGCCCCAGGTGCTGGTGCTGGACGAGCCCACAGCAGGCCTTGACCCCCGGGCCCGAGAGCTGCTGCTCTCTGACATTCAGCGCCTCCATAGGGAGGGCACCACCGTGGTGATGATCTCCCACGCCATGGACGACGTGGCCCGCCTGGCCACCCGCATCGCGGTGCTGGAAAAGGGCCGGCTGGCGATGGAGGGGCCGCCGGAGGCGGTGTTTGCCCGCTATGAGGAACTGACCCGGATGGGCCTGGACGTGCCCCAGGGCTGCCAGCTGACCCGGGCGCTTCGGGGAATCGGCGGGCCGGAGATTCCGGACTGCTATTTGCTGGAAAGCCTGGCGGACGCCCTGGCGGCCTTCTTGAAAGGGGGTGGCGGCGATGCTGCGTGACATCACCCTGGGCCAGTATTACCCGGTGGACAGCCTGGTGCACCGCCTGGACCCGCGCACCAAAATCCTGCTGACGGTGCTGTTTATCATCGCCGTGTTCATGGCAGGGCAGCTTTATCTCTACGGCTTTATCCTGGCTTTCCTGTGTCTGGCGGTGTATCTGGCCCGCCTGCCCGCCCGGATGATCATCCGCAGCATCCGGCCCATGCGCATCCTTTTGGTTTTCACCTTTGTGCTGAACCTCTTTTTTGGCTCCGGCGAAACCGCGCTTATCCGGCTGGGGCCTGTGGTGATCTGGCAGGAGGGGCTGTTAAACGCCCTGCACTTCACCTTAAGGCTGATCTTTCTGGTGATGGGCAGCAGCGTGCTCACCCTGACCACCTCCCCCGTCACCCTGACGGACGGGCTGGAAACCCTGGCCTCCCCCCTGAAGGTGATCAAGTTCCCCGCCCATGAGATGGCCATGATGATGACCATCGCCCTGCGCTTTATCCCCACCCTGGTGGAGGAGGCGGACAAGATCATGAAGGCCCAGACCGCAAGAGGGGCGGACTTTGAGTCCGGCAACCTCATGGCCCGGGCCCGGGCCATGGTGCCCCTGCTGGTGCCCCTGTTTGTCAGCGCCTTCAGGCGCGCGGGGGATCTGGCCATGGCCATGGAGGCCCGCTGCTACCATGGCGGGGAGGGGCGCACCCGGCTGCACGTGCTTAAAATCGGGAAGCGGGATCTGATCGCCTTTTTGGTGATGGCGGCGCTGTATCTGGCGCTGCTGCTGCCCCGCTGGCTATGAGAGGGACCCGCCGCATCCTCCTGACCCTGGAATACCAGGGCACCCGCTACTCCGGCTGGCAGCGGCAATTAAACGGCCCCAGCGTCCAGGAGGAGGTGGAAAAAGCCCTCTTAAAGCCCCTGGGCCGGCCCGTGACCCTCACGGGGGCCAGCCGCACCGACGCGGGGGTGCATGCCCTGGGCCAGCGGGCGCATTTTGACACCGACAGCCGCATCCCGCCCGCCAAATGGCCCTTTGTGCTGAACACCCTTCTGCCCCGGGATATCAGCGCGGTGGCGGCCAGGGAGGTGCCGGACAGCCTCCACGCCCGTTTCTCCGCCCTGGGCAAGCGCTATTCCTACCGCATCCTGAACCGGCCCCAGCCCTCAGCGCTGATCCGTGACTTCAGCGCCTTTGTGCCCCTGCCGCTGGATGAGGAGCGCATGGCAAGAAGCCTTGGCCCCCTCATCGGGCGGCATGATTTTAAGGCCTTTGCCGCTTCCGGCCACAGCGCCAAAACCACGGTGCGCACCCTGCGCCGGGCCCAGATCACAAGAACGGGCAAGGAATTGACCCTTATCATCGAAGGGGACGCTTTTTTATACAACATGGTGCGCATCATCGCGGGCACCCTGATTGCCATTGGCCTGGGCCGGCTGGGGGAGGAGGCCTTTGAACAGGGCATCATGACAGGGGACCGCCTGGCCCTTGGCCCCACGGCGCCCGCCTGCGGGCTGACCCTGGAGAAAATATGGTACCCGGGGGAATGAAGGCGCCCCTGCGCGTCTCCGTCCGGGCCTTGGTGGACTTTTCCCTTTTCCCGCCTGATATTATGCCCGTCTCCAGCCGCCTTTTGGCCCAGGGCCGGGCGGGGCATCTGGCCTGGCAGGCCAAAAGCCAGGCCCAGGCGGAAATCTCCCTGCGCTGGGAGGGAATGTGCGAGGGGGCCCGGGTGGAGGTGCAGGGCCGCATGGACCTGTTTGATCCCAAGGCCCAGCCCCCGGTGATTGAGGAGATCAAGCTGTCAGGCGACAGCGTGCCGGAGGAAGCCCGGCCGGAGCATCTGGCCCAGGCTGCCTGCTATGGCTTTATGCTCTGTGAGCAGGAAGCGCTCCCCGAAGTGGCCCTGAAGATCAGCTATGTAAGCGCCGCCGGGGAAGAGCGTGCCGCCTTTTATGAGCTGCTGGACAGGGAGGAGCTGAAGGAAAGGTTTTTTGAGCTGCTGACGCCCTATGTGCGCTGGCAGCTTCGCCTTGAGGACTTAAGGGCGGCCCGGGACGCCTCCATCCAGGCGCTTCCCTTTCCCTACCCGCGGTATCGCCCGGGGCAAAAAGAGATGGCCGCCCAGGCCTATACCGCCATCGCCAGGCGACGGCGGCTTTTCGCGGTGATGCCAACGGGCACCGGCAAAAGCGCGGCGGTGCTTTATCCCGCGCTTAAGGACCTGGGGCAGGGGCTGTGCAGCCAGGTGTTTTACCTCACCGCCCGGGGCACCCAGCGCCTGGCCCCCAGGAAAGAGCTGGACCGCATGGCGGAACAGGGCCTTCAGGCATTTTCCCTGACCCTGTATGCCAAGGAAAAGCTCTGCCCCATGGAGGAGCCGCGCTGCCACCCGGATCATTGCCCCAGGGCAAAGGGGCACTACCTGCGCCTGGGGGATGCCCTTTTGGAAGCCCTTAAAACCTTCCGCTGGGAGTGGGAGGAGATTGTGGCCCTGGCCCAGGCCCACACGCTTTGCCCCTTTGAGTTCAGCCTCTCCCTGTGCGAGATCGCGGATGTGGTGATCGGGGATTATAACTACGCCTTTGACCCCCGGGTGCGCCTGTCCCGGGTGTTTGAGATGCCCTGGGGGGTCAGCCTGTTGGTGGACGAGGCCCATAACCTGGCGGACCGGGCGCGGGACATGCTCTCGGGCGCCCTTTCCCTGCCCCGCCTGATCGCCGCCCGCCGGGAAGCGGGGAAGGCCATGGGACGTACCAGCCCCCTGTATCAGGCCATGACGGCGCTGATCCGCCTGTTGGACAAAGAGGAGCGCCCTTTTTTGCCTGAGGCGCTGGAGACGGCCTGCGGCACGCTGATTGAGGCGCTGGGCGGCAGCCGTTTCTCGGGGGCGGGGGAGCTGGCCCGGGAGCTGATCGCCTTTGTCCAGGCTCTCAGGCGGGGCCAGGACAGCCCGGATTACCACCTTCTCTGGCAGCCCGCTGCCCGGCAGGGGCAGGCCCAGGTGATCAACCTGAACCCCGCCCCTTATCTTCAGGAGACGACCGCCAGGCTGGCGGGGGCGGTCTATTTTTCCGCCACCCTTCACCCCATGGGGGCCATGCGCAGATTGCTGGGCGGCCAGGAGGAGGACGCCTGCCTGGCCCTGCCCTCCCCCTTTCCCAGGGATCACCTGCTGACCCTTCAATATCCCATCAACACCCGCTACCGGGCGCGGGAGGAGAGCCTGATCCCTGCCGCCCGGGCCATCGCAGCGCTGTTTTACGCCCATCCGGGCAAGGTGATCGCCTACTTCCCCTCCTTTGCCTATCTGGGGCAGGTGCAAAGGGCCCTTGAGGCGGAGGCGCCGGACATCCCCCTGGTGGTTCAGGCGCGCCGCATGGACGAGGCCGCCCGGGAGGATTTCCTGGGCCGCTTCACGGGGGATGACAAGCCCCTGCTGGGCTTGTGCGTATTGGGCGGGGTATTCGCGGAGGGGGTGGACCTGCCGGGCCGGCAGCTGATCGCCGCTGCCATCTTAGGCGTGGGCCTGCCCCAGGTGAGCCCGGAGCGGGGGCTGTATCAGGCTCGCATGGAGGAGGCCTTTCAGGACGGCTTTGGCTTTGCCTACCGCTATCCGGGCATGCAGAAGGTGTGCCAGGCGGCGGGCCGGCTGATCCGCTCGGAAACGGACCGCGGGGTGCTGATGTTGATGGATGACCGCTTCAATCAGCGGGGCTATCAGGCGCTTTTGCCTGATCATATCACCATGAACCGGGTACATTCCATAGAGGAGATCACAGACGCGGCCCGGGAATTCTGGGGGGACGCCCCCAAGGAGGAGCCATGACCCAACTGCCCAAACGCCACCTGGGGGAGGTGGAGCGCAAGCTCCTCACCCTGTATGCCTTAAGGGCCCTTGGCCCCTGCACCAATCTGCAGCTCATCACCTTCATGGGGGAGACCGAGGTGATGAACTACTTTGATCTGCAGACCGCCCTTTATGAGCTGCTGACAGGCGGCCTGGCCGACCGCACCCCCGTTCAGGGGGATGAGCGCTTCACCCTGACCCCCTCGGGGCAGGAGGCCATCGCCCTGTTTGCCCAGCGCACGGTCACCCGGGACACGGACATCATTGACAAAATGGCCCCCCTTTACAAGGCCCGCTGGCAGAAGGAGCGGGAGGTTTTCGCCAAAATCAGCCATGAGGGGCAGCACGAATACCATGTAACCATGGGCATCTCAGACGGGGAGATGCCCCTGATGCGCCTGGACCTGTCCCTGCCCACGGCCAGCCTGGCGGAGCGCTTCCGCCTGGCCTGGCAGGAGGAAGCCCAGGGCATTTATGACCATATCCTGAGCCGCCTCTCCGGCGAGGAGGGAGCATGAGCGTCTGGGGCATCCTGGTGGCGGCGGGCAGCGGCAGCCGCCTGGGGGCGGAGCAAAACAAGGTGCTGCTGCCCCTGGGGGGCGAGGCCCTTTTTTGTCATGGGCTGAGGCTGCTGTGCCAGTTGTGTGAGGGCGTGGTGCTGGTGATCAGGCCTGAAGATGAAGGGGCGGTGCAGGCAGCGCTTGATCAATCCGGGCTTATGGCTGACCGGATCGTCTATGGCGGGGAAACCCGCCGCCACTCGGTGGAGAACGCCCTGGCTGCATTGCCGGAGGGGGCGGATCTGCTGCTGGTGCATGACGCGGCCAGGCCCTTTGCCGGCCTTGAGATGGCAAAGGATGTGCTGCGCCTGGCCAGGGAAATGGGGGCCGCTGTGCCCGCGCTGCCGGTTACCGATACCCTCAAAACCGGGCAGGAGGGCCTGGTGACAGGCACCCAGCCCCGGGAAGGGCTTTATGCCGTGCAGACGCCCCAGGGTTTCAGGCGGGCGGTGCTGGAGAGGGCCTACCGGGAGTGCCCTGATGCCCTCACGGATGACGCTGGGCTGGTGGAGCGCCTGGGGCTGAAGGTGGCGCTTGTCCCCGGCAGCCGTAAAAACATCAAAATCACCCTGCCGGAGGATTTTGCCATGGCTGAACAGATGCTGGGACACTTCCCCCGGGTGGGCACAGGCTATGATGTGCACCGCCTGGTGGAAGGGCGCCCGCTGATCTTAGGCGGAGTCACCATCCCCCATGACAAGGGCCTGCTGGGGCATTCGGACGCGGACGCGGCGCTCCACGCGCTGACAGACGCAATGCTTGGCGCCTGTGCACTGGGGGACATCGGCCAGCATTTCCCCGACAGTGACCCGGCCTATCAGGGCATTTCTTCCATGCTGCTGCTGGAGGGGGTGGTGGCGCTGATGCGGGAGAAGGGTTTTGTGCCCCGCCAGTGCGATCTGACCATCATGGCCCAGCGGCCCAAGCTGGCCCCATTTATCCCACACATGCGGGAGAACATCGCCAAAACCCTGGGCATCCCCCTTGGCCGGGTGGGCATCAAAGCCACCACCACCGAAGGCCTGGGCTTTGTGGGCCGGGAGGAGGGCATCGCGGTGCAGGCGGTGGCGGTAACGGAGTGGAATTGAACTAAATAAACATGCGGAAATGCTTGACTTTTTGTTAATATTAATCTAGAATAATGGGTGGAAAATAAATACAGGAGGACCATTTATGCGTAAACGCAGACTGTTTCTGGCGCTGTTCCTGAGTGTACTACTTGTTCTGACGGGGTCGGTTCACGCGGCTCAAGCAGAGGCACAGACCTTTGAAGGCGCGGGGCATGGCATGCAGGGCCCTATCACTGTGAATATCACTGTGGACGAAGGCAAGATAACCGGCATTGAGTTTTTGGTTTATACAGAAACCGGCAATATAACAGCAGTGGCCAAAGAGCGCATCCCGGCGCTGATTGTTGAGCATCAGTCACTGGGCCTGGATGCTGTGACAGGGGCAACGCTGACCAGCTACGGCATCATCAATGCGGTTGCCGATGCTGCGGAGAAAGCCGGGCTGGATGTGAAGGCCATGCGGGCCAACAAGTTGGTTCCGCAGCCAGGCGCCGATGAGATTTGGGATACGGATGTGCTGGTTGTAGGCGGAGGCGGCGCTGGGTTTTCTGCAGCGATTACCGCGGCACAGCAAGGTGCAAGTGTGATCTTGATTGAGAAGGGCTCAGTTCTGGGCGGCAACACGCTGGTGGCCGGCGCTGCCTATAACGCGGTCGACCCGCAGGCCCAGTCCCATATGAAGCTGTCAAAAGCGCAGAAAGACACCATGGACAGCTACCTTGCCATGGAAGAAACTGATCCGGCGCTGAAGCTGGATGTGTACCCGGAGTGGAAACAGGCGCTGCGCGATGTTCAGGCGGACATCAAAGCGTTCTATGCCGCCAATGAGGGGAAGACCGCTGGTGAGGATATGCCTGGTTTTGACTCCATCGCCATGCACATGTGGCAGATTTATATTGGCGGCCTGCGCCAGCTCAGTGACGGGTCATGGATCGCATCTGACTATGAACTCGCCCGGGTGCTGGCGGAGCAGGCGCTGCCTTCTCTGGAATGGATGGGCAGCATTGGCCTCAACCCAGCCTATGGCGATGCCACAGCCGAGAGAGGCCTGACCACGGTGCTGGGGGCCATGTGGCCGCGTACGCACTCCTTCATGTCAGGAGCCGACAGAATACCGCAGCTTGCCAAAGTGGCGGAAGAGAACGGCGTTAAAATCTATACTGAAACCCAGGGGACCGAGCTGATCGTCGATGCGGACGGCAAGGTGGCCGGTGCGAAAGCCGTGAAGGCTGATGGCACGAAGATTACAATCAACACATCAAAAGGCGTGGTTCTGGCCTCGGGAGGATATTGCGCCAACCCGGCAATGGTGAAGGAATACGATAAATATTGGGGCGAAGACCTCTCTGCCCGCACCCTGTCTACTAACATGGGCACCAACGAGGGCGATGGCATTCTGATGGCCATGGCCATCGGTGCTGATGTGACAGGAATGGAAATCGCCCAGATGATGCCTTCCTCCTCGCCTGTTAAGGGCACCATGACAGACGGTATCTGGGGGGATGCATCAGAACAGATCTGGATTGACGGGCAGGGGAACCGCTTTGTCAATGAATACGCAGAGCGTGACGTGCTGTCAAAGGCCTCCCTGGCTCTGGAAAATGGCGTGTTCTACATCATCTATGCCGGGCGCGGCGACAGAAACAACCCCACGCAGTTCCTGACCGGTTCGGATATGAATGACAGGGTGAAGGGCATGGTCGATGGCGGGCATGTCTGGGCAGGGGCAACCTTGGCTGAGCTGGCCGAAGCCTCCAAAACGGCTGCTGCTGGCGCTGCGCCGGCCTTCACTGAGGAAGCGCTCCGGGCCACCATTGAGAAATACAACGGCTTTGTGACCAAACAGCATGATGATGATTTTGGCAAGGAAGTGATTGCCGGGGGGATTGATCTTGAGGCGCTGGAAGCCAATCCGGACAGCTACATTTTCATCAGCCCGCGCAAATCATCCCTGCACCATACCATGGGCGGCATTGTCATTGATACGCAAACCCGTGTGCTGCGCGCAGACGGTACGGCCATTGACGGGCTGTGGGCGGCTGGAGAAGTCACCGGCGGCATCCACGCCGGCAACAGGCTGGGCGGCAATGCGATTGCGGATATCTTTACCTTTGGACAGATTGCCGGCTTGAACGCATCAGAGTAACACGGGCTTAATATCCGGCAGTTCAAACTGATTCAAACACGCTGACGGCGGCCTTCAGTGAGAGGCCGCCGTCAGTATTTTTCTGGAATTTATTGATATTTTTCAAAAAAACTGCTTTTTAAGCATCCCATTACTGATCAGTGAGCGAAACCACGGAATATCCCTTTGTCCTCTGGTATCAAGTATGGTAGAATAACCTTGAAAAAGGGAGAAGTTCCCTGATTGTTTGTATCATGATGAACGGAGGAAGATCATATGCTGCTTGATAACAAAGTCTGGCTGGGCACGTCCCAGGAGGGCCCTGTCACCATGCTGCCCCAGATGGCCAACCGCCACGGGCTGATTTCTGGCGCCACCGGCACCGGAAAGACCGTCACCCTGCAGGTGATGGCGGAGGCTTTTTCCCAGCTGGGGGTGCCCGTGTTCATGGCGGATGTGAAGGGCGACCTGGCGGGGCTGGCCAAGCCAGGCGAGGTGAATGAGAAGATCCGCGCCCGGCTGGAGCAGGTGGGGGTGGAGCACTACACGCCCCAGGGCAACCCCGTGACGCTGTGGGATGTGTACGGCGTGTCAGGGCACCCCGTGAGGACCACGGTGAGCGAGATGGGGCCGCTGCTGCTCTCCCGGATGCTGCAGCTAAACGACACCCAGGCGGGGGTTTTAAGCATTGTGTTCCGCATCGCGGACGACGAGGGATTTTTGCTGATTGACCTAAAAGACCTGCGGGCCATGCTGGCCTATTGCGGCGATAAGGCGGGGGACTACACCCTGCGCTATGGCAACATCTCCAAGGCCTCTGTGGGCGCCATCCAGCGGGCCATCGGCGTGCTGGAGGACCAGGGGGGCAACCTGTTCTTTGGGGAGCCGGCGCTGGACATCGCGGACTGGTTTGTGCGGGATGAGGCGGGCCGGGGGATGATCAATATCCTGGCGGCGGACAAGCTGTTCTTAAGGCCCTATATGTATTCCGTCTTCATGCTGTGGATGCTGGGGGAGCTGTATGAGCTTCTGCCCGAGCAGGGGGACAGCGAGCTGCCCCGGATGGTGTTCTTCTTTGACGAGGCCCACCTGCTGTTTGCGGACTGCCCCAAGGAGCTTTTGGACAAGGTGGAGCTCACCATCCGCCTGATCCGCTCAAAGGGCGTGGGGGTGTTCTTCATCACCCAGAACCCGGCAGACGTGCCTTCCTCAGTGCTGGGGCAATTGGCTGCCCGGGTGCAGCACGCGCTGCGGGCCTTCACCCCTCAGGAGCAAAAGGTAATCAGGACCGTGGCCCAGACCTTCAGGCCCAATCCCGCCTTTGACACCCAGGAGGCCATCACGGAGCTGAAGACAGGGGAGGCGCTGCTGTCCTTCCTGGATGAGCAGGGCGCTCCGGGCATCACCCAGCGGGCGGTGATCCTGCCGCCCCAGTCCTCCATCGGCGCGGTTTCAGACAGCCTGCGCCAGACGCTGATTGAAACCAGCGAGCTGAAGGACAAATACACCCACATGTTTGACCGGGAGAGCGCCTATGAGATGCTGGCCGCCAAGTACGCCTCCCAGGGGGTGGGCGGCACCGCCCGGGTG
>ENA-UOUL01002360-UOUL01002360.1-bioreactor-metagenome-genome-assembly--contig:-NODE-2360-length-22265-cov-71.582838_pt1 | contig 22265 bp, 24 predicted proteins | sample MGYA00249838_ERZ747220 | MGnify/ENA primary metagenome ERZ747220 (study PRJEB28778, sample SAMN05720191) | bioreactor metagenome | isolation source: Anaerobic biogas reactor | place: USA:Washington...
ATCTACAAAATGCGGCAACAGCCAGGCAGATAAAGCTTTAGCGACACCTGATCAGAGTGGAGACAGATTCTTGCGCAAAATCACCTGGTTGCCATTGCCAAGATAGGTCAGCTCGTCGAAGCTCAGACGGGCCAGCATTATGCCACGACCATTCGCTGCAAGCAGATTTTCCGGATCGTTGGGGTCGGGAACTTCCTCCCAGTTGAACCCCTCGCCTTCATCGGTAATCGTCCATTCGCAGCATTCGCCATCCATCTGAAACTGTATCAGAACGCTGCGATCGCGATAAGGCAAATCTGCCATACGTTGTTTAACCAGGTTCGGCCAGACTTCAGAGCTGCTTTCGAGTGCTTCGCTTTTTTCATGATAGGTAATTCCGAGGTTGCCGTGCTCGATAGCATTCATGATGATTTCCAGCAGACCAAGGTGAATGTTCAGACGTTCTGACGGCGGAATACGCCCCTCTGTCTCCTGCATCAGACGATCGACGACACGACTGACTATAGCGGGCTGGTTTCCCAGTTGTAGAGTCAGTTCTCGGTGCAAAATCATGCCAAAAACCTGACGCTCGACTGAACGCGTGGCAAAAACATCCTGATATTTTTTATATTTTTCATCACTTACTATGGCCCGTGCATTGTGTTGCTGTCGCCATAGAAGACATGAATATCATGGATCCCATCTGCAAATCTAGTATATAATGGGCATCATTAACATTATCGATATATGGTAAATATTTTTTGTATTTGTTTATGACGGAAAGAGAAGAAGCCAACCAGGCTCCGCAAGCCGTTCTGATTGTTCCAATCGGCTTCTTATTATTCAGCTTATTCAGCCTTAGATTGGGTGGCGAGAATCGATTATGGTTTCTGTCGTCATTGGTTTTGACGCTTATCCAGCAACTTACACAATGCAGCCTGGAACATGAAAATTCCTCTCTATTTGCTACATTGCAATTCTTTGTCGAAATCACATAAATTTTTTAAAAAATTTTTCAGATATTTATACTGCCCATACTTCAGACTTCTGAAGGCCCAATACATCCGGCAATTCCTAGTCATGCAATGCCGTCGGCTTGCGCCCTTTTAGGTCGGCACCGACAGTGTGTTTGCTTCAAGAGCAGCAAAAAGTTTATTATCTGCCGAGATTAGATTCTTCTTTATATCGGAATAATCCATGTCGTTTATATCAGCTAGCTCATATATTGAAAGAGGTACGTCGCCCTTCTTAAGGCCAAATCTTAGTTTAATAAGCATTTGCTCAGATTTTTCTAATGAATCCAACGCCTTGTTCAGTTGCTCTTCAGGTAAAGATTTTATTATGGACAAGGTTATCTTAAAATCATCTTCATTTTCTTTTTTTACGGAAAAAAATGCGGGGAATATATAGACTATTATTAAAAAGCCGAGTACCTTAAGATTGAGTAACTGTTCAAAATTTATTCTTAAATAACCAAGTATAAAAAATACTATTAATCCTATAATGGCAATAGTACGAATATTTTTTAAAGTATGTGGTATTTTATCATTATCAATATACCGTATATGTCTTTTATCAAGCTTTTTACTAAGACCATAATATAACGTCACCCCTGGCCAAGGTAAATGTCTGTAGTTCTTGAGCGCGGGTAATCCCAAAAAATATGAAAAAGTCAAGCGATATATTGAAAATCTGTTAATAGCCGATTTGGACATGTTAAATATTTATCCCCCCTGTAACTTGCAGTACGTATAAAAAGTCCATCTTCCCGAGACTTTCAAGGGACTTAAGTTATATTGTTAGGGCTTATTTTTTATTTTCATAATATTAATGGATGTTTCAAACTTTTAAATATTTGCCTCAGGAAGATGGGAGATTATAAGGAAAATATTCCCTAATTTAATTTTTTAAAAGTCATGTACTGCTAATTCCATCCAATTTGTAGTGATGTAAAATCAACACCATTTCCACCATATCCTCCACTCCACATATTTGAGGTCGAATTAGAAAAGACTTCCCAGTTCTCTACACTTGCAGAGGTATAACCATACAAACGAAATAGATATGTCTTGCCTGCTTGCAAATTGACAGTTAAATTTTTTGATATAGTACCACTATATGTGTTGGGAATTGGCAAAAGCGTAAGATACTTGTTTAACACATTTTCTCTTTTAATTAAATAGAGCGCACCTGATGATGGAACATATTCATAGATCTCCGCTTCAACCCGTGCCTTTGCACCAAATCCTACAGGTAAGTTTGGGACAATAGCATTTGCTTGCATTACAACTGAATAGTTGCCCTTAATAGTAGCTGTGGCACTCCTAGTACCGGATCCTGATATTTGAACATATTTGCCTATTGAACCTAACGCTTCTCCGGATCCCTTTCCGCCAGGGATTAAATAATTGCTGCTTGCATCTATCCATCCTGTTCCGCTTGTTCCCCAGGCAGCTTTTGTCCTAAGGGAAACATCGCTTGCATAATTATAACCTGTGTCTGCAGCGCCATAATAACCAGGAGTCCCAATTGGTAATAATGTAGTTGCAGTCGTGCTATTTTGCCCTTGCTCTCCAAATTGTTCTCTTAATATTGGTACATAAATAGAAGTGTCTGCAAACTTCTTTACTGCCTCATAGCTCTCGTCAGCTTCTTGCGCTTCTTGATCAGTAAATGGAATTCCCAAAGCCAGAGCCGGGTTATCGGCTACTTGTTCATACCCTATCCGATTAATGAAAACCAGTCTTTCGTCTTCGCTTAATTGTAGTAATTGATCGGTAAGCTGTTTTAATTCATTCTCGCTAAACTGTTTAATTTCCTGATAACTAAGCTTGTCTAAATCCAGTTCTTGGTCAGCAGAAGCAAAGGAGCCGAAAACTAAAACAAACATAAATGTAACAATTAATATAATGCCACTCTTTCTCATTGATGTGATTCCCTCCTTATTTTAGGCTCAGCGGGGTGTCCACCGGTTATCCTAATACATCATAAAACCTTGATAGCTATGTTCTATCAGTTTCATGATTAGCGATCTCAATATATCACCGTGTCAGAATATAAAGACTTACTTTCCAATAGAGTGCCGAAAGCGTTATAAATCTTAGCGGTAGCGCATACTCGATAAGTGCCATGAACAACGTAATAATTCTCCTCAATGCCAGCGATGGAGATCCCGGTCGCTGAAGCGTACCATGACTTGATGGTGCTCCAGCCGCCGGCGCTGTACTTTTGCAATTCGACGGTCAGCCTGGTGGTGTGAGAACTGTCGTAAGCTGAAGCAAATCCTTGGCAGGTGGCTTTTCCTGACGAGTTGATCGAAAGGCCCGGAATCAGCAATGAGATGTAGGTGAATTGAGGCGTTATGACCCCTTGCGTTCCCGCTTGTTGTGCTGCTTCAGCCGCTGCGCAGACCGGAGCAGCGGAGAAAACAGCCATCGACACAAGGATGACCATGCAGATAAGTTTTTTCATAAACAAAAACCTCCTTAAATTATCTTCAGTAGTAAAGACAACCTAGAAGGCTTTTTGCAACAATATTTTCCTGTTTTTTAAAAATATTTTTAATTTACATATTTAACCCGTTCGGCCATCTTAATAGCCATGTCCTTCTCTATTTGTCCCCGAATCATGAACATGCGGTCATTCATAGCCCAAATGATGGTCACCAGAGAGTTTTTCATCACTATGGTTCCCTCATACCCGTTGACGCTGACTGCTTCAAACCCGGTGGCATGTTCCGTGTCCAGCGCGGGCTTGGCGCCTGCGCCTAATTCCATATACGTGATCAACGAGCCTTGTAAATTGGTGAATTCAATTGTTTTTGAAAGTTCACTGTCGGTAATAGAGCTGATTTCATATCCCTCCGGCACATAGGTCGGGACATACGATTGATGCCAGTCAATGTTTGTGCTGACCCCATCCGAATCGCTGCAGCTGTCCTGCCCTGAAAAGATGTATACTCTTGCCACCTCCTATATTCTATCAACTTCGTAGTTGATTTAGCCAAAAAATTTTACTGCTCCCATGGTTATTGAAATAAGTAAACTCAACCCTATTATTACAAAAATTATATTAGATAAGGCTGGGTTTTTATCTTTTAATATAATTGCTATTAAAATACCTGTTGTTATTAAGATTATTGTTTCTACGGATTTAATATAGATTGATCCAAAAAACAATAACATAACACCAGTTAGAGTAAAAGAAAACCGTGAAATTCTTGGTTTTTTATTTTTTGTTACAAATGCTGTTACCATACCAAGTAGTATAATAATACTTACTGCAATTAACATGGTCCTGGACAAATATAATCACCTTAATTCCAATCTATCGATATAGAACTATATTCTATACCCTCCCCGCCAAGGCCTGGAGTCCATCCACCTAAACCGTTAGTATTACAAAAAACAGACTGAGCTTGGGTAGGTGATACAGTTGATACTACAGTAGCATTAACTCCAATCCTAAGGGCATATATGTGATTTGGATAGAGTTTTACTTTTACTGAGTTATTAATACTAGCATCGTATGTTGCTGACCTAATCCCGGAAGTACTTTTTACTGTATAACTACCAACGACTGTTCCAGTATTAAGATCTTCAACTGAAACAACAATTCGCATACCCCCAGTCGAATATGGTGTCAAACACAAAATACTACCATTATAATCACCACCAAAATCTATAGTAGCATATTGTGCTTGAGTACCTTGAACTGATATGGTATTTCCAATCCATGCCCAAGAACCAATATTTCCTTCACCAGTAAGATATACGCCTGCGTCTGCCCATTGGGGGGAATCTAGTGCAGAAAAACCTTCTCCATGTGTGCCTAATCCAGAGCCGGACCATCCGCAATTGCCCGCATTTGCTGTAGTAAGAGTCTTGTCAGTACCTATATAAACTGTAGTAGCTGATTGAATCGACATTGGTCCAGACGACGAAGATAGTCCTGCTTCATACATAGCTTTTTCTAGTTGATCAAGACTAGCTTCATTAACTTCTCTTAACTGATCATGAATAATTGTACTTTCTGCATCAGCTGCTAAAACTGGAGTAGTGCAAATAATTGTTACTAAAAACGTAAGGATTAACAACCATTTTAATTTTCCCATAATAGTGTTCTCCCTTCAATTGTTAACTTTTTATCCTACCAAAAGGTACTTTATCAATGGAATTGGGCCGAACGGCCCGAAAGAGGATATGAACGGCTCAAAAGCTTTATGACAGATCAACACCCTATCTGCAACTGAGGTTATTATTATAGGTCTCCCCCCTTCCTTTTTTTAATATGAATTTGATACGGGATTAAGATAACCCTCCCTTCTCCCCAAAGGGTTTATTAATAATCGATTGGTTACATTAGAACAGCGACATTCGGCCATTATCTGTGTAATATGTTGTAAAGCTCGTTCCCGGGATTCTACTTTGAGCTTGCATAAAATAAAATTAAACAAGGATAGATAGTTATTGCCCCGCATTTGAACTAATGATTATAGACGACTCATTCAATATGTCACCGTGTCAGAATATAAAGATTTACTTTCCAACAGAGTTCCGAAAGCGTTATAAATTTTAGCGGTAGCGCATACTCGATAAGTGCCATGAACAACGTAATAATTCTCCTCAATGCCAGCAATGGAGATTCCGGTTGCTGAAGCGTACCATGACTTGATGGTGCTCCAGCCGCCGGCGCTGAACTTTTGCAATTCGACGGTCAGCCTGGTAGTGTGAGAACTGTCGTAAGCTGAAGCAAATCCTTGGCAGGTGGCTTTTCCTGACGAGTTGATCGAAAGGCCCGGAATCAGCAATGAGATGTAGGTGAATTGAGGCGTTATGACCCCTTGCGTTCCCGCTTGTTGTGCTGCTTCAGCCGCCGCGCATATCGGAGCAGCGGAGAAAACAGCCATCGACACAAGAATGACCATGCAGATAAGTTTTTTCATAAACAAAAACCTCCTTAAATTATCTTCAGTAGTAAAGACAACCTAGAAGGTTTTTTGCAACAATATTTTCCTGTTTTTTAAAAACATTTTTACTTTACACATTTAACCCCTTCGGCGAGCTTAATAGCCATGTCCGTCTCTATTTGTTCTCGAATCATGAACATGCGGTCATTCATAGCCCAAATGATGGTTACCAGAGAGTTTTTCATCACCACCGTCCCCTGATGTTCGTTGATATTGACTGTTTCAAAAACTGAGGCGTTTTCTGTATCCAGCGCGGGCTTGGCGCCTGCGCTTAATTCGGTCTTGCTAGCCAAACCCTAGAATTTTAACAACCGACTAGAATGACTTTGTTGCTTCTGCCAAAGATACAAAGAATAATTTGGAAAATGAGAACTCTGAGCTTATGCTCCAAGTTCATCACCATGAATTGCAGCACGATAACACTCTCGGACGTTTCCTTCAGCTTAGCTACGATGCGGTCCAGTCCGTATTTCCTTTTACCTTCGCCGAATTTACCTTCAACTGCATTGCGGTTTTTGGCGTCTTATCTTTCGATCAGTCTTTCGGCCTTCATCATTAAGGACTTTGTTGGTGGTCTTCCCAGTTTGGGTCGGCTAAGCCGGATGCCATGTTCTTTGCAGTAGTTTAAGTTGGCTCGGTTCCGGTAGATTCGATCCGCCAGAATCACTCCCGGGTAACAGCCGTTGCGCTCCCGGTAGCGTTCGGCACTCTCCTGCAGGGTGGCTGCTTCGTTAAAGGGATCCCAGGAGAGTTTTTCTATTCGGCCACCTATTGTGGGCAGGCCACAGGCATTCTATACGGGCAGAAACACTATGCTACCAGGATCTTTTTGCTGGGCATGGCATCTATTACCTTTAGTTTGCGTTTCACGTACTGAAGTTGTTTTTTACGGCTTTGCGAATGATGTTTCTTCTGGGATTTCTTTGTTTGGATACGTTCAGGTAGTCTCTTCGGGCCTTCCGGCGATAAGTACTGGGTCTTCTCTGCCCGCTGCCTGCGATTCTCCATGCAGTTTATCGATGAGTTCGTCAAGCTTTTCCCGGGCTTCATTCAGCAATCCCAGATCGGTTGGGTAATGAATGTCAGCCGGTGTGCACGTCGCATCAAGTATCAGGGTTCCCTGGTTCGGTGCCGGTTCTGATAATTGCGCTTCTCCCGCGTGTGATGTTACAGGCTCGGAACTGCCTTCAACCAATCCCGTTGGCGGGTCGTGGTCATCGTGATGATGATCATCTTGATCGCCATCGTTTTGGGTTGTCTTGTGTGCTACTTCGGCGGCAACAATGAGTTCATTGATCCTGGCCAGCCTCTTGGCGTTGAATCTTTTTCTAAACTTGACCAGCGCAACTGGGGTAAATGGTTTGGTCAATTGGTATTCCTTCAAACCTATGAAGTATTGAAGGTAGGGATTCTCAGTGATCTGCTGCACAGTTCCCGGTCTGTGTAGCCACATCGGATCTGGATGATTAATGAACCTAAGGCCATACGGACTGGCTTGGCCACGTTGCCCCGGTCGCTGGGAAACATAAATGATTGTCTTTCTCGATTTCATCCCAAGGTATGATCTTAGCCAGTTGCACCCATCGATTTTCCGCACTGAGCTTTCCTGAAAACAGCAGGATGAAATCGTCCAGGGTCAATTGTGGACTTGGTTTTCTATACATCTTTTATGCCTCCATGTGCACGGTTTTTGGCTGATATTTGCGTTTTTCCATGCACATGTTTTCGGCAAAAGTGCCTCAAAACTCTTGTTGTTTCAGGCTTTTATGTGGTTTTAGCAAGCCCTAATTCCATATACGTGATCAACGAGCCCGGTAAATTGGTGAATTCAATTGTTTTTGAAAGTTCACTGTCGGTAGGTGACGTGAGTTGCCCCTATTGTGACGTGAATACCCGATTTTCTAGGATAATGCTGTTGATGAGATATTCAAGCTTCCAACCGCCGAGCAGCGAGAAGACCAAGAAGGCCTGCCACCGCAGGGGAAATCACGGCTAGTAAGTCCACAACTTTCGGACAACATACACCGTCTGTCGCCGGACATTATTGGCCAGCAGCAACACCTACGCTTAAGACCGCTATGGCATGGTGTCTAAAAATGACTGTATTGCACTTAACACCACGTCTTCGGCGGGAGGATCAAGTCCAAAATTGTGTGTTAATTGCCTCGGTTAGATATGTGTCGTTAACATTTTTCGTCGAGTTCCATGAGTAAGGCATCAATAGTTCGTACTTTTTTGTTAAATCTCGTGCGTACCTGGACAACCCGCACCACGAAAGGGGGAACCAGGTATCAATCACCCGTTCCCCCTTATTCCGCCTCTTTCTATTTCTTATCGGAGGATGCCCGAACAAGATTTGAAATGGTGCCTAAAATTGCGGAAAAAAATAGTGCAGGAAGTATTGGTAATAAAAAGAGCTTCAATGTAATGGGACGTCCTGGCATAAGAAATACTATTGGTAAATATGCAATTAGAAAGAAGACAATATAATCTCGTAGTTTCATTAAAAAGGCTCCCCAAAACTAATTGAACCCTTCATTATGAGCCCATCCACCACCGGTCATTACAGTAGTTTGGTGCCACGGATAGGTATTAACTAATGGATAACCTGCAATTTCTCCGACAAAATGGCCTTCATGATACTGAGTGTAAGAGAATTTATTATTATTATAAGCGCCAGATTGATCATTAATACCTTCATATCTCCAAAGCGGCGCCCAAATACGAGAATATGCATTTTTAGATATTGATGTTATTTGCGTCGAGTTCCATGACCAGGCTATCCGTTGTAAAAAAGCATATAGTTTAATTCCGCCCAGATTATAATCATATATTACCCAAGTCAAATCTTCGCTTCCCGGTTCTGATGCTGTAACTATGGTACTTTGCAGAGATGTATCCGTTGCTATTTGTTCTTTAATCTCATCAACGTGATCGGGTGCTAGAATCTCAACATATTTAACTATGTCTTCATTCCACCTGATTCTTGCATCTTTTTCCTTTTGGTCTATAATGCTCGCTAGATTGCTTCTAACTTTGTCTTTGAATTCCTGATCACTCATAGAAAGAAATTCTTGTTCATTTACTGCGTTATAGACGTTAGTAGTATCGTCGGGTGACCCCAACACTGAATACGCCGGAAGATTAATTATGGTTAACCTATCAATTTGAACATTTGGCTGTTCGCCTGCATTTGCATTACCTACCTGGAAAGATAAGAAAAATAAAGATAAAAGAAGCACAACATACCAAGATTCTTTTCTAAGAACAAGACCCATAAATATTTACCTCCCTCAATAATCGTTCGCTATCATCCAATGCCTCTTAGAATCACTCTAATTCATTCTGCTAACGAAGCTTTTGTCTCATGGTCATCATCCCCCCTTCAATTATCATTCAATAGTAAAGACAACTGAGGGAGGCTTTCTGCAACAATATTTTTCTAGCTTTTTGATATTTTACCTTTAATCTATGTATTTAACCCGTTCGGCCATCTTGACAGCCGTGTCCTTCTCGATTTTTCCCCGAATCATGAACATACGGTCATTCATAGCCCAAATGATGGTAGTCAAAGAGTCTTTCACTACCACTGTCCCCTGATAACCGTTGATATTTACTGTTTCAAAGACGGAGGCGTTCTCCGTATCCAGCGCAGGCTTGCTGCCTGCGTCTAATTCTGTATAGGTGATTAACGAACCCTGCGGATTTTTAAATTCAATTGCTCTTAAAAGTTTACTATCGGAAATAGCACTGACTTCATATCCGTCCGGTATATAGGTCGGAGCATAAGCTTGGTGCCAATCGATGATTGTACTGCCGTTCTCGGAACCGCTGCTGCTGTCCTGTAACTGACTATCTTGCAACTGAAAAGACGTATACTCCTGTTGAACATTCATTAAAAAATTAAGCGCCTTGACTCTAACCGCTTCTACGGTCACCACTGTGGTGCCCAATATAACCAACGCAATCAGCATGGCGACCGCTGCTTTATTTAAGACCGCCAATATGCGACGATTTTTAGTATAAGCCTTTGACTTCTTTAGATAACCGTCCATTTGGCGGCTGAACTTTTGAACGGCTTCTCGGGAAGGCAGATATTCAGGATCGTTTTTTAGCTTGTCTTTTTCGTCCAGAAAAAGCTGACCTTCTTTTTCCGCGACATCGTGCATGACCAATTTGAACAGGCTGTCTTCATATTCTTCATAAAGCTTTCTGCGAATTTGTTCCGGACTGTTATTTGGCATGCTTATTCATCTCCCTCTCCATGAGCTCTTTATCCAAAAGCTCTTTGGCGTTTCTTCGGGCTCTGGTCAAATACTGCCGGACGCTGTCGGGAGCTATTCCTAGAATTCCTGCTATCTCTGCATCATTCAAATCCAATATGTATTTTAAATACAATACATCTTTCTGTTGCACGGGCAGCTCTAATATGGCATTCCTCAGCTCGGTTATTTCTTCCTGATGGATAATCCTTTCATCTAGAATATTCGCCAATTCCGGTATCCTTTCCGCCAGGTCCATGTCTTTTCCATAATAGGTATGCTTCTTCTGCACATCCAGATGTTTGATAAAGTTAATAGCTACGCTCCTAGCAGTATAGACAATATAAGCGGCTAATTTGCAACTTTCCAGTGTTCGAATTACAGATATTTTCTCAATCAGTCTTATAAAAGTATCATTCGTCAGGTCTTCCGCATGGTCCGCATCACGGGTGATATTGTAAACGGTCTTTTTCACCAAGCCGTAATATTCTTGATATAAATTCATCATGAAGACCTTATCTTCATCGCCTTCCAGAACGGCGACTGCAGTCATGATTATCATTCAGAATCACATCCTTTGTAAGAATTATACATGCATTCATAAGAATTGGCGGCAATAAATTGAACACTCTTCTGCTTTGGACTGATACAATAAAAACGCACACCCTTGACAATAATCTTAGTCAAGGAGATGGTGCAAATGGGAAAAAGCAAGTACTCAGAAGAATTCAAGCGAGAAGCGCTGCGAATATGTGAGCAGCAGGGAGTGCGTACAGCCAGCGATAAGCTAGGAATCCCAATCAAAACGATGTATCTGTGGCAACGCGCCGAACGTCTGGGTAGGGGTATGCCTCTTAAGGGTCTGAAGCCAGGCGAAACGGCGGAAGAGGGCATTAAACGGTTGGAGCGTGAGATCGATGAACTACGCGAAGCCAACCACATCCTAAAAAAAGCCATGGGTTTTTTGGTGCTTGGATCGAAACATACTACAATCGGCAAAGACGGCATACTTCAAATGAATATAATCTTCCGCCGCTGGTTAAACGAGAGCTTTTCCAGCAACCGCTGAGTCAAGCGGCATAACGCGCACTGCGGCCGCGCGGGCCGACCTCGGGAGCCAAATGCGGCTCCGTCCCCTGATCCGGTTTAGCTGAAATTAACCGCCAGGGTCAAGGGTATACAGAACGGCTACACAGCCCTTGACCCTGGCGCTGATTCCCGCTTTTGAGATGTTGCCGACGGAGCCGATTAACCACATTTTACCGATGTTTTGGGTGTGCGTTTTATTTGACTTTTCCAATGACTCAAGGCATCGAGACGCTCCGATCATGTACAGTGTTACTGCTGGCCCATAATACAATCACTGCTTTCTTTTGGGAATTCACGCTCAATAACGGTTATTCGCGTCAAATTGAAGGGTTTGGAAGGTAAAGAAACGAAGTTAGCTAAAGAAGTGTGGAAGTGGTTTCCATTTATCCATATTTATTGCTCGAAGGGAGGGCTTTAGATGGGGAGGTTTTTCAGAAATCTTGCCGTGCTATTATTAATTGGTGCTGTTGTATTGGGCATTTCATCTCCGCTATTACTAACAAATGACGCGTCTTGGCTAAGTAGAATATATGCTTTTTTAATAATTACGTTGCCCTTATTGGTAATATCAGGTCTGTTTTATGGAATATCTATTATAATCAATTTGCTTATCAAAATTGAATCAAGATTGTAAAGCGGACTTTTTTTCTTCCGGGAGTTCCAGATTAAATGCCTTACAACCAAGGAGGTGCTCATTTATGAATGCTCCCATATCCCCTCCGGCGGGCAGTCCGCCTGACTTCCCGAACTTATATGTTATGTTTTGGTCAGTTACCAACATAATAATAGTAATTGCTATTGTGGTGCTGGTTTTCTGGTATTTTAAGAAACAGAGCGACGACAAGAAACGAATGTTTGAAAAGCTGGACAGCATCATATCCCTACTCCAATCCAAGAAAAACGGTTGAGTATAAGGGGGCATTATAATTTGCGACCTCCCTTGGGGATATTTTTTTGTCCGGCGGGAGTTTTGGTCCGGGCAGGATTGATATAATTAGGGCCAGAGGTGATGAACAGTGTATAAAGAAATTGAACGGACCGCCCTGATGCTCAAGACATCCAAAAACACGGTGGTGGTGACCGGAGCGGGGATCAGTACCGAGGCCGGCATCCCCGATTTTCGAGGCGAGAATGGCATTTACCGCCGGTTGGGTGAAGACAGGGTGATGGAGATCATCAATAAAGACTGTTTCAATAGCAATCCCGACCACTTCTATCTCTTCTACCGCCAGAATTTCCAGTCTTACGCCGAGATACAGCCCAGCCATGCTCATTTCGCTCTGGCCGAACTGGAGGAGCGGGGGCTGGTCAAGGCCATCGTGACCCAGAACATCGATGGGCTCCACCAAAAGGCGGGCAGCCGCAGGGTGTATGCCATACACGGCAGCGCCGACCGCTACTATTGCACCAACCGTTCCTGTCAGCAGGCATACAATCAGGAGTATGTAGACAGCTATCCTCTTACTGTGCCCTGCTGCGAAGAATGTGATGCCATCCTGAAACCGGACGTGGTCTTGTTTGGTGAACCGATCAAGCACTACTATGATGCCGTACAAGCCATAACCGGAGCTGATCTGTTGGTGGTGATCGGTTCTTCGTTGACGGTTTATCCCTTGGCGGGTTTTGTAAGGGATTACTGCAACTCCAACAAGGATCTGCTTATTATCAATAAGGGACGGACTGAGATGGACTATGCCGCCACCCTCAAGGTCGACACCAATCGCACCGGTGATTTTCTCAACCAGGTCATCGACCGGCTCTAATATATGAGCGGCTCGGCGGGGGGTCTGATGAGGGTCAGGAAATGGGTGAGGATCAAGGCGGTCAGCCCCCAGATGACATATTCCTGCCAGATGTAAAAATGCTGGGGATAATTGGCCTCCCGAAATGGGTACTGGCGGCCGTGGGGTATCAGTTCGTAGGGGAAATCCTCCGGGGCATCCATTTTGAAAGCCAGGTTCTTGCGCATCGGCTTGTTGTGCAACAGGTAATCCAGGGGTACGTAAAAGATCCTCTCCACCTCGTCCAGGTTGATATGGATGCGGTGGTTGTCCTTTATGTAACCGACGTATGGATAGATTATGGCGCTGAAGGGGGTGATGAGCAGGTCCAGGGGCGCGATCACTTCCAGGTCATCGGTCTCCAGTCCCAATTCCTCGCAGGTTTCCCGGACTGCGGTCACCTCTGGGTCCCCATCGTCGTTCTCAATCCCGCCTCCGGGAAAACAGATCTCGCCCGGCTGCCGGAACAGATGGGGGGCCCTCTTCTCAAACAGCACCGACAGTTCTCCCCCTACCTCTACCAGGGGCAGCAGTACCGATGATTGGGCTGCCTGTTGGTGGCCCATTATCTTGCGTCGACGCCCTTGCAGGGCTTTGATATTGTCAGGCAGCATCGTCTTTTTCCTCCGTGGATGTAGGTTCCCGGGCGTTTCGCTTTGCTTATGCAGTCCGTAATTAAATCTTTGGTATTTTGAAATTGCTCACCATCATATACGATAAGAAAAGCATCAAGACCAGTGCCAGGTAACCATTTATGCCGGCGGCCAGTAAAGAAAGCAGGGCCATCAGGAAGCCGGCCATGGTAATGGGCAGACCAATGAAATGGTCAGAGATATTCAAGACGTTGAAGCGCGCCAACCGGAAGGCTCCGCACATGATATATATCAGGGCCGCCACCACCCCTAACAGCAGGGGCAGATCATAAAGCAGCTGGGCATAAATAAGGATAGCCGGGGCAACTCCAAAGGAGACCAGATCACACAAAGAATCGAGCTGTTTGCCGATATCCGACATCACCCCGAATTTCCGGGCCACCCGCCCATCGATGCCGTCCATGAATACCGCGCATAAAATAAAGATGGCCGCGATGACGTAGTTACTTTCCATGGTTTGGATCAGGGCCAGCGAACCAAAGATGATGTTTATTAAAGTTATGATATTGGCGCTTTTATCCATCAAGTTTTGCAATCAGTGACTCCCCTCCTCTCACCTTCTGACCGGGAGCAACCAGCACCTCAGTCCCCTGGGGCAGGTACAGTTCGGTGCAGGACCCAAAGCGTATCAATCCGAACCTTTCTCCCGCATGTAGGTAATCCCCGGGCTTTACCCAACAGACCAGACGGCGGGCCACCAGACCGGTCACCTGTACTACCAGCACTTTCCCCCACTCAGTGCTTAAGCCTACATAGTTGCGGGCGTTTATGATTCCCGCCTCATCCCGGTAAGCCGCCAGGTATTGACCTGGGACCCGCTTGACCCATTCTACCCGACCAGCCACTGGCGTCCGGTTGATATGCACATTGAACAGGCTCAGGAAGATCCGCACCCGGACTGCTTCCGACTGCATAAATTCATTCTCGGAGACGTTGATTATGTCCATCACCCGGCCATCTGCCGGGGCTACCACGTTGCCCCATTCCCCGGGAGCTGTGCGCTTGGGATTGCGGAAGAAGAAAGTGACGAACAGGGTCAGCAGCACTCCCAGCAGAAGCCCGATCTCATTGGTAAACACATATAAGAGCCAAGCCGCGAAGGCAAACAACAATATGAACGGCCAGCCTTCGCGTGCCACTGGTTCCCGGTGGGACATAATCTACTCCTGCTACTATCTTATTTGTATCCGCCCAACCTATACCTGGGTTCTAACAGATGCGGCTATATCTAAATAATTTTAGCTTATAAACATATAATATGTAACCGAACGGGTGTTTGTAATAGCGGAAAGGGCCCGATTATAGTATGTTTTCCAGCTGATGCGGTTCCCAGCCGCAGGGTTGGTCCCCACTCAGATCCAGTACCTGAACGGCAGTAAGGGTGGAAGGATCATAAACGAACATGAGCTTCAGTTCCCGTCCTGGCTTTTCCCGGTCCATCCCGCGGAAATATTCGACATGCAGCAGTTTTTTTATTTCCCGGGGGGTTCTGCCCTCCAGTTGGGGCAGCCAGCGGTGCACGAAATCCTTGTCCCGGGTGTACCCATATAGAACCTGGTTGATGTCGGCCGGATTATGACTGGTCAGTCCCTCCGGAAGGGTGTAACGATGGTGGTGAAGGAGATAGTCATATTTTAGGCGTTCATCAACTCGGGGACGGTGGGCGGAATGATGGTCTTGGATGAAACGGCCCAGATAAGAATAGAGCGCTTCCTTCTTGTGCCCTCGGTTCCACCAGTCATGGACGGACCAATAACTGGCGAACTCCTGGTAGAAATCGGCCGCCCGGCCTTTATATATATGGGTGGTTATGTAATCCAAAGCGGCCGCCATTTCCCCCGAGTTATAATACTTGCCCACCAGCGATTCCATCCTGGTCAAGGTGATGATGTCGCCAAAATCCAGGACCGGAGTGGATATTACCTGGTAGGGCGGGTGGGATTGGAAAACATAGCCCAGGCGCTCGCTGTCCTGCTCCAGAGGGGAACCCTTCAGGATTTTGAGAAAGCCCAGTTGCAGCATATGGGGCCGCAGATTATAGACCATATCGAAGGACTTTTTGAAACGGGCCAGGTCCTCTCCGGGCAGCCCGGCAATGAGATCCAGATGGATATGGATGTTGGCGGAGGTTATCAAACGAGTTATGTTTTGGCGGAGGCGTTCCCAGTCCTGCTTCCGGTTCACGGCTTGCAGTGCCGGTTGGTAAGTGGATTGGATGCCGATCTCGAAATTGAATCGACCGGGAGGTACGGCGGCCAGGAAATCCAGCATGGCATCCGAAAAAAGACTGGCGTCGATCTCAAAATGGGCCATGACCTGATGGGGACTGGACAAGATATGCTCCATTATGGCCCGGGCCCGCTTTTCATTGAGATTGAAGGTTCGGTCCACAAACTTTATTTCCCGCACCGGGAGGGACAATAAAACATCCAGGTCAGACTTCACCCGCTCCAGGGAGAGGGTGCGGACCCCTGACGATGAGGCCGACAGGCAATAGGAGCAGCGGAAGGGACAGCCCCGGGAGCTTTCGTAATAGACGATGCGGTCGGTCAGGTCATCCCAGTCATGGGCGTAGGCGAAAGGGAGATCGTCCAGGTTGGCCAGCTCTTTCCAGGGAGTATTGGAGCAGATTTGGCCTTGATGATCGCGATAGGTGATCCCCGGGATGGACCCCAACTCCAACCGGCCATCCAGGGCAGCCAGCAACTCAGTCAGAATCGTCTCCCCTTCCCCGCTCACCACCAAATCCACGCCGGGATTTTGTTCCAGAATAGAGCCGGCGTCAAACGAAACCTCGGGCCCGCCCAGAATAATTAAGGTGGACGGAGCGGCCTTTTTATAATCGTCACAGATTCTTAGAATAGGCTCTATGTTCCAGATGTAGCAGGAAAAGGCCAGCACGGCGGGTTGCTGCAGATAGATCTCGGCCAGGATATCGCTGGGACTTTGGTTGATGGTGAATTCCATTACCCGGATTTCCCGGTTGGTACGGGGCCGGCTGTAGGCTTGCAGGCTGCGCAGGGCCAGACTGGTGTGCATATAGGTGGCATTCAAAGTCGACAGGATGACAATGCCGGCGGGGGCGTGGACCGACATGGTTATGGTTCCCCCACGATCCGGATTTCGGTCTGCAGGCTTATATCGTAATGGTCGGCAACTTTTTCCTGGATAGCAGCAATCAGTTGCAGTACATCCTCGGCAGTGGCCCCGCCGGTGTTAACGATAAAACCGGCATGTTTGACGGACACTTGGGCCCCTCCGATGGAAAACCCTTTCAAGCCCAGTTCCTCGATCATCGGCCCCACGAAATGGCCCGGGGGCCGGCGAAAAACGCTGCCGGCGCTGGGGTATTCCAAGGGCTGTTTTTCCCAGCGGCTCTGCGAATATTTTTCCATCTTGGCGGTAATCTCCTGCTCCTCCCCGGTTCTGAGACCCAGCCGGGCGGCGACCACTATATGGTCGTTGTGCTGAAATATACTCTGGCGATAGCCCAGGTTCAATTCGCTGCGTTGAAATGTCTTGCGTTCCCCGCTGGGTTTTATAGCGTCCACTTCCAGCAGCACATTCCCCATCTCCTCGTCATAGGCACCGGCATTCATAACTACTGCCCCGCCCATGCTCCCGGGGATACCCTCGGCAAATTCCAGCCCGGTGAGATGGAAACTGGCGGCGCAGCGGGCCACTTGCGACAATTGCGCCCCCGCTTCAGCATATACTTGCTCGCCGCGAATCTGGATGCAATTGAGTTGGGAAATCTTGATGACCGCCCCGCGGATGCCCTTATCCCTTACCAGCAGGTTACTGCCAGCGCCCAGAACCATCCAGGGGACCTGGCGGGACAGGCAGTATTCCAGGGTGGTTTTCAATTCATATATGGATTTGGGGGTAACCAGGACATCGGCCGGTCCCCCGATCTTGAAGGTGGTATGATTGCTCATGGGTTCCTGGAAACTAAGGCTGGCGGCGGGTAATAGTTGTAACAAATCTTTATACATGCAAACCTCCTTTGTCTATTTATATCTTTATGGCACGAAAAGAAAGATTATTCGTCGCCTGTCAATTTGACTCCCAGTTTGGGCGCTTCGGGCATCAGGATTACAGTGGCTTGCTCGCCATGGTGATGCTGCGCTGCTTGCAGAGCTTGTTCCAGGCTGTCGGCCGGGGTCATGAAGAGGCGATGCACCTGATCATCATCCAAGCTGCTGACCAGAATTATATCAGCTTGCTCCGCGGTGCGGCAGATGGCGTAAGCCTTATGGCCCCCCAGCTGAAAACGCCGGTGAAAACGATCGATTATATCCTGACGGCAGGTGGCCGTATTGATCCAGTCCTGGAAGACATCCTCGCCCAGGCCTTCGCGGCACTCGGCCGCCAGGATGATGGTCCCCCCCGGCTTAACCGCCAGAGCCGCCGCGTCCAGCGCCTTCTGAGCCTGGTACATATTGATATCCTTGGGGTAACCGCCGCAGCTGGCCACCACAATATCAGCCCGGGCGGAAATAGGTATGGTGGTCATCTCCTCACAGAATTGGACTGCTGCCAGCCAGGCCTGCCGGACATCCCCGGCTGCACAGAAAGCGATGTCATATTTGGATCGGGTCACTACGTTTAGAATGAAATCCACCCCGGCCCGATAAGCGGCCTCCAGCATCAGATCGCTGACCGGATTATCCCGGTAGTTGCCCAGGCAGGCGCGCGGGTCGCTCATCATCCGGTGGTTGGCTTCGATCACCGGGCGGGAGGCGATGCCGGGCAAAATGGATTTACGGCCCCCGGAGTAGCCGGCAAAATAGTGCAGTCCCACCACCCCGGTGGTCACCAGCAGATCAGCCTCGGCGGCGGTGCGGTTAATCACCAGGTCCATACCATTGGACAACTGCCCCAACGACCTGAGGTTGTGATCGCAATCGTGATTGACGATCCGGTAACGGCGGTAGATTTCCTCGCCAAAGACGGACCGGTTATCCTCTTCCGTGTGGGGGCGGTGGATACCGGTCGCTACGATCAGGTCGATATCGGCAGGTCTTATACCGGCTGCCTCGATCTCCGCCAGCAACGGCGGCAGCATGACTTCATAAGGGGTGGGCCGGGTTATATCATTGACCACAATAACCGCGCTGCGGGCTTTTTTTTGCCTGATGATCTCTCCCAGGCGGGGACCGCCCAACGGATGGGCCAGCGCCGTTTCCACCAGATTCTTCCCCTCGGCTCCCGCGGGCATGGATCGTGGTTCCAGGACCGCCAGCAGATGGGCCGGGTCCAGCTCCAGGGGCAGGTGGGTTTTTCCATATGCCAAATTGAATTTCACAACGTCTCACCTATTTGCTTGGGTTTGGGCACAACTCCCAGATATTAGTTTATTTCTCCTCCTGCAGAAAAGCAAATTATCTTCAGGCCGGCGATTGTATACCCCAGACGCCAAAATTCTTGTGTTATAATGGCACTGGATTCGCATCCCTATTTACCTTCATTAGATGCAGGAGAGTGATAGCTTGGATAAGTCGGCCATACAGAAAGAATTGCTCAAAATGTTCGGTAAGGATAGAATACTGAGCGATGAGCTTGATTTAATGTATTATTCCTATGACAGCTCTTTTTTAACCAAATTGGAGAACACCTCCCCCTATGCAGTGGTGTTCCCCCGGTCCACTGAAGAAGTGCAGCAGATCGTGCAATTTGCCTACGCCCAGGATGTCAACATAGTTCCCCGCGGGGCGGGCACCGGTGAGACCGGCGGCTGCGTAGCGGTTGAGGGCGGTATCGTGCTGGATCTGTCGCAATGGAAAGAGATCGTGGAGATCGACCAGAAGAATATGCAGGTAGTGGTCCGCCCCGGAGTTATTCACGCCGACCTCAACAATGAACTGGCTCCATACAACCTGTTCTTTCCGCCCGATCCGGGCAGCAGCTTGATGTGCACCGTGGGCGGCATGGTGGCCAACAATGCCTCCGGGCTGCGGGCAGTCAAATACGGCACCACCGAGCAATATGTGCTGGGTCTGGAAGTGGTCACCCCCCAAGGGGATATCATAATCACCGGGGGGATGAAATCGCGCGCTATCAAGAATGTTTCCGGACTCAACCTGACCAAATTGATGGTGGGTTCGGAGGGCGTCTTGGGGGTCATAACCAAGATTCGGCTGCGCTGCTTTCCCAAACCCCGGGCCCGCGGCATTGCCATGGCCGTTTTTGACCGTCTCGACGACGCCCCGGCTACCGTCCTGGATGTTTACCAGGCCGGCATCCTGCCTTCTGGTATCGAGATCCTGGACGGTTCAGCCATCAAGGCGGTCAACGAATTCAAGCCCCATATCAAACTGCCCGATGCCGAGGCCATCTTGCTGTTCGAAGTGGATGGCAATCCTCCCAGCGTAGAATTCGAAGGCGATGTTATCAAAGAGATGGCTGGCAAGCGAGCTCGTTTGGTGGAATGGTCCACCGATCCCAAGAGAATGGCCCAACTATGGGAAGGGCGCAGTGTTACCGCCGCCGCCGCCTCTCGCGTGCGGCCTGATGGCAGCCGTATTTTTGCTGGCGAGGATATCAGCGTGCCCATCTCCCGGGTGGCTGACGTGTTGCGGGCGGTCCGCGCGCTGGGCCAAAAATATGGCATACAGGTAGTCAACTATGGGCATATCGGTGATGGCAATGTCCACACCGCCCCGGTCATAAATCCGGAAGACCCGGCCGAAGTGGAGAAAGTCCTGCAATTGGTAGATGAGATCCACCTGCTGGCCATCGAGATGGAAGGCACTACTACCGGGGAGCATGGAGTAGGCGCGGTGCGCCGCCGCTATGCGCCGCTGGAGCACGGCATCGCCCATGAATACATGCTGAAAACCAAACAGGTCTTTGACCCCAAGGGCATTATGAATCCGGGTAAATTGATTTAACCGCGGCATACATGGCTGCGTAAATTTTAGGGAGATAATGATAATGGAATTCAAGGAACTGCCTCCGGTCAAGGAGCAATTGATGAAATGTGTGCGCTGCGGCAAATGCCGCAGTGTTTGTCCGGTATTCGCGGAAATCGGCAACGAAACCGTGGCTCCCCGCGGGCATGTTTTTATGGTGCAGATGCTGCGCGATGGCACGGTAGCCCCCGAGCAAAAGGTTTATGATCATCTGACCAACTGCCTGATGTGCGAGACCTGCAGCGTGAACTGCCCTTCCGGCATCGATATCCACGAGCTGAACGCCGCGGCCCGGTCCTATATTTACGAGCATAATCCCAGCCTGGCCAAAGATTTGATCTTCGACACCATGTGGACCAACCCCGCCTACCTGAAAAATGCAGTGCGCATGATCTGGGGCGCCCAGGCCAGCGGAGCCCAATCCCTGGGACGGAAGCTGGGTTTGACTAAACTGCTGCCGGGGGATATGCCCAAGGCCGAGAAGATACTGACTGATGTCCCCTTCCACGCAGCCCGCCGGCATATACCTGCCGTTAGCAAAGCGCTAGGCGAAAAAAAATACACGGTAGGCTATTTTCTGGGCTGTGCTACCGACCTGCTGAACCCGGAGGTTGCCAAGGCCACCGTGGACGTCTTGACCCGCAACGGCTGCGAGGTGATTATCCCGCCCGACATGAAGTGCTGCGGTCTGCCCCACATGGCCAACGGTAAAATGAAAACTGCCCAGCAGTTGGCTATTGAAAACCTGAAAGCCTTTCAAAAATATGATCTGGACTATATCGTCACCGATTGCGCTTCCTGCTCTTCGGCCATTGGGGCCAAGAATATGGAACTGCTCTTGGGTGAAACCGAGTACCGGGCTGAGGCCAAGACTTTTGCAGCCAAAGTCATGGACCTGACCTATTTCCTGATTCACATCCTGGATGTCTGCCCCCCTGCCAATGACCAGGCTCCCCGGGTAAGGATAACCTATCACGACCCTTGTCATCTGGCCAACGCCCAGGGGATAAAAGACGAGCCCCGGGAGTTGTTGCGGCGCATTCCCGGCGTGGAACTGGTGGAGATGAAAGACGCCAACCGCTGTTGCGGAGGATCGGGGACCTTCAGCCTTACCCACTATGACCTGTCCATGCAGATCCTGGACAAGAAGATGGATAATATCGAAGCCACCGAAGCCGACCTGATTGCTACCTGCTGCCCCAGTTGCATGATGCAGCTGCGCCATGGGGTCAGCCGGCGCGGACTGCAGTCCAACCTGGTGCACCCGGTGCAGATATTGAGCCAGGCTTATAAGAAGGCGGAGAAGTCTAACGTAAAAACAGCTGTATAAAGTGCGAACATGTGTTTTCAATCGAGCTGGGCTTGTGCTATAATCTAACAAAAATAGTGGGAGGATTTGACATGCCTGGTTTGTCTCCACTCAGTCAGCGGCAGCGGCTCATCCTGGAATTCATCCAGGAACGGATAAAGACCAAGGGCTATCCCCCCTCGGTCCGGGAAATCGGGGAAGCGGTCGGTTTAAAATCGAGCTCCACTGTCCACGCCCACCTGGTTCAACTGGAAGAGAAGGGCTATATCAAGAAGGACCCTACCAAACCTCGGTCAATCATCCCAGTAGG
>ENA-UOUL01002361-UOUL01002361.1-bioreactor-metagenome-genome-assembly--contig:-NODE-2361-length-22265-cov-7.232333_pt1 | contig 22265 bp, 21 predicted proteins | sample MGYA00249838_ERZ747220 | MGnify/ENA primary metagenome ERZ747220 (study PRJEB28778, sample SAMN05720191) | bioreactor metagenome | isolation source: Anaerobic biogas reactor | place: USA:Washington...
GAGCAGGGCCTGGTGGGGCCCGGGGACGTGGTGCTCGGCGCCGATTCGCACACCTGCACCTACGGCGCGCTGGGCGCCTTCGCCACCGGGGTCGGTTCCACCGATCTGGCGGGAGCCATGGCCATGGGTGAGGCATGGTTCCGGGTGCCCGAGAGTCATCGGTTCGCTTTCGAGGGGGCTCTTGGCCCGTATGTGACCGGCAAAGACATCGCTCTCTTCACCATCGGCCAGATAGGGGTGGATGGCGCCCTCTACAAGGCTATGGAGTTCACCGGCTCGGCCATCCGCGGCCTGTCCATGGATTCGCGCTTCACCATCTGCAACATGGCTATCGAGGCCGGGGGCAAGAGCGGCATCATCGCCCCCGACGACATCACCAAGGCGTACGTGGAGGGGCGGTTCCGCCGCGAGCCGCGCCACTACACCTCCGACCCCGACGCCTGGTACGAGAAGACGTATTCGTGGAAGGCGGAGGACGTGCCGCTCATGGTGGCCAAGCCGCATCTACCCTCCAACACCCAGCCGGCCGACGAGCTGATCTCCATCAAGATCGACCAGGTGGTCATCGGCAGCTGCACCAACGGCCGCATAGAAGACCTGCGTCAGGCTGCGGACATCCTGCGCGGGCGCAAGGTGCACAAGGACGTGCGCTGTATCGTCATCCCCGCTACGCAGGCCATCTGGCGGCAGGCCAACGACGAGGGTCTGTTCGACGTGTTCCTCGACGCGGAGGCGGCAGTCTCCGCCCCCACCTGCGGGCCCTGCCTGGGCGGGCACATGGGCGTGCTGGCCAAGGGCGAGCGCGCTGTGTCTACCACCAACCGCAACTTCGTGGGCCGCATGGGCGACCCGGGCTCAGAGGTCTACCTGGCCGGCCCGTACGTGGCCGCGGCCAGCGCGGTGGCGGGCTACATCGCCACTCCCGACCAGATCGGGGCGTCTACTCCCGCCGAGGGAAGGAGGCAGTCATGACGGCCCTGCGCGGACATGCCTGGACTTTCGGCCGCGATGTCGACACCGACCTCATCATCCCGGCCCGCTACCTCAATATGAAGACTGCCGAAGAGCTGGCCCAGCACGTCATGGAAGACGCCGACCCTGCCTTCGCGGGCAAGGTGCAGCCGGGCGACATCATCGTGGCCAAAGAGAACTTCGGCTGTGGCTCGTCGCGCGAGCATGCTCCCATCGCCATCAAGGGCGCCGGGGTCTCGGTGGTCATCGCCAAGAGCTTCGCCCGCATCTTCTACCGCAATGCCTTCAACACCGGCCTGCCCATCCTCATCGCTCCCGAGGCTGTGGACGGCATCAATGAAGGCGACGAGCTGACCGTAGACCTGACCACCGGCGAGATCGCCGATGTCACCACCGGCGTCACCTATCAGGCCCAGCCGCTGCCGGCCTTCATGCAAGAACTGGTGGCCGCCGGCGGCCTGCTGCCGTACTTGAAGACCCGCGCCGCGGCGAACTGAACGTCGCAACGCCGGGCTTCGCATCTGCGTTGCTTACGACCGAAAGGACCGACATGGAATACAAGATAGCGGTGGTGCCCGGCGACGGCACCGGACCGGAAGTGGTCGCCGAGGGACTGAAGGTGTTCCAAGTCGCCGCCGCGGCTACGGGTTTCTCGTACTCTGTCACCCAGTACGACTTCGGCGGCGAGCGCTACATGCGCACCGGTGAGACCCTGCCCGACTCGGCCATCGAGGAGTTCAAGCAGCACGACGCCATCCTCTTGGGCGCGGTGGGCCACACCGAAGTGGCTCCCGGCATCCTGGAGAAGGGCATCCTGCTCAAGGCCCGTTTCGAGCTCGACCAGTACATCAACCTGCGGCCCGTCCGTCTCATCCCCGGGGTGGAGACGCCCATCAAGAACAAGGGGCCCAAGGAGATCGACTACGCCATCATCCGCGAGAACAGCGGCGGCATGTACACGGGCATGGGCGGCAACTCCCGGCCGGGCACCAAGGATGAGGTGGCCATCCAGGAGATGGTCTACACGTACGACCAGGTGGCCCGCTGCCTGCGCTATGCCTTCGACTACGCGCGGAAACACGGCAAGAAGGCCCGCGGAGTGGGCGAGAACAACACCCTGGCGCTCATCGGCAAGTCGAACGTGCTCACGCACATGTACAAGCTGTGGAACCGGGTCTTCGCCGAGATCGGTGAGGAGGAGTTCCCCGATATCAAGCGCGAGTACTACCACGTGGACGCTACCTGCCTCTACATGGTCGTGAGCCCGGAGATGTTCGATGTATTGGTGGTGGAGAACATGTTCGGCGACATCATCACCGATTTGGGCGCCATCACCCAGGGCGGCCTGGGGGTGGCTGCGGGCGGCAACATCAACCCGAACGGCGTCAGCATGTTCGAGCCCATCGGCGGGACGGCCCCCATGTGGACCGGTAAGAACGCCATCAACCCCTTGGCGGCTATCGGCGCCGTGCAGATGATGCTGGAGCATCTCGGCGAGACTGAGGCCGCTTCTCGTGTGGAGAAGGGTATTGCCTACGCTGTCAGTCAGATGAAGTCCATGACCGCCAACGAGATGGGTATGGGCACCGACGCGGTCGGCGATCTGGTGGCGGAGGTGGTCGCGCACGGCTAGACGGCCGATCTTTTTGAAGGATTAGAGACAGCCGTCCCGGGTATGTAGAGGGCGTACTTCATGTAGTTGTGTCGACGTCGGGCTCGAAAGGGGATCGGATGGGTGTCATCGTCGTTGGAGTCGATGGATCCGAGGGTGCGGCCATAGCGCTCGATTTCGCCATTAGAGAGGCGGCGCTGCGTGGCTCCACGCTACGGTTGGTCAGTGCGTGGGAGATCCCGGCCTCCGTGCTCGCCAGTGTGGTGGCGGGTAAGGAGTTCTACGAGGAGTTCCGTGAGACCGCCATCAGAGTGGCCGAAGAGGCTGCCGCCATCGTGGTCGAACGTGCGCCCGCCGTTGAGCACGAGGAGATCGTGGTGGAAGGCCACGCGGGCAAAGTCCTCGTGGAGAACGCCTTGGACGCCGAGCTCCTTGTGGTCGGCAGGCGTGGGCATGGAACGATAAGGGAGATGCTCCTCGGGTCGATCAGCCGCCATGTGGTCGCAAATGCGAAGGTCCCGCTGGTGATCGTCACGGCTCCACAAGAGAAGTAAACGAGTTGACGGTAGATCGCAGCACGACTGCTCTGGTGGTCGATTCGACCGCCGACCTGCCCGAAGAGCTGCTCGACGATCCCAACCTGACCATGGTGCCGCTCACCGTTCTGTTCGGTGAGGAGGCCTATCTCGACTGGGTGGAGTTGCGGCCGGAGCAGTTCTACGAGCGTCTCACCGCGTCCTCGGTGCTGCCCACCAGTTCTCAACCGCCACCGGGCGTATGGGGAGAGCTCTACCGCAGGCTCCGTGAGCAATACCGGTGGGTCTACTCAGTGCATTTGAGCTCTGAGTTCAGCGGCACCTGCGAGACGGCCCGGGCGGCGGCCGCGGAGATAGACGGGGTGACTGTCGTGGATTCCCGCCTTGCGACGGGGGGCATCGCCCTCCTCGTCGACCGCATGATGGCACGCATAGACCGGGGGGTCAGCAAGCGAGAGTTCGACTCGTACATCGAGTACTTCCATGCCCACAAGACGTTCCTCTTCGTGCCGACCACACTGGAATACCTGCAACGAGGGGGCCGCATCGGCCGCGCATCGTATCTGGTGGGTACCCTGCTCAACATCAGACCGGTCTTGATGATCGAAGACGGCGTCGCGGACGTCTTCAGAAAGACCCGGGGGGTGAGCCAGGCTCTGCAGACCATGCGCAACGGCCTCCTCGAGCGCACCAGTCCGGGCTCCGATGTATACGCCAACCTGTCCCATGGGGTCAACCTCCCCCTGATGGAAAGGCTGCACGACCTCCTGCTCGAGATAACCGACAGACGCATCCACCTGCGGCCTCCCAGCATCGTGGGGTCGGTCATCGGTCTGTACTGCGGACCGGGTGCTCTGGGGCTGGGGTTCATCGAAGAATAGGCCCCGATGGGGCCGGCCCGGCAGGGCTGTGGCCGCTCATTGTCGACTCGTTGATGGGAATCAGAGTCACGTCGTCGAAAAGAGCCTCAGAGCTTCAGCCGGAGCTCGTTTTTGCCGATTAGCCATAGCGTGAGCGTATTTAACACCGGCATTGAGCCATGCCCTGAGTCGTGTGTTGAGGGAGGTCGAGCGCTGCGATGACAGAGGATCAGCAAACCCGATTGCTCGAAGGACTGGGCAAGGTGCTCCTGGCGAACACCCTGCAGGGTGTTGTCGTCTTCTCGTCCGACGGCGCGTGCGTGTGGGCGAACGAAGCGGCCGCCCGTGTTGCCGGGGCCTCTGTCACCGGCGTCCTCAGCCATCCGTTGAATGATCCTTTCTGGGGTGAGGGGCTTGTCGACGATGCGCGCAAGGCCGTCTCGACGGTGGCTCCCGTACAGCGCGAGGTCACTCTCAGCCTGCCCGGCGGACGCGAACAGCGCGTGCGGCGTGTGGTGATGGGCGTCGACCTCTCCGGCCGGCCGACGCCGGTGATGATGATCGAAGAGCGCGCGGCGCAGGCGGAGACGGCCCGAGAGACCCGCTTCAGCGACCTCGCCATCGATCATGCGGGCGAGCAGATCATATGGGTGGGGCGCGACGGCAGGATCGTTCACGCGAGCGCGCATGCATGTGGCATGTTGGGTTACGGGAGCGACGAGATGCTCCGCATGAGCATCCATCAGATCGACCCTACGGCTCCGCCCGACTGGGACACCCATTGGCAGACGCTCAGGCAGCAACGCAAGCTGAGCTACGAGACGGTGCACTTCACCAAGGCGGGGGACGGCATCCCGGTGGAGATCGACTGCCATTTTGTCGAGAGCGACGGACAGGAGTACGTCCTTGTGTTCGCGCGCGACATCAGCCAGCACAAGAAGGTGGAAGACCAGTTTCAAGACGAGGCCCTGCGCCGGCGTCTTCTCATAGAGCAGTCCCGCGACGGCATCGTGGTGCTCAACCAGGATGGGGCCGTGACCGAGGCCAACGAAGAGTACGCCCGCATGCTCGGCTACACGCTGGACGAAGTGCAACAGCTGCACATCTGGGATTGGAACTCCGACATCTCTCAAGAGCAGTTGCTGGAGATGATACGAGACGTCGACACGGGGGGCGACCACTTCGAGACCCGCCATCTCCGCAAAGACGGTACGTTCTGTGACGTCGAGATAAGCACCAACGGGGCGGTCATCGACGGCGAGAAGTATGTCTTCTGCGTGTGCCGCGACATCACCGAGCGCAAAAAGCTGGAGGAGTCGTTACGCCTGGCCCAGGCGTCGGTGAACAACGCGGGTGACCAGATCCTGTGGACCGACCGTGAGGGCAGGATAGTCTTCGTGAACGATTCGACGTGTCGCCAGCTGGGCTACACCCGCGAGGAGCTGCTGGCGCTCAACATCGCCGATGTCGCCCCCCGACTCCCGGGCGCGTGGAGCGAAGGTCTCGATCTTGTCAAGCGTGAGGGCGTCCAGACCTATGATGCGCTGCACAGACGCAAAGATGGCGCCGTTGTCCCGGTGAGCGTCAGCCTCAACTGTGTTGAATACGGGGGCAAGGAGTATGGTCTCTTACTCGCCCGCGATATCAGCGAGCGAAGGCGTATGGAGAAGAAGTTCCGGCTCACCCAGTATTCGGTGGACCACGCGGCGGGTCAGATCTTCTGGATCGGTCCGGACGCCATGCTCACCTACGCAAGCGCCTCTACGTGCGAGATTTTGGGCTACACGCGCGACGAGATGCTCTGCATGAGTATCTACGAGATCGACCCTACTGCGCCGAGAGAGTGGGATAAGCATTGGCAGCAACTCAAAGAGCAGGGCACGCTGACCTTCGAGACCATCCACCGGACCAAGGATGGTAGGGACATCCCGGTGGAAGTCAACGCGAGCCACGTGGAGTACGAAGGCCAGGAGTACAACTTCGTTTTTGCGCGCGATACCAGCGAGCGCAAGCGCACCGAGCAGGAGTTCCACGACGAGGCCCTGCGCCGGCGTATCCTCATAGAGCAGTCCCGCGACGGCATCGTGGTGCTCAACCGGGATGGGGCCGTGACCGAGGCCAACGAAGAGTACGCCCGCATGCTCGGCTACACGCTGGACGAAGTGCAACAGCTGCACATCTGGGATTGGAACTCCGACATCTCTCAAGAGCAGTTGCTGGAGATGATCGGAGATGTCGGTACCGGTGGTGATCACTTCGAGACCCGCCACCTCCGCAAAGACGGTACGTTCTGTGACGTCGAGATAAGCACCAACGGGGCGGTCATCGACGGTGAGAAGTATGTCTTCTGCGTGTGCCGCGACATCACCGAGCGCAAGAAGCTGCAAGAACGTCTCCATCTCACGCAGCTCTCCATCGACCGCGCAAAGGACCAGATCTTCTGGACCACTCCTGAGGGCAGGTTCGTGTACGTGAGCGACTCCATGTGCGATCAGTTGGGCTACGATCGCGACGAGTTGCTCTCCATGACGATGTACGACATCGACCCCACTCTGCCCAAAGACTGGAAAGAGAGTTGGGAGGAGCTCAAGCGGCACGGCTCGCTCGCCTATGAATCGGTGCACTACACCAAGGACGGCACCGAAGTCCCGGTGGAAGTCCGCTTCAACTACGTCCAGCAGAACGGTAACGAGTACAACTTCGTCTTCGCGCACGACATCAGAGAGCGCAAGCGCATGGAGGAATCGCTCCGCCTGACGCAGCTCTCGGTCAACAGGGCAGGCGATCAGATCTTCTGGATCACGCCCGAGGGGCGTCTGGCCTTCGCCAACGACGCGGTGTGCAAGCAACTGGGATACACCCGTGAAGAGCTCTTGGGCATGACCATCTACGACGTCGATCCCACGGCGCCCCGTCCCTGGTCCAAGGGGTGGGAGGCCGTCAAAGAGCAGGGCACGCGGATATACGAGGCCGTGCATCGCACCAAGGACGGCAAAGAGTTCCCGGTGGAAGTCAGCGCCAACTACATCGAGTTCGGGGGCAACGAGTACAACTTCGTCTTTGCCCGCGACATCACCGAACGCAAGAGGGCGGAGGCCGAGCTTCATCTGGCCAAAGACAAGGCCGAGGCGGCCAATCGCGAGTTGGAGCACTCCATCAGGCGCACGAACCAGCTGGCCGTGGAGGCCCAGGCCGCCAACGAAGCCAAGAGCGCGTTCCTCGCAAACATGAGTCATGAGATCCGCACGCCCATGAACGGCGTCATCGGCATGATAGATCTCCTGCTCGACACCGAGCTCGACGCCGAGCAGCGCGACTACGCCGAGACGGTGCAGTCGAGCGCCGAGGCCTTGCTGACGGTCATCGGCGACATCCTCGATTTCTCAAAGGTCGAGGCGAAGAAGGTGGAGTTCGAGAGCATCGACTTCGATCTTAGGCTCACCCTGGAAGACATGATGGCTCTACTTGCCATCAAGGCGCACGAGAAGGGCATCGAGTTGGCGGTTCTGGTGGAGCCTGACGTGCCGTCGGCGCTCAAGGGAGACCCCGGCCGTCTGCGCCAGGTCCTCACCAACTTGGTGGGCAACGCCATCAAGTTCACCGAAGAGGGCGAGGTCGACGTGCATGTGCTCCTCGAGTCGGAGAACGACCAGGGAGCCATCATCCGCTTTGTCGTGCAGGATTCCGGCATCGGCATAGCCGGTCCGGTGCTGGAGCAGCTGTTCAGTCCCTTCGTCCAGGCCGACGCCTCCACCACGCGGCGCCACGGGGGCACGGGTCTGGGGCTCTCCATCGCCAAGGGGCTCGTGGAGGGCATGGGCGGCAAGATGTCGGCCGAGAGCACGGTGGGCGTGGGTTCGACGTTCTGGTTCACGCTGCCGCTCACCAAGGGCCGGCCTGTGCCGAGCGAGCTCGACAGGCTCGAACTGGGCACGGTAGCGGGTGTCCGGGTGCTCGGCGTGGACGACAGCGAGACCAACCGTAAGGTCATGGCCGGAATGTTGGAGTCGTGGGGGTGCCGTCACAGAGAGGTGTCCGGCGCCAAGGAGGCGCTGGTGGCTCTGCGGGAGGCCGCAGCCGAAGGCGACCCCTACAAGGTGGCCGTGCTCGACATGTGCATGCCCGAGATCGATGGCGAGGAGTTGGCCATAGAGATCAAGGCCGACCCCGAGTTGGCCAGGACCGGTCTCGTCATGATGACTTCCGTAGGCGCGCGCGGCGACGCGGCGCGCATGGAGAAGGCCGGGTTCTCCGCGTACTTGGTCAAGCCCGTCCGCCAGTCGCACTTCTACGACTGCCTGGCGGCGGTGGTCGGACCTGAGGTCAAGGGCGAGGAGGCCCCACCCGTCAGTCCGACCCACATCATCACCCGTCATACGTTGGCGGAGCGCGCACGGAGGCGTTCGCGTATCCTGTTGGCCGAAGACAACCTGGTCAACCAGAAAGTGGCCCTCAAAGCCCTAGAGAAGCTCGGGTTCGCGGCCGACGTGGCCAACGACGGAGCCCAGGCTCTCCAGGCCACCAGGGAGAAGCGGTACGATCTCATACTCATGGATGTGCAGATGCCCGTTATGGACGGCATGGAGGCCACCCGGCAGATCCGCGATTCGCGATCGGGGTCGCAGAACCCGAAGGTCATCATCGTGGCGCTGACGGCACATGCCATGGCGGGTGACAGAGAGAGATGCCTCGAGAACGGCATGGACGACTACCTTGCGAAGCCTATCAAGGCCGCGGAGCTGCAGGAGGTCATCTCGCGGTGGATGTCGACTCCGCCCGCGGGACCCGAATCGGAGCCCAACACGAACACCATGGCGATGGCCGAGACTCCAGCCGCTCCCGTGTTCGACGAGAAGGTTCTCCTCAACCTACTTGAAGGCGACCGGGAGTCGGCCGCCGAGATCGCCAATCAGTATCAGATGGACCTTCCCCGCATGGTGACCAATCTGCGGGAATCCATCCAGGTAGGTGAGCCGACCGTACTGCGCGAGCGGGCCCACCTGCTCAAGGGGGCTTCAGCCAGTGTGGGAGCGGAGGCCATGCGCTTCTGCGCGGCCGACCTGGAGAAGAAAGCGGTCGCCGGCTCGCTGAGCGATCAGGACAAGGCCTCATCGTTGGCGGAGCTCGACCATCAGTACAGCCTCCTGCAGGCGCTGATAGAAGAGAAGGGCGGGTTGATGTGAAAGCACTGGTCGCCGACGACGACGCTGCATCTCGCATCCTCCTGCAGAAGGTCCTGACCAAGTGGGGGTACGAGGTCGTCACGGCCTCCGGCGGCGAGGAAGCCTGGAAGATCCTCACCGGCGACAACTCGCCCGACATCGCCGTGCTGGACTGGATGATGCCCGAGCTCGATGGGGTGGAGGTGTGCCGGCGTGTGCGGGCCCTCGACCTGTCGAGCCCGCCGTATCTGATCCTGCTGACGTCCCGCGGGGACAAGCAGGACATCGCCACGGGCCTGGAGGCGGGCGCCGCCGACTACGTGCAGAAGCCGTTCAACCATGACGAGCTGCGCGCGCGCCTCCTGGTAGGCAGGCGCTTCGCCGAGCTCAATCGCAAACTCATCGATACGCAGCGCGAGCTGCGGCGGCAGGCGCTCACCGATCCCCTCACACACATCATGAACCGGAGGGCCATCCTCATGCGCCTGTCGGAGGAGATGGCGCGGGCGCCGCGGCAGGGTCTGCCTCTCAGTATCGGGGTGTTGGACATCGACCACTTCAAGGCGGTCAACGACGAATACGGCCACGCGGGTGGCGACTTCGTCCTGCAAGCGGTGGTCGACCGCGCGCTCAAGGCATTGCGTCCCTATGACGCCTTGGGTCGCATAGGCGGGGAGGAGTTCCTCATCGTCATGCCGGGTGTGGGTCCGCGGGATGCAGAGATCGTGTTGGAGAGGATACGCAAGATCGTCCGCTCGACGACCATAGAAGTGCAGGGTACGGAGATCGTGGTCACGGTCAGCATAGGCGGCGCCGTGGCCGGCGGTGAGTCCATGGACGAATTCATGCACCGCGCTGACGATGCGCTGTACCGGGCCAAGGGTTCCGGCCGCGACCGCATCGTGATGGCGCTTGACGAGACCGAGGGCGCAGACCGTCCTCAGGAGGCGGCCGAGGCGCCCGCTCCTTCGGCCGGCCGCTGACCCGGCGCCGGGTTTTTAGAACGCCTTCAGATACCACTGCGCGTCAAGCGCGGCACGCTTTTTATCCTTGTCTGGACAGCCTGGCGGCGCATGCTATACTGCGGCCGACATGCGATAGGAACCTTCCCCAGGCGTCGAGCCGAGATACCCTCTCTCTTACCGCCCGAGTGCAGTCGCCTCCTCTCGTTTGCCGTTACGCAACTCCACATGGAGGGACAGATGAGTTCTGCAAAACTGTACGTAGGCAATCTGAGCTACGGCTCTTCTGAAGCTGCGGTGAGAGCTCTGTTCGAGCAGCACGGGGAGGTGCTTTCGGTCAACCTTATCAGCGATCGCGCCACTGGCCGGCCCAAGGGTTTCGGCTTCGTGGAGATGGCGAGCGATGAGATGGCCACGGCCGCCAAAGACGCCCTCGACGGGGTCGAGCTCGACGGCCGGACGCTGAAGATCGATGTCGCCAAAGAGCCCGCGCCGCGTGCCCCCCGTTCGGGTGGCTACGGCGGCGGTGGCTACGGCGGTGGCGGCTACGGCGGTGGTGGCGGCGGCTACGGCGGTGGCGGAGGAAGCCGTCGCTGGTAGTCACGGTTCCGCGCATAGCGGCATAGACCGAGATAGGAGGGGCGCCGGTCGAGAGTCCGGCGCCCTTTTTCATGGGCAGAAAGGCCGGCGCCCCTTGTCAAGTTAGGTGGTTGATACTAAAATAGCCCCACCTAACTTTCGAGGCGGTCAAATGAGCCAGAAGGACGACAGCAACGCGCGCAACGCCCAGCAGCACGGCGGCGCCGCGGACGACACTCTGAGCGAGAGTCTCGAGGATTATTTGGAAGTCATCCTGCAATTGGAGCGGGTATCCCGGGTCACTCGGGTGAGTGAGATCGCCGAGCACCTGAAGGTCTCGCGCCCATCGGTCACCGGGGCGCTGAAGAACTTGGGCGCCCGTGGGCTGGTGGTTCACGAACCCTACGGCCACGTGATCCTCACAGAGGAGGGCGCCAGGATAGCCCGCGAGGTCGAACGCCGTCACATAGCCATCCGGGATTTTCTCACCGGGGTGTTAGAAGTCCCGGCCGACACGGCGGACGCGACGGCGTGTCGCCTCGAGCACGTCATGGAGCCCGAGGTCATCGCACGGCTCGTCTCGTACGCCGAAGGATTGGAGAACGGTGACGAACAAGCGGACGCGGGCGAGGGGGAGAGGACATGACCTGGCTTTCCATGTTGCCCCCGGGTTCGCACGCAGTCATCTCGGCTCTGCCGCGTTCTCCAGGACTGGCCAGAAGGCTGATCTCTCTGGGCCTGACCCCTGGAGCCGAGGTGCGGGTCCTGCAGAACCGCGGCCGCGGTCCCCTGATCATCGAGGTGCACGGCGCGCGGCTGGCTCTCGGCAGGGGCCAGGCGATGTGGGTGGCCGTGGAATCGCAGACGGCCTCTGAGCCTGGTCGACCGGTTCATCCGGGATGGCCCGAGGAGCCGGGCGGAGCGATCTAGTGGGCCGGGGCGACAGGCGCTCGGCCCCGATCACGATGGCGCTGGCCGGCCAGCCCAACGTGGGCAAGAGCACCATCTTCAACGCCCTCACGGGCTCCGACCAGCACGTCGGCAACTGGCCCGGCAAGACGGTGGAGCAGAAGACCGGCCACTTCGACTACCAGGGCCGCCGCGTTGAGATCGTAGACCTGCCGGGCACGTACAGCCTCACCTCCGGGTCGGAGGAGGAGCGCGTCGCACGTGACTACCTGCTGGGTCAACCGCCCGATGTGGTCATAGTGGTGGTGAACGCCTGCTCTCTTGAGCGCAACCTGTACTTGGTGGCGGAGTTGCTGGCGCTGCCGGTGCCGGTGGTGGTGGGCGTCAACATGGTCGATGTCGCCGAGACGCACTGCATACGTGTGGAACCGCAGGTACTCGAGGCGGCTCTGGGCGTCCCCGTGGTCGACCTGGTGGCCAGCAGGGGGCGGGGTGTGTCCCAGCTCATAGAAGCCGCCATGTCCCTCGTCGAACGACCGGACAGCTTCGCTCCTAACAGGCCTGTCGTTCGGCCCAAGCATCAGCCGGTACTCGAAGAGATCGAGAGACTCCTTGGTGGTCGCGCGCCGGCCGGTTACCCACCCGACTGGACGGCGCTCAAGCTGCTCGAGGGCGATACCGACGTAGCCGAAGCAGTGAAGACCGCCATGCCCGAGGTGTGGGAATCCATCCACGCCGTGCTCGTGCAGCACGACGACGCCTATCTGGACATCGCGGGTGGACGGTACGACTGGATAGCGCGCATGGTGCGGGCGGCCGTGGTGCAACCACACCGCGGCGTCACGGTCATCACCGACCGCATCGACCGGGTGGCCACGCACCCGCTCTGGGGCCTCCTGATCCTCTTGGGGGCCTTGGCCGCGCTGTTCGCGGTCACGTACTCGGTGGCTCAACCGGCGGCCGGGGCGCTGAACGGGCTCATCGTCGAGGACCTCTCCGATCTTCTCCGCAGGCTCCTCGAAGGGGCTCCCGCATGGGTCGGCGGTCTCCTGATCGACGGCATCATAGCGGGAGCAGGCACGGTGCTGTCATTCGTGCCCATACTCGTGGTGTTCTTCGCCGCCCTCGGTCTTCTGGAAGACGTGGGCTACATGGCGCGTACCGCCTACGTCATGGACCGCTACATGCACTGGATGGGCCTGCACGGCAAGTCGTGCATGCCCCTCATCCTCGGCTTTGGCTGCAACGTGCCGGCCATCTTGGGCACGCGCATCCTCGAAGACAGGCGGTCGCGCCTGCTCACGATGATGCTGACGCCGTTCATTCCGTGCGCCGGCCGCCTGGCGGTGCTGGCCTTTCTCGCCCCGGCCTTCTTCGGTGACGCGGCCTTGTGGGCCATGGTGGGCCTGGTGGGAGGCAACATCGTGGTGCTGGCGTTGATAGGCATAGGGGCCAAGGTGTTGGTGTTCAAGGGCGAGCGGAGCGCATTCATCATGGAGATGCCGCTCTACCACGCGCCCAACGCCCGCACCATCGGGACGTACGTGTGGCGCAACACGTGGGCCTTCGTCAAGAAGGCGGGGACGCTCATCGTGATCATGTCGGCAATCGTGTGGGTGCTCTCCAGCTACCCGGGGTCGCATCCCGATGAGAGCATTCTGGGCGTGGTCGGCCGCTTCCTGGAGCCGGTCGGAGCCGTCATGGGCCTCGGCGATTGGCGCCTGATAGTCGCGCTCATCTCGGGTTTCGTGGCCAAGGAGAACAGTGTGGCCACCTTGGGGGTCCTCTTTGGCGGCGAGGCGACGGGAGCGGTAGGCGGGGGTGACGCCGGGCTCGCAGCAATGGTCGCGGCCGTGCTGACCCCGGCCGCCGCCGTAGCCTTCCTTGTGGTGCAGATGACCTTCATACCATGTGTAGCCACGGTGGCGGCCATCAAGCAGGAGTCGCGCTCCTGGCGGTGGATGGGAGCGAGTGTGGGCCTCATGCTCGTGGTGGCGTTCGTTCTCGGCCTCGTGGTCTACCAGATAGGGGCGCTCATCCAGTAGCACCGGGCGCCCCGGCCCGCCCACCCGCCCCGCCCCGGCCCGCGAGGCGTCTCGCGTCCGGTAGCGGGCCAGATTTTGTATACTCCCCCTATCCAATGTCCGAGCCCCGGCGGGGCTCCAGGGAGGCTCACATGCAGATATACGTCGACGGTCGGTTCTACAGCGAAGAAGACGCCAAGGTGAGCGTCTTCGATCACGGTCTCCTGTACGGAGACGGCGTGTTCGAGGGTATCCGGACCTACAACGGCCGGGTATTCGAGTGCGACGCACACATCGACCGGCTGTACGCTTCGGCGCATGCGATCGCCTTGGAGATCCCCCTCTCGCGTGACGAGGTGGTCGAGGCCATGATGGAGACCATCCGCCGCAACGACGTCATGAACGGGTACATCCGCCTGGTGGTCACGCGCGGCGTGGGCGACCTGGGGCTCAATCCCAGCAAGTGCCCCAAAGCGACGGTCTTCTGTATCGCGGGCGACATCACGCTCTATCCGGCAGAGGTGTACGAGAAGGGCTTCAAGGTCAAGACTCTTGCGACGCGGCGCAACGACCCGCAGGCTCTCAGTCCGGCCGTCAAGAGCCTCAACTACCTCAACAATGTTCTGGGAGCGCTCGAACTACGCGACGCGGGTGTGAACGAGGGCCTGTTCCTCACCACCTCCGGCTTCGTGTGCGAGTGCACGGCCGACAACTTCTTCCTCGTCAAGGGCCGCCGGCTGCTGACGCCCAGCCCGGCTTTGGGCGCACTGCAGGGCATCACACGCGGCGTGGCCATGAGACTCGCGGCCGGGATGGGGATGGATGTCGAGGAGGGCTTCTACACCCTGTATGACGTCTACAATGCCGATGAGGCTTTTCTGACCGGTACCGCGGCCGAGGTCGGCCCGGTGGTGGAGGTGGACAAGAGGGCCATCGGATCCGGCACTCCAGGCCCCGTGACGCGCGACATCATCGCCCGCTTCCATGAATACGCTCAGAACACCGGCACGCCGGTGAACAAGTAGGGCCTGGGTGAAGCCGGCGCGCCCACTCGTGCTCTACGACACCACGCTGCGCGATGGGATGCAGCGTGAGGGTCTCAGCGTATCGGTGGACGAGAAGGTCCGCATCGCGGTCCGAGTGGCCGATCTCGGCATACACGTCATCGAGGGCGGGTTTCCGGGCTCCAATCCCAAGGACGAGGAGTTCTTCCGTAGACTCCAGCAGGAACCGCTCGGCGAGGCCGCGGTAGCCGCCTTTGGGATGACCCGGGGGCGCGGCGTGGCGGCCTCGGACGACCCACAGCTTCGCGTGCTTGTCGATTGTTGGGCGCCTGTCGTCGCTGTGGTGGGCAAGACCTGGGACCTGCACATACAGAAAGTGCTGCGCGTCGACCGCGACGAGAACCTGCGCATGATCTCGGAGACGGTGGGCTTTCTGCACGACCAGGGCAAGCGCGTCTTCTACGACGCCGAGCATTTCTTCGACGCCTACGCCGATCACCCCGACTATGCGCTGGCCTGCCTGCGGGCGGCCGCTGAGGCGGGCGCCGAGGCGGTCTGCCTGTGCGACACCAACGGCGCCGCCCTGCCGACGCAGGTGGGGGAGGTGGTCGCTCGGGTGGTGGCGGAACTGGGCGGACACTGCAGCGTGGGCATGCATGCGCACAACGATGCGGGCTGCGGCGTCGCCGACTCCCTTGTAGCTGTGGAGCGAGGCGCGGACATGGTGCAGGGCACCATCAACGGCTACGGGGAGCGGTGTGGCAACGCCGACCTGTGCGCCATCATCCCCGGACTGAAGCTCAAGATGGGCATAGACTGCGTGTCCGAAGCCGACCTTGCCAAGCTCACCGACACCGCCCGTTTCGTGGCCGAACTGTGCAACATCTCTCCCGATCCGCATCAACCCTATGTGGGTCGCAACGCGTTCGCGCACAAGGGCGGCATGCACGTGGCCGGCGTAAAACGCGATCCGCGCACCTTCGAGCACATCGACCCGGCGCTGGTGGGCAACACCCCGCACGTGCTGGTGTCGGAGCTCTCCGGCCGGGCCACCATCGCACAGAGGGTGAAGGACCTTGGTTATCCGGTGCATGAAGAGAAGCAGCTGGCCGACCGGTTGCTCAAGCGGGTCAAGGACAAGGAATACGAGGGCTACCACTACGAGGCCGCCGACGCCTCGTTCGAACTGCTGCTGCGGGCGGAACTCGGTCTGAAAGTCGAGCTTTTCCACTTGGAGACGTTCCGCATCATCGTCGAGAAACGTGAAGACGGTGAGACCACCAGCGAGGCCACCATAAAAGTGCACGTGGGCAACGAGCGCTTCGTGGAGACGGCCGAGGGCAACGGCCCGGTCAACGCTCTGGACAAGGCGCTCCGCCAGGCCATCGAGCGACGGTTCCCCGAGGTGCACGATATCCATCTGGTCAACTACAGCGTCCGCATCCTCGACGAAGACAGAGGGACGGCCGCGGTCACCAGGGTGCTCATCGACTCCACCGACGGGCGCGACAACTGGGGGAGCGTCGGGGTGGGAGTGAACGTGGTCGAGGCGTCGTGGCAGGCGCTGGTCGACTCCATCTCATACGGACTCTTGCACAAGGAGGCGTGATGAAGCTGGCCAGGATCGAATACCAGGGACAGGTCTGCGAAGCCACCGTCACCTGCAACGGGTTCTCCATCGAGGCGCCCTCCGCGTTGGCCGGTGCGACGGTCGCCGAGGAGGAGGCCAAGCTGTTGCCGCCGGCGGCGCCGGGGAAGATCCTGGGCGTGGGCTATAACTTCAGGGAGCACATCCGGGAGATGGTCACCAGATCCCCCAAGGTGGCCCTCGACGAGCAGCGGTTGCAGCAGGTGCCGCACGCCCTGCTGTTCCTCAAGCCGCCCTCCGGCCTGATCGGTCACAGGGACGCCATCGTCTACCCGTTCGATGCCACCCGCGTGGAGTATGAGGGCGAGTTGGCCGTGGTCATCTCGCGCGACATCCGCCGCGTCGCCCCCGAGGAGGCCAAGAGCGCGGTGCTGGGTTGGACGTGCGCCAACGACGTCACCGAGCGGGCGCAGCAGGCCGAGGATAAGCAGTGGTGGCGGGCCAAGGGCTACGACACCTTCGCGGTCGCGGGGCCCTTCTTGGAGACCGAGGTCCCCAGCCCTGAGGCGTGGCTCCGCACCCGCGTCAATGGCGAGGTCCGTCAGGAAGCCCAGCTGCTCGATATGATCCGCGACCCCTTCGAGATCATATCCATCGTGAGCCAGGCCATGACCTTGAACCGTGGAGACCTCATCATGCTTGGCACCCCTTCAGGTGTAGGCGAGCTCCATCCGGGGGATGAGGTAGAGGTGGAGATCGATGGAGTGGGCTATCTCAGGAACCCCGTGGAGTTGGAGTGGTCATGACACTCGATCGGGAACAAAGGGGGCCGCAAGGCCCGGCTCTTGAGGAGCTTACGGCTCCGGAAGTAGTCGAACGTCTTGGCTTGGCGCCACACCCCGAGGGCGGTTTCTTCAGGGAGGTCTACCGCTCGCCTCTCAACCTGCAATCTGAGGCGGGCAGGCGTCCGCTGTCGACGTCGATACTCTATCTGGTCGCCGCCGAGAGCCCCAGCCGTTTTCACCGTCTGCGCTCTGACGAGATCTGGTTCTTTCATGCCGGAGCGCCGGTGGAGATAGTGCTTCTGCAGTCGGGCAAGGTGGTGCAGCAGGTCCTCGGTCCCGACATCCCGCAGTTGGTGGTCCCCGCGGAGTGCTGGATGGCGGCCCGGGTCCTCTCCGAAGACCAGGCCGACTGGGGTGTGGGATGGGCGCCCGAACGTCGCTGGACACCCGACCGGCGCTCGGCGCCGCAACCTCATTGGGCGCTGGTGGGGTGCGTGGTCTCGCCGGGGTTCGTACCCGAGGACTTCGAAGAGGGCGACCAGGGGGCCTTGCTGCGAGAGTATCCGCAGGCCCGCATGGAGATACTTGCTCTCAGCTAGTGCGGGCCGCAGGGCCCAGCGCCTTGCAGCCAGTGGCCCCGCTAGGGCCAAGGGGACTCCGCTTCGACCTGCACCCCCCACTCAGCGGACGGCGCCGCTTCGCTGCGCTCGCGGCGCCGTCCGCGGGGGTGCAGAACTACGCTCCGTCCCCTTGGCCCTCGCGGGGGCTCGTTTCCCCTCGCTGGGCCCGGCGGCCCGGCGCTCACTGTGAGCGCGCTCATAGTGGGGTGATTCGATAGTGTGGTGTCGCTTCAGGGCTTCGCTTCGCTCGCCACTCGCTTCCGGGCTTCACTTCCGGGCTTCGCTTCCGGGCTTCGCTTCCGGGCTTCGCTTCAGGGCTTCGCTTCGCTCGCCACTCGCGTCGCTTCGCTCGCTCGCCCCGCGACCGCCGGGGCGTGGTTGCGAAATCCTGTCCGGGTGGCTTGATAGAGTCTTAACTGATAGATCAGGTGTTCGACTGAACCGTGCAGGGGTACGACATGGGTGATTTTTCGCTTGTCCGCGCTCAAAACTACCTAGTCCTCTGGGCGAAGAGCCTGCCCAGGCACCCGTTAATGGAGCACATGCTCGATGCTGCGGCCGTCTCGCTGGTGCTGCCTCCGCTTCGAAGCCCAGGGGTGGAGCGGCTGAACGCGGAGGCGCATCAGCTGGAGGAGCGGATTGCGGGAAATGTGAGTGAGCTGCTGTGGGTCGGGGATGGGAAATCCGATGCCTAGCGCAATTCCCCGCAAACAGAAGCGCGGCGACAGTGACGCAAGGCCAGGATCACTACCTGGTGCTTGTCACGCCGGTAGATCAGGCGATACTGGGTTACAGGCACTTCCCGAATGGAAGACCTCCCGACTTCTGGTACCATCCGTCCCATGTCGGGGAGGGACTCCAGCGCGCCGGCCTTGCGGAGCACCTCTTCGAGCCAGCGACGCGCCGCCGCCGGCCGCTCGGCGGCGATCGCTCCAAACGCCTGCACAACCTGGTCACGCGCGACTTATGACCAGACGACCTTCACGTGGCCAGCCGGGACCTGAGCTCCCGTACGGCCTCGTCATGAGAGAGGCCCTCTCCGCTTGCGATCTGTTCCTCGGCGATGCGGATGTCTTGCAGGATGGCGATTTTGTCGAGCAGGCTCTCATACTCCTCCACATCCATCACGACCGCGGCGCTGCGACCATGCTGGGTGAGGACGATAGGGCGTTTGGTGGTGCGAAGCTGTTCGAGAAAAGCGGATGTGTTCGCGCGGAACTCCGTGACCGGCAGCACATCCGTCGACGGCCGTATTGTTGACATCACCGCCTCCTTGAGCGACGTTATGACAGACATCATAACGTACGTCAGAAGGACTTTCACGTGGTCTCGTCTCATGCGAGCTATTGTCTCGGGGAGGGGTTCGGGGCGGCATCCATCTTCGGTTGTATTCTGGTCCATGACCGAGGCTGTAATGGCCGCATGTTCCCGAGCGCCCAGCGGCGGTCCCGAGCCGCCGGTAACATCCCATGAGGCCTCGTGGGAGCCACGGTGGTGGCCGTGGACCGCGGGCTCGTGCCCGAAGGCGAGACGGTTCTTTCCATTGCCGGCACGGGTTTCGCGGGTGGCGGAGCCGGCACGGCCGCCGTCCTCAGAGCCAGCAGCAAGGCCCGGGGGTGTCTCGTCAAGGAGATCCTGGGGTTTCCGCGACTGAAGTGAGGCATTAGGGCATCCTCTTGCGAACCCTGAGCGCCGGAGAAGGCACCTGAAAAAGGCACTTGAGATACCGACTGCCCCGTAAGGTGGCCGAGCGTTCACTTTCTTGTTGACAAGCGTTTGGTGGTTCTGTTAGGTTAGGTGAACGAGCGGTCACCCAAGTTCAGGGGGATACGGGGTGCAAGGAACGGGCAGGCGTACCCGGGCAACACGGGCGGAGCGGCAGAAGCAGATTGCCGAGATCACGCTCAAGCTGGTCGCGAGATATGGCGTGCACGGCGCCACCATCTCCCGTATCGCAGCCGGGGTCGGGCTCTCCCGGGCCGTCCTTTACAAGTTCTTCCCCGACCGTGAAGCGATGCTCGAGGCCGCGCTGGACCTCATGGTCGAGCGGGTCCCGAAATGGATCGACATGTCGTCGGGCAGCGACGTGTTTGAGCACGTCATGGACATGGGCGAGCGGCACGGGACCTTGGGTCTCACCGAATTCGAGGCCTTCACTCATCCCTGGTTCCAGTTCGCTGCCGCCAGCGGCTCAGGGACTCTGACTGAGCAACTGCGCGAGAGGCATCTCGCGTTTGTCCGAACGTTCGCCGCGTTGGTCGAACAGGGAAAACGCGACGGAAGCATCCGCGAGGATGTCGACACAAACGTCCTGGCTTGGAGCCTCATGATGTGGGGCTGGGCCGAGGACGTAGCTCGTCTTGTCGGGCTCAAAGAGGTCATCGACAACGGAACGACCGTAGAGGTCTTCAAACGCATGCTGGGCGATATCGCGGGCCCTGATCAAGACAATCACAAGGGCCGCGCGGAGGAGAAGATGTCGCCATCTTCGCTTGGGCAGGGGTCTCTATGAAGATCGGGGGTACGGATGCTGTAGGAGCACGTCGTGTCACGCAAGCTCGAGTACCAGACAACGGGCATCATTAGAAGGGGGTAAACGATGAAAAAGCGGCTCCTACTAGCAGGACTTCTCATTCTGTTGCTGGCTGTCGCCGCGGTGGCGGTGGCCTGCGGCGAAGACGAACCTGCGGCGACTACGGCGGCGCCTGCCACCACTGCCGGTCCGGCGACCACCGCAGGCCCGGCGACCACCGCAGGCCCGGCGACCACCGCGGGCCCGGCTACCACTGCAGCTCCGGCCACCGAGACCACGGCGGCGCAGAAGCCCGTGGAACTGTCGATGGCAAGCATGCACGCGCCCACTGCGCCGTCCGGGGCATCGCTGGAGGCCTGGGCAGAGAGGATCAAGCAGGCCACTGATGGTCTGCTCACGATCCGGCACTACGGAGCTAGTCAGCTCATTCCAGGTCCGGAGATGCGTGTGGGCGTCAAGAACGGCGTGGCCGACCTGGGCAACTCCTTCATTTTCGGCGTTGATCCCGGCTTTGAAGTCGGGGTGAATCTCACGCAGCTCGTCCGCGGACAGGATGCGCTCGATGGAGTGAGGATCTTCGATGCGATCTCGGCCGAGTACCCCGATCTCATGGAGAGCCAGTGGAAAGACTACAAGGTCCTGTGGATAGTCCCCACTCTGGCAACCATGATCTACACCACAGAAAAGCCTGTTCGCACGATGGAAGACATCAAAGGGCTCGAACTGCGGGTGCCCAGTGCCATCCTGGCAGACTTCATGAAGAGCCTCGGAGCATCACCCATATCCATGTCTACACCTGACTGGATCACTTCGCTCGATAAGGGAACGACCGACGGCGGCGCCACGACGGTGGGAAGCATGTATGACTTCCAGATCGGCGACAAGTTCAAATACTGCACCCAGTTCGCCGTGGGCTGCTCGGTCAACTATCTGATAATGAACATGGACTCCTGGAACAAGCTCTCCCCTGAGATCCAGAAGGTCATTGATGACAGCCTGGCGGAAGCGCGGCAGGAGGCCATCGACACCTGGGTCGAGACTGAGGCTTTGACCACTCAATACAGCTTGGACAAGGGCATCGAGTACATCGATCTGCCTGACGAAGAATATGCACGCTGGAACGAAGCGGTGAGGCCGGTCTACGACAAGATGGCGGCGGACATGGACGCTCTGGGATATCCCGGCACTGAACTGGTCGATTTCGCGCTGAGCCAGGCCAGATAACAGTCCGGCCATGGCATAGAGAAGCACCGTTCTCGTCTGGTACCTACCGACTGTCTGAGCCGTATTCGAACGGGTCGTGATACGGCTCAGACAGTCCCATATGTGAGGGGTTTATATATGAGTGGACCCAAACTCTACGACTACGTGGTGAAAGCACTCCTCATACTCGCCACGCTGGCACTCATAGCGATGGCGACGATCATCGCCATGAACATCCTGGGGCGGACGCTATTCGGCAAACCGATATTGGGCACTATCGAGATCGCCGGGCTTGCCGGGGTTGTGTTCGCAACTATCGCAGTGCCTTTCGTGGAGAAAGAGCACCGCAATGTGGTGATGGAGGTCGTCGCCTCGAGATTCCCGCGGCGGATGAAGGCATTCACCGACGCTTTCGTCCTTCTGGTGAGCCTGGGAGCGGTCGGCGTTCTCACGTGGGCGATGTTCAGGGAGTCTCAGCACGCCGCAAGCTTTGGAGAGGCGACCACGGTCATGAGGATACCTTTGGCGCCGTTCAAGTACATCTGGTCGGTGGGCGCCGCGCTTCTCTGCATCGTTCTCTTGTGGAACATCATCGTGTCCGTCAAGAAGGGGTTGAAACGATGACCCCCGTCATGACCGGGGTGGTGGGGTTGTGCTCACTGCTCGTGCTGTTGGTGCTGGTGTTCGCCGCCCAGCGGCTGCGCCCGCCCAAGGCGGCCGGCCAGGTGTACCGCAAGGGCGGTACCTGACCGGGGTGGCCGGCTTCACCCTCGCCGACGCGGTCACCGTCACCCTCGGTGACACGACGATCCGGGTGAGCCGGATCGCCGCCAGCCGGCACGCCGCACCCGGCGCCGCGCACGTGGAGTTCAACCGCTCCCCGCGGCTCGCACCCGTCTACGAGGGGGAGGAGCGG
>ENA-UOUL01002363-UOUL01002363.1-bioreactor-metagenome-genome-assembly--contig:-NODE-2363-length-22234-cov-3.569030_pt1 | contig 22234 bp, 17 predicted proteins | sample MGYA00249838_ERZ747220 | MGnify/ENA primary metagenome ERZ747220 (study PRJEB28778, sample SAMN05720191) | bioreactor metagenome | isolation source: Anaerobic biogas reactor | place: USA:Washington...
GGATTTGAACGGGAAGACTTGTGGTTCGCGGTCTGTCATGATCCGCTGCGCGATCACGACGTACGATTCGATTTTCAACGGCTGTTCCGGGGGACGGGGCCGGAGGCGCTGGCGGCGCACTTTCAGGGAAAGGAAGCCCTCTTTGATCACGGCTTGTATTGCATTTCACGCGAGAGGGGTCGGACCTTCAGTGCTCCGCGCCTGCTGAAGTTTGAGGAGGGCGATGACTTCGACGAGTCGGATTGGGGCCGGACCGGTTATCTTACGAAGAACCAGATGTATGGGGGATACACGGCGATTGTGACTCGGGCCGGAAAGCTAGTGTATCCGTTTTGCGTGGAGGAGAAGGTCAAAACCGGAACCGGCGAACAGACGACTTGTGCGGTGCGATGCATGATCGGGACATGGGATGAACCCGCGGCGGATTACCGATGGGAGATATCCAGTGCGGTCGCGGTTCCGTTGGAATCGTCGGGCCGCGGGCTCATGGAGCCGACGATCGCGGAACTGACCGACGGCCGGCTGGCGATGGGGCTTCGGGGCAGCACCGCGATGTGGAAGGCGTATGACCCGGAGGGAAAGATGAAGGTGACCGAACCTGGCCGCCACTGGCTGGCGGTCAGCGAAGATGGCGGATATCGGTGGGGGCCGGTGCGAGACTGGCGTTACGCCGACGGCGAGCAGTTCTATTCCCCCAGCACGTTCTCGCGGCTGTTGCGGCATTCCAACGGAACACTCTACTGGATCGGGAACATCTGCCCCGAACCTCCGGAGGGAAACATGCCGCGCCATCCGCTGGTCATCGCTGAGGTCGATGAACGCGGGCCGGGCCTGGTCAAGGAGTCGGTGACGGTGATCGATACGAAAGGCGAGGATGAGCAGGTCGAGAAACGGTTCCAACTGTCGAACTTCAGTATCCTGGAGAACACGGAGACCGGAGCGATTGAGCTGTACCTGACTCGATACGGCGAGTCGCCGGAACACTGGCTGAAGGCGAATGCGTACAAGTATGAGATTGAAGTATCAAAGAGGCGATCATGAAATCAACGAAAAGCGCCATCCGGGTGGGTGTTGTGGGCGTGGGACGGGGTCAGGGCTTCGCCCGCGGCGCGGGTCCGCACCTGGGCATGGAGCTGGTGGCGCTGTGCGACACGTGGGAGGAGCGGCTGCTCAAGGTCGGGAAGGAGCTGGGGGTCAGCACCTATACCGATTACGAGAAGTTCCTCGAACACGAGATGGACGCGGTGATCCTGGCCAACTACTTCCACGAGCACGCCCCGTTCGCGATTAAGGCGTTGGGCGCGGGGCTGCACGTGATGTCGGAGACGTCGGCGTGTTTCACGCTGGGCGAAGGGGTGACGCTGATCGAGGCGGTGGAGAAGTCGAAGAAGACGTACATGTTCGCTGAGAACTACCCGTATATGCTCTTTAACCAGGAGATGCGCCGGTTGTACCAAGCGGGCACGATGGGCGAGTTTCAGTACGGCGAAGGCGAATACGTCCATCCGATGGGCGCGGAGGACGCCAACCGCATTTCCTGCGGCGTGAACCACTGGCGGAACTGGCTGCCGTACATGTACTACAACACGCACGCGCTGGCCCCGGTGATGTTTGTGACGGACACCTGGCCGGTGAAGGTGAACGGTTTCGTGATGGCCGCTGACGAGCGGGATATGGTGCATTACGGCAAGACCGCCCACCGACAGGATATCAACTGGGCGATGATGCTGCGGATGGACAACGGAGCGATGGTCCGCCTGATCGGACTGGCCATGCGCGGGCACGGCAACTGGTATCGCTTCCACTGCATGCGGGGATTGATGGAGAATCTGCGGACGGGCAATCGCAACATGGTTCGGGTGTGGCGCGAGCCGTTCGATATGAAGAAGGGCGAGCTCCAGGAAACGATCTACGTTCCGAACTTCCCAGCTGGACACGAAGCGGCGGCCAGATCAGGCCACGGCGGCGGCGATTACTTCATGAATCACCACTTCGCCGAGGCGATCCGCAGCGGCAAGCCGCCGTACCTGGACGTGTATCGCGGCGTGGCGATGTCGATCGCGGGGATCCTGGCTTACCGGTCGGCGCACAACAACTCGAACACCATCGATATTCCTGACTTCCGCGATAGGTCGCAGCGGAAGCAGTACGTCAACGATCACTGGAATCCGGACCCGGCGCGACACAAAAAGGGTTATCCGCGGCCGAGCGTGCTGGGCGACCTGAAGCCCAAGGGCCTGACCTACGCCCGCAAATGCTGGCGTGAGGCGGGATACCAAGGCGAGTAGAGCAATACAGGAGACCAACCGATGGGCATCACGCTTGGATTCGTCGGCGCCGGTTCGTTCGGCAGCCGCTTCGTGCCGCTCTATCAGGACCATCCGGAGGTGGAACGGATCGTGCTGTGCGATCTGAAGCCGGATCTGCTGGAACGGCAGGCCCGTGAGTTTGGGATCACCGAGACGTGCGGTTCGCTGGATGAACTGCTGGCTCGCGACGACGTGGACGCGGTGGCGATCTACACACAGCATTGGCTGCACGCCGAGCAGGCGATCGCGGCGATGAAGGCGGGCAAGCACGTGACGACGGCGGTGCCGGCGGCGTACTCGATCGATCAGTGCCAACGGCTGGTCGAGACGGCGGCGCGGACAGGCCGGACCTACAGCGTCCAAGAGACCAGCGTGTATTATCCAGGCGTGGCCTACGCGCGGGAGCGGTATCGCAAGGGTGATTTCGGCTACATCACCTATGCCGAGGCGCGGTACTTTCACGACTGGAGCCACGGGATGGAGGAGGTGCATCGCCGGCGTTACGGACCCGGCTGGGAGCAGCACGCGGGCGAGCCGCCGATGCAGTACATCACGCACAGCACGAGCTGCATCATGTCGGTGACCGGAGCGCACGCGACGGAAGTATCGTGCCTGGGCTATTCGATGCCGGGCGACGAGATCTACGACTCGCGCAAGCCGCACGGTAACAGCCAGTCCAATCAGGTGGCGATGCTGAAGATGAGCGACGGGTCGATCGCCCGGATCGCTGAGTTCCGCCGCATCGCCCACACCGGCGAGGTTGCGGCCAGCTACTACGGGACCAAAGGTTCGCTTCAGTGCGATCCATACCAGTGGTGGGACCTGCAGGGCTCCCGGCCGGTCGAGTTGAGCCGCTTCCACAATCCGCTGCCGGACAAGTTGGTCAAATACGTCTTCGGCGGCCACCAGGGCTCACACCCGTACCTGGTGCACGACTTTGTCAGCAGCGTGGTCAACGGCACGGTGCCCGAGTGCAACGTATGGGCGGCGGCGCGGCACAACCTGCCGGGCCTGGCCGCGGTAGAGTCGGCCAAGCGCAGCGGTGAGTGGATGAAGGTTCCGGACTTCGGCGATCCGCCGGCGGCGCCGGGCGAGAAGCCGGGTGTCCGGCGGATCGACGACGGATTCTTTCAGAAGCATTGATGGAAACCAGCGGCGAGGAAGAAGCCATGGGCACTGATCGGGCGGAACTGGCCAGAGCGGCGATCGAGGGGACGGCGACACGAGGCGTGCCGTCGTGGCTCATCCACCCGATGGAGCATGCGATGATTGAACGCCTGGCGGACGCCGCGCCCGGCGATTACCGCAAAGACCCCGAACGGGTCTACCTGGCCATGCAGAACAACGTCGGGACGTGCATGATCGATCAGTTCATCCCGGACAATCCCCTGACCATCGGTAATCACGGGTACGAGGGGGCCGACAAGGGCGCCACGACGGGCGCCGAGCGCATCGTGATCGACGGCGTTGAAATTGACTCGCCCGAGGCGGTCTGCGAACACATGGAGCGATTCGCATTCCCGTCGATCAGGAAGGCCATCGCCGGGTTCGACGAAGACGACCGCGTGCGGGAGGTCCTGGAGCAGGAGGCGTTGGTCCAGAAGAGAATTGGCCCAGCCATTCTCAAGGCGCCCTACGGCTGCGCCAGGTTCCCCTGCCTGCGCTACGGGCACTACGGCTACGCGAACTACTTCATGGCCTATGCGCTGTATCCGGAAGTGATGGAACGGGACTTCTCGCTTCAGGGCGACCTGGCCCTGCTGAACAACCGCGCCGTGGCCAGGGCTTACGTGGAGGGCAACCTTCCGCGGCTGTGGCGGGCGGACCACGATATGGCCGACTCGCGAGGCACACTGGCCGATGTCAAGTCGCTGGATCGGATCTGGTTTCCGCACTTTGCCCGCTGCATGGCCCCGGTGATCCAAGCCGGCGTGAAGGTTATCTGGCACTGCGACGGGAATCTCATGGCGATGGTCCCGCGACTGCTGGAGGCGGGCCTGGTTGGGTTCCAGGGATTCCAGTATGAAGACGGCATGGACTACGAGAAGATATGCCGGATGAAGACGAGAGACGGTGGCGGTCTGCTGATCATCGCGGGCGTCTCGGTCACACGGACACTGCCGTATGGGACGCCGGCGGACGTGAAGCGCGAGATGGCGTTCCTGGTCGAGAACGGTCCGGAGCGCGGGCTGTTCCTCGGCGGGTCCAGCTCGATCGCTCCGGGCGTTCCGTGGGAGAATTTGGCGGCCCTGGTCGAGGGATTCAAGTACTATCGGGAGCACGGGCGAGGATAGGCTTTGCACTTCAGTGTGTGGGACATCCTGCTGATCACGCTGGTGCCGGCCCAGGCGACCTTGGTGGCGTATCTCTACCAGCCGAAGTGGAAGGCGTTCCTGTTGAGCCTGCCGATCCCGTTCACCCTGGCGGTGCTGGCGCTGGGCCGGCCGGTGGACGCCACCAACGCCCTGGCGTTGCTGTTGATGGTGGGTTTCACTCACGCCGTCCGGCTGCTGTACACGCGGACGGGAGTGCCGATCATCCCAGCCATCGTCGTCTCGGCGCTGGTGTACTGCGGCGCGGGAGCGATGCTGCTGCCGGTTATACCGACCGACGGCGGAACGTTCTGGGCCGCGGCGATCGGAGCCTTCGCGGTCTCAGCCGTGCTGTACCGCCTCACCCCGTACCGGGCCGAACCCGGCCATCGCACGCCGCTGCCGGTCTGGATCAAGTACCCAGCCATCTTTGCCGTGATTCTGTTCCTCGTGTGCATCAAGTCGTGGTTGGGCGGCTTTCTGACCATGTTTCCCATGGTGGGAACGATATCCGCCTACGAGGCCCGGCACAGCCTGTGGACCATCTGCCGACAGATGCCGGTGTTCTCGATGCCGATGATCCTGATGCTGGCGACGCTGCGGCTCGCCCAACCGGAACTCGGCATCGGGCCGGCCATTATTCTGGGATGGATCGTATTCGTCACGGGGCTGCTGCCGCTGACCTGGCGGATGTGGCGAAACGACGCGCGATCCTCGGGCGCGGTTGCGTTAACGGAGACGGGGCATGCCCGAGCTATTTGACGTCAAACCGGTCGATCAGCGGTTCTATCAGGAGCGATTGGCGGATTTCCTGCCGGATCGGATCGTGGATGTGCACGCGCACGTGTGGCTGACGCGGTTTCGGGCGGACAGCGCCGAAGCCTATCGCCGGGCGGTGACGTGGCCTTCGCGAGTAGCCCGGGACAACCCGATCGAGGACCTTGCCGAGACGTACCGGCTGATGCTGCCGGGCAAGCGGGTCTCGGCGCTGATCTTCTCGAATCTGATGTCGCACGAGGATGACTTCGAGGCGGGCAACGCGTACGTCAGCCGGTCCGCGGCCGACTACGGCATGGCGGGCCTGATCTGGTCGAGCCCGCGCTGGTCGGCTGAGGAACTGGAGGCGAAGATCGGAGCCCGCGGGTTTCTCGGGGCCAAGAGCTATCTGTCGCTGGCGGACCCGGCAATCGGCGTCGATGACATTTCGATCTTCGATTTCTACCCGCGTCATCAATTGGAGGCGCTCGACCGGCGCGGCGCGATCCTGATGCTGCACATTCCGCGCAATCAGCGGCTTCGTGATTCGCGGAACCTGGCTGAGCTGCTGGAGATCGAGCGGCGGTATCCTCGGCTGCAGGTCATCGTGGCCCACGTGGGACGGGCGTATTGTCCGGAAGACATCGCCGACGCGTTCGACGTGCTCGCCGAGACGAGGCACATGACATTCGACATCTCAGCCAACACGAGCGCACAGAATTTCGAGAAGCTCATCCGGGCGGTCGGGCCGAAACGAATTCTCTTCGGCACGGACCTGCCCATCACGCGGATGCGGATGCGGCGGATCTGCGAGAACGGAACCTACGTGAACCTGGTTCCCAAAGGGCTCTACGGCGACGTTTCGGGCGATAGGAACATGCGCGAGGTCGAAAACGAGGAGGCGGAGCGGCTGACGTTCTTCCTGTACGAAGAGATCGATGCCTTCCGCCGCGCAGCCGAGACGACGGGACTTTCTTCACATGATATCGAGGATGTCTTCTGCGGCAATGCCATGAGGATGATTGCGCAGGCGAAGGAAAGGATCGGGTCATGAACGGGCGGTTGCGATTTGGATTCGTCGGGCTTCATCGGTCGGCGTCGTTCGTGAGGGCGGTGGCCTCACACCCGAACGCGAAGGCGGATGCCTTCTGCGATATCGTCCTGAAGCGGGCGCAAGAGGCCGCGACTGGTCACGATGCGAAGGCTTTCGATGATTTCGAGCAGATGCTGGATGAGGCGAAACCCGACGCGGTGGTCGTCGCCACGCCGATGCAGTTCCACGCCGCCCAAGCCGTCGCCGCCCTGGAACGCGGCGTGGCGGTGCTCTCGGAGGTGCCGGCGGCGGTCAGCATCGACGAGTGCCGACGGATTGTCGCCGCAGCCGAGGCGAGCAAGGCGGTCTACATGATGGCCGAAAACTACTGCTACATGCGGGCGAACGTGCTGGTCGGCGAGATGGTGAAGGCGGGCGTCTTCGGCGATGTGTACTTCGCGGAGGGCGAGTACATCCACGAGCTCAAAGAACTCAACGAGATCACGATTTGGCGTCGTAAGTGGCAGACCGGCATCAACGGCTGCACTTACGGCACGCACAGCCTCGGACCGATCCTCCAGTGGCTCGGCACGCAGCGGGTCACCGGCGTCTCGTGCGTCGGCAGCGGCCATCACTATCGCGATCCGCGCGGCAACGAGTACGAGCTGGAGGACACCGTGGTGATGCTCTGCCGCCTCAGCCGCGGCGGACTGGTCAAGGTGCGGCTGGACATGCTCTCGGATCGCCCGCACGCGATGACCAACTACGCCCTGCAAGGAACCGATGGCGCGTACGAATCGGCCCGCGCGCCCGGCGAGCCGAACCGCGTATGGATCAAGGGGACTTCCGAGAAGAAGGACGCCTGGGATCGGCTGGAAAACTACGAGGAGAAATTTCTGCCGGACTTCTGGAAGCACCCACCGCAGGAGGCGGTCAAGGCAGGCCACGGCGGCGGCGACTATTTCGAGATCGTCGATTTCATCCGGGCCGTCCGCGGCGAGGCGCCGTGCCCGATCGACGTGCACCGGGCAATGGACATGACGCTGCCCGGACTGGTCAGCCAGCAGTCGATCCGTCAAAACGGCGCATGGCTGGACGTGCCCAATTCCCGCGAGTGGCAGTGATTGACTCGCCGACAGTGAAGGAACCAACGGTGGCGTGCGCTATGCATCCTGTTTGAACCGGCTGGGCGAGTAGCCGGTCAGTGCGGCAAAGACGCGCGAAAAATGCAGAGGATCGCGAAAGCCCACCTCGGAGGCGATTTCCTTCACGCTCAGATCGCCCCGCTGAAGGAGTTCGCGGGCGCGGGCGATCCGGTATTGCGTCAGGTACTTCACCGGTGAGACGCCCAACTCCCGCCTGAAAAGCCGCCCGAAGTGGTCCACGGACAGGTGTGCCGCCGCCGCCAATTCATCGAGGCGCAGATTTCTGTCCGGATAGTCAACGTGAATCTTCTCCAGGCACTTGGCGACCGCAGAGGAATGGGCATGGAAACCCGTGGCGCCCGGGGTGACGTTTTCCCAGAGAGCGGCCAGGAAACTCAGGACGGCGGATTTCATCCGAAACCGATGCAGCGGATCTTCCCGGCCGTATTCCCGAACGACTCGGGAAAACGCCTGCTTGACGGCAGGCATGCGCCGAACCCTGGTCTTCAGCAGGAAGGGTCCGTCAGCAAGAAAGTCGAAAACGGAGCATTCATCAATCCTGAATGAGACGCACCAGTAGCACCATGTGCCCATGCAGTGGCCGCGGTTGCCCAGGTGAGCGTTCATGACGATCAGATCGCCGGGCCTGACACACTGTCTGCGGCCGCCCACCGTCACTTCCGCGTCATCGCCCGAAACGTGGAGGTAGAACTCCAGCAGAGGGCGTGCGTCGGTCAGCATGCGCGATCGACAGGGCCGGGCGAACACGACGGGAACGCTGTCGATCCGTCCGGCCCACTGAAGGGCCTTTTCCAGTATGGCGCAGATATTATCCATACCTACGCAGATTATAACCATGCCCGAACCATTGCGGCAAGATGGATGATCGACGAGACTGCGAGGACAAGGAGACCCCGTGATGGCCGTCAGCAATGACGTCGAAGAGCGAGTCCGAAAAGCCCTTCGCTTCGAATGTCCGGACCGGCCGCCGATCTGGGAGATGATCGAGAGCGCAGCGGTCTACGAGCGTTTTGCCCCCGGCGTTCCGTATCCCGAGTGCGCCGCGGCCACCTGTGAGGCACTGGGCATCGACGCGACGTACGGATGCTATCCGCCGGCCGGCCAGCGGGTGCGAGGGGCAAACAACGTCCTGGCCGGCGACACGGTCTGGAGCACGAAACCTGTCTTCGCCGATCTCGATGCGCTGCGGTCGTTTCGCCCTTCACGCCTGAGCGAACGCGAGATGGAGGAGCGTCTTCTCCAGGAACATGAGGCGCAGCGCCGACTCTACGAGCCGCGCACGATGTTCCTGCCGCAGAACGGCGGATGGGGATTCCTGCCGGGATACGACGCGCGGACCTTCGAGGTGATTTCCTTAGCGATCATCGACGACATCGGCGCCCTGGCGAGGTACTGGGACCACCGGATGGAGCTTGGAATCGTCAAGAACCAAATCATCGCCAGATACCAACTGGCCCCGGTCGTCCAGTGCTGCGAGGATGTGGCGTACAAGACAGCATTGATGGTCTCGCCCGGCGTGTTGCGCGACCATTTCTTTCCGAGGTTCAAGCAGGTGATCGCCCCGCTGAAGCAGGCGGGAATCAAGGTGATCTGGCACTCGGACGGGAACATCCTCCCGGTTCTGGACGACGCGGTGGACTGCGGCATTGACGGAATCGACCCACTTGAGCGAACGGCTGGAATGGACATCAAGGCGATCCGCGAGAAGTACGGCAGAAAGCTCATCCTGGTGGGCAACGTCGACAGTCAGGTCTTGACCTTCGGAAACGAAGAGCAGGTCCGCATGGCGGTCAGAGAGTGTATGCGCTCGGCCGGAGCGGGCGGAGGGCACTTTATCCAGTCGGACGCCGGGCAGATCATGCCAGACGTTCCGGTCGCCAACGTAATCGCGTATATCGACGAAGTGCGAAGTTCAGATGCTAAAGGATCATCCAGATGAAATGTGCGGTGACTCAGGTCTATTCCGACGAAAAGATGGAGCGGCTGTACCACGGTGCGCTGCGGGTGTTGAGAGAGACAGGGTATTTCATCGATCACGATTTCTTTCTCGACGAGTTCGCCAAGCGGAGAATGACGGTGGATCGGACCAAGCGGAGAGTCTTTTTCACCGATGATCTGATCAACGATCTGTTGATGCCGGACCCCGAGCGGTACCGCGGACGGGAATTCAGGGAGGCGTATCCCTGCGGCGCCGGCGTTAGTGGGAGCTATCCGAAATACTACGACTGGCCGACCAGGACCTCGCAGCCCGGAAACTCCGCCCTGCTGAAGGAACTGGTGCGCGTCTTCGGATCCATGGCGGAGTTCTCGCACGCTGGGCGAGTGCTGACACTGAGCGACGTTCCTCAGGCCATCGAGCCGATCCTGGCTACGGCTCTGGTCATCAAGCACAGCCCCAAACCGGCCGGCGGCGAGGTCTACAAAGCTGACAACATCCCCTACCTGATCGAACTGGGCGAGATTGCCACGGGGAAGCCCAACTGCACCGATTACGTGCCCAGTTGCACGTTCGTCGTGCCGCCCCTGAAGATGACGAGGGACGAAGGCGACCTGATTATCGCCAAGGCCCGGTATGACCTTCCGGCGGTGGCCGGAACCATGCCGTCGTCCGGCGCGACCTCGCCGGTGACGAGGGAAGGCACGGTGGTGATCGAGCTGGCGGAGATCATCGGCATCTGGCTCTGCTACCGGCTGATTCAGCCGGGAATCGAACTGGGCACGATCAGCGCCAGTTCCATGTTCGACATGCGCGAGGGAACCTGTTCCTTCTCAGCCCCGGAGGCGATCATTCAGGACTGCGCGACCTCGCAGATCTGCCGGCGGTACTTCGGCGCCAACGCCCGCATGTCGGCTGGGTACGTCGACGCCAAGACGCCAGGGATTCAGGCGACCTGCGAGAAGCTCTTCAAGACGTGGTGGGGGCATCAGTTCCTGGGGAGCGGCGGCTACGCAGGCGGACTTCTGGAAGCGGGGCAGGCGTTCTCGCCGGCCCAGGCCCTGCTGGATCTGGAGATACGAGATTCCCTCAATGTCCTCTTCCGGAATGAACCCACACTTGAGGATCAGATACCTTTTGAGGATATTTATGACGTGGCGACGAAGCACGGCACGTTTCTGGATACGGACCACACGATGAAGCTTTTCCGACAGGTCCTCGCCCATCCGATGCTTTTCGATCGAAGCCCACGGCGGTCGGATGAGGAAGAGGCGCGCAAGTCGGCTGGGCTGCTCGACCGGGCTCAGGCCGGGTACGAGGACGCCAGACGGAAGGCGCCGGAGTTTGTCGCCTCGACCGAAATCTGCCGCGCGGTCGATCGCGTGGTGGAGAAGGCCAAACGACATCTACTGTAGGTGGAGAAAAGACCTATGGGCAGCGAACGGACTCAGCCGCAACTGGTCATGCGACGCCCGCACCTGCGTGATTTGCCGCTGGTGCAACTGGCCGAAGGCTACACCGTTCGGAGTTTCCGCGACGGTGACGAGGCGGCTTGGGAGCACATCATCGCGGAGACGTTCGAGACCAGCCTCTACCGGTTCGACCGGGCCATGCGCAGCGACCCGGCGTTCGCCCCGGAACGGGTGCTCCTGATCACCTGCGGCGACGAGCCGGTGGCGACGGCCTCGGCGTGGCGGGCGGACCGGTTTGGCCCTAACACCGGCTATCTGCACATGGTGGGCGTTCTGCCCGGGCATCAGGGCAAGCACCTGGGAGCGAAAGTGAGCCTGGCGGCGCTGCGCCGGTTCGTCGAGGAAGGGCGCATTGATGCCGTGCTGCAGACCGATGATTTCCGCCTGCCCGCGATCCGAACCTACCTGCGTCTGGGCTTCGAACCGCTGCCGATCCACGAGAACCAGCGGCAGCGCTGGCGGGCGGTGTTTGACGAGATCCTGCGCCCGGACCTGGTCCGCCAGTTCCAGCCGACCCTCGACGGCCCGATCGCGAGGGTCGAGGGCCTGAGTTAACCCCGCTCTTGCTTCGCCGGGGACGGCATCTATAATGGGCCTCCAACTTTGTTAAGGAGCTACCCATGACGGCCGTTCCGGAGAGCATCAAGCGTCAGATCGCCAATCCCCAGCCGGACATCAAGCAGTTCCTGGCCGTGATCCAGGGCAAGGCCAAACCCACCCGCGCCCTTCTGGCTGAGCTGTTCGCCGATCAGGAGATCATGGCCTGGGTCTTCGAGAACGTCCTCGGCAAGCCGTGGGTGCCCGCCTCACAGAACCCCGATCAGATGCGCAAGCACCTGCTCTGCGAGATCGAGTACTGGTATCGGATGGGCTACGACTATGTCCGGGTCAGCGGCGGCCTGGACTTTCCGACCAAAGGGCGCGCCTCGGCCAACACGGCGGAACTGGCCAAAAACGACCGCGGCTGGACCGAGAGCCACGGGGTCATTCAGAACTGGGCGGATTTCGAGGGGTACGCCTGGCCGCAAATCAAAGACGAGAATCTCTGGATGTACCACTTCGTGGCTGAGCATCTGCCGGAGGGCATGGGCCTGATGCTCTGCCCCACCAGCGGCTTTCTGGAAGTGCCGTGCAATACGCTGGTTGGCTACGAATCGCTGGCCACGATGATCTACGACGAGCCGGAACTGGTCCGGGCGGTGTTCGACCGGGTGCGGGAATTGATCGTCGGAACCTACCAGCGACTGGTGGGCATTCCGCGGGTCGTTGGGTTCTTCCAGGGCGACGACATGGGCTTCCTTTCCGGTACGCTGTTTTCTCCGGAGTTTCTCAAGAGTCACAGCCTGCCCGGTCACAGGGCGCTGGTCGAGTTGGCCCACGCCCACGGCAAAGTCTACATGATGCACGCCTGCGGCAACCTCAGCACCATCATGGACTACCTGATCGACCAGATCGGCATCGACGCCAAGCACTCCTTTGAGGACAAAATCATGCCGGTTGAGGAGGTTTACCGGCAATACGGCACCCGCGTGGCCCTGCTGGGCGGGCTCGATCTGAACTTCCTGGCCCGTGGTGACGAGCAGGCGGTCCGCCGGCGGACCCGGGAGATCCTCAACGCCTGCATGCCCGGCGGGCGCTACGCCCTCGGATCAGGCAACACCATCGCCAACTACTGCATCCCGCAGAACGTGCTGGCCATGTTCGACGAAGCCTATCGTTGGGGACGCTAACGACGTCAACCGGTATGCCGGCGGCTTGGCGCCAACGATGGACCTGTTTTGTCCAAAATGGATTAATGTCTTGACATTTAGTCCATTTTGGATTTAACTGAGACTGGTAACTGTGGATTCCGGTCCCAGGAGGATGGGTCAATGGGCAAAGCCAGGGGCGCTGCAGCGGTCGGGTCGGGGGCCGGCATCCTGCAAGTCACTTTTGCCGCTGTGGTTATGCAACTCTGCCTGGGAACGGTCTACGGTTGGAGCGTGTTCGTCAATCCCCTGATGGAGCAGCACCACTGGGGCAGGCCGCAGGTGGTCCTGGCCTTCAGCCTGGCCATCGCCGGGATCGGGATCGGGGCGTTTCTGGTCAGCGCTCGGGCGGACCGCCATCCCCGGCAGGTCGCAACGCTGGGCGGACTGATGTTCGGGATCGGCACGGTCCTGGCCGGCTTGGCGGTCCAGGCCGGCAACCTGGTGTTGCTGTACATCGGGTACGGATTGCTCGGCGGGGTCGGGATTGGCCTGGCCTATCTGACCCCAATCGCGGTGGCGATCAAATGGGCCCCCCACCGCCGTGGACTGGTCAGCGGCTTGGTGGTGATGGGGTTCGGGGCCGGCGCGTTCATCATCGGCAAGATCGCGCCGGGCCTGATCGACTCGATCGGCAGCGGAATGACCCTGATCGGGTTGGGACTAGCCTTCACGGTGGTCTGTACGGCCATGGGTTTGCTGATGCGGAATCCCCCGAGCTATACGCCCAAGGAGGCCAAGTGGTCGCTGATCCCGCGGGAGGCGCTGGGGCGGGGCGAGTTTTGGATCCTGTGGGGCATGTTATTTTTGAACGTCTGCGCGGGAATCGCGTTGATCTCGCAGGCGGCGTCGATGTTCCAGGATCTGCACGAGGTGACGGCGGCGCAGGCCGGCCTGCTGGTCTCCGCCATCGCCATCTGCAACGGCTTGGGGCGGATGTTCTGGTCGGCGGTCTCGGAGAAGACGGGACGGCCGGCGGTGTTTCTCTTCATGTTCATCAGTCAGACGGGGCTCTTTGTTCTGCTGCCGCAGATCAGCAGTGCCTGGCTGTTCGCCGTCGTCTGCTGCTATATCATTCTCTGTTACGGGGGCGGGTTCGGCACCATGCCGGCGTTCACCGCGGATCTGTTCGGATCGGATCAGGTAGGCCGGGTGTATGGGCCGATGCTGACCGCCTGGTCGGCAGCCGGGGTGGTGGGACCCATGCTATACGCTGGGATACTCGAAACGTCCGCCGCCCGGGGGTTGGCAGCGGACTACGGGTATTCGATCTCCATGTGTATTACGGCGGGGCTGTTGCTGGCGGCATGCGCGCTGCCGGTTCTGGTCATGTCGCGACGGACAACGGCCGTTGGTGCGGCAGTGAGTTAGCGGGGCACCGCCAGAGAAGGGACCGCTCCTACCGCCGCCAACGCCAGAGAGCAAACAGGCCGCCAAACAGGAGCAACCCCATTGTCGCCGGCTCAGGGACCGGGGCGTCCAGGGCGTCCAGGGCCTCCAGGGCATCCGGAGCCTCCAGGGCATCCGGAGCCTCCAGGGCAGGCGCGGCTGATCTGCCAACGATGTCGCAGCTCTGTCCGTAGTGGCTTGAGAGGATCGCCAGATCCGTAAGGTCGACTTTCCCGTCATCGTTGAAATTGCCCTGACACCAGAGCGCGCCGCTGGACATTCCGTAGTTGGTCGCCAGGATTCCCAGGTCGGCTACGCTGACCAGGGCATCGTAGTTGGCGTCACCGGGGATCGGCGTGTAGATAAACGGGTCCAGCCAACTCGTGTAGGCGCTGATCCGGATGTCGGTGCCTCGATCCCCGTTGTTAAGGGTCGGATCACCGTAGGCAGGCCAGTGCGCCGGATCGCGGGGACTGACGCTGACGTGAATCCCCGCCACCAACAGGTCATCGCCGGATCGGATGAACGATGGTCCGCCCGAATCACCCAATGCGAACATCGCCTCTTTCGCCGCGCCGAGCGAATACAGGTACGCCGACGAACTGTTCGGATCGGGCGGCAGGAAATCCGGGTGATCGAAGTCCATCTGGAAGTACTTGTAGGCGATGCTCGAACCGACGCGGTCGATGTTATTGTAGCCCACGCGCTTGGTGCCTCGCGGGTAGGCCGGGTCGCCTCCCGCTGCGACGGAATCCCCCGTCCCGCTCATCCCATAGCCGACCATGATGCACTCTTTGTACAACTCGTCGGTGGCCCGGTAGAGACCGTAGCCGGGCGTGCGCGTCGTGCTCGTCAGCGTCACCACCGCCAGGTCGGCCGTCGGATGCATGAACACGCCGCTGGTGGTCCAATTGTACGTTTGTCGGCCGCCCGGCAGATCCAGGGCGAAGGTTCCGCTGGTGTAGCCGTTGACCGCGTGCTTGGCCGTCAGGACGTGCCAGGCGTCGATCAGCACGCCCGATGTTCCGCCCGCGCTGCTCAGATAACCTACCATGTCGTACTCGCAGGGCGCGGTTACCTCGTGCAGATCAGGATCGTCGCTGACTACGATCGCAAGGCAGGTGGGCGAAAACGCGATGAGAAGGACCAAGCAGAGCGAAAGATACCGCCACGGACGTGCACCTAACGCCATACACTCACCTCACACGTCCCCACAAGTACAGACCGAACCCCCCAGCCTGCTTTGCCGGCTTCGGCCGGCGCACCACAAGCAGGCCCGAAACCCCATCCTTTTCGGCCCCGCCCACTGAGACCCGATGGCTCAAGAGGCTACCGCCGCCTGAACGTCCATCCCATCACGCCAAGCAGGACCAGTCCGATCGTGCACGGCTCGGGAACATAGACGTCGATCTTTATACTCTCATTCAGATATCGCTTCTCGATCGAAGAGGTCGTTCCCGTCTCGCTGTTGGCATGAAGCTCGTTTGAGAAGTCAAACTCAACGCTCCGGATATTCAGGCCGCTCAGATCCCAGACCAAGGTCCCCGTGAAGTTGCCACTGACACCGTCGTTGGCCCGGTTAAACGACTGCTTCGGCGAAAACTGCATCTCCCGCTGGGGATCGATGAAATCGACGGGCAAACCGGTATCATGATCGATAAGCAGAAGGTTCGCGCCGATGGACACGTTGGTGCCCGCCGTCCCGGAGTCGCTGAAGTTGTACTTGCCCAGTTCCGTCAGACGGATCTCCTTGAGAGCCTGGTTGGCAGGAGCGGTGATGACCATCAGGAGCCTGTCGTCGGCAATCACCCCTGTGCCACCAGACGATTCGGCCCGGAAATCGGTCAGCAGCATGCTGAAGCCGGTCGACCGGGCTGTCGGCTGGGCAAACAGACCGTTGAGGTCTTCAATACTCGTGTATTGCACACCTTGCCCATCCGTGATGGGGTTGTAATAGGCTGCCAGCACAGGAGTTGCCCAAGTAAGCACCACGCAGATCGATAGGATCGTCAGGACACGTGCCATCAGACTGCCTCCTTCCCCGCCATGTGACGGGGGATCGTCTTCCCCTGCTTCTCGGTAGATGCTGTTGCCATTCAGTCCGTCGCTTGCATAAAAAAAGTTCGGGACAGAGAGTCTGCGCTCTCTCCCGAACTCTTTTATGTCAGTGTACCGGATTCCTACCGCCATGTCAAGAGCCTAACACTCCTCCAGGCGCCCTGCATCGCCCCGGCCAACCACGCCAAGGTCGGCCGGCCGCGACTAGCGCCTTCTGCCAAGCAGGCCAACCGCTCCAATCGCCAGCATGACCAACGTAACCGGTTCCGGAACAATCACTTCCAGCGAAGTAGCTTCTCCGACGTAAGTCTTCTCGATCGACGCCGTCGTTCCGTTCACGTTCGTGGCGGTCAAGGTGTTTGTAAAGGTCAGGACGACGCTGGTGAGATTGGCCCCCGTCAGGTCGATCAGACCGGTGGTGCCCGACCAGCCCGTCTGCACGCCCGTTACGTTCGTGAAGGGCGGCATGGGCGTAATATCCAGATCAACATCAAGATCGTACAGCCCGGCCGACAGATTCAGCGAACTGACCACGTTGGCGCTGGTCCCGACCCCGGCAACGCCCGAGAGCATGTAGGTTCCAGCCTCCAGGATCCGGATCGACTCGATGTACCGTTGGGCCGGAGCATCGATCTGCATGGTCAGGGTTCCGGAGAGGCTGACGGTCTCGCCGTTCTCAGCCTTCGCCTCAGCCCGGAAGATCTGCGGAGTGAAACGCAGCACGTTCCGGGTCCGGGTCGCCGGCCCGTAGAGCGAATCGCCGTTCGGACCGGCGGTGCCTTCAACGTTCATGAAATTGACCTGATCGGGATCCGAACTCACGAAATCGCCATAGTCATACATGGCTCCGAACGCCGAGCCCGTGAGAACCACCGCCGCAAGCGCCACCACGAACCGCATGCCCTTCATTCCTTTCGCCTCCTTCAGCTCCTCAGAAGTGCTCTGGTCTGCCGACGACCGCACCGGGAGGCCCTCAACCATCGAGAACGCAAACAACCCGGCACGAGCGGCCCAAAAAAAAGCGTGAGACAGAGTCTCTGCGACTCTCTCTCACGCTCCATTGGAGACATTCTAACAGATGCGCAGCGCGGGGTCAATCCCCTACTGGTCATCGGGGATTACAACCAAGGCCGGGGGAATAACTCCACAATAGCATGCCAGATAACAACTTACGGTCATGCCAGCGGGATCAGGAACGCATCGGCAATGCCGCCGCAGGAATTCTTTGCACCAAGAAGCTGTGCGCAACCGAAAGCGTCGCAGAACAGGCTTGACATCGATGCGGCGCACCTGCTATATTGCAGTTGCCATAAAAGAACGACCCTTCTCATAGTCGAAGCGACAGGAACGATGGACGATAGCTCGATCGACATGCCGGTCTACCAGCGGGTCAAGCAGCACCTGGAAACAATGATCGAGCGCGGGATGCTGCGAAGCGGCGGCTTGGTGCCCAGCGAGCGGGCGCTGGCGGCGAGGCTCAAGGCAGCTCCAGGGACGGTGCGGCGGGCAGTCGGCGAGATGGTGGCGGAGGGTAAGTTGGTCCGCCTGCCCCGGAAGGGGACCATTGTGTCGCCGGATCTGCCGACGGCCTCGGGTAGTCTTCACTGGGCGGTGGTGGTGCCGACGATGCGCTATTTCTATCCTCAACTGGTGGATGCGATCGAGCGGGAGGCCTGGCGGCTGGGAGCGACGGTGACGCTGGGCTGTCCGCGGGAGGATATCGACGGCGAGCGGCGGTTCGTTTTGCGGGCGATCGAGGAGGGGGCGCGGGGTATCCTGCTGGCTCCGACCTCGACCAAGCACCAGTCCCGCAGCCGCGAGAGTCTGGAATACCTTGGCGACCTGAACGTGCCGGTGGTCATCATGGACCACTGGGGGATCGACCTGCCTCTTTCGGGCATCGACTGTGTCCTGTCGGACAACTTCGCCGGCTGCTATCAGGCGACGGTCCACCTGATCCGCCACGGGTACCGCCGGATCGCGATGGTCACGGGCGACGGGCAGGAGGGTCCGGAGGTGCGAGAACGGCGTAAGGGGTACCTCGCGGCCCTGGCCGATCACGGCCTGACAGAGCCGCAGGTCCCGCCCCTGCATAACCGTACGGTCGAAGAGGGTGACACTGAGGCCATCACCGGGGTTCTCTCGGCGGGGGTTGAGGCCATTGCGACCACCAACGACAGAACCGCGGCGTTCCTGCTGGCCCGATTGGCCCAGATGGGGATTGCCGTGCCGGACGACGTGGCGGTCATCGGATATGACGATGAGCCGTTCGCCGAGGCGCTGAATCCGCCGCTGACCTCCGTGCGCGTTGAAAAGGAGGAGATCGCCCGGCGAGCCGTCCAGCTTTTGCAGGAGCGGATCGCCAGCGGACTCAAGGGTCGCCACAAGACGCTGGTGGTTCGGCCATCGGTGGTCGCCCGGCAGAGTTGCGGGCGGAGTTGTTCCGGTCTGGATGAGTTGGAGAAGAAGACAGAGATTGTCGAAAGGACGATGATCCGATGATTTCGAATCTCGAATCCGGGTACTCGAGTCGGAAAGGCAATCCCCTGTTTGCCCTTGTCATGGGCTTCACGCTGATTGAGCTTCTGGTCGTGGTGGCGATCATCGCGGTGCTGGTGGCAATTCTGCTGCCGGCGCTTCAGGCGGCCAGGGAACTGAGCAACGTCGCGGTCTGCGGCTCGAACTTGCGGCAGAACGGACTGGCCATGACCAGCTATGCCCTTGATCATAACGGCCTCTATCCCAGGACGGACTACGGGCATCACACCTATCAGTTTCAGACGATTAACGCGGCAGGCGTTCAAGGTCCGCTTTTCTATCTGTGGCAGGCTGGGTACGTCCCTCAGCCGCGAACATGGTACTGCCCGACCAGTCCCGTTCTGTTCGAGGATCCGAACCCCAGTGATGCTATTCCGGAAGGCAACTGGGAGTACATCTCCTGGTATGACCGCTATCAGCCCGCATGGACGGCCTGCAGCAGCTATCAGTACCGAATGCGTCTGGCGTACCACGCCCGACCGGACCATTGCCTGCGGCCGGACGACTATTCGCCGATCGCTGTGTACGTGGACCTGTTCGGCACCCAGGGCGCCGGCCAACTGACACCGAATCATCAAAGCATGCATTGGAACGCCCTTTTCACCGACGGGAGCGTCCAGACCCGCAAGGACAGTGATAGCTGGATCATGTCGCTTGACCTGAGTTGGTACACCGCCGGCGACTACCTTTCGCCGGTGCCCGGCGACCCACAGCGCAATGTCGCTCTCGTCTGGTGGTGGCTTGACGGCCATGGCCGGTAGCATCGGTTTTCCGCCTGCGCTACGTTTCTTCACAAAGGAGCATTCGATGGTCCGCCGCTGCGCTTTGCTTGTCGCCGCAATCGCTGGTTCGCTCTGCCAAGCCGCCGAGGTCGACTATGCACGGGTCGAGGCGCCGGAGGTTCTGATTTTTCCGACGCCGCGCGAGGCCTCCTATGGGCCGTTGGACCTGGAGATCAGCGGGCCGGAAGAGGCGCCGGCGGTAGTCGTATTGGGCCAGGATGCCGGCCCACGGGTGGAAGTCGCGGCTGAGGACCTGAATCGCGATATCGTCAATCTCCTGCCCGATGCCAAGCCGCTCGAGGTGATTCACGGCGAGGCGCTGCCGGAAGGCGCGGCGACGGTGATCCTGTTAGGCGTGGCGGGTAGAAACGCGCTGCTCGACCAAGCCCTCAAGGAGGCCGGCCTCTATATCACGCCGACTGAACCGGGCCCGGAAGGCTATCGGATCGCCGTTCACGAGCGGAACGGGCGGAAGCTGGTGCTGCTGGCCGGCTGCGATGAACAAGGGGCGTACTGGGCGGCCCGGTCATTCGGACAGTTGATGCGGCGGACCGACGACGGCCGGGTCAAGGCCCATCGCGCCGCGGTCCGCGACTGGCCCGCGTTCGCCATCCGCATGACCGCCCTTCAGACCGAACGGGAGACGCCGGAGATCCGGCTCCTTCGTCTCGACAGCGCGTTGCGGATGCGGACGAACACGAGCTGCTACAGCGGCTATCACGCCGACGCCAACGCGTGGGCGATGCGGCGGGGCTTTCGCACGGGCTGCGGGTACTGGACCATGCAAGGCATCGGCAGGAAGGCGGGCGAACTCGGAGTCCATGCCAACAATTGGTCGAACAAGGAGCTGCGCGACGCTTGGAGCGACAGCTATCGCGGCAGCGCCGGCGGCAGACCGGGCCTGGTGATCTATCACGACTGCACTGATGCGGGATGGTGGAACGTCTACCTCCGCGACTTTTGGAATCAGCGGAGCGATGAGGATCGACAGGCGTATCCGCAGGACCATCCGGCGGTGGCGGACGCCGATCGGATCAACGCCATCCACAAAGCCGTCAAGGAAGTCAGCGGCGAGACGGACGTGTACATCACGATTCCCTGCTATTACGACAGCCCGTGGAACGACCAGCTCGAAAACGTCGAGCTGTTCCGCGACTATCTGCGGACGCTGGGGCGGCTGACGCCCAACGACATCGTCTGGGTGCTCGAAGATCGCAGTCCGATGGACGTGCTGTCCTATCGGCACTATCTGGAGGGGCGGTTTGTCAACTACAAGTATCCTGGAACCGGAGGATCGCTCTGGACCACCACGTTCGCCAGCGCCAAGGACTTCGTCGGCTACACCGACGCCTGGTGGTACTGCGTGGGCGGCTATAACGACAGCCTCACGATGATGGGCGGAGCCGAGTACATGTGGAACCCGGACCAGCCGACGGACTACGAGTACCTGACGCAGGTCTTCGTTCCGCGGGCGTGCCGGTTCATGTTCGGCCGGGCGTGGCGCGAGATGGCGGATGTGTTCGTGAATCTCGGCTTCAATCATGGCGCGGTTCAGGAGGGCAAGCAGATCGCCCTGGTGCGAAAGGCACAAGGGCAGCTTGACCGGATGCTGGCTCAACTCGAGGCGGCGGACGCCAGGATCGAGCCTTGGCTGCGGGACGGCAAGGAATGCATCGGCCGCATTCGGGCCGGATACGCACCGGTTCGCGAGTGGCTGGCGCTGCGCCTGTCGCTGACGGAGGCGGCTGAGGCCTGTCAGCGGGCTGAGATGCTACTGGCCTTCAGCCGGTTCGAGGAGGCAACGAAGATCCTCGGCGAAGCCGCCGGCCATCTGGCCAAGGTCGATCCGCAGGAGGTCAAGGAATACGACTGGTTGGTCAAGGACATGGAGGAGACGAAGGCCCGCTGGGAGCGGCTGGACGAGTTGGCTGCGTCGGGCGACACGGGCGAAGCAGCGGCCGTCTTGAGCCTAGATGGAACGTGGCGGTTCGCCACCGATCCGGAGAACAAGGGGGTGGATCGCAAGTGGGAAGGCCCGGAGACGGACCGCAGCGTCTGGCAAGAGATCGGCGTACCCAGCCGGTTTGAGACCAGCGGGTTGCCGGGCATGAGCAACTACGACGGCTACGCGTGGTACGCCCGCGATTTCGAACTGCCGCCTGCGTGGAAGGGCAAGAAGATCGTCCTGCACATCGGCGCCGCCGACGATGAGGCGTGGGTGTACCTGAACGGGGAGTTGATCGGCGATCATCTGGAGAAGGACTATCCCGAAATCTGGTGGGAAGCCTCTTTCGAGTTCGACATCACCGAGCGCATCAGGTGGAACGGGCCGAACCACCTGGTCGTGCGGCTTTATGACTCGCACCTTGAGGGCGGGATATGGAAATCGGTCTTCATCCGCGCCGAAAAACCGGAAGGTCCACAGGAGGGTCCGGGCCTGGTCGCGATGATCGAGGCTCAGGTGGACGCCGGCCAGCTCCATCCGGATGTCCCAGGAGTCGGGTACGAGCGCCAGTGCCTTCTCCAGAAGGGGCAGGGCATCCTCATGCTCACCGGATTGGGCGAGCGCTTGCCCCAGGGGCAGGAGGACGCTGGGGTCATCGGGGGCGATGCGAATGGCCTGCCGGAGGGCGGTTATGGCGGGGCCATGCATCCCGCGACGGCGCAGCAGTTCCGCCAGTGCCAGCCGCAGGCGTACCGACCGTGGGTGCCTCTCGGCGGCATCGGTCAGCTGG